>Ga0222712_10006730_pt1 | contig 11285 bp, 9 predicted proteins | sample C33_657DmetaG_FD_165043 | JGI IMG/M metagenome (GOLD analysis project Ga0222712, IMG submission 165043) | Estuarine water microbial communities from San Francisco Bay, California, United States - C33_657D | ecosystem: Environmental > Aquatic > Marine > Unclassified | place: USA: California... | reverse complement strand
CGGCTCCCGCCTTCGCTGCCGTTGCTCCGGCCCGTGCCGCCGACGAGATAGCGCGGCAGATCCGGGAGCTCGTCGCCAGCGGCCAGATCAAGCCTGGCGACCGCCTGCCTTCCGAGCGCGACCTGGCACAGCGACTGCACGTGAGCCGCAACACCTTGCGCGAGGCGTTGCGGGCCCTGGAGCACGCCGGGATGATCGAGATGCGCAAGGGCGCGGCGGGTGGCGCCTTCGTACTGCCCGGCGACTCCGGCGCCATCGTCACGGGGCTGAAAGACCTCTATCACCTCGGCGCGATCACGCCGCAACAGCTGACCGATGCGCGTATATGGCTCAGCGACGTCGTGGTCCGCGTGGCCTGCCAGCGCGCGACCGAGGAGGACTTCGAGCAGTTCGAGGCCAACGTCGCCGCCTCGGCGCAAGCGCAGCGCGCCGGTGACTTCGGCACCCGCCAGCGCCTGAACCGCGAGTTCCACGTGCTGCTGGCGCGCGCCACCCGCAACCCCATCATGGCCAGCATGATGGAAGCGCTGATGGAGGTGATGGGGGAGTTCATCGGGCGCATCGGCCCGAGCGACAACCCCTTCGTGCTGCCGTCGCGGCGGCGGCTCCTGCGCCACCTGCGGGCCCGGGACGAAAAGGCGGCCGTGGCCGAGATCGTCACCAGCCTGACCCGGCTGCAGGACAAGTACCTCGCGCTGGCCGACCGGCAGCGGGCCCAGGCGGCCAGCACCCGCGATGCAACGGCGGCTGCGCTAGCCGCGCCAACGGCCAAGCGCGTCCGCCAGGTCCCCGGCGGCAGCGGCCGGCGCTGACTGGATGGCTGCCGGCGTCCGCGAGAAGCGCGGCGCCGGTGCGGGATGCGTGACGCCATCCAGCACCACGAATGCGCCACGCGCGACGTTGTGCGGGTGCCGGGCGGCTTCGCTGAGCGGCAGCACGGGCGCGAAGCAGGCGTCGGTTCCTTCCAGCAGCTCGCGCCAATGGGCCGCGGGGCGGCTCTTGAAGAGCTGCGCCAGCGCCTCGCGCAGGGCCGGCCAGCGCGAACGGTCCGAGGGCGCGGACTGCCACTCGGGACCCAGTTGCAGCAACTCGCACAAGCGAGCGAAGAACTGCGGCTCCAGCGGCCCGACGCTCACGTGCGGTCCATCGGCGGTTTCGTACACCCCGTACCACGGCCATCCGCCGTCCGGCATGTTGCTTTCGCGGCGTTCGACGAAGGCACCGCGCTGGGATTGGCCGATGAACTGCGCCATCAGGTTGACGACGCCGTCGGTGATCGCCGCATCCACCACCTGCCCCAGCCCAGACCGCCGCGCCTCGTGCAATGCGGCCAGGATGCCCATGACCAGGTAGAGGCTGCCCCCGCCGTAGTCCCCCAGCAGGTTCAGCGGCGGCACCGGCCGGTCGGCCGTGCCGATGGCGTGCAGCGCACCGGTGAGCGCGATGTAGTTGATGTCGTGCCCCGCGGCCTGCGCCAGCGGCCCATGCTGGCCCCAGCCCGTCATTCGGCCGTAGACCAGCCGCGCGTTGCGACGCGCGACCGCCTCCGGCCCCAGCCCCAGGCGCTCCATGACGCCCGGGCGGAAGCCTTCCACCAGGACGTCGGCCGCCTGCAGCAGCTGCAGCACCTGCTCGATGCAGGCGGCGTCCTTGAGGTCGGCCTGCACCACCGTGCGTCCCCGCTGCGTGACGTTGCGCGGATCACTGGCGCGTGCCCCCGGGCGGTCGATCGTCACCACGTCGGCGCCCATGTCCGACAGCAGCATGCAGGCGAAGGGCCCCGGTCCGATGCCCGCGAACTCGACGACCCGCAAGTCCGCGAGCGGGCCCGCGCGGCGCGCGGGGGAAGCATTCGGTTCCATCACGGTTTCTCCTCGATCGGATGCGCACGCGCCGATGCAGCACGACGCGCCGCAAACAGCGCGGCCCGCCAGGCAAAGACGAAGGCCGGCCCCAGTGTCGTTCCCGGGCCCGGATAGGTGCCCCGCATCACGGACGCGGCATCGTTGCCGCAGGCATAGAGTCCTACGACGACACGGCCAGCGCGGTCCAGCACCCGGCCATCGGCATCGATCGGCAGCCCCGAACTCGAAGCCGCGTCGGCCGGCAGGATGCGCAACGCGACGAAGGGCGGTTGGCCGATTTCGCCCAGGCAAGGGTTCGGTCGGTGGGCCGGGTCGCCGTTGAACCGGTCGACCGGCGCATCGCCCTTGTGGAAGTCCGGGTCACGGCCAGTTGCAGCATAGTCGTTGGTCCGCTGCACGGTGGCGAGCAGCCCCGCGGGATCGATGCCGGCGCGCTGCGCCAGCGCCGGCAGGCGGTCGGCCACGCAGACATAGCCTTGGCGGATCCAGCGATCCAGCCGGCGCGTCCCCGGCAGGATCACGCCCAGTCCGTACTTGTGCACGAAGGCCGCATCGCAGACCAGCCAGGCCGCATCGCCGCCGGTGCGCTGCAGGTGGCGCACCATCGCCTCCACGAAGTGGTGGTACGAACCCGCTTCGTCGGCGAACCTGCGTCCCTGGGCGTCCACGGCAACCAGGCCCGGCTTGGCGCGGTCCAGGAAAAGATGGGGAAAAAGCCCTGGCCCACCTGGGCGTGGCACGCGCGACACCGGCTGCCAGAAGAAGTCGCCGGCGGCGTAGCGCTCGAACCCGGCGCCGGCGGATCGCGCCGCGGTGATGCCTTCGCCGTTGACTGCATCGCAAGCCAGCGAAGGCAAGGACATTCCGGCAGGAGCCAGTTCGGCGCGCAGGGCCTCGCCGTGACCAACGCCACCGGTGGCCAGGACCACGCCCGCCCGGCTGTCGAGGCGCCGCTCCTGGCCATCGACGGCAAAGGTGGCTCCCCGCACCTTGCCGCCTTCGACGGTCAGTTCCCGCAGGCGCCAGCCGAAGCGAACGTCGACGCCGGCGCGCTGCAGGCTGTAGAACAGGCGGGCGACCAGCGCATTGCCCATCACCAGGCGCGTGCCGCGGGGATAGCGGATGCGGTCGACAAGGTAGCGGGCCACCAGCCCGGCACTGGCAACGAACGCGGGCCAGGATTGCCAGCGCCGCACCAGTGCCTGGATGTCGGCCTTGCCCACCATCATCCCGCCGAGCAGCAGGAACTCCGGCATCGGCGGCCGGATCCGCGCGAATGCGCCACGCAGCAGCCGTCCGTCGAAGGGGCGCGGCGCCAGCGCCCGGCCAGCGATCGCCGCACCGGGCAAAGCCAGGTAGTCCGGATGCTGTCCCGCACTGACGAAGGCGACGTCGGTGCGCTCCTCGAGGTAGGCAATGGCCGCGTCGCCGGATTCCAGGAACGCCTGCCGCAGCTGGCGCCCATCGTCCGGCCCGATCAGCGCGTCCAGGTAGCTGGCCGCCGCCTGGACCGAGTCTGCATGGCCCGCCTCCGCCCCGTGCCGGTTGCCCGGGATCCAGAGCGTGCCGGCGGAAGTGGCCGTCGTGCCTCCGACTTGTTGTGAGCCCTCGCACAGCACGACGCGCAGGCCTTCGAGCGCCGCCACCAGCGCGGCCACCATGCCGCCCGCCCCGGCACCGACCACGACCAGGTCGATATCGGCTTGCCTTTCATCCGTCGAAGACGACCCCGTCACCGGCAGCGCCACTGCAGCAGCGTGTACGGCTGCGAAGCCTCCGGGTGATGCTCGAACACGCCCTGAACTTCGGCCCCGATGCGCACTTGCTGCAGCGGATCGCCCAGCAGGTTGCCCACCATGCGGACGCGGCCCGCGTGCGGAAGCTCCACCACGACGGCCAGGTAGGCACCGTGATCCTTGAGGGCCGGATGCGCCGGATGCCAGATGCGCTCCCAGCTGAAGATCAGGCCGGACGGTTCCACCTCGACCCAGGCTGGGTCGAATTGCAGGCAGGCGTGGCAGATCCATTCAGGCCCGAACTGCCAGGCCTGGCAGTGTGCGCAGCGCTGCACGCGCAGCACGCCTTCGCGCAGGCCGTTCCAGTACGGCGCCGAGACGCCATCCGGCTCGGGAACCGGAATGGGCAGGCCCGGCGGAAGGTAGGAAGAAGGCATGGTCATCGCGGTGTCTCTCCCAGTGCATCGCGCGAGCCCAGCAACAGGTTGCTCGCCGGCGCCGCCATGGGTCCCCCGATCACCAGCGCCACGTCGCTGCGCGCCGCCTGCGCCGTGGAGGTGCCGCGCACCTGCCGTACCGCCTCCAGCACCAGCTCGAAGCCATGCATGTAGCACTCGGCGAGGTTGCCGCCGCTGGTGTTCAGCGGCAGCCGCCCGCTCGGTGCGATCAGGTTCTCCAAGGTGAGGAAGTCGTTCGCCTCCTGCGGGCTGAAGAAGCGGTGTTCGGCCAGGGCCATGACAACGCCCCCGGTGAAGTTCTCGTAGCTCTGGACCACGCCGACGTCGGCGGGGCCGAGGCCGGCCATCCGGTAGAGATCCTCGGCCACCGTTTCGAAGTTCGCCGAGGCATAGGACGGCGAATTGTGGGCGTGCGTGGCGAAGCGATGGCTCGACCCGGAGGCGGCTCCGAGCAGGTACACCGGCTTGTGCGCGAAATCGGCGGCGCGCTCGGCATCCACCATCACGATGGCCGCGGCGCCGTCGTTCTCCATGCAGCAGTCGAACAGGTGCAGCGGCTCGGCGATCCAGCGCGAGGCATCGTACTTTTCCGCGTCCAGCGGCTTGCCATGCATCACGGCCCGCGGGTTCGCCTGCGCATGGTGATAGGACGCCAGTGCGATGGCACGCAGCGCCTCCTGCCGGATGCCGTGCTCATGCATGTAGCGCTGGATCCGCATGGCGAAGCGCTGCGGCGGCGAGATCACGCCGTAGGGCACCAGGTAGGCGCGCTCGCCCGAGATCGTGCCGCTGCCGGCGCTCTGGCCGAAGCGGCCGTACTGCCCCTGGTTGAGCGAACGAAACACCACCACGCAGTCGGCTTGGCCGGTGGCGATGGCGGCCGCGCCATTGGCGACCGCGGCGCAGCAGCCGCCACCGCCGCCGCCCCACTGCATGGTGGCGGAGCGCAGGCGCGGCAGCCCCAGCGCGGAGGCCAGGCGGGTGGCTTCGCTGCGGTCGTCGCCGTACGAGGCGAAGCCGTCGATGTGGCGTGGATCCAGGCCCGCGTCGGCGCAGGCGCGCAGCACGGCCTGCAGCGCCAGCTTGAACTCGGCATCGGGAGACTGGCCGTGCTTGTAGTAGTGCGTCTCCCCGATGCCGACGATCGCGACACGGCCCTTCAGTGTGCGCTGGGCCATCGTTGGGACCGCATCAGACAGTGATGTTGAACTTCTTCACGATCGGCCCCCACTGGGCGATCTCGCCTTCGATCGTGCGGCCCAGCTCTTCCTGCGTGCTGCCCCACGGCTCCACGTTGCGGTCGGTTAAGAACTTGCTGACCTCGGGGCGGCGCACCGCGGCGGCGATGGTGCTGGAAAGCTTCTGTGCGACGGGGTCGGGCACGCCAGCCGGGGCCAGCACGCCGAACCACGCCACGGCCTGGAATCCGGGCACGGCCTCGGCGATGGCAGGCAGGTCCGGCACCACTGGCGTCCGCTTGGGCGACGCCACCGCCAGGTAGCGGATCTTGCCGGCCTGCACCATGGCAGCGCCATCCAGCCCCGTCACGAACGCCATCTGCACCTGGCCCCCGGCGAAAGCGGTCATCAGCGGCGGGGCGCCGGTATAAGGGATGTGCTGGAAGCGGGTGCCGGCCAGCTCGTTGAAGTACTCGCTGTAGAGGTGGGAAGCGCCGCCGACGCCGGTGGAGCCGTAATTCACCTTGTCGCCCCGCGACCGCGCCCACGCGACGAATTCGGCCACGGACTTGTGGGGCGAATCGGCGGGCACGGCGAGGATCATCGGGAGCCGCATCACGCCGGAGATCGGCCGGAAGTCCTTCTGGGGGTCGTAGGGCAGCTTGCGCATCAGGCCGGCGGTGGCGCTCGGGCCGCTGTTGCCGAACACCAGCGTGTAGCCGTCCGCGGGCTGCTTGGCGACGTAGTCGGTACCGATGGTGCCGCCGGCTCCAGGCTTGTTTTCGACGATCACGGTCTGGCCCAGCACCTCGCGCATCGGTTGGGCGATCGCCCGTGCGAGCTGGTCGGTGGTACCGCCGGCCGGGTACGGCACGACGATGCGGATCACCCGGGAGGGAAACGCCTCCCCCTGCTGGCTGAAGGCGGGAAGCCCCACGGAAGCGGCGGCGCCGCCGGCGGCCAGCATCCTGAGTGCGCTGCGACGGGTGTGCAGGGTCATGGTTGTCTCCTGGTTGTGAATGCGCGCCGCTGCTGCCGGTCGCGCGGGGTTGAAATCAAGATGCGGGCACCGGGTCGCGGTCCATCGGGCCCGGCACGGCTGCGGCTGCGGCTGCGGCTGCAGGACCGAAGGCACCGGCGCGCTCCAGTTCGGCGATCTGCCGTTCGTCCAGGCCAAGAGCGTCCCGCAGGACCTCCTGCGTATGCTGCCCCACCGCCGGGGCCGCCACCGGATCGGCCATGGGCGTGGCGGCGTAGCGGATCGGCAAGCGCACGTTCGGAACCCAGCCGAGCACCGGATGGGGGATGCGGGTGACGAGTTCGTGGTCGCGCGCCTCGGGCGAGCGGATCGCCTCGCCCACCGTGCGCACCAATCCGTAGGGCACGCCGGCGGCGCGCATGCGAGCCTGCCAGTGCGCCCAGTCGTGCCGCGCGAACGCTTCGTCGAGGAAGGCGAACAGGCGCTCCCGATGCCGGATGCGCAGGGGACCCGTGGCGTAATCCGCATCGGCGGCCACGTCCGGACGTTCCAGCACCTGCCCCATGAGCCGCTGGAAGATGTTGTCGTTGCCGCTGTTGATGTAGAAGGTGCGGTCGCTGGCGCGGAAGGCGCCCGAGGGGCAGGTGTCGGGGGCGGTGTTGCCGCTGCGTTGCGGCTCCTTGCCGGTGAACAGCGACTGCATGGTCGCATAGCCCGTCATCAGGACGGCCGTGTCGAACAGGGACACCTCCACCCGCTGGCCGCGGCCCAGGCGCTCCCGGGCCAGCAACGCGCCGAGCACGGCGTTGCCCACCATCATGGCGGTGCTGATGTCCATCACCGGCGAGAGCGCCCGCACGCCTTCGCGGTCGGGATAACCGTTCATGGAAACGAAGCCGCTTTCGGCCTGCGCGATGGGATCGAAGCCGATGCGGTCGGCGAAGGCGCCTTCGCGGCTGTAGGCGGCCACCGAGCAGTAGACCAGGCGCGGGTTCAGGGCAAGGCAGGTCTCGTGGTCCAGCCCCAGGCGACGCATCACGCCCGAGGAGAAGTTCTCGACCAGCACGTCGGCGCGGCAGACGAGGTCGCGCGCCAGCGCCAGCCCCTGCGGGGACTTCAGGTCCAGCGCGATGCTCTTCTTGTTGCGGTTGCTCCAGACGAAGGGTGCGCCCTGGTCCAGTTGCGGGTGCATGGGCGGATAGCGGCGCACGTCGTCGCCGCGGACCGGCGCCTCGACCTTGATCACCTCGGCGCCCATGTCGGCCAGGATCATGGTCGCCAGCGGCCCCGCGAGGTAGTGCGAGAAGTCCACCACCCGGATGCCGTCCAGCGCATGGGGTGCGCCGGAGGCCCGTCGCTTGTGCTCCGGAAAGTCGGCTTCGAGGTTCTCCAACATGTCCTGGCCGCCTGCCTGCATCGGAGAACCGCTCACGGCGTGTACCCGAAGCCCTTGCCGAGCTCCGCCTTCATGTAGTCGCGTCCCAGTTCCATCCAGTCGGAACCGGCGGGGATGGTGACGGAGATGGCCCGCATCATGAAGGAAGACGGCTTCGCGGCGGAGACCGGCTCGGCGCCCTCCGCCAGCTTCTTCGCGCTCTCCAGGAGCAGCCGGCGCACGCGCACGATGCCTGCATCGGTGGAGCCCAGGTGCTCCTGCGAACGGTCGTAGATGGTCGCCACGCCCGACCCGCACGCGGCATCCTCCAGCCACAGGCCGGGCATGCCGGTCTGGTAGTCGTAGTTGTAGGCGTTGCCCCGGTTGAACCGGCTCCAGTACCGGTGATAAGGCACCGTCACCGGCCTGGCCTCATAGGCGCCATGCGAATGGTGGCCGGTCTCGCGGCCCTTGTAGCCGTCCTTGAACAGCTTGCGCGACTTCTCGTAGAAGGGCTGGTCCGGCGTGTACGAGAACATGAATGCCAGGGTGTGGTGGTCGTCGATGGGCACCCAGGCATGGCCGCTCAGCTCGGGGTACTGCGTCTGCGGCGGCACCAAGGTCCAGAACGGCATCAGGAACTGGTTGACCCGCACGTAGTTGTGCTCGGGGCCGTCCTTGCGCCGCGCCGCGATGCTGATGCCGGCATCGTGCGGCTGGACCTCGAACTTGGGCGACAGGTCCTGGCCCTGCCGCCACTGCGCGATCGTGCTGCCGTTGCGGCGGCCATGCAGGATGGCGGCATGCGCGGAGTCGACTTCACCTTCCAGTGCCTGCAGCCAGTTGCACTCCTGCACCCGGAAGGTGACGACGGAGTGCGACTCGGGCACCATGTTCCATTCGAGCTCAGGCAGCGGCGGCGGCGTCTCGCGCTTCGGGCCCATGTAGGTCCACAGCACGCCGTTGCGCTCGCGCACGGGATAGGACTTGATGGTCATGCGGCTGGTCATGGCACTGCCCGGGGGTTCCGCCGGGGTCTCCTGGCACTGCCCCGTCACGTCGAACTTCCAGCCGTGGTAGATGCAGCGGATGCCGCCCTCCTCGTTGCGGGCGAACACCATGGGCGCGCCGCGGTGCGGGCAGGCCTGGTCCACCAGGCCGACCTGGCCCTCGCTGTCGCGGAACGCGACCAGGTCCTCGCCCAGCAGGCGCACCCGATGCGGCTGGCCGTCGCGCTCGACATCGGCGGACGCGAGGAAGGGGATCCAGTACAGCCGCATGAGCTGGCCCATCGCGGTACCGGGGCCGACGCGAACGAGCGTCTCGTTGTCTTGGGAATTCAGCATGGCCTTTTAGGGTGAATGGTTGAACCGAACATCGATTCGCCCGATTCTAGGCAGTGCCGGCCGGCGCGTGATTCGAAAGGCCGCCGCGGTATTGAGAAACCGGAATTGAGCTGGCCCCACAGTGGTGGCAGCGGCCTTCAGGTCCAGTAGGGCTCGATGAGCGACTGCCGGCTCGCGTCGGCGCCAATGCCGGCGGAAGCCACCGTCAGCAGTTCGAGGAACCGCTGCTGGGCCCGCGTGAGGCGCCAGCTCTTGCGCATCGTGGCGCCGACCGTCGGCCTGCTTCCCGCCAGCGGTGCGCCGATGCAGCTGAGCAGGCCGGTGCGCACCTGCAGCGCCACCTGGTCCGGCATGGCGAGCGTCAGCAGGTCGCTGGCGGTCAGCAGGCGGCCGATGATCATGATCGAGCCGCACTCCACCGGCGCCTCGGGGCGGCGATCGGCGAAGAGGCGCTCCCATTCGGCACGCAGCGGCGAGTTCTCCGGCGCGATGATCCAGGGGTAGGAAGCCAGCATCTGCGGCGTGCAACTGCGCCGCGTCGCGAGCGGATGCTGCCGCCCCGCCACCACCACCGGGGCTTCCTCGTAAAGCGGGTGCGTGGCCAGGTCCGGCGCTGCGTCGTCGGGGATCTCGCCGACGATGATGTCGATCACACCGTCCCTGAGCGCCTCCACCAGTTCGCCCCAGCTGCCTTCGTGCACGCGGAACCCCGCGGGAAACCGTTCCGCCACCATCAGCGCCATGGCCTCGGGCACGAGGAAGCCACGTGCCAGGGGGGTCGTGCCGAGAGCGATGGTGGGGTTGTGCGGGTCGCGCCCGAGCTCGGAGAACGCCGCCTGGAGTTCGGCCAGCGCGAGCCTGCAACTGCGGGCAAAACGCCGACCGGCAAAGTTGACGTGCACTCCGCGGCCGCGGCGCTCCACCAGCTTGCGTCCCAGCGCCTCCTCGAGTTCGCGCACGGCCCGGTGCACTGCCGGCTGAGACAGCCCAAGGTCTGCGGCTGCAGCGGAGATGCTGCCGGCCCGCACCAGCGCCACGAAGGCGCGCAGTTGCGTCATGCTGAGCCGGCGATCCGGTTCGAACGCCGTGCCGCCCACCTGGCGGGTGCCCGTTGCCAGGTGGGCCAGGCAGGCCCGCGCCCGGTCCACCACCAGTTCCCCGGCCGCCGTGGGCACGATCCCGTCCGGGCGCCGCTCGAACAGCACCTCTCCCATCAGCTTCTCCAGCTTCAGGATGCCCTGCGTCAGCGCCGGCTGGCTGAGCCCCACCGCGCCAGCGGCCGCACTGATGCTGCCGTGCTCGTGCACGGCCGTCAGGCCGCGCAAGTGGCGCAGGTTCAGCTGGAAGGCCGCCTGTGCCGCGCCGGGCTGCGCGTCCGGCGGAGACTGCGCGTGGTTCATGGTCGCCAAGGAAGAGGAAGCTGGCCAGGCACCACTATAAAGCGCACCCTCGTCGGGGCTTCCGCTTGTTGAATTTGACCATGCCAGCATCTTTGAGCACTTTCAGATGATGAGAGATGGAGGGGCGTGAAAGATGCATCAGGTCGGTGATTTGATTCACATTCAAGCGCTCATGCTCGGCTAGCAGCAAGACGATCTGTTGCCGAGCAGGATCACCCAGTGCGTGGAACAGGCTCTCGCACGCACGAAAAGTCTTGGCCACGTCATCGAGGTTCCACGCCTTTGAGATCGTCATTTCTTTTCTGTTGATAAGTCGAAGCGCATCGACGAATGGTACCACGAGCTCTCAATGTTTGGACGTCCGACCGGCAACCTTTGAGTTCGAATCCTCGACCCCATCAAAAACAGGGAGCCTAAAAACTGAGCGAGTTAGTTAAACAATCCTCTCCGACCCGCCAGTACAAAGACCTCAAACCTGCTCAGCAGGCCTTGAGGCAGCCTCAGGCCCCGCACCACGCGGGGCTTTTTGCTTTGGGCTCCTGACTGCGGCCTGCGCTAGGGGGCCGGAAAAAGCGTCTCAAACCCCGTTTGTCTCAAAACCTCATGACTTTTTCGGACTTGGTTCCGAGCCGTGAATTTGCGGGTTGCGGCAAAACGAGCTTTGAACCAAGTTGAATGAAATTTTGTTGTTCAGAGCATTTTGAAATGGCAAGTAGGTGTCGGCGAAAAATCGGTGTTGTGGTGTCACACCTACCAGCAAAAAACCACTCTGCGACGAACTAACTTAACTCCGTCAATCGGCACTTGCTCAGGTTGAAGTGGCGTTAGCTCAATTCGATCGAGCACGATTGCAACTAACAGACGTACGGGCCTTGGCCAAACTTGATGGGTAAACCTAGATCAACAGTGAAGCAGAGTGAAAAGATTTTTCATATAACCAAAGGTAAT
>Ga0222712_10006729_pt1 | contig 11287 bp, 5 predicted proteins | sample C33_657DmetaG_FD_165043 | JGI IMG/M metagenome (GOLD analysis project Ga0222712, IMG submission 165043) | Estuarine water microbial communities from San Francisco Bay, California, United States - C33_657D | ecosystem: Environmental > Aquatic > Marine > Unclassified | place: USA: California... | reverse complement strand
CGGGCGAGCAGGCAATTGCGCGCGAAGCTGGCCTCGGCCGGGTCCTTGATGCCGTAGAGGTCGAGCGTCGCCTTGCTCTCGCCCTTGAGGTCCATGACCGCGGGGGCGCTCGTCTGCATGCGGTAGGCCATCTCGTAGGCGTTGAGGCGGGCCGAGATCTCGTCGTCGCCCGTCCTCGCCAGGCGGCCGGCGTTGAGTTCGCGGACCGCGTCGATGACCTTGCGCTGGTCGGCCGCGGCCACGCCCCGCGGGTTCGTCAGGTTGAGGATCGGTTCGCCTTGGGCGCGCAGGGGCACGCCTTGGTAGGTGCTCGGCAGCATGCCGCTGCCCCAGAGCGAGGCGCCGCCGCGGGGCCCGCGGGGGCCGCTCTGCAGCACCACGAAGCCGGGGAGGTCGGCGCATTCGCTGCCGAGGCCGTAGGTCATCCACGCGCCCATGCTCGGCCGGCCGAAGAGGCCGCTGCCGGTGTTCATGAACAGCTTCGCCGGGGCGTGGTTGAAGAGGTCGGTCTTGCAGGTCTTGACGAAGCACAGCTCGTCGGCGATCGCGGCCGTGTGCGGGAGCATGTCGCTCACCCACGCCCCGCTGGCGCCGTGCCGCTTGAATTTCTTGTCGTGGCCGAGCAGGTTGACCCGGTGGCTCGAGCCCATGAACGCGAACCGCTTGCCTTCGATGAAACTGGCGGGGATGGGCTGGCCGTTGAGTTCGTTGAGCTTGGGCTTGTGGTCGAAGAACTCGAGCTGGCTCGGGCCGCCGGCCATGAAGAGGTAGATGATGCTCTTGGCCTTCGGCCGATGGTGCGGCGTCTTCGGGGCGAGAGGGTCCGCCGCGGCGGCGGGTTTGTCCTGGGCGAGCAGCGAGGAGAGGGCGATCGCGCCGAGGCCGACGCCACAGTCGCGGAAGAAGTGGCGGCGGGTGCGCCCGCGCAGGTGGAGAAGGTCAGTCACGGGTGATGGTCTCGTCGAGGTTGAGGAGCGCCCGGGCGGCCGAGAGGCGGTCGAGCTTGCCGAGCACGGCGAGTTCGGCGGGTTCCGGGGTCCGGGAGGTGCAGCGGCGGAAGGCGGCCGGCAGGCCCTCCTTCTCGATCACGCCGGCCATCGCCTGGGCGGCCTCGAAGAAGGCGGGGTCGTTGAGGAGCGTCAGGGCTTGCAGCGGGGTGTTGCTGCGGTTGCGGCGGGTGCACGTGGAGAGCCCGTCCGGGGCGTCGAAGACGGCGAAGGCCGGCGGCGGGGTCACGCGGTACGTGAAGGTGTAGAGGCCACGGCGGGTGCGGTCGGGGCCTTGGCTCGTGTTCCAGGCGCGCTTCACCTGGCCGAGGGACATCACGCCGTCGGGGATGGGCGGGAAGACGGGCGGGCCGCCGACCTTCCGGGTGAGCAGGCCGCTGGCGACGAGCGCCGAGTCGCGCACGAGCTCGGCGTCGAGACGCAACCGGGTCTGGCGGGCGAGCAGCCGGTTGTCGGGGTCCTGCTCGAGCAGGTCGGCGCGGTTCGCGGAATCCCGGCGGTAGGCGCGGGTGAGCACGATCGTGCGGTGCAGGGACTTCAGGCTCCAGCCGCGTTCCACGAATTCCACCGCGAGCCAATCGAGGAGTTCGGGGTGGGAGGGCGGGGTGCCTTGCGAACCGAAATCGTTCTCGGTCTCGACGAGGCCGCGGCCAAAGTAGGCCTGCCAGACGCGGTTGGCGATGACGCGGGCGGTGAGCGGGTTCTCCTTCGCGACGATCCAGCGGGCGAGGTCGAGACGATCGACCGGCCCCTGGTCGGGTTTGAAGGCGTGGAGGGTCGCGAGGACTCCCGGCGCGACTTCCTCGGCCGGACGCGTGAAGTCGCCGGCGGTGAGCAGGTGCGTCTTGCGGGGCTTGGCGAGCTCCTTGAGCACGAGCGTGGTCGGCGCGGCCTCGCGCCGGTCGGCGGCCTCCTTGGCGCGCCGCTGCAGGGCCAGGAATTCCCGGTCCGCGACGCCGGGGCCCGCGGCGAAGAGCAGGGCGCGTTCCGTGACGGTCCGCTTCGCGGCGGGCTTGCGCAGCGCGGCCTTGGCCGGCCCGGGCAGCTTGGCGGCGTTCGCCTTCGTCAGGCCTTCCTCCCACTGCCGCGCCTCCGCGGCATGCTGGTCGAGCCACGTGGCGAGGGCCCGCTCGGCATCCTGCGCCGCGGCGGCGAGCCCGGCTTCGTCGCGGGTCGGGTCGGACACCTTCATCGTCGGCTCCTCCTGATTGTTGAAGAACGCGAACATCCGGTAGAATTCCTTCTGGGTGATCGGGTCGAACTTATGGTCGTGGCACTGCGCGCAGCCGACGGTCAGCCCGAGCCAGACCGTGCCGGTGGTGCCGACCCGGTCGAAGACGCTGTCGACGCGGAACTGCTCGACATCGATGCCGCCTTCCTGGTTGAGGGGCGTGTTGCGGTGGAAGCCGGTGGCGATGCGTTGGGCTTCGCCGGCGTCGGGCAACAGGTCGCCCGCGAGCTGCTCGACGGTGAAGCGATCGAAAGGCAGGTCGGCGTTGAGCGCCCCCACGACCCAATCCCGGTATTTCCAGATGCTGCGCGGGGCATCGACCGAATAGCCGTTGCTGTCGGCGTAGCGGGCCTGATCCAGCCACCAGCGGCCCCAACGCTCGCCGTAGCCCGGCGACGCCAGCAGGCGGTCGACTTCGGCGGCGTAGGCGCCCTGCGGGTCCTTGGCGCGGGCCAGCAGGAAGGCGTCGAGCTCGGCCGGCGTGGGGGGTAGTCCGGTGAGGTCGAGCGAGAGCCGCCGCAGCAGTTTTTCCGGCGAAGCTTCCCCGGAGGCGCGCAGGCCGGCCTCCTTGAGTCCGTTGTCGATGAAGGCGTCAATGGCGGCAGGACCTTGCGCCGCGACCACCGGGCGCCGGGGCGCGGTGAAGGCCCAGTGGGGTTCGTAGGGCGCGCCTTGTTCGATCCAGCGGCGCAGCGTCTCCTTCTGTTTGGCCGTCAGCTTGGGTTTGTGGGCCTCGGGCGGAGGCATCACCTCATCCGGGTCGGTCGATAGCAGGCGCTTCCAGAGTTCGGATTTCGCGGGGGCGCCCGGGACGATCGCGCGGGCGCCGTCGTTGTCGGCCAAGGCGCCCTCGCGCGTGTCGAGGCGGAGGTCGGCCTTGCGGTGCTTGGCGTCGAAGCCGTGGCACGAGAAGCACTGCTCCGCCAGCATGGGGCGGATCTCCCGGTTGAAGGAGACCTGGCTTTCGGCCGGGGCGGACCAGGCGAGCGCGAGCAAGAGGGCGGGGCGGACCATCCCCTGCAATCAAGTCTTCCTTCGGGTATTTGCAATCCCTCGGGCGTGGCTGGCCGCGACAAAAAGGCCCGCCAGACGAGCTGGCGGGCCTTGGGGCCGGGCTGGACTGGCGCGGGCTTACTTCTTGGCGACGTCGAAGCGGTCCAGGTTCATGACCTTGGTCCAGGCGGCGACGAAGTCGTGGACGAACTTCGCCTTGCCGTCGGCGCTGGCGTAGACCTCGGACAGGGCGCGGAGCTGCGAGTTGGAGCCGAAGACCAGGTCGACGGCGGTCGCGTTCCACTTCACCGCGCCGGTCCGGCGGTCGCGGCCTTCGAAGAAGTGCTCGCACACCTTGGCCTTCTCCCAGACCACGGACTGGTCGAGCAGGTGGACGAAGAAGTCGTTGGTCAGGACGCCGGGCTGCTTGGTCAGCACGCCGAGGCCCGGGAAGAGCACCGTCGTGTCGAGCACGCGCATCCCGCCCACGAGCACGGTCATCTCGGGCGGCGTGAGCGTGAGCAGCTGGGCGCGGTCGAGGAGGTTCTCCGGCGCGGGGCGGTCCAGCTTGCGACCGAGGTAGTTGCGGAAACCGTCATGCTTCGGCTCGAGCACGGCGACGGACTCGGCGTCGGTCATCGCCTGGGTCGCGTCGGTGCGGCCCGGCGTGAACGGCACCTTGACCGGCGTGCCGGCCTTGGCGGCGGCGGCCTCGATGGCGGCGCCGCCCCCGAGCACGATCAGGTCGGCGAGGGAGACCTTCTTGCCGCTCGTCTGGGCGGCGTTGAAGATGGCCTGCACCTTCTCGAGGACGGCGAGGACCTTGGCGAGCTCGACCGGCTGGTTCACTTCCCAGTCCTTCTGCGGGGCGAGACGGATCCGGGCCCCGTTGGCCCCGCCGCGCTTGTCGCTACCGCGGAACGTCGCCGCGGAAGCCCAAGCGGTCGAGACCAGCTGCGCGGTCGTGAGACCCGACGCGAGGAGCGTCTTCTTAAGCGACTCGACATCGGCCGCGTCGATGAGGAGGTGGTCGACGGTCGGCACCGGGTCCTGCCAGAGCTGGGCCGGCGGGACGTGCGGGCCGAGGCAACGGGCGTAAGGGCCCATGTCGCGGTGCGTGAGCTTGTACCAGGCCTTGGCGAAGGCGTCGGCGAACTCGGCCGGGTGGTCCAGCCAGCGCTTCGTGATCTTGGCGTAGGCCGGGTCGGTGCGCAGGGCGATGTCGGACGTGAACATCATCGGGGCGTGGCGCTTGGACGGGTCGTGCGCATCCGGCACGGTGTCCTTGGCGGCGCCGCCCTTGGGCGTCCACTGGTGGGCGCCGGCCGGGGACTTCGTGAGTTCCCAATCGTAGCCCCAGAGGTTCTTCAGGTATTCGTGGGACCAGCGGGTCGGCGAATTCGTCCAGGCGCCTTCGAGGCCGCTGGTGATCGTGTCGACGCCGTGGCCCTTGCCGAAGGTGTTCTTCCAGCCGAGGCCCATCTCCTCGAGCGGCGCGCCTTCGGGTTCGGGTCCGACGTGGCCGACGGGGGTGGCGGCGCCGTGCGCCTTGCCGAAGGTGTGGCCGCCGGCGATGAGCGCGACGGTCTCCTCGTCGTTCATCGCCATGCGGGCGAAGGTCTCGCGGATGTCGCGGGCCGAGGCCAGCGGGTCCGGCTTGCCGTTCGGACCTTCCGGGTTGACGTAGATCAGGCCCATCTGGACGGCGCCGAGCGGGTCGGCCAGCTGGCGGTCGCCGGTGTAGCGCTTGTCGCCGAGCCACTCGGTCTCGGGTCCCCAGTAGATGTCTTCCTGCGGTTCCCAGACGTCGGGGCGGCCGCCGGCGAAGCCGAAGGTCTTGAAGCCCATGGTCTCGAGGGCGACGTTGCCGGTGAGCACCATGAGGTCGGCCCAGGAGATCTTCTGGCCATACTTCTGCTTGATCGGCCAGAGCAGGCGGCGGGCCTTGTCGAGGTTGGCGTTGTCCGGCCAGCTGTTGAGCGGGGCGAAGCGCAGCGTGCCGTAGCCGGCGCCGCCGCGGCCGTCGGTCACGCGGTACGTGCCGGCGCTATGCCAGGCCATGCGGATGAAGAAGGGGCCATAGTGGCCGTAGTCGGCCGGCCACCATTCCTGGGAGTCCGTCATCAGCGCGGCGAGATCCTTGCGGAGCGCCTCGAGGTCGAGTTTCTTGAACTCCTCGGCGTAGTTGAAGCCCGGCGCGAGCGGGTCGCTCTTGCTCGAGTTCTGGCGCAGGATGTTCAGGTTGAGCTGATTCGGCCACCAGTCGCCGTTCTTCATCGCGGCGGCGGCGGTGTGGCGATTCTGCGGGGCCAGGTGGCCCATCACGGGGCATTTGGAGATGTCGGACATGGTTAGGGAGTAGGGATTAGGAGTAGGGATTGGGAAATGGGGAAGGGGATTGGGGCGTCAGCGGGGTTTCTTCTTCTGGCACGAGGGGCAGGTGCCCCAGTAGATGACCTCGGCTTCGTCGATCTGGAAGCCGTGGTGGGAATGCGCGGTGAGGCAAGGCGCGGCCCCGACGGCGCAGCAGACGTCCTCGGTCCGCCCGCACGAGCGGCAGACGAGGTGGTGGTGGTTGTCGCCGATGCGATCCTCGTAGAGCGCGGCCGAATCCGCCGGCTGGATGCGACGGATGATGCCCTTGTCCGTGAGGACGTTCAGGACGTTGTAGACGGACTGCCGGGAGATGGCGCCCAGTTCATCGCGGACATCCTCGGCCAGCTCGTCGGCGGTGGCGTGCGGGTGGCGGGAGACCGCGCGGAGGACGGCGACGCGCTGGGCCGTGACGGGCAGCTCGTGCTGGCGAAGGGTGGCCTCCGGGTCGCGCATGGACCTCGACGAAGTCCGAGTTTTGGACTTTGTCAAAACGGACGGTGCTTTTTCAGGAGGGGGTGGTTTGGAGCCACCGGGAGCCCGAAAAAGCCCTAAACCCTTATTTCTTCTTGGGGGCGGCCGTCCACTCGACGGGCAGGTTGGCCGCCTGGAGCAGGTCGCGGACCTGGGCGTAGGGGACGGCCTGCACCGGGACCCCCTCCTTGATCGCGATCCCGGCCGCCATGGCGGCGGCTTGGCCGAGCTGCATGAAGACCGGCTCCATCCGGATCGATCCGTGGGCGGCATGGGTCGCCGAGAGGCAGACCGGGACCAGCAGGTTGGTGCATTCCTCCGGCTTGGGTACAAGACTCCGGTAGGAGACGCCGTAGGGGCGCGGCGGCACGTTCCAGATGACGCCGTCACGCTCGAGAAACCCGCGCGCGGTGACGAAGTAGCGCACCGCGTGCGAATCCAGCCCGAAACTGGCGAGCGCCACCGGGTCGGCGGGCGCGCGCTTCCCCTTGCAGTCGAGCTCGGTCATCACGTAGGCGCCCTGGAGCCGCCGCGCCTCGCGGATGTAGATCATCGGGGAGAAGCCGCCGCGGTCGGTGAACTCGTCCTTGCACAGGCCGTAGCGCGCGGCCACGTCGCGGACCGCGGCGGGCACCCGCGGGTGGTGGGCCAGCGTCCAGAGGTGACCGCGGATGTAGAGCTCGTGCGCCCGCTCGATCTCGAGGCGGCGCGCGTAGCTCGCTTCGGGGTACTCCCAGTTGGCCCCGACGTAGTCGGTGCCGACCGCGTGCATCGAGTTCCAGTCCGCCTTTCCGTTCGGCAACTTGTGGATGAGCGCCGGGAAGCGGAGGTCGCCCGCCTCGAGGTTGCGCAGCAGCATCTCGTGGTCGATCTCGCGGTAGCCCGCGGGTTTCTCGAAGGGGAGGCGGTTGGCCGAATCCGTCGTGACGCAGAGCCGGTAGTTGTAGGCTTGGATGCGGCGGTCGCCCTCGCCCTTGACGGGGTTCTCGGCGAACACGAACGGCAGCAGGCCGCTCGCCGGGTCGCCGGGCTTCACGTACGGGTCGACGTCCTTGATGAAGTGGTCCTTATCCCCTTGGGTGTAGTGCCGGCGCGGTTTGTCGTCCCCGCGTTGCATGCCATTCAGGGTCTCGCCTTGGAGCGTGTTGGGCTCGCGGCCGACCACGTAGGAGACCCCGGCCGCCGCCATCAGGTCGCCTACGTAACTCGCGTCGATGAAGACCTTGGCCGAGTACACCTTGCCCGAAAGGGTGCGGAAGGCCACGATCCGGGCCCCGTCCTTGGTCACGCCGCCGGGACCGCGGTCGAGGCGTTCATCCATCGCGACCTCGAGGCCGCTGTCCTTGACGAGCGCGTTCACGGCGGCCTGGGCCACGTGCGGTTCGAAGTAGTCGACGTAGGCCTTGCCGTAATGCCGGCCGATGCGGCCGTAGATCTCGCGGGCGACCCCGCCGACGGCCTCGCGGTGGAAGATGTCGCTGGCGGACAGGCCGCTGCAGGTCATGCCGCCGAGGAAGTCGGTCGAGTTCACCAGCGCGACCTTCGCGCCTTGGCGCCTGGCCTGCACCGCGGCGGCGACGGCCGCGGACGAGTCCCCGTAGACCACGATGTCGTAGGCAGGTTCGGCGGCCCCGCGGGCGAGGGTGGCGGCGAGCAGGAGGGTGGGGCGGAGCATGGGTCAGGCGAGGATGGGGCGGAGCACGTGGCCATGGACGTCGGTCAGGCGGCGTTCGGCGCCGTTGTTGTAGAAGGTCAGGCGTTCGTGGTCGAGCCCGAGCAGGTGCAGCATCGTGGCGTGCAGGTCGTAGACGGTGGTGATGTCCCGCACCGCCATGTGCCCGAACTCGTCCGTGGCGCCGTGGCTGTGGCCGCGCTTCACGCCCGCGCCCGCGAGCCAGACGGTGAACCCCTTCGGGTTGTGGTCGCGCCCATTGGCGCCCTTCTGGAAGGTCGGCATGCGGCCGAACTCCGTCACGAACGCCACCAGCGTGTCCTGGAGGAGGCCGCGGCCCTTGAGGTCCTTGAGCAACGCGGCCGCCGGCTGGTCCAGGATCGGCGCGTGCACCGCGTACTGGTCCACGATGCGCTTATGCCCGTCCCAGTTGCCGACGCCTTCGCCCATGGCGTAGGAACCGTTGAACAGCTGCACGAAGCGGACGCCTTTCTCTAGCAGCCGCCGCGCGAGGATGCAGTTCCGGGCGAAGCCCGCCTTGTTCACGTTGGGGTCGTCGGCGCCGTAGAGCGCGCGCGTCGCGGGCGATTCGCCGGAGAGGTCGGACAGCGCGGCCGCGTCCAGCTGCATGCGGGCCGCCAGCTCGTAAGAGGAGATGCGCGCGGAGAGGTCGGCGTCGCCCGGGTGGCCTTCCAGGTGGCGGTCGTTCAGCCGGCGCAGGTATTCGCGGGTCGCGCGGTCCGTCTCGGCCGAGATCTCGGCGGGCCGGGCCAGGTTCGGGATCGCGCGCTGCGCGCTGAATGGCGTGCCTTGGAAGGAGGCGGGCAGGAAGGCGCTGTTCCAGTGGCGCGGCCCGTTCTGCGGCACCCCGCGCGGGTCGGGGATGGCCACGAACGCCGGCAGGTTCTGGTTCTCGCTGCCCAGGGCGTAGGTGACCCAGGCGCCCATGCTCGGGAAGCCGTCGAGCGTGAAGCCGGTGCCCATCTGGCTTTCCGCCGGCCCGTGCGTGTTCGACTTCGCCGTCATCGAGTGGATGAAGCACATCTCGTCGGCCAGCTCGGCGAGGTTGGGCAGGAGGTCGCTCACCATCTTGCCCGACTGGCCGCGCGGTTTGAAATCGGCGATCGGGCGGACGAGGTTCCCGTTGGCGCCCTGGAAGGTCACCAGGCCGGTGCCGCCCGGCAACGGGGTATCGTGTCGCTTGATGAGCTCGGGCTTGTAATCGAAGGTGTCGACGTGGCTGAGCGCCCCGGAACAGAAGATCACCAGGACGCGCTTGGCCTTGGGCTCGAAGTGCGGGGGGCGCGGAGCGTAGGGATGGGCCGGGTCGATGGCCGGCCGGAAAGGCGCGGCCGCGAGCAGGCGATCCTGCGTCAGCAGGTGGGTCAGCGCGATGCTGCTGAGGCCGGTGAGCGTCCGGCCGAGGAACCCGCGGCGGTTGAGGAGATGGTTCATGTCAGTCGAGCCGCAGGAATTCGTTGGCGTTGTAGAGCGCCCGCCCGAAGGCCGGCAGGCCGTGCGCGGCGATGAACCGCTCGGCCTCGCCGCGCTCCGCCGCGGACGGCGGCCGTTGGAAGAGCAGGCGGAAAGCCAGGTCGGCCTGGTCGCCCGGCCGCGGGCCGGCCTCGCGGCGGAGGCGTTCGGCGAGCGCCTCGGCCATCTGCAGCGAGAACCGGCCGTTCAGCAGGTTGAGCGACTGCAACGGCGTGATCGAGGCCGTCCGGCGCGGTTGCGGCTGCCCGGCGTCGGGGCAGTCGAAGGCCCCGAAGAAATCGTCCAGCATCGCGCGGGGCTTGGCCTGGTAGACCATGCGGCGGAAGTCGCCGGCGCCGAATTCCTCCTTGGTGACGTAGACCTTCACGTAGTTGTTCATCGGCTTGAACAGGTCGAAACCCGGGCCGCCCATCGTCAGGTCGAGTTTGCCCGCCGTCGCCAGCAGGCTGTCCCGCAGCATCTCGGCCTCGAGCCGCCGGGGAGGGTAGCGCCAGAGGAGGCGGGCCGAGGCGTCCACCGCCGCCCCGCGTTCGTCCGCGGTGGAGGCTTGGCGGAAGGCGCGGGAGGTGAGGATCAGCCGATGGACGTGCTTCAGCGACCAGCCGTGGTCGACCAGCTCCGCCGCGAGGAAATCCAGGAGCTCCGGGTGCGTCGGGCGCGAGCCGTTCAGCCCGAAGTCGCTGGGCGTGTCCACCAGGCCTTGCCCGAAGTGATGTTGCCAGAGCCGGTTGACGATGACCCGCGCGGTCAGCGGGTTGTCCGGCGACGCGATCCAGCGGGCGAGGGCCAGCCGGCGTTCCGCCTCCGGGGTGTCGGCCGGCAGCGACCGCGGGGCGCCGATGTGCGAGAGCGTCCCGGGCGCCACCGCCTCGCGCGGCTGGGTCGGGTCGCCACGGTGTTTGCGCAAGGTCGGTCCGGGTTGCTCGAAACGCCCGACGTAGCCGCGGGGCCGCGTCGAGAGCCGGGCCAGCTCCGCCTGCAACGTCGCGCGACGTCGCGCCAGTCCCGCGACCTCCTCCGCTTCGGCGGCGGGGACGTCGCCCAAGGTCGGCAGGCCCGGGATGCGTTCGCGGAAAGATGGCGGCAGCCGGTCGTCGGAAGTCGCGACCGGGCGCCACTCGCGGCCGTCGGACGAGACCTCGATCCGGTAGCCGACCGCGAGGCGATCCTTGTAGCGCTGGTCGCCAGGATCGCGGTTGCGGCTCCAGACCACGCGGTTCACCCGGGTCGGTTGCGCGAACTCCAGCTGGGCCCAGCCGCCGCCTTTCTTCTCGGAAATCCAGCTGCTGCCGTTGCCATAGTTGCCGTCGTTCAGGAAGCGGACTTGATGGATGCTGGCGCCGTTCGCGTAGAGCCCGGAGACCGACACCTTGGCCTCGCGCGCGATGTTCCGGCCGGCGACGTCGAAGACCTCGAGTTCATCCAGGCAGGGCTCCGGGGTGGACGCGGTGATCGTGAAACGAAGGAAACGGGCCTCGACCGGCTCGAAATCATCGGTGTTGGCGAGTTGGGTGACCGGCGCGCGCAGGTGGGGCACCGGACGCTCCCCGCGGTCCCGGGCCTCCTCGAAGACCAGCACGTCCGCCGAGGTCGGTCCGCCCTGCGTGCCGGCCCGCAGGAGGATGACGCTCCGGGGATTGAGCCGGTGCACCCCGGCGGACTTCAGGCCGCTCCAGCGGCGTTGGTTCGGCACGGCCGGGGCGCCGTCGGCGAAGCGCCGTTGATCCACGACCGCGATCTCCGTCTGGTCGTCCTTGGTCCGCGGATCCCCGTCGAGGTCGAGCACGTAGCGCGCATCGGGGGCGTGCGTCGTCCAGGCCCCCCAGGACAGCCAGACGCGCGTCTCCCCGTCGAAACCCGGCTTCCAGGCGAAGAAGTCCTCGCCCGGTCGGTCGGCCTTCCACCAGCGGTAGTTCTCGCCGAGGTTGGGGAGCCGGTGGACGTCGCCGGGGTCCTGCGCCAAGCCCGGCGCCGTGCCCTTGTCGTAGGCGATCGGGTTGCCGTTGTCGGGGAGCTCCACCTGCTGGGTGAGGCGCGGATCGG
>Ga0222712_10006726_pt1 | contig 11289 bp, 5 predicted proteins | sample C33_657DmetaG_FD_165043 | JGI IMG/M metagenome (GOLD analysis project Ga0222712, IMG submission 165043) | Estuarine water microbial communities from San Francisco Bay, California, United States - C33_657D | ecosystem: Environmental > Aquatic > Marine > Unclassified | place: USA: California... | reverse complement strand
TAATGATTGTAAAATCTCTTTCATCTTGATAATCTGAACGGCATTCGTTTCTTTCTCAAACAAATTAGCAACTGCATGATCAAAAATATCGTCTGCATGATTTTCAATGCTGTTAATACGAACTAATGATGCAGTAATGTCACGCATCTTCTCCATATTCTTTAACTCCAAAACCGCGCGACGTAATTCATCTGTTGTTTGCTCAATTAATTCAGCTAGCTTAACAACATCATTATCAAATTTTTCAATTTTATATAACTCCATTCTCTTAGATGATCCATGAATAAAATCAATGATATCATCAATAGCAGTTACTAATCGGTGAATATCTTCACGATCGTAAGGTGTGATAAAATTCTTGCTTAACTCTGTAAAGATTTCATGTGTGATTTCATCTCCCTGATGTTCGATTTTTTCAATTAATCGAAGGTAATGTGTTCGTTCTTCGCTCGTTTCTGCAGTAACCAGTGCATAAATTGCTTTTCCACCTTCGTGAACGTTTGATGCAGCTTTATCAAATAAAGGGAAGAATTTACGGTCTTGAGGAACGAAATACTTTAAGAATCCAAATGTTGACATAGTTTGTTCTATTTATTGGGTACGAAGTTAACTTTTTTATAATGTTCTAACCCCCACTTAACAATTTGTTAATATTATTATAAAGGTTTGTGAATGTTTGAAGGCCATTAAAAGGTTTCAGAGAAATTATTCTCATTTTAGAACGAAGCATCCATTATTACAACTTGCGGATTTGCCTACAACCTTACTAAACAATAGATCCAATTCACTCACTATCTTTGCTCCATGTTTGAAAATAAAAATAACAGAACCGAACTACAGAACCTAGGGGAATTCGGATTAATAGAACATATTCGTAATCAGGTTAAACTGACCCAATCTGGAAGCATCAAAGGAATTGGAGATGATGCAGCTGTGATCGATAATGGTGAAGGCCAGACAGTTGTAACAACAGACCTGCTCTTGGAGGGTGTTCACTTCGACCTTTCCTATTGCCCACTAAAACACTTAGGCTATAAATCAGTAGTGGTAAACATCAGTGATGTTTGCGCCATGAATGCAATACCAAAGCAAATTACACTTGGCTTAGGCATCTCTAATCGCTTCTCACTTGAGGCTATTGAAGAATTTTATAGCGGCGTTCTTTTAGCCTGCGAACGATACGGAGTTGACCTTGTTGGAGGTGATACTACCTCTTCGCAAAGCGGAATGGTAATCAGCATCACTGCTATCGGAATAGCTCCTGCTCAAGAAATTGTTTATCGTAATAGCGCTAAAGAAAATGATTTGATTTGTGTAACAGGCGACTTAGGCGGTGCATATATGGGACTTCAACTCCTTAACCGTGAAAAGAAAATTTTTCTTGAAAACCCGAATGCTCAACCTGACCTTCAAGGGTTTGATTATATCCTCGAGCGTCAGTTAAAACCTGAAGCTCGATTAGATATTATTCAGCGATTTAAAACCTGGTATTTACAACCATCGTCCATGATTGATATTTCTGATGGACTTGCATCTGAAATATTGCACATCTGCCATCAGTCACAAGTAGGTTGTCAGATTTATGAAGAGAAATTACCAATAGATCACTTAACTCGTGAACTAGGAATGGAGCTTGGACTCGATGCAACAATGGCTGCACTAAATGGTGGAGAAGATTATGAATTACTCTTCACTATTCCGATGAGTGAATATGAAAAAATTAAAGATCGTGCGGAGATAAGTATCGTTGGACATATCACACACAAAGATGCGGGTTATCATTTTGTAGACAAGCAAAACAATGTTCATCCGCTCTCTGCGCAAGGATGGGACGCTTTTTTATCTAAATAATATACGAAAGAAGAGAGAACAACAATGAAGATTGGCATTATCGGAACGCGTGGCATTCCTAATCATTATGGGGGATTCGAGCAATTTGCAGAGTATGTTGCTGTGCATTGGACCGAAATGGGCCATGATGTAGTTGTTTATAATTCACACAACCATCCCTATCAAGAACCAACTTATAAAGGAGTTGCCATTCGTCATTGTTATGATGCTGAATATAAATTGGGAACAGCAGGTCAGTTTATTTATGATTTGAATTGCATCCTCGATGCTCGTAAACAAAATTTTGATATTGTTCTTCAATTAGGATATACCAGCTCCTCCATCTGGTCGTTTGTAATGCCGTCGAAATCACTGGTAGTAACGAATATGGACGGACTCGAATGGAAAAGAACAAAGTTCAAACCCATCGTTCAAAAATTTTTACTAAAAGCTGAGGCTTGGGCTGTGCGTTATTCGGATGCATTGGTAGCAGACTCCATCGGAATTCAAGAATACTTATCTAATAAATATAATGCAACTTCCACCTTCATTGCCTATGGTGCAGAAGTATTTCACCCGGTTGCTAATGATGCACTTCCAAATTACAATGTGGAAATCAATAACTATTACTTATTAATTGCTCGATTAGAACCAGAAAATAATATTGAGGTAATTTTAGATGGATATATTCAAAGTGCATCCAACCTACCATTCTTAGTAATAGGCAATCACAATACTAAATTTGGTCATTACTTAAAGACCAAATTTGCTGCACATAAAAACATTCGTTTCCTGGGTGGTATTTATGATTTGCAATTATTAAATCAACTGCGAGCACATTGTAAATTATATTTCCACGGACATACTGTTGGAGGAACCAACCCTTCACTATTAGAGGCAATGGGATGTGGCACCGCGATTTGTGCACACCAAAATAAATTTAATCAATCAGTATTATTAGCGAATGCCTGTTACTTTACAGATGCGGCATCGATAAAGGACTTGATACTGTCGCCAACAACTCTTCAACAAGTGGAGGTACAAAAACAGCAAAATAGAGCGCGTATTAAAACTGCTTATAATTGGCCGTACATTGCACAAGAGTATATTAATCTGTTTGAAAAAGTACTAAAGAATAAAAAATAAGTTGGCTTCTTTTTCACATATTTGTAAACTATGAAAAGATCCAGGTTCGGTTTCTCGAAATATATTCCGCTAATGAATGCGGTAATGGATTTTACACTGGTTAATATTTCATTCTTTATTGCACATTATTTTCGTTTCAATAATTTCCATTGGATTGCAGATTATAACCAGGAAAATTTTTTGTTTCTAATTAATTTCATCTGGGCAGTTTTATTATATTACCAAAGTTCCAATGATTCTTCTAGGATGGAACCTTTTGAAACGACATTAAAGAGGTTTATACAGCTGTTTTTTGTTTATGCTGCTACGCTCTACTTATTCTTATTCATGCTTAACTTTGATAAGATATCTCGATTATGGATAATTTATTATTTAGTTACTTCATTTACGTTATTGGCATTTGCAAGAGTATCCTCATTAGCCTTTTTTAAATGGTATCGTAAGCATGGCAAGAACTATCGTAAGATTGTTATTGTGGGTACTGATGCAGTTAGCTTACAATTATATGATCATCTTAAACATGATTTAACACTAGGATTTCAAATTTTAGGTTTTTTTGATTTTGATAAGAAGGGAAAAGATATTGGTAACTTAGATCGGGTATCGTATTTAGGCGATCGCTCACAATTATTGGATTACCTATCTAAAAATGTAATAGATGAAGTGTATTGGAAATTGACGGGAGAAAACGATCCTTACCTAAAATCCGTTGTAGCTTATTGCGAAAATAATCTTATCCGCTTACGGATGATTCCTTACTTCGAATTAAGCGTTTTAGGAAGGAAGCCTCATATCGATATGTACAATCTGATTCCGGTAGTTACCCTTCGAAAAGAGCCCTTGCAAATTCCAATGAACCGAGTACTTAAACGCCTATTTGATATCGTATTTTCTTTTTTGGTTTTACTTCTATTGGCTCCTACTCTTTTTGTTTTGATTGCTATTCTAATAAAATTTTACTCCCCTGGACCAATCTTTTTCAAACAGCTTCGCAGCGGCGAAAACAACAAAGAGTTTTGGTGTTTAAAATTCCGCACAATGAAAGTTAACGCGCTGTCGGATCAACTTCAAGCAACAAAAAATGATGATCGTATAACGCCTCTAGGTCGTTTTTTACGAAAAACGAGTTTAGATGAATTACCGCAATTTTGGAATGTATTAACAGGAGAAATGTCGGTAGTAGGACCTCGCCCACACATGCTTAAACATACAGAAGAATACAGCCAAACAATCAGTAAATTCTTAGTACGACATTTTGCTAAACCAGGAATTACAGGGTGGGCACAAATAAAAGGATTTAGAGGAGAAACAAAAGAATTAGAAGATATGAAAAAGCGTGTCGAAGCAGATATTTGGTATGTTGAAAATTGGTCGTTGTTACTCGATATTAGAATTGTTTTAGTAACCGTTTGGAATATGTTTCGCGGAGAAAAAAACGCTTATTGATTTTTACTAATTATAAACTTGTCTTTCTTATTTTTGTTACTTCTTTAGTAATTGTCAAATCAACATCCTTTTAAATTAAAAATCATTTAACCCCAATCATATTATGTCATTTACATTACCCTCACTTAATTACAACCTTGATGCTTTAGAGCCACATATCGATGCTCGCACAATGGAAATTCACCATGGGAAACATCACCAGGCCTATGTTACTAACCTAAACAATGCTATTGCAGGAACTGACGCTGAAAATTCAAGCATTGAAGATATCTGCAAAAACATCAGCAAATATCCAATGCCCGTACGTAACAATGGCGGCGGACATTATAACCATTCCATGTTCTGGTCAATTTTATCACCTAACGGTGGTGGACAACCGAAAGGAGCATTAGCTGAAGCAATCAACAAATCATTTGGCAACTTCGAAGACTTTAAAACAAAATTCAATGCTGCAGCAACAACTCGTTTTGGTTCAGGATGGGCTTGGTTAATTAAAAATGCAAATGGCGAATTAGAAATTTGCAGTACGCCTAATCAAGATAATCCGTTAATGGATATCGCAGAGGTAAAAGGATTTCCAATCATTGGTTTAGATGTTTGGGAGCATGCTTATTACTTACACTACCAAAACCGTCGCCCTGATTACATCAACGCATGGTGGAACGTAGTGAATTGGGATGAAGCAGAGAAGAGATTTACGATGTAAGAATTCGTTAAACGAAAAAATAAAAACCCCGATGAATTATCGGGGTTTTTTTATGTATATTTTTTTTAAGATTCTTTTATTGCTTTATCAATCTCACATTCACTTTCTCTTTCGTAATTTGATTTTCGAGAATACAATTATACATACCGTATTTATATTCACTCATATTAAAAGTATGTTTAAAAACGTCTTGATTTACTTGAATAAATTGTCGGTACATTTCCTTACCCGCCATATCATTAATGTAAACGGTATAATAACCTTTATCGGCAGTTTCAATTGTTAAGTCGCAAGGACCATTTGAAGGATTTGGATATGCACTCACAACGCAACTTGCACTCTTACGATTTAATGCAATGATGCCGCTCTTGCTGCTCGTACCATCAAAATCGGTTTGCATTAACTGATAATAAGTAACTCCGTTTACCGGATGGTCATCTGTCAGTCGATAACTTACTGGTACATTACTATTTCCAGCTCCCTTCACAGTGCCAATAGATTCAAAAGTAATTCCGTCGAATGATCGTTGAACAGTAAAGAAATCATTGTTCTTTTCTGTTGCAGTCATCCACTCTAATATATTATTTTTTTCATGTATCGTTCCTGTGAATGAAAGCAATTCGATAGGTAATGGTGAAGATATTTGTCCGATACTCATTACACCGAAACCACTCATTAGCGTACGCGCTGTTAACGTTGCATTACTGCCGATGACACAATTACCATCTAACCCCCACGTAGTACCGTTATCTGTTGATTTCACAATAGTAGTTCCTGCATTAACGCTTGCATTAGATTGGCCTATTGATGCAATAGTCATATTATAATTACCTGTTGCTACAGCAGGAGTGGAAGTAATTGTCCAATATCCTGAATTAAATAATGGCAATAATCCATAATTCACTCCGCCACAATCGTTAGATACAGGACCATTTGAAATAGTTCCTGGCCATGTATCAAAACGAGTCATCAGCTCAGTTACATTGGTTGTATTTGTAAAATTGATATTCAGTTTTTCGTAGCCCTTACCTGTTTTACCCACCGGGAATTCATAAGTAGCCGTTGTACCATCAACAGCTCTGTTTAAATTACCTTGAATATAAGAAGAGGCTCCACCTCCAATGATTGCTGTTGTACTATTATTTTTTATGTTCAAAGTATAAACATCTGTTAATACAATACCGCTTGTAAGGGTTAAATTTCCTGTGGTAGCAATATTCATATTAGTTTGCAACGTAAATGTACCCGTTGCTTTATTTATGATGATATTTTGTAGATCAAGTGCTGCGCCCCCTTCGTGATACGTTTGGTTTATTGTACCATTGAATTCTAATGTAGAGTTAACAGGTGCAATTACAGATGACGAAGGATTTGTAAAGTTCCCTTTTAAACGAATCTTTTTGCCGTTCATATTAACGCTTGTAGATGCTGCATTGTTAATCCAATTTCCAATAATATCTGCATCTTGTAAAAAAGTTAACGAACCTCCTGTTTTTACTATAGAGAAATTTCCAAATTGGTTAACACCAACCATATTTCCATCAATGGTTTGCACAGCTGCATTTTTAAATTGAACTGTACTGCTTGATGGCATTACAAGTGCGCCATTATTGGTATAGTTTCCACTAATATTTAAAATACAATTTGTTCCTAAGGTTAAGGTTGCTCCAGATTGAATTGTTAAGTTTCTACAATTAATAGTTGCACTTGCGGGTATACTTGGTTGTACCGTTGCGCTACTGGAAATAACCACGTCTTTTGAACTATCAGGTATCGCACAGCCTGCCCAGTTATTTGTATTCGTCCAACTGTTGCTAACTGAACCAACCCATGTAAGTGAATTAACTACTCCTGGATGACCTATTTTAATTCGGAAATTACCTGTTGCATTGCTTCCATATTCCCAGAATCGTAGTCGTAGTGTATCGCCCGGCGTTAAACAACCTAAATTTACGTAAGGCATTAATCCATTACTTCCGCCACCATCATCGTAACAACTTAATAACGTTAATGAATTACAAGCTCCGGAATAAACCGCCATCGCCATATCTGCTAATGAACCAGTATCTGTATTAATAGTGATCGCTCCTGTGGAAGGAACGACTGTTTTGAACCAGATATCAGTTCCTAAATAATTTCCACAACCTGGAGCTGTGACACCTGCAGTAGTGGTTGCCATTACATTTGTATAATAAGAATAAGAAGCATTCGCACTTAATAGCGTTGCCCCGCAAGGATCATCATTTTCTAGCAGATTTCCAGTTACCACACATATAGAACCCGTCATATTAGAAGTAGAATTCCCGCTTACGCGTCCAACTCTGATATAATAGGTTGTCCCAATCGTTGAGGCAAAAGTAATTTCCTCCACCCCTTGCCCTAATATATTATCAACGCAGCCAACATATACTAACGAAGCACAAGTACCGCGATAAATCCAAATGGCTGCATCGCGACTGGTATTTTGATATTTAACAGTTGAGGCTGTTCCTGTCGCTACGAACTTCGCCCAAGCATCATCCAATACACTAGTTGCAGTACAGCCCGATAAAGCGTTTGTTGATTTAGTTAAAGTTCCAGGCATATCAAATGTAGTATACGTACATGTAGTTCCTGGAGTAATAGTAGTTGCTAATGAGCATTCGTCTTGAGAAAAAGCGTTGGTAAACGAAAAAAAAGTCAAGACTATTAAAATGATGTTTTTTGCTGTTTTCATACAATTATAATTGTGGACCCTTATAGTTAATATTATAGAAAATGTTACATTATTAATACAAAAGAGCTGCTAGTTAGTCGCGCCTTTGTTTATTGCTTTATTAGTCTTAAATCACTTTTTACTTTTGTTGCAAGGTTTTCAATTATACAGTTATACATACCAGATTTAAATTCGCTGATATTAATACCATATTTAAATTCCCCTTTGTCAATTTGTATGTTTTGTCTGTATAGTTCCTTACCTTCTATATCGTTAATATAAACTGAATAGTATCCTGCATCACTCGTCTCCATTAGTAAATCACAGTTTCCACTTGTCGGATTTGGGTATACGTTAACCACACAACCTGAATTTTTTCTATTCAGTGCGATAATACCACTCTTAGATGTTGTACCATCGAAATCTGTTTGCACTAATTGATAATAAGTAATTCCGTTAGCAGGATGATTATCTTTTAATTGATAGTTTAACGGGACATTACTATTGCCTGCCCCCTTTACAGTGCCAATAGTTTCAAATATAACTCCATCAAATGATCGTTGTATAGTGAAGTAGTCGTTGTTTTTTTCTGTTGCCGTCAACCACTCTAATAAATTATATTTTTCATGTATGGCTCCACTAAATGATAATAATTCAATTGGTAAGGGAGAAGAAGTTTGTCCGATACTCATAACTCCAAAACCACTCATTGTGGTACGAGACGCTAAAGCGGTGTTGCTACCAGCTACACAATTACCATCTAACGCCCATGTTGTACCGTTATCAGTTGATTTAAGAATGGTAGTTATTGCATTTGCACTTGCATTCGTCTGTCCGGTTGATGCAATAGTCATATTATAATTCCCTGTGGCAACAGATGGCGATGAAGTGAACGTCCAATAGCCAGAATTAAATAATGGAAGTGCTCCATAATTTAATCCTCCACAATCAATAGCAGTTGGCCCCATTGGAACAGAACTACCCCATCTATCAAAACGGCTGCTGATAGAAGTTGCGTTAGTGGTATTTGTAAAACTTATTGTTGCCAATTCATAACCACTTGTAGTATGTCCTAACGGGAAATTATATGTAGTAGTTGAACCATTGATATTTCTCACTAAATTTCCTTGAACAAAAGAATTTGCATTTCCTCCAGTAATAGAAGCGGCTACATCATTTTCCATTAGAACTTGGTAAGCGCCAGTATTAATAACTCCGCTTGTCAACAACAAGGTGCCTTGTTCGTCTGTATTTAAATCTGTTAAAAGTGTAAGCAATCCTCCTGTTTTATTCATCACAATATTTTGTAATTCTAAGGAGCTATTTCCCTGATGATAAGTTTGGTTATTTGAACCATTAAATTCAAGCGTTGAATTTAACGGAACTACTAATGAAGAAGATGTATTTGCGAAATTTCCTGCTACGCGTATTCTTTTGGCATTCATGCTCACTGTAGAATTCGTTGAGTTAAGAGTAAAATTTCCTGCTACATCTGCATCTTGCAAGAATGTTAATGAACCCCCTGTTTTAATTACTGAAAAGTGACCAAATTTATTTGTTCCCGTCATGTTTCCGTCCACAGTTTGATTTGCTGCATTTTGAAATTGAATAGTACTTGATGCGGGCATTACAAGTAATCCATTATTCAAATAATCGCCACATAAATTCAAAATACAATTTTGTCCTAATGTTAAAGTAGCTCCAGCCTGAATAGTTAAATTTCTACAATTGATAGTAGTATTATCCGGAATAATTGGCTGAGCAGATGGTCCTCCATAAATAAGAACGTCTCTGCTACAATCCGGTGTTGAACATCCTCCCCAGTTAACAGAATTACTCCAGCTTGTGCCCATAGCTCCCGTCCATGCAAGTGTATTACTCTGATTATAATTAATAGGACTAGCACCGAAAGAAAAACTATACCCTACAAAAGTGGAAGTACTAAAATTACTTACAAAAAGTAAATATTGTTTGTTTGCAGTAGTTGGCAAAACAGAAGACCAACCATCTAACGTTCCCGTGGTACCGTCACACGTTTCTGTTCCTGTTACATTCATTCCTGTAGGACCCGAACCACCATAATAACTACATCGAACAGGTGACAATCCACTTGTAGCAATTGTTGCACAAGGATTTGTTATACCAGTAATATCATACAAAGCCCAATCATAGTCAACAGGAGCATTTGGAGTTAAAGTAAATTCAATATTTCCTGAAGCACTTGTTGTAAACGAATACCATACGGAATTGCGTTCTCCAACACCAATACATGAACCTGTAGAACATCCTCCAACATTACCCGGATAATCACAAATATTTCCGCTTCCTAAAAAGCCAGGATCGCCTACACTTAATATCGCGCTACAAACAGATAATGATGATTGACAATCCTGACCTGGTACTGCAGGCCAATTTGTATTTCCATCAATTGCTGTTATTGTAAAATCGCCCATCAATCCATTATATCCATCTATTCTAATGAAATAAATGGCGCCTGCTGTTAAGCCACTTAATGATAAATCAGACCATAGTTGTGTATTAGAACAAAGTGTAACATCATCACTACATCCGATACTCGTTAATGCATTACAAGTCCCAGAAAAAGCTTGTATTTGTGTATTAGTTAATGTGCCTAAACCAGTTCTAATATTTATTTTTCCACTTGCTGGCGCAACTACCGAATACCATACAGTATTCACCTGTCCAACACTGTTAGTCCAACAACTTGGAGCCGTAGGCTCACCTGCACTACCAGAACAACTATTATTACCTGTTGTTGCTACACCCAATATCAGAGGTGTTGCATTAGCACATAAATCATTTGTCGGAGTACCATTCGGACAAGGATCCGTCACACAGATTCCAAACGTTCCATTGTTATCGTTTCCATACTCCCAAAATCGTAGGTAATACGTTGCACCTGGTGTTGCTCCAGACACACTCAAATAAGGCATTAAGCCATTCATGCTGTTATCATCATCGCAAGAAAATAATGTAAGCGAAGTACATGTTCCTGTATACAATGCCATACCACCATCAGTAAGTGTTCCTTGTTTTGTATCAATTGTAAAACTTCCCGATGCAGGAACAGTTATTTTGAACCATACATCACCGCCATTATAAAATGAACACCCTGGAGCTGTTATGCCCGAAGATGCGGACGCACAAGAATTTGAGTAGGTAGTATAACTACACGCTGAAGTAGGTGTTAAAACTATTGCATTACATGGATTATCATTTGATGGAATACCGGGCGTTCCTCCTGGGTTCACAATACACAAACGTAATGTCCCACTCACATCATTACCATATTCCCATACGCGAATTCGCAAAGTATCTCCTGGTGTAAGACAATTCAAATTTGCAGTTGGCATTAAACCATTACTACCACCACCATCATCAAAACAATTAATTAATGTTAATGCATTACAAGCACCAGAATAAACAGACATTGCACCATCGGTAA
>Ga0222712_10006725_pt1 | contig 11290 bp, 3 predicted proteins | sample C33_657DmetaG_FD_165043 | JGI IMG/M metagenome (GOLD analysis project Ga0222712, IMG submission 165043) | Estuarine water microbial communities from San Francisco Bay, California, United States - C33_657D | ecosystem: Environmental > Aquatic > Marine > Unclassified | place: USA: California... | reverse complement strand
AATGGATACAAAAATTTTGCATATGGATGGATATTACTATGAACTTAGAAACTGGTGCTGTGACAAAATTGCGTGAACTCATTGCTGAAGAAGGCAATCCTGACCTCATGTTGCGAGTGTTTGTGCAAGGTGGCGGCTGCTCAGGATTCCAGTATGGATTCACATTTGAAGAAGTCAAGAACGAAGATGACTTTGATTTTGCCTACGATGAAGTCCGGGTAGTTGTGGATGCCATGAGCATGCAATATCTCAACGGCGCATCAATTGACTACCGAGAAGACCTACAAGGCGCCAGCTTTACAATAAAAAATCCGCAAGCGGCAAGCACTTGCGGATGTGGGTCAAGCTTCTCCGTTTAGAACATATCACTACTGCCGTAGCCGGTAAATCCACCGCCATAGTCTGGTGCTGGCGGTGGAGGAGGTGGTGTTAACCTTGCTCCATAACTTCGGTCCGCCGGCGCAAATGCTCCGTTGAATTGTATAAAGATTGGTACTGGCGCACCCTGGATTGGTTTCCATGTACCATTTACATTAATATAAGAAGTTTGAACTGGTTTCCATGTTCCGGCATCTTTTACATATGTGGTTTGAATTGGTTTCCAACTGCCTGCATCTTTAACAGCACCACCACCACCAGTTTGATATTCAAGAGCAACAGACCCATTGCCACCGTTGGTGAATGTTGATGTGACATAGTCAAAACTAAAACATTCAACATTTTCGTAATGAGGAACACCGTCAACAAAAAACGTTTGGAAATAACTAAGCCCCACATAGCCTTGTTTTACGGCCAAGGTTGTTGGTGGCGGCGCTGCTGACCCTCCGTCAGTCTGGTAAACCACAGTCCCATTCACTACCACAGAATAGCCAATGATACTATTAGATCCCCCGCTGACGCCAGTATTACGTATATAATAGCCCGATGTGCCTGGCACAATTACACTGTGGAATGGATCTGTGGCGGTAGTCCCAACGTATCTTATTGCAGTGGTTCCCGATGCGCCGCCTTCTGCCACACCACCATAAGGATAATAATCGTTGATATATGGAGTTCGTTGTACTGGTTGTGCCGTTTCATCACCTAGTGAAGTTCCGTTTGTTCCGGCTGCGCCGCCAATTCTAGGAGCACCGTATCCGGCACCCCCTCCTTGACCGGCCCACAAACCTCCACCTCCACCTCCACCTCCACCTACTCGATTTTCATATATATCTTGTACAGTGTTTACGTCTTGACCATCTTGTCCATTGTTATAACGAAAATCTGTGCTGGTATCAACAGCTGGTCTAGTTGCACCACCTGCTCCACCAGCAGCCACTGCAATCACCACACCATTTAGACTTAGTATTGTGGCACCACCACCACCACCTGCTGAACCTTGAACGCCAGCTTGTGGAGGATAAGTTTGGCCGCCCCTGCCACCTGAATATGTTGTTAGATCTCCGGTGCCAAATATCACACCTATAGCATTGGGATTGCCGCTTACGGGATTTGCTGGCTGACCACTGCCATCAGCTTCTATGGTTATTACATGTGTTCCAGCAGTTACTCGCACAAATGCTTGATTGATAGTGTCGTTGGATGATCCTGACACACTTCTTCCGCCGCCAGAAACTATGAGATTGCCGTCAAGATACACTCGACCCATAGTGCTGGCAACCATTTGAAAAATTACATTTGCTGTGATTGGAAAATTTATAGTGTAAGTTCGTGTGAAAGTTTGAACGTTTTGATCAGTACCCCACACTCCCCATTGACTTAAGAATGAAGTAAAATTACTGGAGGTGTTGCGGAGTCCTTGTCCGTAAGGAACAACAGCAGTGTCTTGGCCTGGCGGCGGAAATCGTGTGTTAAACAACAGTCCGCTATAGGCAGCACCGGGGAATCCGCTGGGAGTCCATCCGTTAATGTCTGAACCACCACGCCCGCCACCTTGCCCTACTGCAACTGTTAACTTATCGCCAGGCTTTGCAACAAAGTACACCTTGCTGTAGCCACCTGCATTGCCAGCTGCTTGGGATGTGCTTCCGCCGCCAGCACCCCACAAATAGGCATTTACCGGAATCCCATATTCTCCAGTCACTGTGGCATTTTGTACGGTGCCAGTGTAGCCAATATTGGTTACAGTAGTAGTTGTCATGTGTTAGACTTGATACCAAATATCACCATCGCTGCCACCTGTTGGTGCGCCAGTGCTCACAGTTCGATTGCCATATCCGTTGCTGTAGGTAGCAATGGCCAGTGTTCGGTTGTTGGTCAAATCACCACCACCTGTAAGGCCAGCACCTGCTGTGATAGTTAGTCCAGTCCACGCTGCGGCAAAATTAGAACGTGCAGCGGCTGCGGTATTGCCGCCGGACCCGCCAGACTCCAATGGCAATGGTGATGACAGTCCAGAAATTGTGCCTCCTGTAATTGCAACTGCATTGGAATTTTGAACGGCTATTGTGCCTACGGTGGCCGTGGCACCTGACCCAAGTCCAAGGTTGATTCTGGCATTGGCAGCATCTGCTGCACCAGTTCCGCCAGAAGTAATAGCAATTGGTGTGACACCAGTAATAGTTCCGCCAGTTATTGCAACTGATGTGGCATTTTGTGTGGCTATTGTGCCCACAGAGGTTGTTGCACCAGATGCTAGTCCCAAATTAGTTCTTGCTCCGGCCGCAGTCGACGAGCCAGTACCGCCATCTGCCAATGCCAGCGGAGTTCCTAGTCCAGAAACAGTACCACCAGTGATTGCAACTGACGTGGCATTTTGCTGGCTCATGGTACCCAACGTTCCAGTTATGTTGTTGACAAACGCAGTGGTAGCAATTTGTGTGTTGGATGTTCCGTTGGCTGCTGTGGGCGCGGTAGGCACTCCAGTAAACGCAGGACTGACTTTTTCACCTTGCACAAATGCTGTGGTGGCAATTTGTGTACCATTAGTTCCGTATGCAAATGTGGTAGATCTAGGAGTTCCTAACAAGGTGGGACTAACTAATGGAGCATACGTTGCTGTTACAATAGTGTTGAAATTTGACACCGCAGTATCAGCATAGGCTGTGGTGGCAATTTGTGTGTTGCTTGTTGCTGGAAGAGCTGTGGGTGCTGTGGGCGCTCCAGTAAACGCAGGACTGACTTTTTCACCTTGCACAAATGCTGTGGTGGCAACAAATACTGAATTGTCGCCGTAAAATGGCGTGGGTGCCTTTACATCACCAGTAAATGTAGGTGCAGCAATAGGAGCCGCACCAGCAATGTCATTGACCAATAGTGTAACAGTGCCAGTCTTGCCGGCTACTGACAACACCGGTGCAGATGATCTTACAAATGCTGTGGTGGCAATTTTTAAACTTACATCACCATCTGCAGGAGTAGGCGATGTAGGTACTCCAGTGAATACAGGACTATCTATAGGTGCTTTTAATGCTTGCAATGAATCAGTTGTGGCTGTGGTTGAAGCTTGTAGTGTGGTCACTGCACCAGTTGTGAATTCTGTGGTGGCCAACTGAGTTGTGTTGGTGCCGGCGCCAGCAGTTGGTGCTACAGGAATACCTGTAAACGCAGGAGATATTTTTTGAGCTTGTACAAATGCTGTGGTAGCAATTTGCGTGGTAGATGTTACAGCAGCGGCTGTTGGTGCAGTTGGTATTCCAGTAAAGGCTGGACTGGCTTTTTCGCCTTGCACAAACGCAGTTGTGGCCAATTGAGTGGTATTGGTTCCGTAATCTGCTGTGGGCGCTGTGGGTGTTCCTGTAAATGCAGGAGATATTTTTTGATCTTGTACGTAAGTTTGAGTAGCCAATGCACTCCATGCGTTTGCAGTGTTGTAGGCTGATATTAGATCACTGGAACTGTTGTACCAAAGTTGTCCCAATATTGGTGCTAATGGTGCAGTGGGACTGGCAAAATTCTCCAAAAGAAAGACATAATTTTCATTTTCTGGCAGGCCATAAGGTGTAACTCCGCGTCCCACCAAATTAACAGATGTAGCGGTGGTGTTTATTGTGCCATCGGGTACTACCGCTACAATGTTACCCCTGCTGTTATTGATTACATAACTCATCTATTGCTCCAGTTTGATGTATTTAGCAACCAAACACAAGCCAAAACTTTTGGTAAATACACAATAGGACTGAAACCGTATGACACAGCAAATAATCAATGTAGGAAACGTAGCCAATGACGGGCAAGGCGATAGTCTACGCACTGCTTTTATCAAATCAAACGACAATTTTACCGAACTTTACACTAGTGCTATTACCATCCCTACCATTGTCAACGGTAATTCAAATGTATTTGTAAATGCCAATTCAGACATTACGTTTGGGGTAGACGGAATAGCCAACGTAATGGTTGTGGCTTCAAATGCAGTCACAATCACTGGAGATTTAACAGTTACAGGCAATGCCAGTCTCACAGGCAATATTGTGGGCGATGCAATCTACAATGGTACTACTAGCATTCAAATTCCAGCAGCAGACGGCAATGCAGTTGTTAATATAGCAGGGGTAGCAAACATTGTGGTTTGGTCCACAGACGGTCAACTGACTAGTGGAACATCATCTGTAACTGGCAATATCACAGGAGCCAACGTCAACGCTGCTGGAATTGTGTCAGCTGGTGGATCTGTGGTTGGTGCCATATTGAGTTCAACCGGCAATGTAAACACAGTGGGCATTGTGGGAACTGGCGTGTTTTCAACCACAGGCAATGTCACTGGTGGAAATTTAACCACAGGTGGATTGATCACTGCTACTGGTAATATCACCGGCGGTAACGTGCTTTATGGATCGGGAAGAGTTTCGGGCACAGGCAACGTCAACGGTGCCAACATTGTGGCAACAGCACTATTGCAAGGCGCAACATTAAGCGCAACTGGCGCTGTAACTTTTTCAGGCACCACCACAAGCCAATCATTTGGAGGCAGCCAAACGACTGGCACGCTGACTTTAGGTGGCACAGCTCAAACTGGCGCAATAAACATGGGCAGATCAACTGCCAATCAGACCATTGCTATTGGCAACGGAGTAACAGCGTCTACTAACATCAAAACTATTGACATTGGCACCTTAGGCGCTGCCAATTCTACAACTAATATCAATATTGGCCCTGTGGCTGGCAATTCAACTGTGCAGTTTTTAGGCAATGCTCAAGTGGCCATAGCCAACACTGGTGGTTCAGCCTTATCAGTGGCTGGTAACGTTACGGGTGGTAATATTTTAACTGGTGGATTGATAAGTGCAACAGGTAACATCACCGGTGGTAACGTATTAGGCGGAGCCAATGTCAACGCAACCACACATACAGGTACCACAGTATCAGTAACTGGCAATATTACTGGTGGTAATTTGTTGGCAGCTGGATTGAGTTTAAGCTCAAATGTTCTAAGTGCAATTAATTCAACCTCCAACATCACTACCACTGCTAATATTACAGGTGGTAATTTAAGTGTTAGCGGAAACATATTAAGCAATTTGTTGCCAGTTTCCAACATCACATACGATCTTGGATCAACCAGTCAACGCTGGAGAGACTTGTGGTTGAGCAACAGCACAATCTATTTGGGCAATGCTCAAATTTCAGCCAACACCACAGCCATAATTATTACCAATCCTGCAGGCGGAACCACTGTTCTACAAGGTGCATCACCTTCTATCACTGGCAATGTGGTCAGTGTGTCTGGTAATATAACTGGTGGTAATATTTTAACAGGTGGATTGATTTCTGCCACTGGTAATATCACTGGTGGTAATATTTTAGGTGGTGCTAACGTCAATGCCACATTATTCACAGGTACCACAGTATCAGTGACAGGTAACATTACCGGTGGTAATGTGTTAGGTGGAGCCAATGTCAACGCAACCACACATACAGGTACCACAGTATCAGTAACTGGCAATATCACTGGTGGCAACTTAAATGCAGCTAGATTAAGCCTAAGCTCAAATGTTGTGTCGGCAATTAATTCAACTGCTAACATCACTACCACTGCTAATATTACAGGTGGTAATATATTAGGCGGAGCCAATGTCAACGCAACCACACATACAGGTACCACAGTATCAGTAACTGGCAATATTACTGGTGGTAATGTGTTAGGTGGTGCTAACGTCAATGCCACATTATTCACAGGTACCACAGTATCAGTGACAGGTAACATTACCGGTGGCAATTTGTTAGCAGCTGGATTGAGCCTAAGTTCAAATGTGTTGTCAGTACTAAACTCTACATCTAGCATCACTACCACTGCTAATATTACAGGTGGCAACATATTAGGTGGTGCAAACGTCAATGCTACATTATTCACAGGCACCACAGTTTCAGTAACAGGCAATATTACTGGTGGTAATTTAAATGCTGCAGGATTGAGTTTAAGCTCAAATGTGTTGTCAGTACTAAACTCTACATCAAATATCACAACCACAGCTAATGTATCTGGTGGTAATTTACTCACTGCTGGCAATGTGTCAGCAACTGGCAACGTTACAGGAACATATCTTATTGGTGACGGTAGTCAAATTACTGGTCTTAGTATCACCAGTGGTACCAATATTACCAACGGTACATCTAATGTTACTGTGGCGCTAAATGGCAATGTGACTGCTGGTATTGGTGGTAGCACAGTGACCACAACTGCCAGCACTGGATTTTATGTAACTGGTGTGGTGAGTGCCAGCGGTAATGTTTCTGGCAATTACTTTATTGGAAATGGTAGTCAGCTGAGTGGAATTGATGTCACATCGATACAAAATGGCACGTCAAATGTGCGTGTGATCAGTTCAGGTGGCAATGTGGCCATTGGCGTGGGTGGCACAAGCAATGTGGCAGTATATGCCGCCACAGGTGAATATGTAACTGGATTGATTAGTGCAACTGGTAATATCACAGGTGCTGGTATTGCTGGTTCAAGTTTGACAGTAAGCACTGGCAACATCACAGGCGGCAATTTGATATTGTCGGGGGCCATTGTTGATGCAGCTCAATTAGACATTCAAACATCTGCAGCCAATGCCAATATTGTGTTTACACCAAATGGTACAGGCAATGTTAACACTGGCGCTAATTTGAGTGTGACTGGAAACGTACAGGGTGGAAATTTAAGAACTGCTGGATTGATATCTGCCACAGGTAATATTACTGGTGGTAATGTGTTGGGCGGTGCTAATGTCAACGCCACACTATTCACAGGTACCACAGTATCAGTAAGTGCAAACATTACTGGTGGTAATATCTTAACTGGTGGATTGATATCTGCCACAGGCAATATTACAGGTGGCAACATATTAGGTGGTGCAAACGTCAATGCCACTACACATACAGGTACCACAGTATCAGTAACAGGTAATATTAACGGTGGCAATGTAACTGCAACAACTGGGTTGACTGCTGGCACACTATCATTAACAGGCAACACAATCAGCTCAACTGATTCAATAATCACAATTGATCCTGCTACTTCGGGTGTAAATGGCGCAGTTATCATTCAAGGTAATTTGAGTGTGACTGGTAACGTAACATACATCAACTCTAACAACGTCACAACTAACGACTTGACCATTAACGTGGCCAATAATGCTGCTACTGCTGCGGCGGCCAACGGCGGAGGCATTGAAGTTGGACCAGCTGGAGCACAATATGCCAGCATCACTTATAGTAGCACCAGTAATACTTGGGTGGTTAGCAATGGTGCTAATGTCAGCGGAGCAGTAAGTGTAAGTGGCAACATTATAGGTGGTAATGTATTGGGCGGAGCCAATGTTAATGCTACCACACATACAGGAACCACAGTATCAGTTACTGGCACTATTACAGGTGCATCTGTGGTTGGTGGAGTAATTACTGGCTCAAGTCTTAGTGTATCCGGTGCAGTTACTGGTGCTGGAATTACAGGCTCTAGTTTGACTGTAGGCACCGGCACAATTACCGGTGGTAACATTGTTAACTCCAATGCCAATGGTGTTGGTAATATTGGTAGTTCGACCACATACTTTAACACGGTGTTTGCCAAGGCCACATCAGCACTATACGCTGACTTGGCAGAAAAATATCTTGCTGATCAAACTTACGATGTTGGCACAGTGCTGGCCGTAGGTGGCGATGCAGAAGTTACTGCTTGCAAAATTGGCGATAGAGCTATTGGTGCTGTGAGTGAAAACCCAGCTTACAAAATGAATGACGGACTTGAAAATGGTACTTACGTTGCACTTAAAGGTCGAGTACCTGTCAAGGTTATTGGCACCGTGCGCAAAGGACAACGACTGGTTGCACACAACAATGGATGTGCGGTGGCAGGCGTGGCACACGCAAATGATGTGTTTGCTGTGGCTCTTGAAAGCAGCGATGATGTTGGTGTTAAAATGGTTGAAGCATTGATTTTATAATGTCAAGACCCAGCATTGATTTTACATAAATATAGAAAATAGGAATAAGGCACCCAGATGGCTACCACACCGTATACAGTTACATTAACCGACGGCACGATATTTGCCAACATATCAACTGGTACTATCAATACCTCCAGTTCGATGACACTGATTGGCAAAAACTATGCTGAGTATGGGCAGATGTTGGCTGACAACTTTATTCGCTTGTTGGAAAATGCTTCCAATACCACAGCACCACCTTCGCCAATTACTGGTCAACTGTGGTGGGATAAAACTACCACACTGCTAAAAGTTTACAGCAGCACAACTGGTTGGAAAAATGTTGGCGGAGCCACCGCATCAAGTTCACAACCTACACCCAGCATTGTTGGCGATTTGTGGTTTAACACAGTAAATCAACAACTCTACGTTTGTTCGGTAGCAGGAAACCCAGGCACATTTATTGTGGTTGGTGCGGCGGTTAACAACTTAGGCAATATCACTTTGGCTGTGGCCAATAGTGTGATTGAAACTGTTGCCAGCACAGGTGTTTATGTCACAGGTATTGTGAGTGTGTCAGGAAACGTAGTTGGCAGCAATATTGTTACAGCCGGCCTGTCGACAACTATTGGGAATGTCACGGGCGGAAATATTTTAACTGGTGGATTGGTAAGTGCGACCGGTACTGTTACTGGATCAAGTTTGTTAGGTTCAGTAGTAAGTGCAAGTGGCAATGTAACTGGTGGCAACGTTTTAACTGGTGGATTGGTAAGTGCGACCGGTACTGTTACTGGATCAAGTTTGTTAGGTTCAGTAGTAAGTGCAAGTGGCAATGTAACTGGCGCCAATATTGTCACAGGTGGCCTTGCCACAGTAACTGGAAACATACAAGGCGGCAATTTAATTACTGCTGGATTGATCAGTGCCACTGGTACCGTCACTGGTAGTCAGTTCACAGGTTCTGGTACAGGATTAACCAGCATACCTGGTGGAAATGTAACAGGCACAGTAGCCAATGCCACTTACGCTGTGAGTGCTGGATCAGCCACAACTGCTACCACAGCCAATAGTGCTAATAGTGTAACAGGCGCTAACGTATCGGGCACAGTGGCCAACGCCACTTATGCTGTGACTGCTGGATCAGCCACCACAGCCACCACAGCCACCACTGCAAACTCTGCTAATAGTGTTTCAGGTGCCAATGTTTCAGGTGCAGTGGCCAATGCAACATACGCCACATCGGCTGGCGCTGCAACCACAGCAGGTAGTGCAACTACTGCTGGATCTGCTACGACTGCTGGATCTGCTACAACTGCTACCACAGCTGGAGCAGCAGGAACATTCACAACAACTCGAGCCAACTATTTTGGCACAACAAATGGTGCAGTGTCTGGCCAAATGATGTGGAAAAATTACGCTAACAACCATACAATTTTTGATGCATCGGCTAGCACTAGTCCAGACGGAACCTCAGTCAACAGCACCAATGCTCAAGTACCTTGGGTGGCTACGTATCCAACATTAATGGGCTGGAATGGTGCCAACACGTTTGGCGTCCGTGTTGACTCTGCCAGAGTGGCAGACACTGCCGGATCAGCCACCACGGCCGGATCAGCCACCACGGCAACCAGTGCGACCAGTGCGACCACAGCCGGCACAGTAAGTACCGCAGCACAGCCAACTATTACCAGTGTTGGCACATTAACAAGTTTGAGTGTGAGTGGTAATACTGTTATTAATGGTAATATCACTGGTGGCAATCTCACTACAACATATATCTCAGCTAGCGGTAATATAAGATCTAATACGATAACTTCTGGTTCATTATCTGATGAAACTCCGTTGTCTCCTGGAGGATTCGTGACTGGATCCTTCAAAATAGTAGACTTTTCAAGCGGGTTTGGCGCCGATCAACTTGCTATAGTTGATACCACCTATGGTAACGGCCTGGCAGCATATACCTACATTGGCTCATACGGTAACGGAACATCTTATTTGAATACTGGAAGACTCAATGCTACCACACTTGTAGCAGGACCTGCTGTATCAGCAACTGGTAATATTACTGGTGGTAATGTTTTAACATCTGGAATACTCAGTGCCGGTGGTATTGTAACAGGCAGTGGTGTAACTGCAGGTGGGGCGATCAGTGCCGGAGGAAATATTTCAGCAGTTGGAAGTGTGCGCGGCAACAGCTTGATCTCAAGTGGGTCAATTAGTGCCGCTGGTCAAGTAAGTGGTGGTAGTTTTAACTTAGGTGCAGTCAACAACATCACAATCACAGGCGGTACAAGTGGCTATGTACTCAGCACCAATGGATCAGGTGTGTTGAGTTGGGTGGCACAGTCTGGTGGAGGCGGCAATGGCGAAAACCCCAATGTTATCAGTATCACTTCTGCTACAGCTAGTTACGCAACTGCCAATGGTTATATTTCAACCAATAGACTAGCCGGCAAATACAACGCTCTTAACGTAGGGTCTCCTTTTTATTGGAATTATACCAATACTAATTCAGCCTGTACCTTGCCAACTCTTACTGATGCAATAAACCTTCAATCGTTGGTTCAAACCACAACAGGACTTCCTTCATCTAATGTTCAAATGGCCGTGGCCAGCACATGGGGTGACAAACCAGCAGGCATTGGATTTGTAGCTGGCACACAACAAGACATAGCATTAGGAGTTGTAGGGCTTGCTCCCACTGCAAATGCCTATCAAACAACAGCAATGGTGGTTGGATATCCTACTGCTGCTAGAATTTCTATTCAATTGGCCAATGTATTATATAATAATGAAGCAGATCCACAAGCAAATAGTGTTGCTAACTTAATCACCTACGTTGCCTCAGACCACAGCATGATAGGTAATGTGGTTATGGGCAGTAGTGGAAAAGTGGTATATTTGCCTAGCAAGAGCGGAACAGATCCAGTAGCAGAAAAAAA
>Ga0222712_10006723_pt1 | contig 11290 bp, 10 predicted proteins | sample C33_657DmetaG_FD_165043 | JGI IMG/M metagenome (GOLD analysis project Ga0222712, IMG submission 165043) | Estuarine water microbial communities from San Francisco Bay, California, United States - C33_657D | ecosystem: Environmental > Aquatic > Marine > Unclassified | place: USA: California... | reverse complement strand
CGACTTCTGGCAATTGAACATGCGACCGAGCGGCTGAGCCGCTACCTGCGCGAGCACCGCAACGTACTGCAGAGCGCAGGCCCACTCATCCTCGCGGGCACGGCTGATGCCGCAGAGCTCGTGTTGGACCAGGAGGGTGGTTTCACCATGAGCTCAACCGATGCCGAGGGCGTTGCTTCGATGGATCGCGTCAGCATCTCTGAGGTGGTTGAGCTCTGGGGCGCCGCTGATCTCTACGATCGAATTGAAGCGGCACTGCGTGCAGCTGCTGGACTTGCGCCACGACCAACCGGTGCGATCGTGGCGGGCCTCGGCGTGGCCGGGGACGACCGCGCGTCGGTCTGATTCGCGATGGGCAGCACGCCCGTCGCCGGTGAACTCCTCGCGATTGGCGAACTAGCCCCCGGTCGCATTGCGCTGGAGTTCCGCGCACCAAACCTGATTGCCGCACTGCGCCCAGGCCACGCGCTCCACCTGGTACGCCCAGAGTCGGGCGGCTATCGCGTGCGCCGCGTCGCCCCCGTTTCGCGCGTCGACCTTCTTCGCGGGAGCGTTGAGGTTGCGCTGCAGCCGCGAGCTGATGGCGGCCAAGACGCACTCGCTGGGCTACGCATTGGCGAAGTCATTGAGCTGATCGGGCCGATCGGTCAGCCGATCCTCATCAATAAGGCCACGATGCGACTCCTACTAATCGCCGACGGCGAAGGGTTCGCCTGGGTACGTGCGCTGGCGATCGCCGCAACGAGTGCGGGGATTAGCGTGACGATGCTCCAGCAGGCGGAGACGGCGGCTGACCTGCCGCCAGCCAGCCTGCTCCCCGATGTAGTGGAGATCGTCGTCGCCACGAGCGATGGCAGCATCGGCCACCGCGGCACTGTCGCTGACCTACTCGCTGAATACGTCGTCTGGGCGGACCAGGCGGTCGTCGCGGGCGCTGCTGATATTCGGGCCGCTGCAACTTCTGCCGCACTTCGGCGCCGCACCGCAGATCGCACCGCCGCGAGTGGTAAGCCCGCGCGCACACGCACCGCGCCCGCTGGTGATCGTGCGCCATGGCTCCAGGCGCTGCTGGCGCACGAGATTGGGTGTGGCATTGGCGCATGCGGTGGTTGCACCGTTGCAACACGCGCCGGCCAGGTGCGCCTCTGTCGCGAAGGTCCAGCGGTAGACGCAACGGGTTCCGCATCAAAAGGTGGTGCATAAGTGCCCCCACGTAAGCGCACAAAGGCGGCCGCGCCGCGCACGAGTCGAACCGCGCAGGTAGCGGCGCAGGTAAACGAGCGGATCAATCCGCTCACCGTTGACCTTGCCGTCACCCTTGGCACCGAGCACCCGCTGCGACTAGAGCGACCGATTGTCGTCGCCGCTGGGCCGCTCGGCTTTGGCAACGAGGCTGGTGGTGCCATTGATCTGCGAGAGGTCGGCCTCTTTGTGGTGCGCGGCATCTCGCTGCGACCGCGATTCGGCGGCTTGATGCCACGACTAGTCGAGGTACCGGGTGGACTGATGCATGCGGTGAACCGCGAGAACCCAGGCGCTGATGAGGTGATCGATCGACACGGCGCAAGTTGGCGCTCCACTCCGTGCGCCGTTGCCCTCTCCCTCGTCGCCTCCTCAGTGAAGGAGCTTGCGCAGTTGATTGCCCGAGTGGAGCGGCGCGCCGACGAGCTCGGCATTGCGGCGCTTGAGATTGATCTCACCGCTCCGTGTGACGGCCTTGACGGTGGCCGATGGGAGTCGTCGGCGGATGAGGCACTGCGTCTCATTGATACGGCGCGCGACGCGACCGACCGACCACTCATCGCGAAGGTTTCGTCGGCGGCGAGTGAGCTCCGCCGCTTGGCGAGCGAATCAATTGACGCGGGGATTGATGTCCTCTCCGTGAGCGGATCGCCGCACGGCTTTCTCCCTGATCGCGCACGACGCGGGCCGGCCCTGGCTGCAGGGATCGGTGAACTCTCAGGGCCGCTAGTGCGCCCCGCCGCACTCGCAGCAATCGCTGAGGCGGCGAGTGGTGCCGGCGCACCGATCATCGGTGGGGGAGGGATCGGCTCACCGGCCGACGCTCTCGACACCTTCGCTGCGGGCGCAAGCGCGGTGAGTCTTGGAACGGCACTCTGGGCTGACCCGCGACTCCCCGGAGCGGTGGGCGATTCGCTGCGGCGTGCGGTGGCCGCCAGGGGCGAGACCAGTGTTCTCGCGCTGTGCGGGAGCGCGCTAGGCTCTCGCCATGAGTGAACCACTTCGCCCGCTGCGCGAGCTACTGACGCCGCCCTCCGGTTACCCCACCGCGCCAGTCGATCCACGAGATCGCGCAGCAACAACGAAGCGCATTAAAGGCCTCCTACTCGCCACCGGTGCGCTGCAGCGTGGCCACTTTCTGCTCAAGAGCGGACGCCATGGCGACCAGTACCTCGAGAAGTGGTCGCTCTTGCAGCATCCCTCTGCCGCCGCAGAGATCACGCACGCACTCGCCGTGCAGAGCCTCGAACTCGTTCAGGCGCATGGTGGCGATATTGACCTCGTCGTAGGGCCAACCACTGGCGGTGTTCTCTTGGCGTACGAGGTTGGCCGACTCCTCGGCGTGCGCGGCCTCTTCGCTGAGGAGGTGCGCGGAACGGATGGAGCCACGCGTCGTGAATTCCGTCGTGGCTTTCAGATTCCACCACGTGCACGCGTGCTGTTGGTTGACGACATTCTGACGACGGGCGGATCACTCCAGGCGCTCCTCCCGCCGCTCTATGCAGCGGGTGCCCATCCGATCGCCGCCGCCGTAGTCGCAAGTCGCACACCGGGACTCACCGCAATTGAGGCAGAGGGTCGCGAGCCAATTCCGCTCATCGCTGGAATCACACTGGACCTGCCGACGTACGAACCAGCCAACTGTCCGCTCTGTGCGGCGGGGGAGCCGATCGGCGCCCCTGGGAGCAGTGGTCGCTAGTTAGTTCGCGGCAAGTTCCGCCAGCGCAGCATCGAGTTCCTCTGGGCTGACGATCCCTTCGATGGATCGTAGGATGCGACCGTCGCGACCAACCGTAAAGATCCATGGCTCAACTGGAACCTGCCACGCCGTCACGATGTCCGTTGCCTGAAGTCCACCGCCGGCTGCAAGGACGGGAATCAGGCGCGTGCCGTTCCAGCTCATCTGATACGGCTCAACGTGCACGATCACGACCCCCGGGTGCCGATCGGCTGCACTCTTCAGGAGCGTGAGTGTTGGCCCACACGCCTGCGAGACACAGAACGCTGGCGAGGCGAAGGCGATGAGGAATGGAGTTCCTGTGGCGAGGAGCGCTGCGGCGGAGTTTGTATAGAAGTCGCTGCGCGGATCTGGATCTGTTGATACTCCCGCAACGCCCTGTGGGCTTGTGGCCGCGAGTGGTGTTGCTACGTTTGGCGCCGCGTCTCCAGGGCGTGGTGCCGTGCCGGTTGCCTGCACGAATGAGGTGAACCGGACGAGCACCGTTGCACCAGTGGCGTCGGTGCCGCTAATCACGAGTCCGATCTCACGCGCGCCAACGGGGATCTCGGTTGTGCCGATAAAGAAGCCGCGAACGTCGGTGATCGCCCATGCGAAAGGGAGCGGCGATGCAGCGGCGAGTGGCGTGCAACCGTCGGCAGTGATGTCGAAGATTTCGCTCTTCAGCGTCCAGGCTGGGGAGCCGAGCGGGAAGCTGGCGCTGTCAATGAGTCCGAGAATGAGTCGATTCGCACCGGGAGCAAGGTCACTGTTGGCCAGCATGGGCAGTGGCCCAGTGGAGCTCGCCTGACCTGCGGCTGGCCATGCGTCAATGCAGCCGTTCCTCGCACTTCCGCTACTGCTCGCGCTGGGGGAGGGGGTTGCCCCACCGCACGCAACAAGAGTGGCACTGAGGGCGACGAGAACGGTGCTCCGCAGGTAGTTCTTCATGTTTCCACTCTATCCCACGTTTCTGAGGCTCGGCGTACCATCTACCTATGAAGAGTTTCCGCGCGGCAGTACGACTTCTCCTCGGCGCCACGATCGCCCTCGTGGTGATCGGCGTCATCGTTCGCGCCACGGACTCGGGGATGGGCTGCCCAGATTGGCCACTCTGCTACGGGCAGATCATTCCGCCAACCACAGATTCAGGCGACGTCATTGCCTACAAGGCGTGGCTGGAGTGGATCCATCGCGCGATCGCGGCGGTGATCGGGCTGATCGTTCTGGCGGTGGTCGCGCTCGCGCTGCGAAACCTGAAGGACCGCCGATCGCTGCAGGGGGCCTCGATCGCCCTCCTCGGGCTCGTGCTCTTCCAGGCTTGGCTCGGACGCCAAACCGTTCTCGAATCTAACTCGGGGGCATCTGTGACCGCGCATCTCGCCTCGGCGATGGCCTTCGTCGGGCTCCAGGTCTGGGTGCTTGCCCGGAGTGGCTACGCCGAGACCCTCGGCGGCATCCGTCGCGCGAGCGGGAGCGTTGTAGCTCCGATCGTTGCCGCGGGCGCGATCTACGCCCTGCTCCTCTTCGGATCGAATGTGACGGGCACAGACACGGGCCTCCTCTACCCAGATTGGCCACTCATGGGTGGCACCCTCTTCCCGCCGATCACCGAACTCTCGACGCCGATGATCCTGCACCGCTACGCGACCGCGATCGTCGCGCTCATCCTGATCTCGGCGATCTGGATCGTTCGCCGCGAAAAGGGGAGCCCGGCACGTGTGCGCCAGTTACTCACCTACGCCGCAGCCGTCTTCGCCGTGCAGTGCGTGATCGGCGCCGTGCAGATCTTCACCAAGCTCGCACCGTGGACGCAGACGCTCCATGTCGCACTTGCAACCGTTATCTGGATCCTCACCGTCGGTGCGGCTTCAATCGCGCTGCTTGAAGGCCGTGTTGCTGGCGGATCTTCTCCTGGGGGACCGAAGCGCAGCGAACTGACACTCCGCGAGACGATCTTCGCCTACGTCGCACTGACCAAGCCCCGTATCGTTGAGTTGCTGCTCATCACCACGGTCCCAGCCATGCTCCTTGCCGCGCACGGCTTTCCGCCACTCACACTCATTGCCGCAACACTCGTCGGGGGAACCCTCAGTGCGGCAAGTGCCAATGTCTTCAACTGCATCATTGATGCCGATATTGACGCAAAGATGGCGCGCACTGCCGCGCGCCCCCTCGTGACGGGTCGAATTAGCATCGGCGCCGCACTCCTCTTTGCGAGCATCCTTGGCGTCGCGAGCTTCCTCTTCCTCGCGTTTACGACCACCATGATGGCGGCGTTCGTGTCGCTCCTGGCTATCGCCTTCTACGTGCTCATCTATACGTTGATCCTGAAGCGCTCAACCCCACAGAACATCGTGATCGGCGGCGCGGCTGGCGCACTCCCACCGGTGATCGGTTGGGCTGCGGTGACCGGCGACATCTCGCTGGTGCCGATCCTCCTCTTTGCGCTGGTCTTCTATTGGACGCCGCCGCACTTCTGGGCGCTCGCACTGCGCATTGGTCCCGACTACGCCGCCGCAGGAGTGCCAATGCTCCCCGTCACAGCAGGCCCCGCGGAGACTGCGCGTCAGATCTGGCTCTACACGATCCTGCTTGTGGTGATGAGCCTGATGCTCTGGGCCGTAGCGGGGATGGGTCTTGTCTACCTTGGCGCGGCAATCGTTGGCGGCGGAATCTTCTTGCTGCGTGCGTGGCGCCTGCGTAGCGATGTGCTCGGTGATGGGCTGTTGCGGGGAGCAACGCGCCTCTATCGCTACTCGATCAGCTACCTCACGTTGATCTTCGCCGCGATCGCGATCGACTCAATTCTGCCGCGCTAGCGGCACGAACTCAGTGGCGATCCGCCGCCGCAGCCTGTCGCTTCGCGCGGCCACCACGATCGAGTCGGCCGAGCCAGAACTGCACCTGTGGGCCGATGGTGAAGGCGAACCAGATCGTGCCGAAACCAAACGTGCCACCAAGCACGATCCCCAAGATGCCCACGACAACCTCAATGGCGGTGCGCATCTTCCAGATCGCCTGCCCGGTGCGGTGGTGGAGTCCAGTCATCAGGCCGTCGCGCGGCCCAGGGCCGTTTCCGCTGCCGATGTAGATACCCGAGCCGATGCCGACGATGGCTGTGCCGGCGATCGCCAGCGCGCCAGCAAGGAGTGGCTGGGTAGCGATCTCTGCTGCTGGCGGGACGCCGATGTAGGCGAGGAGGCCAATCTCCGCATTCATCACCATGCCGATGATCACGATGTTGCTGAGGGTGCCGAGTCCAGGGCGCTGGCGGAGTGGGATCCAGAGCAGCAGCACGAAGATGCCGCTCAACTGCGCAGCGGTGCCGATCTGAATGCCGAGCTGCTTGCTCAAGCCCTGATGCAGGATCTCCCACGACGGGAGGCCGACCCCTGCGGCGAGCATCATCACGAGGCCCGTGGCGAAGACTGCCTGGCCGGCGATGGATTGCGGGAAGCGCTTGAGCGCATCCGCGGTGATCGCTTCTGAGAGCCAGTTGCTGCGCGGCGTGGTCATGCGGGTCCCCTTACTGCGGCGTGGCTGCCGCGCGACGAAGGCGGTCCGCAATTGCCGAACCGAGGCCGCCCTCAGGATAGGGGGCGGCGATGATTTTCGCGGCGGGTACCGCACGGTGAATCAGTGCGGCTTCAAGTTCGTGCAGTCGCTCGAAGAGGTGAGCGGCGGCGGTGACTGGATCCAGTGCCTCAGAGAGCGCAAGACTCGCATGAACGGTTGCCCCTCCAGCTGCGGCAAGCCCTTCAAGGTGCGTGAGGGTCGCGCGATCTGGTGCGAGCAGCGCGCACGCTGTAACGCCAGCAGGGAACTCCGTCGCTGCCAAGATAAGCGGGACGATCGGCGCATAATGCGACTCGGTCATCCCGGGCGCCTGCAGTGGCACGCCAGGCTGTGCCGTTGGTGCCGCAGCGACGATGCCGCCGTGATCGGCGAGCACACGTGCGAGTTCCTCAAGAGGGATGCCGCCATGTCGTAGGAGTCGCGCCGGCCCATCACCATCAAGCGCGACAACGCTCGACTCAACGCCAATCTCTGTCGCCTCGCCGAGCAGCACGGCGTCAATGCGCCCATCAAGCTGCTCCAGCACATGGTCGGCGGTGGTGGGGGAGAGTCGTCCGAAGCGATTCGCACTTGGCGCTGCGATCGGCGTTCCTGCTGCGCGAATGAGTGCCAGCGCCGTTTCGTGTCGGGGCAGGCGCACGCCGACCGTCTCGAGTCCGGCGCGGACTAGTCCTGGAACCTCGTGGCGCGCGGCGGCAACGATGGTGAGTGCACCCGGCCAGAAGGCATCTGCAAGGAGTTTGATGCGCGGGTCGGCGAGCGCAGCTTCGGTGAAGAGCCGAGAGAGGTCGTTACGATCGGCGATGTGCACGATGAGTGGATCAAAGGTTGGGCGACCCTTCGCCTCAAAGATCCGTGCAACTGCGGGCGCATCAAACGCGTTCGCTCCGAGCCCGTACACAGTTTCGGTGGGGAAGGCGACGAGGCCGCCGGCTCGAATGATCGCCGCGGCACGCGGCATGGATTCGGCGGCGGAGTGTAGCGTTCGCGCGCGCAGGCGTTCGGTGATCACGCTGGTCGTGCCACGTCGATCATCAGCGCGGCGTGATCCGACGGTGACTCGCCCTTGCGTCCGTCGCGATCCACACTGCTGGTCACGAGTGCACCAGCGCGTGGCTCAACGAGCAGATGATCAATGCGCATCCCCCAGCCGCGATGAAAGGCGCCGCCGCGGTAATCCCACCAGGTGAATGGTGCACGCTCCCCATCAGCCGCTACGGCTTGCGCCGCGTCAACCAGGCCCAAGTTAACCAGAGCGTTCCAGGCGTCGCGTTCCCGTGGGGTGACATGCGTCGCGCCAACAAGTGCTGCTGGATCCCACACATCGGCATCGGTCGGAGCCACATTGAAGTCACCGCCCAGAAGTAGCGGAGCGGGCTCGGCGATGCGCGCTGCCGACCAGGCACGTAGTGCGCCGTACCAGTGCAGTTTGGCGTGGAAGTGCGGTGCGTCGACCTCGCGTCCATTCGGCGCGTAGACCGATGCAACGCGCAGACCGCCACACACGGCACTAATCAGGCGCGGCTCACTGAGCAGGTCGGGGAGCGTGGCATCGCTCCCTTGCGGCGCGTAGTCGGCGATGCTCTCCTGCACATCGGCAAGGCCATGTCGCGACGCGATCAAGACCCCATTGCGACCGCCAGCGCCGAGGGCGGCGACCTCATAGGATCGCGTCGAGAAGAGCCCCTCGGGAATCTGGGATGGGTCGCACTTCGTCTCCTGCAGCAGCACGATGTCTGGCTGTGCGGCATCGAGCCAGGCGGCAACTCGCTCAGCGCGGGCGCGAAGGCCGTTGACGTTCCAGGTGGCGATACGAAGGGTGCGTGCGGTCATGGGTGCTCTAGGTGCTAGGAGCGAGGTCCGCGCAAGATCGCGCCGATGATCCCCGCGTCGAGTGGGGCGCCCGCCTCACCGGTGGGGTCTGACTCTTCCGTAACGGGGTGGAGGCCGAGTGTGGTGAGCGCCGCAATCGCAGCGGGTAGCTGCGCGTCGGGGACGCCGAGATGAAGTGAGCCGTCTACCTCGGGGGCTCCCATGATCCCTTCAACCGCGATGCCGGCTGAAGCGAGTGCGGAGGTAACGGCGGCTAGGCTGCCGACCTTCGGGGAGACCGCAACGGTAAACCAAGCGCTCATGCGCCAATCATAGGGGTGGAGCTGCGCCGACGGGTGCGATCCGGGCGCACCCCCAGAGGGGCACGCCCGGAGCCACTTACATTTCGGCTGGTGCGCCCTTTGTCCCGCCACGGAGGGGGATCTCCTCGATCAGCGTTGCGGCGACGAACGCCACAAGGCTGGCCACCACGGAGAGCCAGAAGATCGAGCCGATCGCATCGGCAATACCCGCCTTGATCGCGTTGAAGAAGGCGTCTAGGTACTGCACAGGGATCAGCCCGATGAGGGCCTGGTCAAACTGCCCACCAACATTGGTGAGCTGCGCGAGATCCCCGCCGATCGCGGTAAAGAACAGGGTGAAGGTTCCCGCTGGTGCCGCTGTTGCCAACTCTGCCGGAATGTTGGTCGCGAGCTGCCCACCGAAGTAGGAGCCAACGATTGCCAAGCCGACCGACCCGCCAACCTGGCGGAAGAAGGTGAGATTTGACGTTGCTGCGCCAAGGAACTTGAACGGTACGGCGTTCTGCACCACGATCGTGAAGACCGACAGGGTTGGCCCGATGCCGAGACCTGCCAGGAACATCCAGAGGCGCAGGAGCCATGGATCGGTATCCGCCTTAATGTTCGTCAGCAGCAGTGAGGCTGCGGCGATGAGCAAGATGGCTCCAAGGATCAGCGACTTATAGCGACCGCGTCGTGCCACCAACAGTCCGGCAACAACCGAGCTGATGATGACCCCCAGCAGAAGCGGGAGTGTGGCGTAGCCAGAGTTCGTCGCCGTCTCGCCGAGCACTGTCTGGAAGTAGCGTGGCAAGAAGATAATCGCGGCAAAGAATCCGACCGAGGCAAAGAACGAAGCTGCAGCAGCGGCTGCAAAGGTTCGATTGCGGAAGAGCTCGAGCGGAATGATCGGCTCTTCGACCTTTGCCTCAATAAAGAGGAAGAGGCCAAGGAGTACGAGTCCGAGCGAGATGAGCCCCGCAACCTCTGGGGTTGCGAATGCATTGGTCTGCACGTTGGTGAGGCCGATCAGCACCGGGATGATTCCGGCGGCGAAGACGAGGGCGCCCAAGAAGTCGATCTTCTGGTTTGCTCGCCCCTTGATCGTTGGCAGCTCAACCAGAATGATCGCAATGCTAATCAGGCCGATTGGCAGGTTGACGTAGAAGATTAGGTGCCAGCTGAAGGTGTCGGTGAGCCAGCCGCCTAGCGCTGGGCCAATGAGGCTCGCAAGTCCGAAGACCGCGCCGAAGAGACCCTGGTAGCGACCACGCTCTTTTGGCGAGTAGAGGTCACCAATGGTTGCTAGGGCAATAGGGAAGAGCGCACCGGCGCCGAGCCCTTGGATGCCGCGGAAGATGATCAGCTGCTCGATGTTCTGCGAGAGACCAGCGAGCACCGAGCCGATGAGGAAGAGGCTCACGCCGGTAAGGAGGAGCGGCTTGCGGCCGTACATGTCGGAGAGCTTGCCGTAGATCGGCACCGTGACGGTGCTGGCAAGCAGGTAGATCGTGACCACCCAGGTGTAGAGGTTTGCACCACTCAGGTCAGTGATGATCTGCGGAAGGGCGGTGCCAACGATTGTCTGGTCGAGCGCGCCCAAGAAGAGCGCCATCATGATCGCAAGGATGATCCCTTGCTTGGCACGCTTTGAAAGGTCGGCTCCTACAGGGGCAGGGGCCGCTTTCGCGGCGGGACGCTTCTTGGTCGCAGCAGGGCGACGAGTCTTCGCAGTGGGCATTACGTGAGCCTCCAAATCGCGCCGTCAGATCTCTGACGATATTTCGCGTTGCAAATATCTTACTCCTCGCCGCAGATGGCTGCTGAGCGCTAGGGTTCGTCTATGCAGATTGCCGTGGTCATTGAGGGGCAGATGAACCTGTCGTACGAGCAGCAGCTTGCCGCTGCTCGCCGAGCCGAGGCGGTCGGCATCAGTGGCTTCTTCCGTACCGACCACTACGAATCGTTCCCTGGCTCAGCTGATCAGGCGACCACTGACGCGTGGAGCGTGCTGGCCGGAATCGCACGCGAAACCACAACGATCACCCTCGGCACGCTGGTCAGCCCGGTCACCTTCCGGGCACCAGGCGAGTTCGCCAAGGTGGTTACCACCGTGCAAGAGATGGCGGGGCGACAGCTCCATGCTGGCCTCGGCACCGGTTGGCATGAGTCAGAGCATCGCCGCTATGGCTTCCCGTTTCCTGAGATGCCCACACGTGCCGAGATGCTTGAAGAGCAGCTCGAGATCGTGCGCGGTCTCTGGGCTGGGCCTGACGGCTGGTCGTTTAGTGGCAAGCACTACAGCGTGAGCGACGCCCTCTTCCGCTCGAAGCCGACTCCTGTGCCATGGATCATTACGGGCGGCGAAGGCTCACCGCGCGGCATGCGCATCGCCGCGAAGTACTCCGACGAGTTCAACCTCACCTCATCGACCCCAGCGACCGCTCGTGAAAAGTTCGCACAACTCGATGCGACCTGTGCCGCTGCAGGCCGGGCGCCAGAGAGCCTTGCACGTTCTGCAATGACGGGCGCGATGATCGGCCGAACTGAGTCTGAGTATCTAGAGAAGATCAGCAGCTTTATGTCGCGCATTGGCGCAGCTGGCGACCCTGAGGAGTACCTCGCACCACGCCGAGCG
>Ga0222712_10006722_pt1 | contig 11291 bp, 5 predicted proteins | sample C33_657DmetaG_FD_165043 | JGI IMG/M metagenome (GOLD analysis project Ga0222712, IMG submission 165043) | Estuarine water microbial communities from San Francisco Bay, California, United States - C33_657D | ecosystem: Environmental > Aquatic > Marine > Unclassified | place: USA: California... | reverse complement strand
CAGATTTAACTAAGTGTCTATGGTTAGGTGTTGTTTTAAGTAAGTTGTTAATTACTATAATAGAAGTTACTTCTAAAGGTTCTATATTTTGAATTGTTGCTGTTGCAGAAGTTCCTGTTACTGCTAAGCTAGACCACGTATTTAACACTGTATTATCATCACTGTATAAAGGTAATGTATCTATGTTATATGAAGCTAATACTGCTCCGGCAGCTAAATTTTCAATAGGCATTGTAGTTCCATCAGCTAATGTAACATTAGTTCCTTCGATGAAACATCCACCGCCGCCACCGCCAGTACACATATTCTGACAAGAAGCTAAGTCACTGTACGTACCGCTTACTACCTGCGTACAAACTCCTCCTAAACAGTCGTACTGACTTCCTGCTGGTGTTCCTGCTCCGCCGCCGCTTGGTGGGGATGGAGCTGGTGCTGAAGGTGAGGTACAGCTTGATCCTTTAGTAAACTGCCCACAACCTGTTAAAGTACCTTCTTGAGCACATCCTACAGTGTAGTAGTTACCTACGCTAACAAATGTTGATTGCGATGCACCGCTACAATCTGTCCAGTATATAGTACATCCTGACATTGCAGGTCCGTATTCATAATTGAAACAAGCTCCCGGGGTTACTGTAGGCGTATATGTAGGAGTTTCAGTGGTTGTAGGAGTAATTGTTGGTGTTCCTGTTATTGTAGGAGTTATTGTAGGAGTTATAGTAGTTGTAGGAGTGATTGTCGGTGTAGCCGTAGTTGTCGGTGTTGCCGTTCCTGTATATGTAGGAGTCCCAGTGTAACCTGGGGTATATGTTGATGTTGGTGTAGCTGTTGAAGTACTTGTAGGGGTAGCAGTTCCTGTTGGTGTTGCTGTAGGAGTTGCTGTTGGTACAATCAAATAAGTAGAATTTGTATTTGCACAAATTCCTGAGCTTTCTAAATAAAATGTACTTGCACCATCTGGTACGTTAGGTATTAGGATACCGGCAAGAACTTGTGCTCTTGTGTATCCAGTACTTCCAATCTGGTTAACCGGACTAATAGAAGTATGGTAGATGTTAAAAGGACCTGCATCAGTTCCTATCGACGTCTCCGTTATTTGTATTGTTTGTGCCATGTTTATTTAATTAATATAACGCTTTTTAATAAATAGATCAACTTTATCTTTATATTTTATGGACATTCTATATGCCAGCATCCGTAATTTGATCCGTAGAATGCATTGTTAACAACTCCTCGTGCATATCCGCCACCGCCTTCTCCGTATGTTCCGTCTGTTACACCTCCTGATCCATCAGATGTTGAAGATATTGCTGTTGCATTTGTAAATACCGGATCGTTAATATAGAATGATCCTACTAGATCTGTTCCACAACATGCAGCTGTATTATCTCCTGTCACTCCAAAGTATAAAGTAACTGGGTACCATGTTGAAGATGGTGCCGGTGGTGTATACGTTACTCCTGGTGTTGGAGTTAATGTAAACGTTGATGTTGGAGTTCCAGTAGGAGTGTATGTTGGAGTTCCTGTGTAGGTTGGTGTTACTGTTCCTGTATACGTAGGAGTTCCTGTATATGTAGGAGTTGGTGTAGTTCCCGGTGTATAAGTACTTGTTGATGTCGGAGTAGCTGTTGGTGTTGGTGTTGGACCAGCTACACTACATTCACTATCGTATACGCAAGTACCCCCATCAGATATAAATTCTGGATCGTAAACTGTTTGGTTTTGACCTTGCCACCATGTTGGAGTTACTTGAGAACATACAGTCATTATGTATGTGTCAGTTGTTCCGTTGTATGTGATTGGGAACGTATCTATCGATACTTTCGTAAATGTTTCTGTTATCGGGCTTCTATACCCTACAAGTAAGTCTTGAGGTATTAAGAAGTATTCTGCTGGTGTCCATTCTACATGGTAACAACTACCTGGCGTGTACGTAGGTGTTGCTGTTGGGGTAGAAGTAGGAACTGGTGTATATGTTGGAGTTCCAGTCGATGTAGAAGTTCCTGTAGCTGTTGCTGTAGGAGTGTATGTTACACCGGCTGTTGGTGTTATTGTTGGAGTTCCTGTAGGAGTTGGTGTGGCTGTCGGAGTCGGTGTTACTAAGTACAAAGAACAATCAGTTTCGTAGTAACACTGGCTTAGTTGATCTTCCCAGTTTTCTGGAAGTACTATTTCATTTATACCGCCTCCTGTATTCTGTGCGTATCTTGGTACTGTAGTAGAACATAATCTATAAACGTAATCACCTCCTGATTCGAATTGATATCCAGCTAAGTTAGCTAACAAGTCTTGCTGGTATCCTGTATAAGGATCGTTCCATCTTACATATACGTCACCTGATACATATTGTGATCGGTTAAACTCACTAATTTGCGTTCTATAACAAGTTCCAGCTGCTGAATTAGTAGCTGTTGGTGTTGTAGTAGATGTTGCTGTAGGAGTTGATGTTGCTCCTGGTGTGTATGTATCAGTTGCTGTAGGGGTTGCAGTAGGTCCTGGTGTATATGTTGGAGTGGCAGTTGATATACAAGCTCCTCCTGAGTAAACAGGTAATCCTGATGGTGCTGGGCTACTTAACGCACAAACTGTTAACGTATCACCTTGATTCATAAACTGAGTACGAGGTACTCCACCACAATCTGTCCAGTTAGCTGTTGCACTAAATCCTTGATTAGCCATAAACGTGTAGTAGTTACACGTAATAGTCTCTGTAGATGTAGCCGTAGGAGTTGCTGTTGGTGTTTCTGTAGCTGTCGGAGTTGCTGTTGGTGTTTCTGTTATAGTAGGAGTTGCAGTAGCCGTTGGTGTTATTGTCGGTGTTACTGTCGGTGTATCTGTTGGAGTAGGGGTTGCTGTTGGTGTAGCAGTATCCGTTCCTGTGTATGTTGGTGTAGCAGTAGGAGTTGCTGTGTTTGTTCCTGTGTATGTTGGTGTAGCAGTAGGAGTTGCTGTTGATGTAGGAGTGTATGTACTAGTTCCTGTCGGAGTTGCTGTACTAGTCGGTGTTGGTGTGTATTGAGCAATATAACGTGCTTCAAACTTAAGGTCACAATCTTTTCCTGTAACATCTAAAGTACAATCTCTTTCGAAGACTGCATAAAACGTATTTAAACTACTACTGTAAGGTATTGTGATTAAATCGTTTGTAGAGTATGTAGGATTGTTAATATTAAACGGTGAGAAAGTAGAAGTTCCTGAATTCCATTTCTTACCTGTTACCCACTTCTTAAGTATAAACCCAGCTGATCCAGTAGCAGTGAAGCTAGCAGAGCGGTAAGGTTCATGTATAAATACTTTATTAGATCCAGATATACCTCCTGCATAGAATTGTGCAAAAGAGGAAGTTAGTACTGTAGCTTCTCCGGCCGTAGGTCCTGATAGTTTTACAGCTCCTGTTGGGAATAATATTCGACTTCCGTCAGTATCTGATCCAGTTACATAAGCGTTAAAGTAAAATCCCCACTTACCACGAAAATAATCCATATCATCTTCTATGGTGTAGTTTCCTTGCCTTGCTGGCCAAACATGCGAGTGTATTCCTTTTAAGTCGTTTTCGACAAGGAAATCGTTTAAGTGATCGTCTACGTTTATACCGCTGGCGGTTGAAGGGAACTGGTAACTTGGCATCTAACCTGAATAGTTTTACTTTATATAAATATCGAAAATATAAGTTAGATGACTCTATTCTTGTGGTGGTCTTAAACTTTTTACAAAATGATCAACTGTTGCACTGTACATTTCTGGGGATCTGTTGAATTGGTGCACTATTTTGAACAATTCGTAATTACTATTCTTTACAATATTATTGTTAATTATAGAAATATTTTTAAATCTATTAAATTCCTTTGGGTCATTAAAGTAGGTGTGTAAGTGTATTGCAAGTGGATTATCTTCTCTCAATACATGCGGTCTAATCTGCTGATCACCGTATATTAGCTTTAACATAATAGCTTGATCTACTCCGTAAATTGCTTGAACTCCAGGAGGAAGTGTATCGTATTCTTTTTCTACAATATCTACCATCTCACAAAATGCTTTAGGATCTCCTCCAATAACACCGCAGTTAATAACTTCGTATGCTCCAATTGCATCATGCATTTGTTGTCCGTAACATATCTTTACAACTTGACTATTCCAAGCTTGATCTTGAATTGGAATACCTTCCGAAGTCATGACTAATGATCCTTCAGGAGTGTCCTTAATAATATCAAAAGGATTACCTTGTAGGAAAATGTCTTGGAAATCTAAGTGAAGTACTTTTTTGTAGTTAGTACTTTTAAAGTACTCTCTGAATGCATCTAATCTATCTAAGAATAAGTTATTATATGTCGGTTTTCTATATACAATATTACACCCAAAAGATTCTAACTCTCTAATTACATCTTGATTAGGTTCTACAGAAGAATCTATAATGGTGATGTCGTAGTTGTATTGTGCAAAATAACAAACACTTTTTATAAATGGATATGCTCCACCTAGTGTCATATTTTTTATGTAAGAAACGATTAAGTTATCTTTTTTTGTATCTACAGGTGCTTTCACTAAAGGCTCTATATTATGTTTATAAATGTTTTGTCCTATTTGAGTTAAACTGTGAGTTCTTCCGTAATGGTTTGTATCAAAAACAGAATCCTCGTTTCGGTTTGGCTGTCTATAAAGTACTTCTAAGTTCGTGCTATAATTAACTCCTTTAAAGACTCTTTCATGGTTTTGAAAACCTGTATCAAACTTAACAGGGTAGTCTGGAAGTAACGTCACATCTACTACTTTGAATCCTTTGAATAAAAGTTTATTGTAGATATCGTCGTCTTCTGCTCCCCAACCCCAGTATATGTTTCTATATCCTCCAACAGTAAAAAAGTCTTCGAATTTCATTAAACAACTTCCTACATCCCCTAAATGCTTGTAGATAGTACCCTCTTCCGGAAACTTCCACTCACCTTCAACAGGGTAAACATCTACATGGTGTATGTAAAGGTATTTGTAGTTTGCTTTTTTTCTAAAGTTAATTAAAGAATTGCAAGACAGTCCTGCATTCCATTCTCCTATGTCGTCTAACTCCGCTATTAGAATGTCATATGTAATGTTTCTATCGTCGAAGTATTTAGGTGTCTTTTCTAAGAAAGTCTTTAGATGTTCTTCTCTGTTACGGTATGGTACTACAATTAAAAGGTCTTTATTCTCTTTCTCTCTATTGTGTACCTTATTCTCGAAATCAATATTATTTAATATCTCAAACTCTTTTAAAGTTCTAACGTTACCTAAAGGGTAATCTGTTTTGTACTTAGGGTTAAAGTATTTATTTTCTGCGTGATCGTTAGATTTGTTTTCTCTTCCACCTGCAGCAGCTATCTCTGTAAAATGCTGAGGAGAACTACCTCCTGTGTTGTACTTATGCCAGATTAAACATTCTGGAAGTACAAAAATGTCCCAACCGTGAGTAAAGCTTCTGTAGGTTTGATCTGATTCTTCGTAGTTCCAAAAGATTTCTGGATCGTAAGGGACTTCTTTTACGTACTCTATAGGTGCAAATAGAAAACCAGCTGCTACGGTATTACCTTGTATTGGTTTATCATCTCCGTTGTCTCTAGCGCATAACTCTTTACTAAGTCCATGTCCAATTGCTGAACATGCTTTCATATTTAAACCTCTAATTTCATTTCGAATAACTTGAGGAGCTTGTAACCCTTCTTCTAAGGTATAAGCTACCGGGTAGAAAGATATTATAGGTTTTTTACTATTAGCTTTCTGTAAATAGTTGATAAACTTTTCATCCCAATGTTCTGCAAATCTCATATGAGAGTCTATCTGAAGATAGTACTTTTCATTTTCGATAAAATGCTGGATCTTACTTCTAATATACGAAACTCCTTTTGTCAACCTATAGTCTATACTGTATATTTCTACATTACGGTCTTCAAAATACTTCTTATGGTAATCTATTGTCTCAAAATCAGTTTGCAAAAGAACTACTACCCTAATATAATCAGGATTTTTAGCCTTTGCATATAAGTCTTCTATTGTAGGTATTAATTCGCTATCTCTATACGAAGCTATGCTTACAAATATTTCAGAATGTTCTTTTCTCATACGAACTAGCTAACTGCAGCTAAAGAGGGTTTATATTGTATTAAAATATTACTATAGGAAGATCCTTCTAAAGGGCGTTTTCTTCCATGTCTTAATTGGCTTCCTTCGTAGATAAGGTACTGTCCGGGTTCTAAAAAGTGATCTCTAGAATCACCTGCTCCATCTAGCAAAGTAAAAGGCCAAGGTACGTTCACCTGTTGATTTACATTAAGCAACACTGTAAGTGGGCATATATCTGGGCGGTCTGTGTGAAGCTTCATTAAAGAACCTTTTTGGTACGTCCTTATACCGTAGGTAAATGTATGCTCCATAACTTTACCAGTCAAATGTTTAACTGCAGGTAGAAAATAGGCACCTAACTTGGTTTTAAGTTCGTCTGATAAGTCTGTGAACGTTGTTGCAATTTCTTGCTCTATGTTAAACAGGTATTTATCTAATCCTTTAGTGTCATCCGGTGTGTATTCAAACTTACTAGGCTGTTCTTTTAGAAAATTCTGTAACTCTTCAAGTAAAACTGGCTGTATTACTCCTTTTGAAACCGGAAACTTCATTAAAAAAGTATTTTGCTGTGTATTGGCCGGTTTTTTTGTAAATTGTGTGTATTCTGCACCTAAAATCCTATCTTGGTTACTGTCAAACGGGTTTTCTCTAAACCATTTAGTGATAATGTACTTACTTCCGTTGATTACTGGACGTCCTCCGTGTAAAGTGTTTTGATCTTCAAAGCCGCTGCCGTTAGAATCCTTCCATATAATTGCAGTTCCTTTTTCTGGTGTAAATTTAAGTCCTAATCTTGGAAATTCAGTCTCTCCTCCTTCTTCTACATCGTTTAGATACACCATACACGTCCAGGTTCGTTGTCCTGAGTGTAAGCAGTTATCTGTAAAGCCTTTTCCTGTAAAGAAGTCGTGGTGGTCTCTAAACTCTTGACCAACCTCGTATAACTGCCCTTGCATGGGTTCACCATGGCTTTCAGGTATATCTAAAGTAAGGTGTATTCTTGAATTAACAGTAGAAACCTTTTCATCGTTTATAGGAAAAGAACATGTACTTGACGTTCTAGCATCACTTACAATGTTAACATTTCCTCCATACCCAACTACTGTGGACCTCTGATTATTTTTATCAATGAGGTCGCACAAGTAATTACATTCTTCCTCTGTTAAGAGGTTGGGTATTTTATAGATTTCAGTACCTACTGCGTTTTCGATTAAAACTTTTTCCATAATTTACTTTTTATCCGTCACAGCTCAAGCAATCTTCTGAGGTTCGGCTGCCGATATCTCCATTAATAACTGAATCTGTTCTTAAATAATATAAGGTTTTTACTCCTAACTTCCAAGCCGTCTGGTGAACTAAGTTAATAAATTTAGGACTATCTGTCGGGTCAAAAGCTAAGTTTAAGGATTGTGTTTGATCAATGTACTTCTGACGTACGGCTGCTTGCTCAACTAATTGTAGTTGGTTAATTTCAGCAAAGGTAAGGAAAATAGGTTTATCTTCTGCTGGAATTACTTCTTCTGGTAAGCCTGCGATAGAACCTCTATCTCTCATAATTTGATCCCAAACTTCCTCAGTGTTGTGACCTCTTTCTTCTAAGTAAGCCTCTAATTCAGCATTCTTACGTATAAAGGTTCCTTTACCTGAATTAAATGTATAAACATTTGCAGGTAGTGGTTCAATACCGGCTGATACGCCTCCTGAAATAGTAGAGTTAGATACTGTAGGTGCGATAGCAATTAAGTGGCTATTACGCATTCCAGTTCCTTTACACCAAACTGGTTCTCCATATTCATCAGCTAACTTTCTAGAAGCTGCTTCTGCTTGAGATTTAATTTGTGAAAAGATCTGATGTGTCAAACTGTTAGCAGCAATACCTACGAAAGGTACTTTCTTTTGCTGTAATAATGTATGCCAACCTAGTACACCTAATCCTAATGCTCTACCTTTTTTAGCTGAACGGTGAGCTCTGATTAAAGAATCTTTTCCGTTAGTCTTAGCTAAAAACTCTTCTAATACTCCATCTAAGAAGTAAATTGCAGTCTCAACTAAGTCTGTGTTTTTCCATTCTTCCCATCTAGCTAAGTTTACTGAAGATAGACAGCAAATAAAGCTATGCTCTTCATCGGTGTGTAATGTAATCTCCGAACAGATATTAGTCATAGATACATCTAAGTTGTTCTTAACATATGCAGGAGGGTTAGCGTTATTAACGTTATCCTTAAACATAATATAAGGTTCACCTGTCTCTACTCTCGCCTTTAGTATTTCTACCCAGACTTCCATTGCCTCAGGGTCTCTACGTTCGATCTTCTCCATAAACGTATCATCCACTACAACGCATTGGTGTAGGTTTAGACACTGTCTATTCGGATCTCCCTTAGGACGTCTAATCTGTAAAAATTCCTTAATATCTGGGTGATTGATATCCAAGTTAACGGATGCTGCTCCTCTACGTACTGCTCCTTGGTTAGTTGCAATAATAGTAGAGTCGTATATCTTAGCCCAAGGTACAATACCTTCTGACTGTCCCATATCTCCGTTTCCAATTTTGGAACCACGTCCTCTTACTCTACTAAGCCCAATTCCTACACCGCCGCCTAGAGAAGTTAATCTCATTAACTCAGCATTTGTTAAGCCAATACCTCTAATTGAATCCGGAGTATCAATACCGAAACAAGAGATAGGTAATCCTTTATCTGTACCTGTATTTGAAAGTACCGGAGAGGCTAAATTTAACCAACCTTTCCACATGTACTTTAAAAACTTTGGAGCTAAGTCTGGACGATCTAATCTTGCTGCTACTGTATCTGAAACTCGTTTATACGCTTTCCGAGGAGTTTCTCCTGGTAATAGGTATCCTTTTGAAATTGTTGCTAAGGAAACTTCATTCATCCATTCGGGATAGTCTTTTCCAACTTCCCAGGTGGAGGTATCTACTTGTAATGCCATCGTCTAAAAATTATATGTTATTAAAATGCTGTCGACCAGTCCATGTGTCCTTTAGAGTAGTTTGTTACTCTATTTGCAAAGAAGTCGGTATGCTGTTTACCTGCAATTACTGCATCAAACCATTTCATAGTCTTCAATGCTCCTTTGTCAATCTGGTCAGAAGGGATCAAAGGTTTCAAACCTAAATCACCCATCTTTGTATTTACTCTATGCTTAATAAAGTTCTTAAGCTCGTCTTTAGAAAGATTTTCTAAATCACCTAATTCAAAAACTTTATCGATAAAATCAAACTCTAGCTTCAAAGCTAAATGAGCTGCTGTTTCGATTTCTGCTTGTAACTTTTCTGTTTTGATTTCAGGATACTCTTCCATTAACTGACGGAATAACCAGCATCCTGCATCTGAGTGTAAGGATTCATCACGTACAGACCACTCAACAATCTGTCCAATTCCTTTTAACTTATTTCTCATCTTAAATGACAGTAATACTGCGAATGATGAGAAAAGGTTTACTCCTTCTGTAAATGCTGAGAATATGGCTAATGATTTAGCTCTTGCATGCCAATCCGGAGTTCCGTCATGACTATCTCTTACATTCATTAAGGCTTCTATTTTTGCTTTTGTAGCTTCATCTTCTAAGAATTCTGCAAAGTTATCTAATCCTAACTGTTCGTTAAGAAGAGAATAAGCTTCGGCGTGAATTGTTTCAAACGAACCAAACGTAGTGCCCATCATAATAACTTCTGGTTTTCTAAACCAGCTAGTCACCAATCCTGTCCAATAATCATTTACTACAGTTTCCGTTTGTGCAAAACCTTTTAATATACCACCTACTACATTCTTCTCGTGATCTTTTAAATTTGACTTCCAATCCGTCACGTCTTGTGCCATTGGTACTTCAGTATGAAGCCAATGCGCTTGTTGTTGTTTTAACCAGTAATCGTATGCTTTTGGATATTCAAACGGCTTATAAACAACTCTCTCATCAATTAGTCCCATAGTATATTTGTTTATTTTAAAATAATAAATCCTCGAGTAAAGTTAGCTGTAGATGCTTTCGAGGATGTAGAAATAAATAGCATCTCCAGTCAAGTTGGTCTTAGTTTTCTTCAAAAAATTTCTTAGCAATTTCAAAATGTGCACCTTGCGTAGAGTTGCCATCCATATCTAAATCTGCTTTTCCTTCGATATCTATATGACCATTATTAGTATCCATTTTTACGTTATACGTCATACCATCCTGTCCGTATCTATTCTTCATAACGTGTAAACGTCCTGTACCTAATACCTTGTCTTCTTTTTGTCTTGATAGAGATAAACAAATATCTGCTACCATCATCTTATCATAAGAACCTGCAGCTTTATCTCCTTCAATAACTGAGTCTTTAGCACCCATACGGTTAACCTGTGACGGTGTTAATACCGGTACTTTTAGTTCTTTAGCTAAAGCTTTTGTAGCAATGAATACGTCATCGATTTCATCTTTACGTTCTGCAAACTTTCCTTTGGAAGGTGCTTTTAAGTAATCGACATAGTCAATAACAATTAAGTCCGGTTTATGTCCCATATCAATACACTTCTGAACGTGACTCTTAATGGTATTTACTGTAGCTGCTTTAGGAGCATACTCTTTTACGATAAGACTACCTTTCAAGTTACTAATATGTGTCTCTACCTCTTTTCTATGTTTATTTACTTCGTCAATATTATGCCCAGTAAAATAGCAGTCGAAACGTTTACCTACATAATCTTCTCCTAATTCTAGAGTATAGTAGTTAACTTTGTACCCTAACTTTACAGCATGTGCTGCTGCTGCTACCATCGTCCAAGATTTACCACCTCCTGGGTTACCGAAGACAATAATTAAGTCGCCAGGTCCCCATCCGCCTTGAATAGATTCGTTTAAGATAGGCCAAGGGGTTGGAATAGTAGGACGGTAGTCTATTCGATATCTTGTTTCGATATCTTTATTATATTCGTGACCTAAGCTCTTATCCATAGCAGCTTTCATAGCTCGTTCGATTAAGCCTCGGATTCCTTCAAAGTCACTTGCTTTTAATAAGTCAGCTGATTGTAAAATAGCTGCCTTCATTTCTTGATTCTTACAGAATGTAGTAAACTCTTCCTCTACGTACTCTAAATCGTCTTGAGAAGATGCGTAGGAGTTTCTAAGTTCTTCTTTTACAGCTACAAGTAATACTTCATTCTCAATCTTCTGTAACTCGACCTTAAGTACATCCATCGTAACCGTTG
>Ga0222712_10006721_pt1 | contig 11291 bp, 15 predicted proteins | sample C33_657DmetaG_FD_165043 | JGI IMG/M metagenome (GOLD analysis project Ga0222712, IMG submission 165043) | Estuarine water microbial communities from San Francisco Bay, California, United States - C33_657D | ecosystem: Environmental > Aquatic > Marine > Unclassified | place: USA: California... | reverse complement strand
AGCTTACTTTAAAGTGAAGGCAGATAAAGAGAAACTACATGGCAGATCAGCAACTAAATATAAAACTTAATGTCATAGACAATGCTTCAAAAGCTTTTAATGATGTTAAGAATTCAATATTTAATGTTAGAAATGCTTTATTAGGTATCGGTGCAGGAATTGCAGTTAAGTCATTAGTAGATATAGGTAAACAAACAGACACAGTTAGAACTAGATTAGATGAATTGGCAAAGTCAGGTTATGGTGGAAGCCAAGCATTTGACCAACTTACAAAATTTGCAATACAATCAAAAATTCCATTATTAGATGTATTACAAGCATCTAACGATTTATTATCAATATCTAAATCACCACAAGAACTTGCTAGAAATTTAGAAATAGCTAGTAATGCTTCAGCAAGATTTGGTTTATCTTTTGTTGATGCTTCAGATCAATTAGCAAAATCACTTTTAAAAGGTATAGATTCTGCAAGATTATTTTCAGATAAAGGAATTAGAAGTATTGATGAGTTTGGAAAATTTGCAGATGTTTCTATTGGTAATTTACCAACTTTGTTTGAAAAAGTTTTTGGTGCTAATGGAACATTTGGAAAAGCAAACGAAAATCTTAAAAAAGGTTTAAACGGAACATTAATATCTTTAGATAATATATTTAAAGAATTACAAATAACTATTGCAAAAGGTTTTTTTGATACCTTAACTAGAGAACTTGGTGAATTAGAAAAATTCTTTTTAAACAATAGAAAAGCCATTAATGATTTTGGTAAAGAAATAGGTGAGTTTTTAGCAGTAGCAATACTCAAATTAAGTAGTGCATTAGTCTTTGTTAAAGATAATTTTCAATTAGTATTAAATTTATTCTTAGCATTTCTAGCATTAAAAATAGTAATATTTATAACAGAAGTTATAACTGCATTTCAAGCATTGGGAGTTGCATTATCAGCTTTAGATACAATAGTTGGAAAAAGTAAGTTTTTAAAATTACTTGTAGCAATTGGTGCTTTAGCTGGTGGAATATATGCTGTTAAAGGTGCATTTGATGAAACAAAAGATTCAGTAATAAAATTAAACGAAAATCCTTTAGATTTCATGGATGGGTTAGAAACGACAGCCGAAAATGTTAAAAAATCTGTTATAGATCTTGGTAAAGTATTTGATGGTGTATATAATTCTAATAAAAACAATTTAGCAACACTAAGAGAAGAACTATTTACTACTGGTGGTATAACAAAAACTATTACTGATGGACTTAATGCTGGTATTAAATCTTTTTCAGAAGGAATAGCAAGATCAATCGTATTAGGAGAAAGTTTAAACACAACATTTAGAAAGATTGCACAAGATGCTTTAGTTAAAATTTTATCTAAACAAATTGAATATTTAGCAACTTTACTTTTAGATATTGCATATCAAAAAATTAAAACTTCTGAATTAATTAAACAAGCATCAATATCAGCTTCTTCTGGTGGTGGTGGATTTTTAGGTACTTTAGCAAGAATTGGTTTTAATGCTTTTGCTGGTGGTGGAAGTGTTCCTTTAGACGCACCAAATCTTTATAATCCAGTTATGGAAGCAGAGGGTGGTGCTGTTAGAGGTGGTATGCCAATAACTGTAGGAGAACGTGGTAGAGAATTATTTGTACCTTCTTCTAGCGGAACTATTGTTCCAAATCATGATATGGCAAATTTAGGAACTAATATAACATTTAATATTCAAGCAAATGATGTTAGAGGTATTAGAGAATTATTAATTGATAATAGAGCAACTATAATTAACTTAGTTAATCAAGGTGCTAATGCGAAAGGAAAATCTAATATAGTATGAGTGGCACATTCCCATCAAGTCCAGCACCAAGTTCAGTAGCTATTTCATCTAATCAAAATACTATTGTTACAACTACTGCATCTGGCAGACGACAAGCAAGACAAATAGATGCACAGAAATTTAAATTAAGACTTAGATTCCCTGTTATGACAAGAACTGAGTTTGCACCCATTAATGCTTTTATATTAAAACAAAGATCACAAATGGAATCATTCCAATATTCTCCACCAACTATATCTACATCATTAGGAGTTGCTTCAGGAGTTATTAGAGTTAATGGTGCTATTAGTGCAGGAGTTACTTCAGTTGCAATAGATGGTATGGCAAATAGCACATCAGGTATATTTAAAGCTGGTGATTATTTTAGATTTACTGGTCAAAACAAAGTTTATATGTGCGTTGCAGATGTAAGTTCTAATGGTTCTGGTCAAGGAACATTAACATTTGAACCACCATTAAGAACTGCTGTTGCTGACAATGCAATACTTATTTATTCTAACGTAGATTTTACAGTTGGATTAACTGGAGATATTCAAGAGTTTAATATTAGCACAGAAAACTATTTCCAATACGAAGTTGATCTTATAGAGGTATTATAATGACTAGATCATTAACTGCTGGTGTCATAGCAGAATTAGCTACAAACAAATTAAATCCAGTTGAACTTATTTATTTAGGTATAGGTTCAGGAACATATTACACAGATCATTTTGCTAATTTAACCTTCAATGGAAATACATATATATCTTCATCATTATTCTTAGGAAGTTCTGAAGTTCAAGAGACTGCTGACGTATCTGTAAACAATCTTACATTAAAATTTTCAGGTGCAGATACAACAATCATAAGTCTTTTATTAAACAATGATTACATGAATAAACCTGCAAATCTTTATAGAGGTTTCTTAGATGATAGTGGAACTTTAATAGCTGACCCATTTTTATTATTTGAAGGTAGAATAGCTAACTTCTCACTTGAAGAAAACGCAACTACATCATCAATCAATGTTATTATAGCTTCACATTGGGCAGATTTTGAAAAAGTACAAGGAAGAAGAACTTCTGAAAACTCTCAAAAATTATTATTTCCAACAGATAAAGGAATGGAATTTGCAAGTCAAACATCACAGAAGATTAAATGGGGAGTTGCTTAATGAACGACTTATATAGAGCAGTTCATATATTTAGACAAATGCCAAGATACGATAAATACACTTATGCACAAGTAGCAGGAATGATTTTACCACCACTTAATTTAGATCAATACCAAATTCATAGAGTTGGCAATGATGATGTTGGATTTACAAGCTGGGCTTACATGAATGATATAGTTCAACAAAGATACAAAGTAAGTGGAAGATTAAAAGATAATGAATGGAATTGTGGAAAGAATATTTGGGTTATGTCTTTTGTTGCAAAGAGTCATGCTAAAGAAATAATGAGTTGGGTAAAAGAATACTTCAAACCAAAACTTGAAGTTGATGAATGTGTTAAATGGATTAGAATGTCAGAAGATAATCATATTTATAGAGCATCAGAAAAATACAAAAGAGGATTTCATATCTAATGCCAGAAGCAGTAGTAACAGCGATTATAACAACCATAATAACAACAGCAATAAGTTATTTAATTGCACCAAAACCTAAATCACCAAGACAATCATCTAATGATGAAGTTAAAGGTATCTTAGTAAACAAAGACGCAAACAATAATCCAATACCTGTTGTCTATGGTCAAAGACAAGTTGGACTAACTAGAGTTTATGTTGAAAGTTCTGGTGTTGATAATCAATATCTTTATATCGCTGGAGTTCTTTGCGAAGGTGGTGGTGCAGGAATTGAAAGCATAGATGAGATTTATGTTGATGACAAACTAGTAACTTGGAGTGGTGCATTAACTGATGGAACATTAAGAACAGTAAATAGTTCAGATGCTAACTTTTATAAAGATGGAACAAGCTTAATATCTGTTCAAGGATTCTATGGTTTAGATAATCAATCTGCATCTTCATTATTACAAGAACAAGCTAATTGGACTTCTAATCATAAATTATCTGGTCTTGCTTATTTAGCTATACGTTTAAAATGGAATCAAGATGCTTTTAGTGGAATACCTGAAATTAGAGTTACATTAAAAGGCAAAAAGATTTACGACCCAAGAGCAGATTCTACAAAAGGTGGTTCAGGTTCACAAAGAGAAGATACTTCTTCTACTTGGGCTTATTCTAAAAACTCATCTTTAATTCTTTTAGACTATTTAAGAAATGCTAGATATGGAAAAGGTTTACCAAACTCAGCATTTGAAACTAATTACGATTCATTTAAAACTTCTGCAAATACCTGCGAAACTCAAGTAACTCCTTACACAAGTGGTGCTTCAATTAATCTATTTGAAACACACGCAGTATTAGATAGTGAGAAAAAAGTAATTGATAACGTAAGAGAATTACTTGTACCTATGAGAGCAATCTTTAATTACACTCAGGGTAAATATAAAGTTATTATTGAAGGTACTGGTTCATCACAGTTATTACTAACTAAAGATAATGTTGTAAGCGAAGTTAAATTACAAGGAGAAAACAAATCTGAGAAATATAATAGAGTTGTAGGAACATTTACAAACCCTTCTAAAGATTATCAATCAGATACAGTTTCATATCCACCTTATGATGATTCTGCATTAGCAGTAGAAGATCGTTTTGCAACAATGTTATCTGCTGATAACGATACTTTACTTGAAAGAAGTTTTGATATGATTCACGTTACATCACCTTATCAAGCTGAAGAAATTTGCGAGAACATATTAAAGAGATCAAGAAATTGTTTAAAGGCAGAAGTAACTATTACTTCAGAAGGATTAAACTTAGCTATTGGAGACATAGTAACAGCAACTTATGATACAGCAGGTTTTAGTGAAAAACCATTTAGAGTTATGTCATTATCTATTAATGCTGACAGCACAGTTAATCTTGGCTTAGAAGAACATCAAGATAACTTTTATACTTGGGAATCAAAATCACAAGTAGGAACAATAGCTGATACTGTATTACCAAATCCATTCTCAGTATCTGCACCAGCTTCAGTTACTTTAGATGACCAGCTTATTCAGTATTCAGATGGAGTTGTTATTACTGCATTAGATGTAACTATTGGTGCTTCTCCTGATAGCTTTGTAGATTACTACCAAGTTGAATACAAATTAAGCACAGATACTGATTATATTATTGCTGGACAAGGAAAAGGATTAACTCAAAGAATATTAAACGTAATAGATGGAGAAACTTATAATGTTAGAGTAAAAGCATTTAATACTTTAGGTGCTTCATCAACATACACTTCTGCATCAAGAGTTATTGTTGGTGGAACTTTGCCACCAGAAGATGTTACTAACTTTGCTTGTAATATAATTGGTGGAGACGCACATTTATCTTGGACACAAATTGGAGATTTAGATTTAGCATATTACACAATTAGATATTCAACATTAACTACTGGTGCTGAATGGGCTAATTCAGTTTCTTTGGTTGAAAAGGTTGCAAGACCAGCAACATCAGTAACAGTTCCAGCTAGAGTTGGTTCATATTTAATTAAAGCAGTAGATAAAAATGGTAACTATTCTGTTAATGAATCTATTATAGCAACTACAGTTACAACAGTTGGAAATTATAATGCAATAGCAACATCAACACAATCACCTACATTTTCAGGAACTAAAACTAATGTATATGTAGATGAGAATGGATATTTAAGATTAGATTCATCAGAACTATTTGATTCAGCAATAGGATTATTTGATTCTGCAACAGCAACATTTTTTGAAGAAGGAGTTACAACTTATGACTTATATCCAACTGGAAGTTATTTATTTACATCACCAATAGATTTGGGTGCAACATATACATCAAGAGTTACTGCAAATATTACACAAGGTTCTGACAACATAGATAATTTGTTTGATAGTGAAACAGTATTGTTTGATGATGCACCATCTAACTTTGATGGAGATACACCAGCTAACTGTACTGCATTTTTACAAATAGCTACATCTACTGATGGGGTAACTTATACTGCATTTAGAAATTTTGTTATCGGAGATTACTCAGGAAGATATTTAAAATTTAAACTTGTATTAACTTCTGATGATTTGGCTTCTACACCAGTTATTAAATCTTTAAGTGTTTCTGTTGATATGCCAGATAGAATATTTAGTGGAAATGATATTGTTTCAGGAACAGGAACTTATGCAGTAGTATTTAGTCTGCCTTTTTATTCATCAAGTTATGCAGTAGGAATTACAGCACAAGGATTAAACACAGGAGATTACTTTACAATTTCAAGTAAAACTGTTAATGGTTTCAATGTAGCATTTAAAAACAGTGGTGGTACAGGAGTTAGTAAAACTTTTGACTACTTAGCTAAAGGATATTAGATAGAACATGGCACAACACGACTATAATATAGCAAATCAATCATTCCCTTCATTTAGAAGTGATTTAAATAATGCACTATCAGCTATACAAACTTGTAACTCAGGAACATCAAGACCAACTGGTGCTGTTGCTGGTCAAATTTGGCTTGATACGACATCAGCAACAACTCCAACTTTAAAATATTATGATGGTGCTGATGACATCTCTTTAGCAACACTTGACCATTCTGCTAATACTGTAAATTGGTTAGACTCAACTGTTTCAATAACTGGACTAACCACTACTGCTACTGGAACTGTTTTAACACTTTCAGATTCTTCTCTTACTTCTTCTGTTAATTTAATTTTACAAAATCAAAAAGAAATTCGTTTTAGTGAAACAACTGCTAACGGAACTAACTATGTTGGCTTTAAAGCACCTGCTAGTTTGAGTGCTGATAAAATTTGGGTTCTTCCTTCTGCTGATGGTACTGCTGGTCAGTTCTTAAAGACAGATGGTGCTGGGAATTTGAGTTTTGATTCTTTGAGTTTCGCCACACCTTTAGCTGTAATTGGAAATGCTACTGCTGGTTCTGAAATTAGATTGCCTGAAGATACTGACAATGGTTCAAACTATGTTGCAATAAAAGCACCTGATAATTTAGCATCAAATTTAACTTTAACTCTACCAAGTGCAGACGGAACTTCAGGTCAAGTGCTTCAAACAAATGGAAGTGGGGTTTTGTCGTTCAGTTCGGTTTCCAGCGATTATGTTTTACTTGCAACAACAACAGCTTCATCTTCTTCAACAATAAGTTTTGATGGATATTTTTCATCTACTTATGATACTTATATCATAAGATTTTATGACGTTTATCATTCTGCTGATGCTCAATTATATTTAAGATATAGAAGAAGTAATGCAGATGTTACTGCTTCAAGTTACAAAACTATGCTTAATAAAGGATATACAGACTTAACTCCTTCTAATTTTTTTGATACTGCAAGGTCATCTTGGAACGCAAGTGGAATGGCTTTAACTACTGGAGATAATCCTACTACTTCAGCTACATCAGCAAGAATACAAGGAGAAATAATGTTATTTAATCCATTAAACACAGCAACATATAAAACTATTCAATCAAGAATAACTTATAATAGAATTAGTGATTTAACCACAATGCACCAACAATTTGCATATGGAAGATTAGAAGATAGTACATCTGCGTTGTCAGGAATAACATTATATCCTGCTTCTGGTAATTTTACAGCAGGAATATTTAAACTTTATGGAATAAAATAAAATGAAAAAAATAATTAATACACCAGAAGGCACAATAGAAGTAGATTTAACCCCTGCTGAAATAGCACAAAGAGAACAAGATGCTATTCTGAGTGAGCAAAATAGACAAGAATACCTTATAGAAAAAGAAGCTAAAATAAATGCTAAAGCTAGTGCATTAGCAAAATTATCAGCACTTGGTTTAACTGAAGAAGAAGTTAAGTCTATTCTTTAGGATATTTGGCTTTAATACTAGAGATTCTGGCTTTCCACGAATCTAATCCTTCGTGATATATTTCATCTAATTGGTCTATAACAGTTCCATATTCTTTACGTCTATTATCGTAAATATCTTCTAATGCTTGTAGTTCTTTTTGTTTATCTAGTATTTGTTTATTAGTTATTTTAGTTGGATTGTTGTCATGCCATTCAATAGTATTAATATCATCTCCTGATACTGAAACTTGTGCATCTTTTTTAATTTTAAGTATAGCTGTGCAAATATCTATTTTCATAATTATCCTTTAATTTCAAAACAAGTTATTGATGCTACTGCACCACTATCTAATCCACCTAAATATACAGTTCCAGTAGCTGCTGCTCTAAAATAAATTTGATAAGTAGTTGCTGATGTAGTGTTTGGAGAATCTAAATAAGATATAGCCATTGGATAAACTGGTCTTGAATCAACTCTACTCCAAATTCTTCCCATTCCACCATTTGCATTACCAAGATTTGTAGCACCTCTAAATATTGTCATTTCTGCATAAGTTTCATTAGCTGTTGTGTGAATATTAAAATTAGATATTATAAATATTTTATTTGCAGAAGAAGAAGGAGTAATTGTAACAGACAGTGTATTAGAAGCCGTTACAAATGAAGATGATGTAGTTGTTCTTGACGTAGAATCTGTTGCAGTAATAACTTGAATAACTTGTCCAGCACTCGCCGAAACACCTGCAAAGCTTAAAACCCCACTTCCATTTGTTTGAAGGAACTACTTAGGAAATTTATTCTTTACAGATTCTATTGAATTAAGCCAATTCTCAGTGCCATTAACTTTATCCCAGTATAGCATATCAAGTTGGTCAGCTATGGAAGGGTAAGCCATTCTTCTATTGTTTAATATGTTTTGCAGTTGTTCGTATGCGATAGCTTGTGCTTCAAAGGCATCTAATTGTGCTATTGTAGGTTTAGGAATATCAAGATTCCATTCAGCTATGAATACTCCTTTGCCATCTGAATTTTCTTGTAATTTTACGTCTTTAAGAAAATCTATTTCTTTATTTACGTATAATTTTATTTTAGTTGAAAGTTGTGCCATTATGCTCCTATTAATTTATACCCACCAAAAAATGAAGCGGCTCTTAATCCACTTTCGCCAACAGTCTTTGACCCACCAGAAGATTGATATAAATAAACCGATACATAATCATCTGTATCTAAATCAAATATTCCATTTACTCTAAATGTAGCTTCTTCTTGGTAATGTAGTTGTGCAACAGCATCACTACCACTAGCATTGGCATTATTTTTAGAAATAAAAATATAACTTTGACCAGTAATAGTTGCACCTATATATATACTTGCTGTAACAAAATATTTTCCAGCAACAGTTGGAGTAAATCTTCCTGTTGTAGTATTAAATTTGTTATTTGAATCAAAAACTTCAGTACCATATACTGTTAATTCTGTTTCAACACCATTTGAAACAGATTGGGTTGTGCTTGAATAAGCCATAAAAGCTGGAGTATTATTTCCACCTACTCCTGCAACCAAATTAGCTTTAGTCATTTTTCTTACTGCTGTGGCACTATCATCATAAATTAAAACCAAATCTGAGTCTGCAATACTTGTTTCAACAGTTGCCCCAGTAAAAGAAGTCGTGGGCAAATCACTACTGAAAGACAAATTCCCAGCACCATCTGTCTTTAAGAACAAGAGTTTTGACTTTTTTTCAAATCTTTGACATAACTATTGCATGACTTTATTGATAATTGGAATAGTGCTTGGAATGTATGTAGAATGGAAATGGTCTATTGCTAACAATCTAATTGAATCCATTAAACAACATTTAAACATTAAGTAATTGAAATTCTGCAAAGACTACCTATATAACTTGCATGATATATACGACTGAAGAAAATAACTTTTACACAAAGGAGAACTCAATGTTAAACTATTCTGACATTAAGAACTACTGGTCTAAATTCTATGCAGATGCTTTTGAAGATGCAAAATCATTTTGGAAGAACTACGCAGACACAGTAGAAAAATTCTATAAAAAATAACTTTATTAAAACATAATAGTTTGATATTAGTGCATAAAATTTAATGGAGTGCATTTTCAAACTTTGGATTGGTGGGTGTGTCTTGCTGAAGTCTTGCAAATGCTTAAAAGACAATGGCAAGAACACAGAACGAAGAACTAATATCTTTAAAGGGACATATCACAGGAATTAAGAGAGAACTTAAAATACTTGGTTGCTCAGTATATAAGCTAGAAAAGAAACTAGAAACTCTATTCTGGTCTATACTTTGTGGACTTGGTGCTTTATCATTGGCTTTGATTACAATATTTCTTGCTAAATAGTACGAATACAACTAACTGGTTGCGTATATGAATAAAAGAATATTAGTCATATCTGATTTACACTTTCCATTTGCTCATAAAGACTGGCATGGATTCTTAACTAAATTAAAAACTAAATATAAACCAGATACAATAGTAAATATTGGTGATGAGATGGATTTTCATAGTATCAATGTGTCCCACACAATAGACCCTGATCTTCCTTCTCCTAAAGATGAATTAGAACTTGGTAAAAAAGAAATACATAGACTTCATAAACTATTCCCACAAATGACTTTGCTAGAATCAAATCATGGTTCTATGGTTTTAAGACGTGCTATGGCAAAAGGAATGACTAAATCTTTTATTAAGTCTTACAATCAAATATTAGAAGTAGGTAAAGGTTGGGAATGGAAAGAAAAGCATTTTATAGACACAGGTAAAGGCAGAATACTTTTTGGACATCAATTCTCTCCTGATGTTTCTAAAGCTGTTGCTCAATATGCACTGTCAGTTGTTCAGGGACATTATCATACAATTAGCGAAGTAAGATTTCATGGTAACGATTTTCACCTCAACTTCGGCATGACTGTCGGCTGTCTCATAAACAAAGATGCACTTGCTATGAATTACATGAGACTTAATTTAAAAAAACCTATTCTATCTTGTGGATTAATTACAAATGGTATGCCACATTTAACACCAATGTATTTGAAACGTAACGGAGATTGGGATAACAATATCTATATATGAGAGAAGTAAGTTTGAAGGAACTGCTTTTTAGTGAGACTGCTACAAGACTTGGTATTCCTAATGAACCAACTGACCAAGTTTTAATTAACTTACAAACATTAATCTACGAAGTTATAACTCCAATCATAAATCAATTTGGCGACATCAAAATAACTTCTGGTTATCGTTCTCCTGAATTATGCAAAGCCATAGGAAGTTCTGCTACATCACAACACGCATTTGGTATGGCAGTTGATTGCGAAGTTTTAGGAGTTCCTAATAAACAACTTGCTGACTGGGTAGTTAGTCATTTAGAATTTGACCAAGTAATTTTAGAATTTTGGAAACCAGAAGAAGCTAATTCTGGTTGGGTTCATATCTCATACAACAAAGGTAACAATCGTAAAATGTATTTAAGAGCATACAAAGCAAATAATAGAACAGTCTATGAAGTCTTATAAAAAACAAGTTGGTGG
>Ga0222712_10006720_pt1 | contig 11291 bp, 7 predicted proteins | sample C33_657DmetaG_FD_165043 | JGI IMG/M metagenome (GOLD analysis project Ga0222712, IMG submission 165043) | Estuarine water microbial communities from San Francisco Bay, California, United States - C33_657D | ecosystem: Environmental > Aquatic > Marine > Unclassified | place: USA: California... | reverse complement strand
TGGCAGTTCCCAACTGTGTCGATGGGTATTGGTCCAATCAACGCTATCTATCAAGCGCGCTTTAATCGTTACTTACATAACCGCGGCATCAAGGACACTAGTGATCAGAACGTTTGGGCATTTTTGGGCGATGGTGAAATGGATGAAGTCGATACCTTGGGCGCAATCGGTCTAGCTTCTCGTGAGAAGCTAGATAACCTCACCTTTGTTGTTAACTGTAACTTGCAGCGACTTGATGGGCCGGTGCGCGGTAACGGCAAGATAATTCAAGAGCTCGAATCAATCTTCGGTGGTGCTGGTTGGAATGTCATCAAGGTTGTCTGGGGCCGTGGTTGGGATCCTCTTCTCGCACAAGATCGCGAAGGCGCACTTGTGAACATCATGAATACAACTCTTGATGGTGATTACCAGACGTTTAAGGCTGAAAACGGCGCCTTTGTTCGCGAACATTTCTTTGGTCGCGATCCACGTACTGCAGCGATGGTTGCCAATTGGTCTGACGATCAGATTTGGAACCTCAAGCGCGGTGGCCATGATTATCGTAAGTTGTTTGCAGCATATACAGCAGCAACTGAAAAGAACGGTCGCCCTACAGTGATCTTGGCAAAGACCGTAAAGGGATGGACACTCGGTTCGCACTTCGAAGGTCGTAACTCAACTCACCAGATGAAGAAGATGACTCTGGAAGACATCATTGAATTCCGTGATCGTCTTGAAATTCCTTTGACTGATGACAAGCTTGATAAGTACACACCGGCTTACTTCAAGCCAGCGCCAGATTCACCTGAAATGAAGTACCTCGAAGACCGTCGCCGTGAACTCGGCGGAACTATTCCTCGACGTCGCCCAATTTCGCGTCCATTGGCTCAGCCAGCAGATGATGCATACGAATCTGTGCGACGTGGTTCAGGAACTCAAGAAGTTGCAACAACGATGGCTTTCGTTCGCATGCTTAAGGATTTAGTGAAGGATCCAGGACTGGGCCACCGTTTAGTACCAATCATTCCTGATGAGGCACGTACATTCGGTATGGATTCTCTCTTCCCAACGCTCAAGATTTACTCACCACATGGTCAGCAATACCTTGCCGTAGACCGTGAACTTATGTTGTCCTACAAGGAATCAACATCAGGTGTCATCCTTCACGAAGGTATCAACGAAGCAGGATCCGTCGCATCCTTTACGGCAGTGGGCTCGTCATACTCAACACATGATGAACCGATGATTCCTATCTACATCTTCTACTCAATGTTTGGCTTCCAACGCACAGGTGATGCCTTCTGGGCAGCAGCGGACCAATTGGTCCGCGGCTTCGTTATGGGAGCAACCGCTGGTCGCACAACTCTTAATGGTGAAGGTCTGCAACATGAAGATGGCCATTCGCATTTGTTGGCAGCTACCAATCCTGCTGTTGTTGCCTATGACCCAGCCTTTGCTTACGAAGTAGGTCATATCTTTAAAGATGGTCTTCGCCGTATGTACGGAGAAAATAGCGAGAATATCTTCTACTACCTCACTATTTACAACGAGCCATATGTTCAGCCAGCAGAACCTGAAAACTTGGATCTAGATGGTCTGCTCAAGGGAATTTATCTCTACTCTCCTGCTTCCAAGCAACGTAAGAAGAATGCGCAGATCTTGGCATCTGGCGTTGGAGTTAACTGGGCTGTTAAGGCACAGAAGTTGCTCGCAGAAGATTGGGGCGTTGCCGCCGCTGTCTGGTCTGTGACTTCATGGAATGAACTTCGTCGCGATGGTCTTGCTGTCGATCGCCACAACATGCTCAATCCAAAAGATAAAAAGACGGCATATGTTTACGACAAACTTAAGGGCACAGAAGGTCCAGTCATCGCTGTCTCTGACTTTATGCGCGCAGTTCAAGATCAAATCTCGCCATGGGTTCCAAATCAATTCCACTCATTAGGTACAGATGGATTTGGACTTTCCGATACTCGTGGCGCACTTCGCCGCCACTTCAAGGTCGATGCTGAATCAATCGTTGTCGCAACTTTGGCAGAACTAGCAAAGGCTGGCGAAGTGAAGGAATCTGTAGTTCAAGAAGCTATTGATAAGTACCGTATTTTCGATGTGCGTTCAGCAGATGCTGGAAATACCGAAGGTTCAGGTTGATTAATCGAATTCCCGTCACCGACATCTCCCCTGTAGTTTTCTTCGGGGGAGTTTTCGTTCCTGTAAAGGCAATTGCCGGTGAAGTAATTCCAGTCAGCGCAACCATATTCCGAGAAGGCCATGATGCTCTTGGCGCTGATGTAGTTCTCTATGACAGCGGTAAAAATGAGATTGCTCGAACAGTTATGCGCGAGAAATGGCGCGGCGGAGACGTGTATGAAGGCGCAGTAACAATTCCAGCACGTGGTGATTTCACATTCACCATCGACTCTTACGATCATCCTTTTGCTACCTGGCTCCATGATGCAGAAATTAAGATTCCAGCCGATATCGACGCCGAACTCATGTGTGCAATGGGAAAAAAGATATTTGAAGAGAAGTTAGGCCAAGATCCATCAGCTAAGGCCCTCCTTTCACCTGCTATCAAGGTGCTTGGAGATTCCACGCTCTCTGCGATGAATCGTTTCTCACAAACTTCAACGCAAGAAATCCGTTCATACTTCACGGCAAATCCCCTACGCAGACTAGTTACCTCAACAGAACACTTTCCTATTCGTGCAGACCACGAACGAGCTCTAGTCGGTTCTTGGTATGAGTTTTTTCCACGTAGCGAAGGTGCGAAAGTTAGCGCAGATGGAACGGTAATTTCTGGAACTTTTAAGACAGCAGAGCTTCGTCTACCTGCAGTGGCAGCAATGGGCTTCGATATCTTGTATCTACCTCCTGTGCATCCGATTGGTACAAATTTTCGTAAGGGGAAGAACAACACACTGACCCCATCGGCCACGGATCCCGGAGTTCCTTGGGCGATTGGCAATAAAGAAGGTGGCCACGATGCCATCAACCCAGAGCTGGGAACTCTCGCCGACTTCGAAAACTTTATTAAAACTGCAAAGAAGTACGGCCTAGAAGTAGCGATGGACTTTGCGCTCCAGGCTTCTCCTGATCATCCTTGGGTGAAAGAGCACCCTGAGTTCTTCACCACCCGTCCAGATGGCTCAATTGCATACGCTGAGAACCCTCCAAAGAAGTATCAAGACATCTATCCCATTAACTTTGATAATGACTACGACGCAATCTTGAATGAGTCGCTTCGCATCTTGCGCTTCTGGATCTCTAAAGGAATCTCAATCTTCCGTGTAGATAATCCTCATACCAAGCCAGTGCATTTTTGGGCTGATGTCATGAAGACCATTCGCCTTGAATATCCTGATGTCATCTTCTTAGCTGAAGCCTTTACCAAGCCTGCGATGATGCATGCCCTTGGCAAAGCTGGATTCCATCAGTCATATACATATTTCACCTGGCGCACCAGCAAGCAAGAGCTCACTGAATACGGCATCGAAGTTTCACAACAGACCAGCGCTTTCTTTAGGCCAAACTTCTGGGTCAATACTCCAGATATCTTGCCTTTCCATCTGCAATCCGGAAATCCTGCAATCTTTGCAATTCGCGCAGCGCTTGCGGCAACGTTAAGCCCTTCATGGGGAATGTATGCTGGTTATGAACTCTATGAACACCGACGCTTTAAAGAGGGCGGTGAGGAATACATTGACTCTGAAAAGTACGAGATTAAGGTGCGTGATTGGGAAGGTGCGACCAAGAAGAAGTTAACCTTGGCTCCATTTATTACCCAACTCAATGCCATTCGCAAGAAGAATGTTGCGCTCCAGCGCCTTCGCAATTTACGTTTTCACACCACTGATAATGAAGCCATTCTCGCGTATTCCAAGCGCGAAGGAGATAACTTAATTTTGGTTGTCATCAATCTTGACCCAACTTTTGCACAAGAAACCGTCGTGCATTGGAATATGGCAGAACTAGGACTGCAAACAGATAACTTTGCGGTAACGGATTTGATTGATGGCGCTAAATATGACTGGTCTGCACACACCTATGTGCGCCTTGATCCAACAAGGTTGTCTGGAAAAGTTGTTCACATAGCGCAAGTAAAGCTTTAAGATTGCGCATGTCTTTCTTCTCGCGCCTCTTCGGCGGCGCAAAGCCCAGCGAAGAAAACGCCTTTATTGGCCATGGTAGTTATCTCAATCCTTATTCAACTCTAGGCGAACTCGACTTTCATCTCATCTCTGAAGGTCGCCATGAAAGACTCTGGGAAGTTCTGGGTACACATGTAAAGCGCGAAAGTGATGGCACGCTCATCGGCACCGCATTCTCAGTGTGGGCTCCTAATGCTCAAGCAGTCAGCCTCGTTGGTGATCATAATTTCTGGGATCGCAATACCCATCCCATGGTGCGCGCTGGGTCTACTGGAATCTGGGAAATTTTTATCGCTGATGTTGGACCAAATACTTGCTACAAGTTTGCTATCTGCACTAGCAGTGGTGCATGGGTAGATCACGCAGATCCCCTGGCACGCGCTACCGAACATCCGCCTCGCACAGCCTCTGTAGTAACCGAAAGCAACTACACCTGGAGTGATATCGATTGGATGAACAAGCGCACGCAGTATCAACCATGGCGCTCACCAGTTTCTGTCTATGAAGTCCACGCCGGTTCTTGGCGACCAGGGCTTTCTTATATTCAGATGGCGCAAGAGTTGGTCGCGTATGTGAAAGAGCAAAACTTCACACATGTTGAATTCCTACCGATTACCGAACATCCATATTCACCATCTTGGGGATATCAAGTCACATCATTCTTTGCACCAACTTCACGCTTTGGATCTCCTGATGAATTTAGATTCCTGGTAGATGCACTTCACCAAGCAGGTATCGGCGTCATTCTTGATTGGGTACCTGCTCACTTTCCTAAAGATGAGTGGGCGTTAGCTAAATTCGATGGCACAGCTCTTTACGAACATGCAGATCCGCGTCTGGGCGAGCATCCCGACTGGGGAACGCTCATCTTTAACTTTGGTCGCAATGAAGTACGCAACTTCCTTGTCGCTAGCGCGCTCTACTGGTTGGAAGAGTTCCATATTGATGGGTTGCGCGTGGATGCTGTGGCATCAATGCTCTACCTCGATTATTCACGTAAAGAGGGCGAATGGCTACCCAATAAATTTGGTGGACGTGAAAATCTTGAGGCAGTTCAGCTGCTACAAGAAGCTACATCCACCGCATACAAGCACTATCCCGGCATCATGATGATCGCTGAAGAATCAACTGCCTGGGGCGGGGTCACAAAAGATACATCTAGCGGTGGCCTTGGCTTTGGCTTTAAGTGGAATATGGGATGGATGCACGACACTCTTGAATACCTACAGCACGAGCCAGTTCATCGGGTTTATCACCACAACGAAATCACCTTCTCAATTCTTTATGCTTGGTCTGAAAACTTCATGTTGCCACTTTCACATGATGAGGTTGTGCACGGTAAAGGATCACTCGTCAATAAGTTCCCTGGTGATCGCTGGCAGAAACTTGCAACCCTCCGTGCGCTTTATGGATTTATGTGGGCACACCCTGGAAAGAAGTTGCTCTTCATGGGTCAAGAGTTTGCACAAAATGATGAATGGAGCCAAGAGGCAGGCTTGCAGTGGTATCTAACTGAATTTGCAGAACATCAGGGTGTGCAGAAAGTAGTTAGCGACATTAACTCCAACTACAAGCGCATTCCAGCTTTGTGGGAGAAAGACAACGTCGCAGATGGTTTCCAATGGATTGTCGGAGATGATGGCGCCGGTAATACTCTTGCATTTACCCGTTGGTCAGATAAGGGAATTCCACTGGTGGCAGTCACAAACTTTTCACCTGTCCCCCACGAGCAGTACCAGCTCAGGTTTCCTGTTTCTGGAATCTGGCACGAAGCGCTCAATACAGATGATCTCATGTACGGCGGCAGCGGCGTAACAAATAAGGACTTCACTGTGGATGTAGATACCAACCTCTATGCCACAGTGCGAATTCCCCCGCTTGCTACAGTCTGGTTTGAAAGAGTTTAACTCTTGACTTGCGAGTCATCTTTTAGCGTCTTTGCAAAGAATACAACTGATAACAACATGGCAGTTGGAATCATCATCGCCAACGCAATCGAACCAGTGAGCTGAATAGTCCAGGCGACAATCCACTTAATGACAAATGTCAGCACGTTATTTACTACGCCAAATTGGCCCACAACAATTGCGCTAGGCAAGCTTGAACGGCGAGTTGCAGCTCTAAAGAAGGCAGGTGCAACAAAGGATGAACCGAGCCCGCCAAGTGCAAAGCCCAGAATGAAGAGCCAATAAGACCACCATTTCATCTCTATCGGCAGATGCGTGGCGGCGATAATGCAAGATCCAAATCCAGTAGCGCCCAAAATAGCTGCGCGCTTTGCCCATAACTCAAGTGGAGCATATGGCAAGAGTTTATGGAATAAGAGTCGACCGAAGATCATCGTGGCAGTGAAGACAATGTAAGGCACTGTGCTTGCACCGGCTGAAACTTCAAGACGGTCCTTGGTAAAAATCGCTCCCCAGTCACCGACTGCAAATTCCAGATAGACGGCACAAGCCCAGCCCAGACTTACTGGCCAATCGATGCGAAAGGAGCTGAAGATTTGCTTAATTGAATAATCAGTTTCGGTATCTGTATTTGCGTTGAGAAGTACCGGGTGAAGAGATAGAACAATTGCGAGCATAGAGACTGTGAGAATTAAAGACAGCGTCGTTACGTGAGTTGCGAGACTGACTCTATCTACCAAGAGACCTGAAGTTATTGCTGTAACAAGTGCGCCGGCGCTCCAATAGCCAGCGCTACTGATCATGATGTTTTTGCCACTGCGATCGTCGAAGTGGAATACCTGACTAGTAAGACCCACATGAATCGAAGTAATTCCGAATCCAAAGGCGATGCTAAAGATTAAGAATGGGATGGTAGAACTTAAGTGAACTAAGGCAATGAGAGATGCAAAGAGAACAACGATTGAAACGATAATTACCTTCTTGGCGCCAATTCGATGAGTGATATGGCCAGCAACAAGCAACCCGAAGAATGCACCGATTGATCCGGTACTCATTAACGAGCCAAAAGCGCCATTTTCTAGCCCTAGATTCTCACGTACCTCAGGAAAACGTGGAACCCAAGCCATGATGCCAAAGCCGAAGAGAAAGAAGAGAAGGTGGATGAGCTTCTGTTCGCGGCCATGGCCAATATCTACTTGTGTCATCGCTTAGAAGAGAGCGTTTGCTAGTTGAGCGCGAGCTTTGATGACAAGCGGATCAGCGGGATCCACCAGGGTAAAGAGTTCGAGGAGATGATCCTTTACTCGCTTCTGTTCATCCCCTACAAGAACCACAAGCAAGCGAAGCAATCTGTCAAAGGCAGAATCTATGTAGCCACTCATGACTTCAATATCTGCACATTGCAATTGTAAATCGATATCTTCTGGGCGCTCGATTGCCTCTTCCATAATCTTTGCACCATCAAGATCAATAGTGCGAATAAGTAACTGAACCTGAGCAAGTCCTAACTTGGCATATTGGTCATTTGGTTTGCGTGCCAGCAAACGCTTGTAAGCAGCCTCAGCAGTGGGATAATCACCTCTATCAAGCGCTGCTAGCGCCTCTTCTTCCTCAGGCTCTGCTTGCTCAACAGGCTCTTCGCCAATTCCTTGTTGCGCAGCGAGAGCCAAAATCTTGGCAATTACTTCTCGTAACTGCGCTTCAGTCAGTGGTTGCTCAAGGAAAGGAATTGCCTTGCCACCTATAAAGACGATTCCAAATGGAATGGTTCGTACTTGCAGCGCCTGTGCGACAGGTGCTTGTTCTTCAACATTGACGTGAGCTAAAACCCACTTGCCTTTATCTTCACTTTCAATTGTTCCAAGTGCGCGCAGCATCGTGACTGAATCTGCAGATCGGGGGCTCCAACAGAGAATAACAACAGGTTTTCCTTCAGATAAAGGAAGAACTTCTGTCTGCAAATTTTGTGGAGTGATTTCAAGTCCTGGCATCGGTGTTGATGTATCCGCAGGCGGCTTTCCAAGTGAACTTAAATCAACTGCTTGTGAGAAATTTGGCGGTAGCGTCATCTTGATGTCCTCACTGCTGAATCATGCCATCTTTACGCACATCTACGCCAGAATCGCGGCGATAGGGCAGGACATCTAAAACATAGGATTTAGCAGCATATTCAAGGCCCACATCGTGGCCAGCCTTCTCACTTAAGTACCAACGATGCTCAAGCACCTCGTGAAAAAATTGAGCAAGTTCAATTCTGCCCTCGAGTTCTGGTGGAATTTGATTGACGGTTGGTCGGAATACCTCATCGAGCCAGCGTTTTGCAGAATCTGCTATCGGAGACTTTGGCGCTTTCTCGCGGCCGCGATAACGATCAAAAGATGCCAATAAGCGCTTTGCTTGTAACTCTTCTGTATCTAACCCCATCAATTCACGAAGTCTGTTCTTGTGATATCCAGCTGCCACAAGTTTTGGTTGGAAGATGAGTTTTTCTGCTCCATCACTTTCCTGCACAACGACCGATACTTCTTCAACAGCGAAACCTAGGTCATGCAGTTGACGCATGGCGCGTTCGACTGCGTGGCGATCTTTAGGATCAAGAACCTGTCTATCTTTAAGCGCTCCCCACAAACGGTGATATCTCTTAATCAGCGCAGAGCTCGCACGAATCGGATCTAGTCCTGGGTAGAGAACTCCGGATAGTTGTAAATCTTCTAACTCTGCTGCAACATTAAAATGTGCAATCTCTAAATCGTGCTCGCGTTGACCATCGCTTAAGGACTTCTGAAACTCTCCAGTTTCAGCATCTACAAGATAGGCGGCATATCCTTCTGCATCACGGCGAAAGAGAGTGTTGGAAAGTGAACAATCGCCCCACCAGAAACCAAGCAGGTGAAGGCGCACCAACAACAAGGCCAACGCATTAGCCATCAACGTGACATCTTCTGCAGTAACGGTCTTATCGCTCAATACAACGCGGTAGGGAAGCGAGTAAGGAAGGAAACGTGTAACCAACGCGCATGGCAGCTCTTCCCCCGCATTATTTGTACGGCCTTCAATCACAGCGATGGACTGCACATTTGGAGCATCTAAGTGGGTAAGCTCTCGCAGAATTTTGTACTCACGATTAGCAAATTCCGAAACTGTTTCCTTGACAGCATAAACCTCTGAATCAGGATCATCGGTAGAGCGCACTAGGCGCACGATGTGGCGAGAGATACCGCGCTTTTCGGCCAAGAGCGGATCTTCAGGCCATTCCTCAAGTGAGACGTTCCAGGGTAGGCCGGTGACAGCTGCGATTTCCTCACCGAGTCCTGTAATCCGTAGCGCCATGGGTCATATTCTCTCGTACGCTTTACAATAAATCATGGCTATTTCAGACCGCATCAAGAAAAAAACAAAGGAATCCGTCACAGTCTCTGATTTTGGGGCTGCAGGTGCTCCAATCGACCGCGGTAGCCCTTTCTACTTTGGATTTGTTGCAACAATCGGAGCGCTTACTGCATTTGTACTTATGCGCGCACTCGCTAGCGCAAGTCAGGTGTTTGTCTTAATTTTGGTTGCTCTCTTCTTGGCAACTGGTCTTAATCCAGCTGTCGAAGCTATTCGCCGCCGTGGTCTCTCACGAACAGGCGCAGTCGCAATTATCTTTTCTGGTGTTTTATTAATGGTCATTCTCTTTGGTGCACTTGTTGTTCCAACTCTAGTTTCGCAAGGTACATCGTTAATTGAAAGCGCACCAGCTCTTCTTGATAACCTAAAAAACAATACAACTATCGCATCCATCAATGATCAATATGGAATCATCGATACGCTTCAGAAGAAATTGAATTCTGTCACTTCCGATGGGACGCTATTAATTACAGCATTTGGTGGAGTGATTGGCGTCGGAAAGAGCGTTCTATCTGGAACATTTACTGCGCTCACTATCTTGGTCCTAACGCTCTACTTCATCACCTCGCTACCCCAGGCAACAGCACTTGGTTTGAAGTTAGTGCCGGCAAGCCGCCGTCCACGAGTCGCCTCTTTAACTGATGCGATTATTGCCCGAGTCGGCGCCTTCGTCGGCAGTCAGATTCTGATCTCATTTCTAGCCGCGCTCTTCATGACCCTCTTTGGTTTAGCTCTTGGTCTGCCATCACCCATTGCAATTGGCATCATCATCTTCGTCTGCGGACTAGTTCCGCTGATTGGCCACTTCATAGGAGCTGCAATCTTTACCTTAATTGCACTGACTGAGACTGTAGCAATAGGTGTAATCGCATTCGTTGGCTACGTGGTTTATGTCCAAATAGAAAATTACCTGCTGACTCCCAAGGTGATGAAACGTAACCTCAATGTTCCTGGTGCAGTCACAATTGTTTCAGCGCTCATTGGTACTTCGCTTTTAGGACTTGTCGGAGGCTTACTCGCGGTACCGGTTGCCGCATCTATTATTTTGATTCTGGAAGAAGTTGTCTTTCCGCGCTCAGAACGATCTTAAATTTCCGTAGGAAGTGGCAGCCTTGCTGGCGCGACAATCTGAGTAATCTCAGTTAAGACGCGATGCACCATCGGTTCTCCAACCCATAGATGTTTAGCGCCAGCAACTGGAATCAACTTAATCTGTGGAATGACTTCAAAGCGCTCTGCAGCTTGATCTGGCTTTAGATAATCATCATCTTCTGGAATTAACGCTGTGATAGGTCTGCCATCGTCTGCCCAAAATTCGAGATCGCCTTCAACAATATCAAGCAGAGTTGGGCTTAAGAGAATTAAGCCTTTTATACGCGGATCGCGCGCATGGCTGATTGCAATACTTGTTCCAAATGACCAGCCAACAACCCACAGCTCTTTGAGTTGCAAGACATCAAAGCAATAACGAATCATCGCTTCTACATCGAATTTTTCTGCACGGCCGTTGTCGTAGCTACCGGTACTTGTTCCTGCTTCGCTAGTAGTTCCACGTGTGTTAAAGCGAACCACCGTTATGCCAGCCATCGCAGGAAGCCGGTTTGCAGCCTTCTTATAAATATGGCTATCCATCATTCCCCCGCCTGTGGGATTGGGATGGCAACACAGAATTGCCGCAGTTGGGTGATCGAGTGGGGCGCTGACTTCTGCGATGAGAGTCTGTCCATCTTCGGTGGTGACTGTAAATGGCGTGCGCTGGGCGGCAAGGACGGTGCTGGGGCGGATTGGTTCCGACATAGTTGCAGTCTAGTCTTTGCCTATGAGCCTCACCAAAGTGCAGACATTTGATTCGCTCAACCCTGTG
>Ga0222712_10006716_pt1 | contig 11297 bp, 13 predicted proteins | sample C33_657DmetaG_FD_165043 | JGI IMG/M metagenome (GOLD analysis project Ga0222712, IMG submission 165043) | Estuarine water microbial communities from San Francisco Bay, California, United States - C33_657D | ecosystem: Environmental > Aquatic > Marine > Unclassified | place: USA: California... | reverse complement strand
GATGAAGACAAAGCTAAAGTTAATGATGCTATCACAGACGTTGAAACCACAATGAAAGGTGACGACGTTAAGGCAATCCAGGACAGCGTTACTAAACTGTTTGAAGCTAGTATGCCTGTAATGGAGGCTAAATCCAAAGCCGACCAAAAGACAGAGTCTAAGGCCGACGATGGAGTAGTGGATGCAGAGTTTACAGAAGTAAAGAACTAAGCATCTCATTTGTTGCGGTGCTCGGGTGAGGCCGCACATTATTTCTTGCTTATTAAAGGAGAACTAAAATGCAATTAAGAACTATAGACGCAGCCGCTCTAGCTAATCTAAATAGAGCACTTATTGGTTTTGACAGAATTTTTAACGATGTAGAAGCACGTTGGGCAAATTCTGTACAAACTAATTACCCTCCATATAATATTCTCAAACACGACGAAAACAATTTTGAAATTGAGATTGCAGTTGCCGGATTTGAGAAATCTGATATCACAGTTGAGGTAGATCAAGATCAATTAGTTGTTCGTGGACAGCGTTTTAAAGAAGAAGACGATGCTGGAAAATATCTGCATCGCGGTCTAGCTGCTCGCGACTTTGAACGCTCTTGGACTCTTGCTGAACACATGGAAGTGAGTGAAGTAGAGTTGACTAATGGTATTCTACGTGTTAAAATTATACGTATAGTTCCAGAAGAACTGAAGCCGCGCTTGATTCCAATCAAGTAAATACAACTGAGGGGGAGGCAACTCCCCCGTTTTTGGAGATATTTTCATGCCTACTACCGAAATTCAAATCGACGAAAAAATCAAACAACGTGTTCAAGAACCAAAACGTTGGAAAGTAGTTTTACTCAATGACGACATTACACCAATTGATTTTGTTGTAGGAATTTTAACTGAAATATTTAAACACAGTCAAGAAACAGCTAAAGCAGTTACATTAGAGATACATAATGAAGGCAGTGGAATTGCTGGAATTTATAGTTTTGAAATTGCAGAAGCAAAGGCTGTAGAAGCAACACAGACAGCAAGAGCTAACGGTTTTCCATTGCAGATCAAAATGGAAGAAGAATGAGCTTAAGAGAAATAACCAAAGATCTACATCACGAAGCAGAAATAACACAATTTGCCAAACTGCTATTAAGCGGCAAAATTGAAAAAGCAGACTACAGAAATTATTTGTACAATCTGCTAGCAATCTACGATCCCATTGAATGGTACTGTCGTAGACAAGGGTTCTTTATTGGTATGAAGGATTTGCCTAGATTAAAGGCAATCTACGCAGACTTTACAGAGTTAGACGAATGTGATTACTATTATCTAACTCCTGCTACATTAGAGTATCAGGCATACTTACACAAACTAGGCAATGATCCGGAACGCAAACATCTTATTAAGGCGCATTTATATTGCCGACACATGGGCGACTTATTCGGCGGCCAAATTATTAAAAAGCAAGTGGCTCATATTAGCAGCGGCAAGTTCTATGAATTTGAAGATGCAGATGCTATGAAAGCCACTATTAGACAAATACTAACAGATGACCTTGGCGATGAAGCTCGTGTTGCGTTTGAATATGCTATCAAAATGATGAAGGATCTGTATGGTGGAAAGTAATGTATGGAACACATTAGTAGAAGTACAGAGTCTACTAATTGGTAAGTTTAATCGCACTGGAACAGAAATATTTGAACCGGGTATGGATCGATTTAATCAGCCGGGCTGGGTAAATCGTGTTTGGGCCAGCGATGATTATCGTCGTGCTCACATTGATGTTGTAGACGCTAGAGAAACAAAGGGTCTGTGGATGATGCATTGTTGCGTATTTCCGCATACTCATAATCCTGCTCCTATTTTTGGGTTTGATGTAATTGCCGGCAAAAATAAAATTACAGGTTGTTTCATTGATTATAGTCCTACTGTAGATCATAACCACCCAATGGTAGAATACTTTGCTGAAGAAGTTAGTAGATACGAATGGAATAAACCGCGCACTTTACCAGAATGGGCACAACGTATTTTTAGCAAGAGTATGGTAGCTGCTGGCAATGTTAGTGACGAAACAGAACTGACACAAATATTAAAGTTGGCAGAAATCTTAGTTGATCACTATACTAGCACAGTAGGTGAAACTAATAATACCGTAGCTGACACAACTTTTGAGCAAAACTACTATGCTCAAAATCAAAAACAAAATCCTCATACTCCTAAAGTCATGACCAGTTTAGGATTAAACGAAGAAGATGTGCGGGTGTTTATTCAGGAATGTTTGTTCCCGGAAATCACATAAATATTGAACTATGAGATTCAAAGAATTTAAACCCGTTTTAATAGAATTTGCCAATGTTGCTACAAATGCGTCTTTAGATCAAGTCAAAGTTGAGCTAGACAGTATTTCGCAAGTTGCCAAAGTACTTCCGCCAGAAGCTGATTTAGAAATTAAAAAAATTGCATTTGATTTTGCTCAGACAAAACGTAAAGTTGAGCAATTTCTTACTCAATTACAACAATCAGGAAATCTAGTACTTGATCAAGACGAAGAATCAGAAGAACCCGAAGACGCAGACGGTGGACAACCAGTAGAACCCGTTGTTCCACAAGAGGTTGAACCGGCAGCTCAACCTGTTGATGCAGCTCAAGAACCGGCAGATATCGAACAACCGGCAGTTGAACCCGAAGGCGAACTTGAACCAGAAGAACCTATTAAAGAAGCAGTCGATGACGACGTCTCAGGAGACTTTGAATACAACGAAGCTGTTAAGGCAATTGAAGAAGCCATGGCAGAGATTGAATATTATCAAAGTTTAGATTTACCAGAGTCGGTAAAGAAAAGAATTATAGCTCAATATCAAAAAACAATTGATACTACAGAAAAGCTAGTTAAAAAATACAAAGACACGGTAGTAGAATTAAGAACAGAAAGAGAAAAGCGTAAAGCAGCAGAACAATTTTCTGATGAGGTATTTGATATTCTTGAACTGTTAGCAAACAAAGTTCAAGGATATTTGCCTATTACTAAAGAAGAATACGATGCCTTAAATAAAAGCCAAAAGAAATTACATGATAATGCTAGAACATTTGCTAGTACTTTTAAAACAGCCTTCTTTGGCATGGTACTCAATATGTTACGTAAGAATCAAAATATTGACAGGTCGGCTATTTCTTCTTTCTTAAAAGCCTGTTACAATGGTGACGTAATCGACATGTTGGCATTAGTAGCAAAAGGCCAAGGCAATGTAAGAGATCATGTAACCGAAGATTATACAGACATGGTCAATCTATTTGCTCAGTATGGTGTATTTTCTTGGAGTCCGGGAAAATCAGGAGGAGCAATTGGTCCTGGAGAAATGGCATTATCTATGATGGGTAACCCTGCCGAAAAAGCCAAGTCTGGTGGAGATCTTATCGTAGGCGGAACAAAATTAGAAATCAAGGCCGGCGCTACTAGCGGCGGCAGATTAAACAGTAAAAAAATATTAAAAGGGCCTGCTGTTTGGGATGATTGGGCCGCTGGTATAGAAGATATTATTAAGAAAAATAAATCAATACCTAAAGATATGAGATGGGATGTTACAGACAAAAAAGGCAATGTAGCACAAGTTTCTCGAACTAATTTTACAGCCAACCAATTTAGAATTACAAATGGTAAACCAAAATTTGGTTGTAAATATAATTTTAACTATAGAAATTTAGCCAGTCTAAATGATGAAGTATTAGTTTACAGTACTCCTGAACAAACCTTTGATTTGTTTTATAATACTTTTTCAAAATTAATTACCAATTTAGATGACATTGCTAAACCAGGGACTGATGAGAAAGGTAACGTTATTGTTGGTCCTGATAACAAACCGTTATTTCCTGGATTGAAAGCTGAAAAATTAATTTGGGATGCCTGCTTTGATGATGGTACTATTGATGTTAACAAAATTATGGCAGCTTACACTCGATTAGCCTACGAAAGCTATAATAGAGCTGATCATGTTGAGTCTATAATGTTTCTAAATACTGAAACTTTAGACTATACTATTGCTAAAGGCAGTCAAGATTTACTACAAAAAATGGGCGGTGGTGCAAATTCTACTGTGCGTATTTCTGGCGGATTTAACTTTAATGACGACCAACAGAGCGCAACTCCAGCATATTTGGCTACAGCTAGAAGTGAAAAAATACAAAGAAGAAAATAAGCTAGAGATTCTTTGTGTATAAATAAAACACATGGAAATACTAGCACTTTTAACCTTATTACAAGTCAAGCATTGGTACGCTGATTTTAAAATACAAACATATCAGCAAACTGTGCGTAAAGGCATCTACCGAGATCCAATTGGTATAAGCCATAGCCTTGATCATACTTGGACAAGTATGATTGCTCTATTTCTATTTTCTATAGCTGTACATCCTATATCTCTGTGGATGATAATCGTTATACCCCTATTAGAAGGTATAGCGCATTATCACATTGATTGGACCAAAGTCAAGTACGGATGTAAAGACAATACCAAACCACAATTTTGGAATCAATTTGGTTTAGATCAATTGGCACATCAATTGACTTACATAGCAATGATCTATGTAATTCTTTTTTAAAGAAAAACTACTCTTTTAATCGATAATAGTTTCCGGTAAATATGATTGTAACCGGGAGCGAATCGGTATGAAAAAAGAAATAGCTGTTTTAGTACTAACAGTAGCATCCTCTTCTTATGTGCAGGCTGCTGAGATAGTACATCAATTTAGTAGTCCTTCCTTTTCTGGAATAGGATTCTCAAGTCATGCGCTTACAATCTATAATCAAGAGTTAAGTCGTAAGCTGGCCATTGCGGCTGAAAAGAAAGCAGACGCACTTAAAGCCGAGCAAGATGCTAAAAATACCACTATGGCTAAATTTATATCAAATTTAGAAAGTAGAGTATACAACGAGTTGGCTAGACAAATAACAGAAAAATTATTTGAAGGCCAAGGCGGACAAGCGTCTGGGACTTTTGCTTTCAATGGCGGAACAATAACATATACCAAAGTTGGTAATATGATAGAAATCACTATACGTGATGCAAATGGAAACGTCACTACAATGACTGTGCCCATTGGAGACTTTGGATGGCTATCACCATGATTAAATTACTAACACCTTTAATAGCAGCTTCGGTTTTAACAGGCTGCGGAACTTTGGGCAACATGGCTAGAAATTTTGATGACCCTGTTATTACCCAACCAAATTTAAAAACCGAAAAAGGACTCAAACCACCTGCTGCTGGCGCTATTGCTGTAGCAGTTTATAACTTTAGAGACATGACTGGACAACGTAAGTCTAGTCAAAACATTGCAAGTTTAAGTTCAGCAGTTACACAAGGCGCAGATGCTTACCTTGTTAAGAGTCTACAAGAAATAGGCGGCGGACAATGGTTTAAAGTTTTAGAAAGAGGAGGTCTAGACAATCTCATTAAAGAACGACAATTAATTCGTCAGATGAGAGAACTGTATCAAGGGGACAAGGCACAGCCTTTACCTCCAATGATGTTTGCCGGTATGCTTTTAGAAGGCGGCATTATTGGTTACGACAGCAACACTATGAGTGGTGGTAGTGGTGCTCGATTACTGGGTATTGGTGCTAGCACTGAATACCGTCAAGACGAAGTTACAATTAGTCTACGTGCAGTGAGCGTAGCTACTGGTGAAGTTTTAGTAGCCGTAAATGTAAGTAAGACAGTGTATAGCTTTATGGACAAAGCTGGTGTATTAAGATTTATGGAAGCTGGTACTAGAAGTCTCGAGTTAGAAACTGGTTCAGCTACAAATGAATCAATGAACCGTGCAGTTCAATTGGCAATACATGCAGGTGTAATTGAAATGATCAATCAAGGGGCTGCAAAAGGACACTGGGCATTCAAGCAAGAGGAGAAAAAAGATGAGTTGGTTCAAAAAAACTCCCCACCTGAAGCGAACAGAGAAACAGTTGCCCCAAAGAAGTAGTCAAATAGCTGAAAAACTATGGAAGGAAACTGTTTCAAAACACAACACAGAAACAAATAATATTAATCCAAATAATAAACATAAAGGAGCGGATTAAAATGATTAAAAATTATAGACAAATGGCATTTGTAATGGCCGCCATATTTGCTGGTTCAGGCGCATATGCAGACAACAAAGTTTACATTGAACAAGCAGGTAGTAGTAACACAGTTACTATCACCCAAGTAGGTAGTACTAACAGAGTAGGTAATAGTGGTCTAAATAATCAGAGCAAGATTACAGGTAGTACAAACACACTTACAACATCTCAAACAGGAGATGGCAACATTATTGATTACACAGTGGTAGGTAACGGTAATACGATTACTAAAACCGTAACAGGTGATACAAATCAGATTACTTTTACTTGTGGCGACGGTACAACCGCTTGTACTAACGTAACTAGTACAATGACAATAGCTGGCGATTTAAATACCGTGACAAGCACCATTAAAGGCAGCAGCATCACTAACACTCTAAGTATCACAGGTGATAGTAATACTGTAACACAGAGTATTCTAACTAACAACAGCACAAGCTCTATTACTATTCTTGGTGATAGCAACACATTCACTAGTTCTATGACTGGTGCTAGTGCTGGTCTAGGTCACAGTTTGCTTGCTTCAGTTACAGGCACAAGTAATACACATTCTGTAACACAAAGTGGAACAGTTAATACCACAGTGGCTATTACAACTACTGGAAACAGTAACTCAGTAACAGTAACTACAGGTAACTAATGTGCAATACCTATGGCTGTTAGTTTTATTAGTTGCAACTGGAGCTCAGGCAAACATTGGAAAGATAACTGAGCTTCAGGGCACAGCCGTTGAGATAAAAAGAAAAACCCAATCAATTAAAGCGGGTAAAGATACAGTGATAGAAGCCAACGACACTGTTAGCGTTGGCTCTAACACTAAACTAACAATTACATTTGCAGATAATTCAACTGCAAAAATTACAGAAAATAGTAAATTAGTTATAGACGACTTTGTCTATGACCCTAAAGGCTCTAGTAAGAGCGCCATGCGTGTTACCTTAGGCACAGTGCGAATGGCATCAGGCGGCATTGCCAAACAGAATTCAGAAAGCGTAAACATAAGAACACCTACCGCAGCTATTGCTGTTCGCGGTACTGACTTTGCCATGACCGTCAGCGAGTTGGGTGAAAGTACTGTAGTGCTATTGCCTACTTGCAAAGATGATAGACAAGCTACTAGAATAGAATTACCTGGAAACTGTACCTGCGGTGCCATCGATGTAACTACCGCCGCGGGTAAGGTCAGTATGGAAAGTCCATTTTTTGCCACACATGTAGCCACTAGTCAAGAAGTACCACTACCTCCAGTAAAAGTTGATCCGCAGATTATCAATGCACGCGGCGAAGGTAGCCTAACTAAACCACAGGCAGTAGCAATAGCAGTAGCAGAAAAAGAACAAAAGAAAGAAGAACATAAAGATCGCAGTCGAGCTAGCGGTGACGAACAACGTGCAGCTAAAGATTCAAGTAAAGAAGACGAGCGTAAAAAAACATCTAGTGATGAAGACACTGTTCGTAAAGCCCTAGCCGGTGAAGTTGGAGAAACTAAGATAGCCACTGCTGCACAAACAGCAAGCAACCCTTGTTGGCCCTTTACCAGTTGCGGCAATGAAAAAGGTTATAACTGGTATGAACATGCAGATCCTCTAAGAGGAAACATTATACATATAAGAACATTAGAAACTGCTGACAACACACAATATAATATATCAGTAAACAATGTTGACATTAGTCAACGTCAAGTGGGCAGCGGCGCTAATGGTAACGTAGTAACGGTGAGACAATGGAACCGATAAAGTGGGGTGCTAGATTAAAATTTTGGGCATGGCTGTTTGTGGCCACGTTTATGCTGTTGGTCAGCAAGTGTGCCTATGCTGACTTAACCGATATTAAGTTTGGTCAAAGTCAAATTGCTGACAGTCAATGGAATGTCAATGCCTGTTTGAATACAACAACTTGTGAAATCTATAGTAAGCAACCTGGCACTATGTACAAGATACCTTGGACTTCAGGACAATGGTCGTGGCAAGCAGGACAGTATGTAAAGTTTAGCCTAACAGGTAATGCTAGCTATCCATACGAAGGTAAAGTTTATAACAGTGACGGTACACTGGCAGGAACTATTGGCACAGGTAAAATAGTCAACATGGGTCCTGATTATTTCTTCTTTGTAGGTAACGACAATAACACAGGACAACTATTCAGCGGTAGTTCGGGTATGAACAACACCAGTGGTGTAAGTTGGACTGGTACTCTTAACCCCACTATACAACAGGCTAATACCTACGCTGACGCAAACTATTCTACTGTTCCTTTAGCAGCAGGTCAGACTGCCACAGCAACACCTAATAGTTCAACTCCTCCGCCACCACCGCCATCTAGTGGTCCTGTTAGTCCTACTGCTACAAATGCTAACTTTGGATTTGAATCTGGAACTACTGCTAACTGGACAATCAGTAACGGCACAGGCACAGAAAAAACTGATCCATGGAGTGATAATGGTAGTGGTGTAAACACTTCTAAAGGAATGACTAATTATCAACCTGGCGGTGGCAAAACCTGGACAGTAACTCCTTATGGTACTTACATGATGGTTATTCAAGCTGGAGGGGATAGTCCTAACTTTGATCCTGCTATGGCCAGTTTAGGTTTAACTACTACGCAGGTCACTGAAATAAAAAACTATCTAACTGGTCTTGGCGGAAATAGCACACCAACAAATGCCAGTTGGGCAAAACGTACAGTTACACTGGAAGCAGGCAAGACTTATGTTGTGGCTTGGCAGTATATGAGTACAGACTATGTACCGTTCAATGACGGATCTATGATGACACTGGTACACTCAACAGATCCTACTAAAGTCCCTACATTAAACAACAATACAAAGAACTATGCTTTATTAGGATTTACTAACCCAGGCACAGGTAACTATGCCACAGACAGTTACGGAAGCACAGGATGGCAGTTGGCTACTATCACTGTGCCTATCACCGGAGATTACATTTTAGGATTTGCCAGTTTTAATCTAGGCGACACAGCATTAAGTCCTATTTTACTAGTTGATGATCTACAAGGTCAAACATACTTAAACGGAACAACATTTGGTCCTATTGCTCCTAATGCAGGTTCAAATGCTCCGGTAACTGGGGGAGGCGGTGGCGCACCTGCTTGCCCCAACGGATCAACTTGCTCGACTACTGCTTTTAATGCTAATACAGGTTTCGCTAATAGAGCTAACGTATGGGGTCAACAAACTGGCAATCGAGTAATCATTGAGCAAATAGGTAACTACAATACTGCCACAGTAATACAAAATGGCAACAAAAACTATACGGAAATAGATCTTACAGGATCTAACAACACAACTACTGTAAATCAAACTACCACAGGTATTACAGCCAGCAACTACATTGAAGCACTAGTCACAGGCAACAGTAACATAATAAATCTTACTCAAAGCGGCAGTAGTGGTAGCAGAGGCATTATGGCCACAGTGAACAATAATGCCAACAGCCTAACAGTAAACCAATCAGGTACAGGTAACCACTATACCGAAGTGTTACTAAGTGGCGGTAATAAGACTGTTGATATTACACAGTCTGGCACAGTAGGTCATATGGTTAAGATTGAATTGACTGGTGGTGCTACAGCAATAACTACTACTCAAACAGGGTCAACACAGCAGTTCTATTCAATAACACATAACTGTGCTCAAGCATCATGTGCAGCAATAACAGTAACACAGGGACAGTGATAGACTGGTCTTTTCCGCCCGATATTCAAGCACAATACGATCGTGTTTTATCTGAAACTAGGCGATTACAAAAAGAATTTGGCATAGAGCCTAAAACTATAGAACAGCGTTACCAAGACTACCTACAGCGGCAAGTTGAAAAACAACGTAGACAAGAAGAGTTTGAAAAACTTCAACAACAAATAGGCAAACACCGTCCTTTACCTAAATGGAAAGTGTAAATAAATTAGTAATGGGAACTATCTTTAAAAGTTTAGGAGTAGGCTTAGTTTTATTTGGACTAAGCCTACTAATTATAACAGGATTAGGAATCCTGTTTGGCGTTCTTAAAAAGATATTTTTTATGTAAATGAAGCCTTGCTTTATTGTATTGAACAGCAGTAATTACAAAAGCAGCTAGCCAAGGCAATAATTTAGCAGCCCATAGGTGCAATTGACCCCACCATTCTGCCATTAATGGTTCTTTCATTAGCATTAAGAATGCTACAGCAAATAACACATAAGATCCTATAAACACACTATCTGGGTATCGTTCTAATATTTTGGTAACTAGACTAGCACCAAATAGAATGATTGGCACACTAATCAACAATCCAGCAATAATTAATATCCAGTTACCTTGCGCGGCAGCGGCAATACCTAGAGCATTGTCTATGCCCATGACCGCGTCTGCAACACAGATAGTCCATATAGCACCCCAGAACGTGTCCGATGCTTTAACTTCATGTTCACCGCTATCAAATACCAGTTTCCATCCGATCCAGATGAGTGCGGCTGCACCTATGGCACGCAGTCCCGGAATCATTAACAAATAAGTCAATGCAGCAACCGACGCAAACCTAATAGCAATAGCACCAAAGGTTCCCCAGAAGATTGCTTTCTTACGTAAGTCGGGTGGTAATCGATTAGCTGCCATTCCGATAACAAGAGCGTTATCACCGGCCAGTACAATGTCTATCAAAACGATAGCAAGAAAAGCCCATAGGGCCTGAAGAGTAAACAGTTCCATAATTTTCCTTTAAGTTATGGTCTCACCTCTTTGTCTATGCACCGGGCTGTTGCCGTGTTGACGATGTATAGAGCCTTTATAGGCTAGTTACTCCCCAAGATATTTAGTATAAATATTAGATGATGAAAAAAATACTTTTGAACCCTTGGACCGCACTAGTTACACTATCACTAGTATTAGGCGTTAGATTTTTAGACCCTAGTTTTGTAGAGTCGGTTAGACTGCGCTATTTTGATCAACTGATTATCAGCCAACCTAGTAAAGAAGTTCCAATACATACTGTCAACGTTGATGAAGCTACTTTAGACAAATACGGACAATGGCCTTTTCCTAGAGGACAGTATGCAGAAATTATCAAAGAACTATACAAACGCGATGCTGGCCTAGTTGTATTCAATGTGTTAATGCCCGAACGGGATCGATTTGGTCAGGATCAGGCCCTAGCAAGAACCATGCAAGAATTCCCTGTGGTCCTGCCTGCAATAGGCAGCACGAAGT
>Ga0222712_10006715_pt1 | contig 11297 bp, 4 predicted proteins | sample C33_657DmetaG_FD_165043 | JGI IMG/M metagenome (GOLD analysis project Ga0222712, IMG submission 165043) | Estuarine water microbial communities from San Francisco Bay, California, United States - C33_657D | ecosystem: Environmental > Aquatic > Marine > Unclassified | place: USA: California... | reverse complement strand
GTGGGGTGAGGATACGACGAGAAGATTTCCAAGTGTCGGTCGTGTGAATTCCTGCGAGGAGTAGTGCGGACCCGAGTAGCAGCGCTCCTGGAACGAAGTCGACCAGGTAACGATCTTCTCCGCCAAAAAAGAGACAAAGAATCGCGAGATTAGCGCACGAAGTTCCCAACCAAAAAATCCCACTATTTGCCCAACTGTGATCGAACCGAAATAGCGGACTAAGCCGAGTGATTGGAAAAAGGAAAGCTGCGCATGCTAGCGTTAAGTGCGGCAGGATCCCGAAAGGACGATCACCTGCATGAAAAAATGGGAAATAGCGAATGAAGTCTGCGGCGTGGAAAAGATAGAGTTGTATATTTTTCGGATAAAATTCGAGCCCAATTAAACTCATGGTATTTTGGTTCACCGTGGACAGCGAATAGCGTATCCCGAATTCCGTGATGCTTCCAAAACGTAAGTAATTGTAATAAGCGAGGCCTGCGCCAATTAGGGCCGCGGGCAGGATCGCGGCTGCGGCCAAGGACTGGGTTTCACGGTTCCACTTTTGGCTGAGTGGTGACCGTTGCCAGCAGCGCACAGCTGGCAGCAGAAGGAGGCAAAGGCCTGCAACGTAGTTAGGCCTAGCGCCAACGGCTAGACCTAGCACCAGGCTAGCGGCTGCAAGCCAGATCAGAGAAAAGCATGCCGTTCGCGATCGATTAGAATTATCGAATAATAACCCTGCAAGCATGAGGCAAAAAAACGCTCCGGCGATCGGTACGGCATAAAATGTCGGATTATTGCCCAAAAAATAGATCGGAGAGCCGAGCCCAAGGACTGCCAAACAAAGTATGACCCAGCTGATATGCACATTTGCAAAATAGCGTCGGTGCGTCCGTAGCAGCCACTGCGCGGCGATAAGAAATCCAGCCAAACAAAAAGAAGCACTTGCGGCGACTTCGGTTAGATATGTACCTGTTATAAGACGCCAAGGCACCATCAAGATTAGGGCCGGGGTAATTCCATAATAGAGGTAAAATTTTCCACGATAAAACGTCATGTCGTGGGGCCGATTCGTGCCTTGGGGGCCCGCGTAAGGATCCGCGAGTCGCAAAAACTCGGGATCCGGGATGATTCTCATATTTACCTGACCGGCGGTTAACGCCTCGGTGAGTAGTCCGTAATAGCCAGGAGGCGTGACGCTCGTCAGTGCTCCTCCGTGCTTGCGGGCATCAGCTATATAGTTATACCCAATTGCAATCAGCAGCAGACCAATGACTAGTGCACTAATATGGGAACGGAAATTTCCGCGGATGAACATTTATAGAGGAGCCCTAAGCACTTTTTACTGAATGCCTAAAAAGCTACGTAGATGAACGGTTTGCTCGGGAGGCCGATGCGGTAGAGTACGTAATGCAGGACGAAAGCGGCCAGGATGCCGACAACTAGCGAGACCACATGGCCGAGGATGGTTGCGGCCGAGGCAGGGAGTTGATTCCAGAATTTGTGTAGGGCGTTAGGCACAGGTGGAGTAGTTCGGCAGGCTTATTTCAAGTAGCCGAGTTGGTTGGCTAGGGCTTGAATTTTAGGAGCTGTGACCGCAGCGAGTTTGGCGCCACCGGTTGAGGTGAGGTGGGTGCGATCACCAAAATCTTCGATGGTGTAGCCTGTGCCGGTATCGAGGGCGGCGTAACCGAGTTGCTCATAACCCGCAATGGTGTCCCGTATTGCTTGATCGTCGCGCTCACGCAACTCCGGTTCGAATTTTTGTGTATAGAAAGGACTGTTTCTAGAAATCAAAATCAGGGTGCGTGGTTTGAGCTGATCAGGAAAGGCACGTCGTGCGTAATCCAGGAATTGTTGGCGAGCCGCGGGGGCAAGTTGCCAGACTCCGTTAGTATTCTTGGTGTAACCGGCAGAGCTGTAAGCGCGTGCTATGACGGTGTCGTTGGCTACGGTGGCGGGAGTGAACCTATCTTCAAAAGGGGTGCCTTCGTAATCGTTTTCCTCATCGCGGAAGTAGGCGCGGGGTTTATACGCGAGTTTGGGATTCGGCTGGAAGGGAGTCGCAAAAGTGAAAAACTTTGTTGAGGACCACCAGTTCCAGAAATCCCTATAATGTAGAAGTGCGTCAGCTTGGGCTCCAAGGCGGCGTTCGAAACGGGCGGTTTTATGGGCGGGATCAGCGAGGTGATCTTTGAGTTCTTGATCGCGCGGAGCCCAGGGCAGCAGCAGGCCTTTGTAATACGCGTCGAACAGGATAAAGCGGTAACTCTCGATCCCGATGGCATCGGCGGCTTGAAGGGCGGCGACGTTGGCGATGTAGATCTGGCGGGGAAATTCGTCGCGAAGTGATTCGGCGACGAAGGCACCACCGTCGGTGGGGCTGGAGCCGCGGAAGGCGAGATTCACCACAGCGTAGCGGTCGCCGAGGATTTCTTGGAGGCGCTTGGTCCAGACGCGGTCGGCGGGTTGGCCGACGCCGAGGAGGATCGAGTTGCCGCCGACGATCACGAGGATCTGGTCGGGCCGGCAGCGGGCGCGGACGAAGGCGCGCATTTCACCCATCGTCGGCTCGTATTGCGAGTCCGGCGCGATCATGGGGTGGAAACGCACGGCGTTGGGATGGAGGTCGCGTTGGATGACCGTGCGGCCGGCCCACGCCATGAGTCCGAGGCCCAGCCCGAAACCGGCGAGCAAGGTCCATGGACGGAAAAACGGGCGCGACGCGGGTTCGGCGGCGGACGTGGCAGGCGAGGGATGGGGCGTGGAGTCGCTCATAGGCCGAAGAGGAGGCGGGCCATTTTCAAGGCTTCGGCCACCGGATAGAAGAACACCAACCAGCCGAGCCAGACGAAGATTTGCGTGAGCACAAAGCCGATTGTCGGCTCTTTTTTGAACACGCTGGAAATCGCGGGGCCGACGCCGGGGATTTTTTCATACGTGGCGCAGAGTGCGAGGCCGACACCGTGGTAAAGGCCCCAGATGACGAAGTTCCACGCCGGGCCGTGCCAGAGGCCGCAGAGGCCGAAAGCGATGAGTCCGTTGGTCACGCGCCGCACCGGGCCGTGGCGGCTGCCCCCGAGCGGGATGTAAATGTAATCGCGAATCCACGAGCTGAGCGAGATGTGCCAGCGTTGCCAGAAGTCCTGGATGTTGCGCGCGAGGTAGGGCCAATTAAAATTCTCGGGCAGATCAACGCCGAAGAGTTTCGCGACGCCGATGGCGATGTCGCTGTAGCCCGAGAAATCGAGCAAAATGCGAAACGCCAGCATCGCCAGAAACACCCAGCGGTCGAACAGCCCGAGCGCAGCGAACTGCGGTTGTTGGTGATCGATGAGAAACGTGAGGTTGTCGGCGATCGCGACTTTTTTGGCGAAGCCGATCGCGATGCGGCGCAGGCCATCGGCGAAGTTGCTCGCGACGAGGCGGCGGCTGCCGGTTTCTAGCGCGGCGAGAAATTGCGGGTAGCGCTTGATCGGGCCGGCGACGAGCGACGGGAAGAAAATCGAAAAGAGCAGGAACTTGACCGGGTGGCGGATCGGTTCACCGCCACGCCGTACTTCGAAGAGATAATGGACGAATTCGAAGGCAAAAAAACTGATGCCGAGGGGCGGAGCGCCGGGCATGATTTGCTTGGCCGCATCCGTGAGTTGGGCTGCGAGGCCGGTGCTTAATGGCTCGATGGCGATGCCGATGAAGAAGAGCGCGTATTTATAAAAACAGAGCGTGAGCGCGCACAGAATCATCGCGGCGAGACAGGCCCATTTTTGGCGGCTGAACCCAGCGACGTAGGTGATCACCATCAACACCACGATCGGCGCCATCCCGGCGGGCCCGGCAAAATACCCGTGGAATACGGTGCACGCTGCCGCGAGGAACCACCAGCGCAGCGTCGCGACCGGCAGCAGCCAATACACCGCGAGCGTGAGCGCGGTGAAAGCGAAGAACCAGTACGTCGTGAAAATCATGCGGGCGGCGCGGAGACGTTAGGACGACACGGCGGCGGGCAGGGGTTTCACTCCGACTTAAATCCCTCGGCGCGGTCCACGATGAACTTGGGGCGCGAGCGGACTTCTTCGTAGATGCGGCCGATGTATTCGCCGAGGATGCCCACGCTGATGAGCTGGATGCCGCCCATGAACAAAATCAAAATCACCATCGTCGGATTGCCCATCGGGAACGGGAAGCCCGCGAGCTTCATCACGAGGTAAGTCATCGCGATCAGGAAGGAGGCGACTGCGATCACGAAACCGAACTGCGTGCTCAACGTGAGCGCGTAGGTGGAGAAACAGAAAATGCCGTTGAAGCCGATGCGCAGCGAACCGAAGAAGCGGTTGTAATTGGTCTCGCCGGCGAAGCGCGCGGGGCGGTCAAAGGGGATGAGGCATTGCTTGTATCCGACGACGGCGACCATGCCACGCAGGAAGCCGTGGGATTCCTTGAGCTTCACCACTTCGAGGATGACGCGGCGCGTCATGAGGCGGAAGTCGCCGGTGTTCTGCGGGATTTTTACGTCGGCGATTTTGTTGATCACCTTGTAGCCAGTGCTGGCGACGAGTTTTTTCAGCCACGGTTCGCCGGTGCGGGCGCGGCGCTGCGGGAGGACGACGTCGTAGCCTTGTTTCCACTTGTTGACCATGTCGTGGATGAGCTCGGGCGGGTCCTGGAGGTCGACGTCCATGACGATGACGGCGTCGCCGCGGGAATATTCCATGCCGGCAAGTGTGGCCATGGGTTGGCCGAAGCGGCGGGAGAATTTGAGCAGCTTAACCCGCGGATCGGTGAGGCGTTCTTCGAGGACAACTTCTTCGGTGCGATCCGGCGAGGGATCCATGGAGAAGATGATTTCGTAGTCTTGGGTGATCTCGCCCAAGATGGGCCGAATCCGGCGAAGGAATTCGGGGATGTTTTTCTCTTCGCGGAAGACAGGGACGACGATGCTCAGCAGCATGGGAAGACGTTAGCGACTAATGGGTGCGGTTGAACACTTATTTTCAGGGCGGCGGCGCGGGCATCGGTTACTGAAAGTCGATGTTGACGATGCGGAAGGAGCGCAGGCGGGTGTCGGGCGCGGCGAGGGCAAAGTTGCGCGGAGCATCGAGGGTCACGCCGGTGGCGTGGTCGGCCGAGAGCGCGACGGTGATGAGTTCGGTTTTCTCGAGGCCGAGCGAGACGACCGGCTGCGCGGTGCCGTTGACGCCCACGCTGAGCGGGAGATCGGCTTTGGCGGGGAAGCGGATGACCTCGATGATGGCCGTCTTGAACTGTTTCGTCGCGGGGAAATCGAAGGCGATGCGGCGGTCCACCCAGCCGTCGTTGTCGGCGCGGTCGAGTTTGAAAAGGTAGCCGGAGCGGTGCCAGCCGCGCGCGAAGAGATCGGTGGGGCTGAGATTCTCGAAGGAGATGTTTTTGATGAGGAAGGCGCGTTCGCGTTTGTCGTTGGGCAACGCGAAGACGTTGGCGGCGTCGAGGGTGACGGTGGTGCGTTGTTGGGCGGTGAGCGGGAGGAGCAGGCTCACGTAGCTCATGCGGGCGACGTCTTGGTGGTCGATGACGCGGCCGTTGACGGTGACGTCGAGGGCGTTGGTCGCGACGGGCGCCCAGCCGGGCATCTCGAGGTCGATTTTGAGGACCTTGAAGGCGTCGAAGGCCGGGGCGTTGAACGTCGAGCGGCGGGCGATCCAGCCATCTTCGTCGACGCCGGTGAGGTCGAACTTATCGCCCTTTTGGTTCACGAGTTTGCGGAAGGACGTGAGGTCGGGCAGGTCGCCGATGGAGATTTCCGCGATCGAGGCGGAGACGGCGCGTGGGTCGTCGGTGCCGTAGACCTGCGCGTCGGAGAAGTGCAGACTGATCGAAGTGATCTGCGTGGCTTCTTTGATGAGGCGGGTGAGGGTGAAGGCGCCGCTCTTTAGGTTAACGATTTCCGTGGGCTTCTCGTTGATCGAGACGGTGACATCGACGCCCTGTTCGCGGAATTTTTTGGTTTCGGGAATCGTGCCTTTGAAGGTCAGGATCTGGCCGGCGCGGGAAGGCCCGAGTTTGAAAAACGCATCTTCCGCGACCCAGCCGTCTTCGAAGAGGCCGGAGTATTCGAGGCCGGGGTAGCGCGCGAGATCGCCGGGGAAATCGTTGATCTTGGTCGGGCGCGGGAGGGCGAGATATTGTTCTTCGGTGATGACGGAAGCGTCGCGCATGAACCCGACGAGGCGGCGATCGTCGAGGTTGAACTTCAAACCCCAAAGGCGCATGAGGCCGGTTTTTTCCTTTTCAATCGGGTGCGGGACTTCGCCGAAATCGAGCGTGATGTAGGCGTTTTGCTCGAAATATTCGGGCTTCAGCGGCGGCGAAACCACGCGCGCAGAACCGTGGCCGACGAAGGGCAACGGGTAATCTTTCTCGCCGACGACGATGGCTTTGGAGGGTAGTTTAGAGCGGCCCTTGCCGAGGGATGTGCGCGAGAAATCGACGATGAGGCGCAGGTTGGGCGAAGGGTGGATGATGTTGAACAGGTTGTAGCGGCCGCTGCCGTGGAAGTAGACGTCGCCTTTGGTGATCGGCTCGGGCTCGCGTTGGAAGAACGCGGCTTTGAAACGGGCGGACGAGTAATAGTGCGGGCTCAACTCGGAGTGGATGAAGACGAGGTGATCCTTCACCTGGCTCTCGAGTTTGTATTGGAACATGTTCTGTGCGACCCAGCCGGTGCCGGGGTTGGCTTTGTTGAAATGGTCGAGGTCGCGGCGGACGGAGACGAGGAGGCGGTCCTTGTAGTTGAGATTCCGCGACGACGTTTCGGTCCAGTTATTGTCGAGCTTCTGGATCGACATGACTTTGTAGTCGGGGACATCGCCGGTCATGATTTCCTCGGGCAGGAGGAAACGCAGGAGCGAAAGTTTTTCGATGATGCGCGCTTGCGGCCCGAGGTCGGGGTCGGGCGTGCGCAGGAATTTCAGCACCGCGATGTTGGCGATGTTGTCCATGTAGCTGCGCGAGAGGAAACGCGTGTCAATGCCCTGCGTGTATTGCGCGAGCATCTTGGCGGTGACGACGTTGTTGATGTCGCTCTCGATGGCGTCGAACTTCAGATCCTTGGGCGGGTTGAAACTCACGCCGAGGCGTGAGGCGCCCACGACTTCGGTCAAGCCACCGCCGTAGGTGCCGAGGGACGCGTAGGTGTAGTACGCGTGCGGCCAGATCGTGCGGGCAAAAAATACAACGAGGGCAATCGCAGCCCAACGACGGTGTTTGGCCGAGGGGCCGAAGAGGAAGAGTGCGAACCCTTGCGCAAGGAACAGCGTGATCACCGGCTGGGCGAACATCGCGAGTTTAAAAAGACCGAAGTCCTGGCCTTTGTTAAAAAGATAGAGCCCGAGAAACAGCATCAACGCGCCGAGGTAGCCAGCGGGCGCGCCTTCGCGGACGTTTTTCCAGGCTCGCACCACCATGAAAATCAAGAACCCAAAACTGAGCGCGATCAGGAACGAGATCAACGGGTCGGTGCCGACGACGCCGAAGGCGTGCAGGCCGAAAAGCATCGGCAGGAACGACGGCACGAGCGTCCAGGGGAAGAGCACGAGGCCGCCGCTTTGGTCGTTGATTTCCGCCATCGCGCCGAGACCGGCGGAACCCACGGATTGCATGACCAAGGTGTTGATGAATTGGTAGGTGTTGGTCGCGATGAGCAGGAACGTCAGCACCGCGACGCCACCGATGAAGAGCGCGTAGCGGTTGAAAATCGCGCGATCCGTGTAGCGCAGCCGCAGCGCGCAGATGCCGATGCCGAGCGCCACGAACGGCGCGACTTCAGGGTAATAAATCGCCAAGCAGCCCGTGATAAGACCGCCGAGGGCGAGTTTGCGCCACGTCATGTGGCGCGTGGCGAACAGCACCGAGGCCGCCGCGAGCAAGATGGCGATACCGCCGACTTGGGCGATGAGTTGGTAAAGCGTCCCGAGGCCGAAGAGTGGGCTCGTGGCGAAGAGGAAAAACGCCACCAACGTGACCTTGCGGTAGCGACCCTTGAAAATGGAAACCGCACCGAGCGCGAAAATCTGCAGCATGCTCAACATCAGGATCGTCGGCATGAACGTCTGGTGCGCCTTCAGCCCTGTCAGCGAGGCGACCCACGCCACGGCGAGTTCGGAGCCCGGCCGAATCTGCTGCAGGCCGTGCATGAACCAGTAATGTTGCGTGTAGTTGCGACCCTCGAGGTCGGTCTGCAGCGGGAGGTCGTAGTAGCCGTGGTTGAGGAAGCGCTCGGCCGCCAAGCAGTAGTTGGCCATGTCGTCGTTGCCGTAGGAGATCCAGTTGAAGCCGAAGCGGACCGCGGGCCAGCCGACGTAGAGCAGATAAACGCAGACGATGCCAAAAAACGGCGCGAGTTGACGCCAGGGCAATTTCGGCCGGCGCCAGATGAAAATCCCCACCGCCGCCACGAACAGCCCGAGCGTCAGCCAAGGACCCGCCTCGCGGACGGGAATGCCCCAGACGTTGAGGCGAGTGATGAGAACGATTACGAGCGCGAGGCCGACGGTGGGCGCGATGAACCAGCTCCACAGCACGCCGAGGCGCGGTCGCAGGAGCGCGACGACGGCTTGGCCGACAAACGTGAGGTAAAGAAACGTCCCAAGGACGAGGAGCAGTGCGATCATGCGGGCGTAAAAATTTTGAAGCGCTAAGACTCCAAAAATACCGAGGAGAAAACAAGCCCGCTTTACGCGTCTATCGCCAAAGAATTTCCCCGCGCGAATGGCGGTTTAAGCCCCTGCGATTGTTGGGGCTGTGCGGCCGGCCCCGCACCGCCGAAATCGCCGGCCTGACGCGCCGTGTTTTTACCAGCGAATTCCGAGCGCTTGCAGGCGCGCGGTGATCGCGCCGCGGAACCGCGTCGAGCGGGCGTAGCGGTTGATCGTGTCGCCGTCGTTTTGTTTTTCCCCGTGGAAGCGCGTGCGGATGCGCGTCATTTCTTCGGCGCCGGTCGTGTGAATCGCTTGGCTGGTCTTCTGCTCCGCGTGGACGCGGAAGCAGCCGAGGAAATACGGCACGCGCTTGATGACGCAACCGGCGCGGTGGAAACGCGCGAGCAAGTCCCAATCGAGGGCGAACTGGAAGCTCGGGTCGATGCCGCCGGCTTTGTCCCAAGCGCTCTTCCGCCAGAACATCGTTTCCTGCGGAATATAATCGATCCACTCCAGCGAGGGCGCGTCGTGGCGCGGCATCACCCAGCGGCCGACATCGCGGTCTTCGGGGTCGATGATGATGCGGTGGCCGTAGATCACGTCGACCTCGGGATGCGTCGCAAAATACTCGGCGACGTAGCGCAGCGCGCGCGGGGCAATGAGGTCGTCGGAGTTGAGCCACGCCATGATGTCGTCGGGCCCGAGGCTGGATTCGAGATGGAGGAAACCCTTGCGCACGGCGTCGGCTTGGCCCTTGTCGCGGACGGATTCCCAGTGGTGGAGACGTTTCGCGTAGCGGGCGATGATGGCGGCGCTGCGGTCTTTGGAGCCGCCGTCTTGCACGACGTAGCGTAGGCGCGGGTAATTTTGATTCAGGATGCTCAGCATCGTGCTCTCGATGAAGCGATCTTGGCCGTAACTCGGCGTGACGATGGCGAGCTGCGGCAGTTTTGAATCGGCGAGCCGCGCCTTGGGAATGCGCTCATCCCAGACGAGCGGACGCGGATCGTAATGGCGCAGAATGCCGATCTGCATCCAATAATCTTCGACGACTTTCTTAAACAGCCACGTGTCAAACGGGCGCCACCATTCTTCGCGGACGTAACCGCAGGCGCCGAGGTAAAGTTTGCGGAGTTTGGCGGTGAACGTGGTCGTCTCGGCGGAGAGTTGGGCGATGATATTCGCGCGTTCGACGCAGGCGCGGTGCAGCACTTGAATGACCGCTTCTTTTTCGCCGAGGAGTTTGCTGTAGTGTTTGGCCTGTTCGAGGCCGGCGAGACCGTGGGCGTAATTGGCGAGCGATTGGTCTTTGTCGGCCAGCTGGGCTTTGATTTCTGCGATCTCACGATCGCGCAACACGACGAGAGCCTCGACGTTGCGAATGTGAACTTGGGAGGCTTCGAGCGTGGCGACCCAATTGGGGTAATCGCCGGGAAGTTTGGCGAGCGTGGCTTCGGCCTCGGTGCGGGCGGCGGTCGCGGCGGTGAAGTGCTGTTCGAGTTGGGCGCGCTCCTTGGCTGCGGTGGTGAGCGCGGCTTGAGCTGTGGCGAGGGCGGCGGCGTTCGCGTTTGCAGCTGCTTCGGCAGCGGCGCGGGCGGTGGTGAGTCCGGCGATGTGGCGATCTTTTTCCCCATGCGCGACGTTCAGTTCGCCGACCATGCGCTGGAATTCCTTCACGTGGCCATCAAGCGTGATGATGAGGGCTTCGCGTTCGTTGCAGACGGTTTTGAGTTGTTCGATCTCGGCGTCTTTGGTGTCGGTCTCGGCTTTGAGTTCGTCGATCTCGGTGTCTTTGGTCGCGCACTCGGCTTCGAGTTCGGCCTTGATGGCTTCCATCTCGGTCTTGCGTTCGGTGGCGGCGGTCTTGAGGGCGGCGATTTCGGTATCTTTGGAATCGGTCTCGGCTTTGAGTTCGTCGATCTCGGTGTCCTTCGTTGCGCACTCGGCTTCGAGCTCGGCCTTGATGGCTTCCATCTCGGTCTTGCGCTCGGTGGCGGCGGTTTTGAGCGCGTCGATCTCGGTGTCCTTGGAGTCGGTTTCGCGTTTGAGTTCCTCGATCTTGTGCTGGCGGTCGAGGCGATCCTGTTGGAGATCGGCGAAACGTGGGGCGGAAGCGGCGATCAAGGCGAGCGCTTCGGCGGGCAAATTACGGGCTTCGGCGACGGCGTTGAGCGGGGCCTCGGCTGGAGTCGCGAGGAGTTGCTCGACGGCGCGGCGGACATCGGCAGGCGCGAGGGTTTTCACGCATGGGCCGTCGCCGAAATGGCAGTCCCAATTGCAGCCGAAGCACGGGAGCGGTTGGACGACGGAGATGCCTTGGCGGGCGGCGGGCCGGAAACGAGGCCAGTGGCCACCGCCGAAAATCCCCACGACCGGACGGCCGACGGCGGCCGCGAGATGGAGCGCACCGGTGTCGTGGCCCACGTAAAGGCGCGCAGCGTGAAGCAGCGCGGCGAGGACGGGCACTTCGCCGTCACGGCCGAGCCAGAGCGCCGGGCGCGTGCCGCCGAGGCGAACGGTTTCGCTGGCGACGGCTTCGAGAATCGCGGCCTCAGACGAATGGCCCAGCAGCAGCACGGGCAGGGCGCGTTCGCGTTGCAGGAAGAGCACGGTCTCGGCGAATTTCGACGTGGGCCA
>Ga0222712_10006714_pt1 | contig 11297 bp, 10 predicted proteins | sample C33_657DmetaG_FD_165043 | JGI IMG/M metagenome (GOLD analysis project Ga0222712, IMG submission 165043) | Estuarine water microbial communities from San Francisco Bay, California, United States - C33_657D | ecosystem: Environmental > Aquatic > Marine > Unclassified | place: USA: California... | reverse complement strand
AGGCACTCCACAAATTACTATACATTTATTATCTGAGAAACTAAGTCAGTGGGGTATTCAAAAAACTGATTTATTGAATGTTATTCGAACTGCTTTTGAAGGTCTTCCAGTAGCCTTAGTTTACGAAGGAAATTTTAAAGTCAATATTTCTGTCATTTTAAATAAAAATTTTCGTGATGATATTACAGACATTCAAAAGCTCCCAATTATGGGGGCTGATGGAAGAATAGTTCAACTGGGTCAAGTGGCTTATATCGCGCAAGAAAATGGGAGATCTAAAATTCTTCATCAAGGAGGTAAACGCATTCAGACTATTACTGCTGATATTGATGAGCGAGATATTAATGATTTTAATAGTGATCTAAAAAATAAACTCAGTGCACTTAAATTAAACCAAGGAAATTATTTTGAAATTACAGGGGCAGCCGAGGCTAATGCAAAATCACAAGAAGAGCTGATTGTTCATTCAATTATTGCTGGTGCAGGAATTTTGTTAATGCTATATGTAGCTTTTGGCAACTTAAGAAATCTATTACTTACACTTTTTAATCTACCTTTTGCACTTATTGGAGGTGTTTTTGCAGTTACTTTTAATGCAGGGTGGATTTCTATTGGTTCACTTGTAGGATTTGTAACACTTTTCGGAATTACCTTAAGAAATTCTATTATGCTGATATCGCACTACCAACATCTTATTGAAATTGAAGGTTACCATTGGAATCTAGAGACTTGTATTAAAGGGGCCTCGGAAAGATTGCCCTCAATTTTAATGACAGCCATAGTCACCGCTTTGGGCTTGCTTCCTTTGGCATTAGGAAGCGGTCAGCCCGGAAAGGAAATTGAAGGGCCTATGGCTACGATCATTGTTGGAGGACTTGTAACATCGACCATATTAAACTTATTAATATTACCCAGTATCATGTTACATTTTGGGAAATTTGTAAAAAGAGATTAATTTAATCTTTTTTAAAGAAGTTAATCCATTTCCGAATGTTAGACGCTTTAAATGCAATCTCATCAAATTCATTTGTGGCCTTGGACTGAGCAACGATACCTCCGCCTGAATAAAAATGAAGCGTGTTATCTTTTCTGATTATGGTCCTAATTGCAATGTTAGTATCCATATTATGATTGAAACCAATATATCCAATTGAACCACAGTAGACATCTCGTCTATGTGGCTCTAGATCACTGATAATCTCCATAGATCTAATTTTAGGCGTACCAGTAATTGATCCGCCAGGAAAAGAGTCTTTAAGTAATTTTGTTAATGTCGAATTAGGTTTTAATATTCCTTCAATAATACTCTCTAGATGATGAACATTACTATAGGACTTAAGCTCACAAAGTGCTTTTACCTTAATACTTCCTGGAATACAATTTTTACTCAAATCGTTGCGAAGCAAATCGACAATCATTAGATTTTCTGCTCGATCTTTTTCGCTCGCAAGTAATTTTTTAGCATTTTCCTTATCTTTTTGAGGATTGCTATCTCTTGGCTCAGTTCCTTTAATTGGTCTCGTTTCTACACGATTATTATGAGACTGAATAAATCTCTCTGGTGATCCACATAAAATATCAAAATCATCAAAATGAATATAAGCCATAAAAGGAGCGCGATTAATCTCTCTTAATTTCTTATATCCAACCCAGCTGTCTCCTTCACAAGAGACAGTATATTTATTAGATATATTTATTTGATAGACATCGCCTTCTTTAATATAAGATAAAATTTTATTAATAATAAAATCATATGCTTCAAAATTTAATAGCGATTTAATTGTTGAATTAATTTTAAAAGGTTGATTATTTGGTTTTACGCTTTTTATTTTTATACTAAGTTTAATTAAATAATCTTTTGTATCTTTATTTACAAGGTGGGATGCAAGATACGCTTTTTTGTCTTGATGGTCTACAATCAAAGCCCAGTCATAAATGCCGACCATCATCAAAGGTATACCTATATGGTCTTTGTTATTTTGAATGGTTGACTGACCTAATTCATACGAAAAATATCCTAAAGCTCCGCCTGTGAATGGCAAGGATGTTTCTTGAATATCAAAACCTGAAAGAATTTCTTCTAAAATATCAAAAGGGTTACCTTTTGTAATTTTTTTAAGATTATTTTCCTCAATGCTAACGATAAAGTCATCTGCAATTATTTTAATAAATGGTTGGCTTACTATGATGTCGTATCTAGATTTCTCAGAAATATTTTCATCTAAGCTATTTTGGATTCCACTATCTAAATAAAAAGACCATGGGTCATTAGCAATAGCCTCAAAATAAATAGAGCTATCTGGCACGTATGGCAAGGGAATGAGGTATGTATTATTCAAGGGCTGTAGATACCTAAGCTTATAAATGCAAATTATATGCTGATTAAATAATTAAGGGCGCTTAAAGCGCCCTTAATTATTAACTAAAGCTATGAATGACTATTTATTTAACAGCATTTTCGAGCTCTAATTTTTTGACCTTACTCAAGATTTGCGTGAATAGCTCGCATACCCTCTTCTGTTAATCCTTTAGCATGAATCAATTCCGAAATCACTGCTTCTAAATAGATTAAAGTAGATAATTCGAATGTGGTACCCATAGGCATCCCTTTAGTGAGGCCGAAAGAATCATCATTACCAATTTGAATAGTTAAATCAGCCATGTCAGACATAGGTGATTTATTTTTCATGGAGATTACAACAATTTTTGCGCCTTTTGATTTGGCTGTTTCGAGAAGTGGTAGAAGTGTTTTTGTGCCGCCCGAACCTGAAATCACTAAAAATAAATCTCCAGATTTAATAGCTGGCGTCACAATTTCACCCACCATATTCACCTGATAGCCGCTATGCACGAGACGCATTGCAAAAAAACGTGAAACAAGTCCTGATCGTCCAGCACCACCAACGAAAATACGGCCTGCCTCATCAACAAGCTTAAGAAGTTTAGGTGCATTGCTTTGTTCGGTCACTGATAAAACGCTTGAGATTTTATCTAATAATAATTTTTGATGCATATTGAATCCTTTTATTTAAAAATAAAAAACTATAAAAAAAATCCCGACTCATTACTAAGTCGGGATTTAATTCAGTTCATTAATAATTGTTTCTTAACAATTATCCATGCGCAATTTTTGTAATTTCTGCAGCAGCAGCAGCTGGGTCAGCAGCGCCGTAGATTGCAGCACCAGCAACAATGATTGCAGCGCCAGCATCTTTAACTTGCTGTGTAGTAGCAGCTTTAACACCGCCAGCTACTGAAATCTTAGCACCTGTTTTAAGTGCAGCAATTGCAGCTAAGTCAGCAAATGGTGTGTGACCAGCAGCTTGTGCATCAAGACCAGTATGAACACCAATGATGTGCGCGCCAGCAGCAACAGCTTCTTTAGCTAAAGCTTCTTTGTTTGGAACGTTAATCATGTCAACTTGAACTTCTTTACCGTATTTCTTAGCAGCAGCAATCACACCTTTGATTGTAGCAATACCAGAAGCACCAAGAACTGTACAAATGTCAGCACCAGCCTTGTAGAAAGGCTCAGCTTCGTATTCACCAGCGTCCATAGTTTTTAAGTCAACAAGGATTTGGTTCTTTGGGAATTTAGCGCGAAGTGTTTCAAGAAGCTTGATACCGTTATGCTTAATGCATGGTGTACCAATTTCAAGAATATCCACGTGTGGAGCAACTTTAGTTGCTAATGCAACTGTTGCGTCAAAATCTAATGAATCTAATGCCATTTGTGTTAAAGCCATGGTTTTTTCTCCGTATTTATTACAAGTTTTCTAAAATAGTTCGTTGCTAAAAGGAAGTTTGAACTTCATGAAGCAGGAAGTCGATCATATAGGGCTAATCGTCTTGTGTCAATGATTAGCCCTAGTGATTTTGAAGAGATTTCTTGTCATTTTTATGACAAGAAATGATTTATAGCTTCTCGTTGAGAGCTGTTTCGAGTTTGTTTTGATCCACTACGAAACCACGAATACCTTCTGAAAGTTTTTCAGTTGCCATCGCATCTTCATTCAATGAGAAACGGAATTCGTCTTCAGTCATTTTAGCTGGCGCAGCTTTTGTAGCTCCGCTATCTTTAAGAATGCGTGGTAAGTCACCTTGTGTTGCTTCAAGCTCCTGAAGAAGATTTGGAGCGATCGTTAGACGATCACAACCTGCTAGAGCTGTAATTTCTCCAATATTTCTAAATGAAGCGCCCATTACGACTGTTTTGTATCCATGTTCTTTGTAATATGCATAAATCTTTCGCACAGATATCACGCCCGGATCCTCTTCAGATGAGTAGGTGTTACCAGTTTTAGCTTTATACCAATCAAGGATGCGGCCTACGAATGGTGAAATAAGGAAAACACCTGCTTCAGCACAAGCGCGCGCTTGGCCAAAACCAAAAAGAAGGGTTAAGTTACAATTAATACCTTCTTTTTCTAAAATTTCACCTGCTTTAATACCTTCCCATGTTGAAGCTAATTTAATAAGAACGCGATCTTTCTTCACGCCAGCTTCTTCATAAAGACCAATTAATTTACGCCCTTTTTTAACCATTGCATCAATATTGAAAGATAAGCGCGCATCTACTTCAGTAGAAATACGACCAGGGATATGTTTCAGAATCTCTAGACCTACAAGCACAGCTAGCTTATCAGCTGCATCTTCAATTTGTTGAGATTTGTTGCTACTTTTGGATTTTGCATAAGCAATAGCTTCTTTAATCATAGGCTCACATTGAGGAAGTGTACTAGCCTTTAAGAGTAAAGATGGGTTTGTTGTTGCATCATAAGGCTTTACTGTTTTAATTGCTTCTACGTCACCTGTATCCGCAACGATCGTTGTCATGCCTTTTAACTGCTCTAATAATGTTGCCATTGCTTTAAATCTCCAAAAAATGATGTCTTCGAAATGAGATCTAAAATTATATATGAATTGATAGCTAATCTAGAAGATTCAACTCATGTTTTATGGGTAAATATGAATTTTTTAGGGGTATTTCAAAGAACTCTTATTGAAATATTATATAAAATTCAAAAAATATCTTTATTTAACAGATTTTAATGAATTTTCGCTACATTTTAGCTACAATTGAGAGGGTTTTATTTAATCTCATTTCTTTTTAGTCTCTCATATGGAAATCCTTTCACTCTCAACCTATTTCACTAAATCTTAAGACTAAGGATTCAGATGACAATAAGATGTTAATTTGGCAAAATGTCGTCTTTTTATAGCATCTCACATGTAAAGATTTTTTAGCCATCTTTGAAGTAAAAACCAATTAAACTAAAAAAACAGCATTACTAAAAATTAACTTCTTAAATTTTTCAAGTTATTAACCTAAGGGCCTTTATGTCATCACATGTCATTCCACTGGAAAATCTTCGAAATACAGATGTCGGTTCTGTGGGAGGAAAGAATGCGTCATTAGGTGAAATGATTTCGCAGCTTAATGCAAAAGGTGTCAGAGTCCCTACGGGCTTTGCAACCACAGCATTAGCATTTAGAGAATTTTTAGCCCACAACAAACTCGACGATAAGATTGCTGATGAACTAAAAACATTAAATACAGATGATACGGACGCGCTCGCTGTCAGTGGTAAAAAAATTAGACAATGGATTATTGATACCCCCTTCCCCTCTTCTTTAGAAAAAGCTATTGAAGAAAATTACACGCGACTCACAAAGAACTCTGCTGAAGGGATGACTTTCGCAGTGAGATCTTCTGCTACGGCAGAAGATCTACCTGACGCTTCTTTTGCAGGTCAGCAAGAGAGCTTTTTAAATATTCATGGCGTTGAGAATATTAAGCATGCAATCAAAGAAGTGTTTGCATCTCTTTATAATGATCGTGCTATTTCTTATCGCGTGCATAAAGGTTTTGTTCATGCTGATGTTGCTATTTCAGCAGGTGTTCAACAAATGGTACGAAGTGATATTGGCTGCTCTGGTGTGATGTTTACGATCGACACCGAATCAGGATTTAAGGATGTGGTATTTATTACTGCTTCTTATGGCTTAGGTGAGACGGTGGTTCAAGGCGCTGTAAACCCAGATGAATTCTATGTTTTTAAGCCGCTTTTAAAAGAAGGAAAGCCCGCAATCGTGAGACGATCGATTGGATCCAAAAAAATTAAAATGGTCTTTAGTGATGCTACACAAGCTGGAAAAAGCACACACACCATTGATGTTAATCCAAAAGAAAGCGATTTGTTTAGCCTCAATGATGAAGATATCTTAGAACTTGCTCAATATGCGGTAACTATTGAATTACACTATGGTTGCCCTATGGATATTGAATGGGGCAAAAATGGTTTAGACGGAAAAATTTACATTCTTCAAGCTAGGCCTGAGACTGTTAAATCTCAATCAAAAAATGTAGTTGAAATTTTTAAATTAAAAGGAAGCGGTAAAGCGATTGTAGCAGGACGTGCAGTGACACAAAAAATTGGCGTTGGTCCAGTGCGTATTGTTAAAGATCCTTCTGAAATGCATGCGGTTCAACCAGGTGATGTCTTGGTTGCAGACATGACTGACCCTAATTGGGAACCAGTGATGAAAAGAGCATCAGCGCTTGTAACGAATCGTGGTGGTCGAACATGTCATGCTGCCATCATTGCCCGTGAACTTGGTATTCCAGCGATTGTTGGTAGTGTGAATGCGACTGAACTTTTACAAGATGGAGATATGGTAACCGTCTGTTGTTCAGAGGGTGAAACTGGACTTGTATTCCAAGGTGCACTTGAATACGAAGTTAATACAGAAAAAGAAACTGTCCTTCCAACACCGCCAGTGAAAATCATGATGAACGTGGGTAATCCTGATATGGCATTTACATTCGCTCAAACACCGAATGATGGTGTGGGTTTAGCGCGTTTAGAATTTGTGATCAATAATATGATCGGCATTCACCCAAAAGCCATATTAAATTATTCGGCGATGCCCCAAGATATACAAAAACAAATTACACATCGTGCGCGCGGTTATCTTAATCCTAAACAATTCTATATTGATAAAATAGCTGAGGGTGTTGCAACCATTGCAGCGGCATTTTATCCAAAACCAGTCATTGTAAGAACATCTGATTTTAAATCTAATGAATATAAAAAATTAGTTGGTGGAGACATCTACGAACCTGATGAAGAAAATCCAATGATTGGATTTCGTGGTGCGGCGCGCTACATGTCAGAGGATTTTAAAGAATGCTTTATCATGGAATGTCAAGCTATGAAAAAAGTAAGAGAAACTTTTGGTTTAACAAATACAGAAATTATGATTCCATTTGTAAGAACTTTAGAAGAAGCAAAAGAAGTCACTTCCATTATGGCAGCTAACGGTCTTAAGAGAGGTGATCATGGACTTCGCTTAATTATGATGTGTGAAGTACCATCAAACGCAATCTTAGCTGAAGCATTCCTTGAATACTTCGATGGATTCTCGATTGGATCAAATGATTTAACACAACTTACATTAGGCACTGATCGAGACTCAGGCATTTTAGCTGACGGTTTTGATGAAAGAAATGATGCTGTGAAAGCACTGATCCAAATGGCAATTTCAGCAGCTAAGAAAACAAAAAAATATATTGGAATTTGTGGACAAGGCCCCTCAGATCATCCTGACTTTGCAGAATGGCTTGTCAAAGAAGGTATTTCATCAATGTCCCTTAATCCTGACACTGTGATCAGTACATGGAAGCGTATTAGCCAAAAATAATGGCACAACAAAAAAGAACAGCGTTCTTTATCTCTGACGGCACAGGTATTACTGCTGGTGCATTAGGTCAACTTTTAGCTCACTTCCCAAACACACAATTTACACAAATCAGAATTCCATTTACCGACTCCGATGCAAAAGTGGATGACGCCCAAAAACGTATCGTGAACGCAAAAATGGAAAATAGCCTAAGACCGATTGTTATTATGTCCATTGGTAATCCTAAACTTCGTGCAGAACTTAAAGAGGTTGACGCTTATTACATTGATCTTTTTGATTCATTCATTGATCCTTTAGGTGTTGAATTAAAGGAAGAACCTCTCACACGTCCCGGTGTTGCCCACAGTATATCTGGGTCTAATTATTCAGACCGAATGGAAGCGATTAATTTTGCATTAGGTCATGATGACGGGATGACTCATAACGGTCTCAATCAAGCTAATGTGATTTTGGTGGGTGTATCTCGATCAGGTAAAACACCAACGAGCATTTATCTTGCGATGCAATTTGGTATTAAAGCTGCAAACTACCCCTTAACACCTGAGGATTTTGAAAGAAAAGCATTGCCACCTATTCTAGAAGGATATATCGATAAAATTTTCGGATTAACCATTCAAGCAGATCGCTTAAGCAGCCTTCGAAGCGAAAGGCGACCAAATAGCACTTACGCATCACTTGAAAACTGTAGGAAAGAAATTGCCGATTGTGAAAGCCTTATGAAAAGAGCCGGCATACCATGGGCAGATTCAACCACACGTTCGGTCGAAGAACTTTCAGCGATTATCTTACAAAAAATTCGTCAGCCTAATACTTAAAAGGTATTAATTTAATTCTGCTTTAATTTTATCTAAAATTGCTGGTGAGTCAGGTGTGACATCACTTGTAAATGCGTATACTTTTTTACCTTGCGGCAATATTAAATATTTAAAAAAATTCCACTGAGGCATTTGACCTGACATTTTAATCAACTCCTGGTAGAAGGGATTTGCATTTTTTCCTGTCACACTGGATTTAATTGTCATGGGAAATTCAACTGCATAAGTTAACTTGCAGAAATCTCTTACTTCTTTATCAGTACTTAATTCTTGATTAAAGTCATTGGAAGGAAATCCAATCACCAATAGACCTTTATCATGATATTTCTTATAAAGCGCCTCTAGTGCGTTAAACTGCGGGGTAAATCCGCATTTGCTTGCTGTATTTACAACTAATATAGGCTTTGATTGATAATCACATAAGTTAATATTGTCACCCTGAAGTGTATTAAACTGATGATTATATAAAGAAGGACAGGCGGCATAAGTCATGGCTGGTATTATCCAAAAAAATAATAGTATAAAAATTTTCATGAAACTAGTCTCAAAGTTGGATGTCATTTCGACATACCTTAACTACTATAATTCAAAAATGTTAAAAATATTCATTACTTTTTCGATTTTTTTTACTTTAGTTTCGCAATCCATAATATCTGAAGTCAAGGCCAATACAAATTACGATTATTTGATACATATTGATGAAAATTTTGATAAACATCCAATTCATTTGGTCGATTTTCGTTGGCAAGGGTATTGGATAAAGCAGGGCTCCCTTTTAAAAAAAGCAGCTTCATCAGCACTGCCTAATAGTGCTTTATGCGAGAAAGGTAATTATGGAAATCTGGTGTTATCTCTTGATCCACACGTATTTTATAATCCACAAATGACAACTTTTTACGGCACGCTCAAAGCTAAAATCTATAATCAGGATGGAAAGGCCATTAAGAAAATAAAAGTAGAAGATGAGTTAGTTGGAAGAATCGGTATCTTGCATGAAATGTCGATTGATAAACTCTATAAAAAACTTTTAATAGAACTTGATACACAAATTAAAAATGATTCAGAAATCAACATCCGAAGTAGCATTAAAAAATCACATGGCATAGAAGGAACTTTTTGTCTAATGCTAGACTAGAATTTATTATAAAGTGTTGATGGGTATAGATTTGTTTTTCCATTGGGCTTGTGATTCAGAATAAATTGATAATCCATTTGTATCGATTGAAACCATCACCGGCATATCTTTTACTTCAAATTCATACATGGCCTCCATACCAAGCTCAGGAAAAGCAATAACTTTAGAAGAAGCAATAGCCTTTGAAATTAGATAAGCTGCGCCACCGACTGCACTTAAGTAAACAGATTCATATTTTTTAATTATTTGAATTGCCTCTTTTCCACGCTCAGCTTTTCCGATTGTTCCTAAAATTCCTAATTTACCATGCATCATTTCCATGAATTGATCCATACGATTAGCTGTAGTAGGTCCAGCAGGGCCAATTACTTCCTTGTGAACGGCATTTACCGGACCCACATAATAAATAAACTTATCTTTTAAATTAATTTCCGCAGGTAAAGACTCTCCTCTTTTTAAAAGATCTGCAATCTTTTTGTGTGCGCCGTCTCTAGCGGTAATTAATTTTCCTGTTAATAAAAGTAAATCACCTTCCCTCCACTCCTTAATTGATTCTTTATTTATCGAATCAAGATTGATTCTTTTAGCATTTGCTTGAGGAGACCAGATATCTTTAGGCCATGTATCTAAATTGGGAATTTTAAAATGTGCTGGGCCACTACCATTCAAAATAAAATGTGTATGTCGTGTTGCTGCACAATTTGGAATAAGCGCAACAGGGAGAGAGGCTACATGGCAGGGATAATCCATAATTTTGACATCAAGCACTGTTGTTAATCCACCAAAGCCTTGAGCGCCTACACCGAGTTGATTAATTTTGTTATAAAGCTCAATTCGTAGCTCTTCTATTTTATTTTTTGCTCCACGCTCAAAAAGCGCATGAATATCTATTGGCAACATCAATGACTCCTTAGCCATTAACATTGCTTTTTCAGATGATCCACCAATACCGATACCAATGACACCTGGAGGACACCAGCCAGCGCCCATTTCTGGAATGACTTTAAGGACCCAATCTACAATGTTATCGGAAGGATTCAGTGTCGTAAATTGTGCTTTATTTTCTGAACCCCCACCTTTAGCACTAATAGATACATGCACTTTGTCACCTTTAATTATTTTTACATGCGTGATAGCAGGTGTATTATCTTTTGTATTTTGTCTTTGACCTGCAGGATCTAAAACCATTGAAGGTCGAAGTGGGTTGTCTTTATTTGTATAAGCACGTTTCACACCTTCATTCACCATTTCTTCAATTGAAAGATCAGATAACCATGTGACATCCATCCCTACTTCTATAAAAGCAATGACAATACCTGTATCCTGACATATGGGTCTTTGCCCCAATGCACTCATTTTTGAACTTGTTAAAATTTGAAGCATTGCATCTTTAGCAGGAATAGATTTTTCTTTTTCATATGCTTCGCGCATCGAAGAAATAAAATCTTCTGAATGGTAATAAGAAATAAATTGAAGAGCATCAGCGATACTTTCAATAAAATCTTCTTTTTTGATTAAAGCCATCGTCTTTTAAATTTCATTAATTTCAATAATTTTTTTGGGCTTATATTCTGGCATTTGATGAAAATTTAAATATCGATAAATTGAATCTAAATCTTTTGAAAGTTTTTGATTGCTAACAG
>Ga0222712_10006713_pt1 | contig 11299 bp, 9 predicted proteins | sample C33_657DmetaG_FD_165043 | JGI IMG/M metagenome (GOLD analysis project Ga0222712, IMG submission 165043) | Estuarine water microbial communities from San Francisco Bay, California, United States - C33_657D | ecosystem: Environmental > Aquatic > Marine > Unclassified | place: USA: California... | reverse complement strand
GCCGTCGAAGACGACGACAGCAACGGCTGGCAAAACCTGCTGCAGCAGTTCGGCATCGACGTGGGCGGCAACAACCCCGGCGGAATCTTTAAGGGCGACGCCCTGATTCGGCTGTTTTCGACCCGAAACATGGTCGAGCGCACCCTGCTTCAGGAGGTGGAATTCGGAGACGGAACCCGCAGCCTGCTGGCGAACCGCCTGTGGCCCCAAACCAAGATGGCCCAGGCCGAAGCCTTTAAGGACCTGAGCTTCCCGGCCGACCGCGAGGCCTTCACGCCGCTTCACGACTCGGCGATGATGCTCCTGTACCGCTACACGGCCGAAGAAGTCATCAATGCCGACAAACCCGAGCGCAAGCTGAGCCTGATCATGCTCCGCGCCACCCACACCGACAAGTACTTTGCCCACGCCTACGTGACCACGGCCATTGACCAGACGGCCAATTACTACGTGGAGCTGCTGACGAGCAAGGCCAAGTCCAACCTCAAGGTGCTGCGCCGCGAGGCCGACAGCGTTCAGATGCTGATGCAAAAAAACCTGATCAGCAGCGCCAACAGCAGCGACCTCAACATCAACCCCAACCGCGCGTCCCTTCGGGTGGACCAAAACCGCTCGCTGGTGGAGCTGCAGGTCAGCGTGACGCTCTACGGCGAGATCATTAAAAACCTCAAATTGGCCGAAATCGGCATGCGCAAGCAGACGCCGATCATTCAAATCGTGGACTACCCGCAGTTCCCGCTCAACCGCGTGGGCATGCCTGCCTGGCAGTGGTCGGCGATCGGCGCCTTCGTGGCGGCGGCGGTCTTTTTTGTGGTAGCCTCGCTGATTCCGCAGCGCGATTAAGCAATGGCGAGCCTGCTCCTTGCTTTCGGCCACGGCGCCGACCAAGACGGGCGGTGGATGCGCTTCACGCAGCAGCTGGGCCCTTGGGGCCAACCGAAGTTGACCGTTGACAACCGCCCCGATACGGTGTTTGCCGAGGTTCAGGGCAGCAACGCCCAGTTTGAATTCAGTGGCTACCTCGAGGGGCTCGACGCCCTGCTGGAGCGCCACGGGCCCCAAGCGCGCATTTTGGTGTTCAACGACAGCCTGTTTAGCCACCACAGCCGCCGGCGCTGGGCCGAGTTCCTGAGGGACTACGTGCCAAACCGCGGTCCGGGGGTGTACGGCGATCCGAGAACCGAATCGTTGACGGTCGAAGGCCGCCCGTTGCACTACCTCGCTTCGTGGATGTTCGTCCTTGAGGGTGAGGTGGGGCAGCAGGCTTTTCGAGCGGCGCTGACCGAGGTAATCTCGACTTTTGATGAGGCGCCCCGCTGGCCCGGCTACGACCGGTTTTTGGCGCATTATTATGCGCCCAACCGCCGCTGGGGCGGCTATACCCAGCCAATGTCGCCCCAAGACCGGGAGCGCAAGCTGCGCTGCTCCTGGGCCGAGCACCGGCTCTCGCTGCGGCTCGCGCAGCAGGGCATGATGCATCCCTTTGAGGGCCTGCGCTACCGCGGCCTCCATCAGTTGGACCGCGTATTAAGCGCCTATAAACGCTTGACATACAGGTGATTCAGACTCTTTTACAGCACCTGATCTACACGCCGAGCATCAACATTCCGTTGGGCTTGAGCGACATCGAGACCTTTCCCTGGGCCCTGCTGTTTTGCCTGAGCCCCAAGCTGGTGATCGACCGGGCCTACGTCTACCTCATGCTGCTTTTTGGCTTGAGTGCGCTGGCCAGCCTCTACGTCTTTGGCTCGCCGGTCGACGTCATCCGCAGCTACTTCGCCATCCTGAACGCCAGCCTCATTTTTTACCGCTTGCTGGGCGCCGACGAAGCCGAATTCCACCAGCTCATCAAGGCCATGGTGGTGATTTTTTTCTTCAACGCCTTCATCAGCGTGGTCCAAATGGCGGGACTGTTCCCCGACTTCCTGGAGCCGATTTACCGGCAGTTCGTCAAGCGCTTCACCCACGAGGGCCTCGACGGCGGCCGCGGGGTAGGGGGGCTCTACGCCGAGCCGGCCTACTCGAGCTACGCGATGCACTTTATGTTCGTCTTCATGGCCCTGTGGTGGAAGCTCGACCCCTTCACCCGGCGCGGGGGACTGGCCTTTGCGGCGATGCTCTTGTTCGACGTGTTCATCAACCGTTCCGCCACGGGGACCCTGTTTCTCGTGGTCATTTTTGTGAGTTTTGTGCAGCGCCGAACCCTGCTGCAGCTGTCGCTGAGCATCGGGGGCGGACTCCTGGGCATTCTGCTGCTGGTCCCCTACATGGAGGAGCCGCCGCGCGCGCTGGAGCTGCTTCACAACATCTTTTTCACGTGGGAAACCGACGACATCTACATGACCCTGATGAACGAGTCGGGCCACCGGCTGTTCAGCATCATGTCGGCCTACAAGTACGGAATTCTGCACCCCCTGGGGGCGGGCATGGGCAGTTGGCCCGTGAGCAGCGTGTGGGCCATGGAAGACATGGGCATCAACTCCTTTGAGATTTACTACTTCCTCGAGTTCAACGAGGGCTTTTTTAAGGGCATTCGGCCCACCGCGTTTGCCGCCGGCCTTTTTCTCGAGGTGGGCGTCGTCGGAACCCTCGCCTTCGTCGCCGTGCTGTTCCGGCACTGGATCGCATTGCCCTACCTCACCAATTCCTACTGGCGGGCCACGGTCAACGTGTTTTTGTTCAATTTCTTTTTAATCGGAACCATCGGCGACCCGATGCCCTACATCGCGCTGGCGATGGGGTATCTTGCAGTCAAAATCTACCCCAAACCTGAACCCCATGCGCTTACTACCCCTGCTTAGCCTCTGTGCTGCCGGATTCGGACTCCAGGCTCAATCGGTTTCGCTCCTCAATCAGGGCCTCAACGACGCGGTGCGGCGTGCGCAGCTGTGGGGCAGCGTTCCGGCCACCTCCAGCAGCTTTTGTGTGCGCCCGGTGAACGCGGTGCGGGCACTTGGGTTTGCCGACCCCTACGGGTTTGATGCGAAGTACGATTTCACCCTGCCGGGCGACGACAGCCTCAAGCCGCTGGCGCCCAAGGTCAAGTACAAGGACCTGGCCTTCGTGCGCGCGGTGCCCGTCGTGACCCGGGTGCAGTTCAACAGCCACCACGACTACGGCTGGCAAGACGGCCCCATGATTCCCAACAAGGGGCTGCAACTCTACGCCAGCGCGGGGGTTTACGGGCGCCTGTACAAAGGCCTGGTGGAGTTTCAGTTCGCGCCCGAGGTGGTGTATGCCCAGAATCAGGACTTGCGTGCTCCGGGCGTGCGCATGTACCAGGGAGACTTTCCCGACCGCTTCGGCACCGAAACCTACCAGCGCTCGGGCAGCGGCCAAAGCTACATCAAGCTCAACGTGGACTTTCTGTCGGTCGGATTTTCGAGCGCCAACGTGGCTTGGGGCCCGGGGCGGTATTCGAGCGTGATCATGAGCGAAAACGCGCCGGGCATGCAGCACTTCACGGTGGAGTCCAACAAGCCCCTGAAAACCAAGTGGGGCACCCTGGAGGGCCAATTCTTGACCGGCAAAATGATGCACTCGGGCTTTCGCTACGCGGTCGGGCCCACGGGCGACGGCAGCTCGCTCGAGCCGGTCTTCGCAGTACCCGGACTCGACACCACCTTTCGCGTCTTTGCCGGGGCGGTGGGCGTGTTTAGCCCCAAAATCCTGCCGGGCTTCAGTGTGGGCGTGACCCGCATCGTGTTCACCGACGGCCCCGTTTCGAACCCCAATTACGGCGACTACATTTCGCTCTTCTTTACCAACCCCTTTCGCGGATCGGGCGGCGGAACCGAGGTGGGCGTGGACCAAATGGCGAGCGGATTTGTGCGCTACGTGATGCCCGAGTCCCACGTGGAAATATACGGGGAGTACGGCTTCGACGACAACCGATATGACCTCGAAGACATGCTGGTGAGCCCGGACCACTCCCGCGGCTACCTCTGGGGGGTGCGCAAGCTGCAGCCGGTCAACGGCTGGAAGGAGTACTGGGACTTCACCTACGAGATGGGCCAGTACGAAGGGGCCAAAGAAATGCTGAACCGCACCCAATTCGGCTACGCGGTGTTTTATGATTCCGACTACAGCCACCGGGGCCAAAACCTGGGTGCGGGCATCGGGTCGGGCAGCAATCAGTGGATTTTTAGTTTAGATCGAGTAAAAGAGAACAAGAAACTTGGCTTTGTTTACGAGCGCATTGCGCGCAACAACGATGCACTCTACGGACGTCGCGTGCCCTGGGTTGGTACCTGGTACGGCTTTGACTTCACCAAGAAGTACGTTGAATCCAGCCTTGGGCTGAACTACAGCGAGCGCCGTGGTCCGGTGCTCTTTTGGGCCAAGGCCTTGCTGACGCAGACCTACAACTGGAACCACTGGTACGACCCGGCGGGCACCTCGAGCCCGATGCGCGCCAACGGCTACAACCTCAAGAGCGTGAACGTCTTTACGGGCGCTACGCTCTTCCTATAGCGGCCTGGGTCATCCGGTTTTACCCGGATTTCAATAAATCGCGCACGAAACCACGGAGTTCTTGCGGCGTTCCACGCCCCAAACCCCCGCAGCGCCCTGAGATTAAACGCGTATCTTTGCCGCCAAATGCTCCAAACCATGCGTTTCAACCGCTTTTTGGCCGCCGTAGCCTTTGTTGCCGCCGCCGCCCTCTCTGCCCAAAACCTGAGTAACGTCAGCGTCGACCAACTCAGCGACGCCCAAATTCAGCAGATGATCGCCCGCGGCAAGGCCCAAGGCCTCAGCGAGGCCGACGCCGAAGCCATGGCCACGTCGATGGGCCTTTCGGCCGAAGAAGCCGCCAAGTTCAAGGCCCGCGTGGCCAAGCTCGAGGGGGCCAAGTCCAGCGAGGGGGATCCCAAAAAATCCACCGAAGAGCGCGGCAAAAAAGAAACCGACCCGACCTACCGCCTCGCGAAGCCCAACGAAATCGCCGACAGCAGCGACGTCTTTGGCATGGATTTCTTCAAAAAAGCCGACTTCAAGCCCTATACCCAAGGCAACGAGGTGGTGCAGGCCCCGGCCAGCTACCTCATCGGCGCCGGCGACGAACTCACGGTGACCGTCTACGGAACCGCCCTGGTTAGCAAGACCCTTAAGGTCGACGCCCGCGGATTCATCGAATTCCCCAACCTTTGGCGCCTCAACGTCTCGGGCATGACCTTCGCCGAGGCCGACGAAGCCATCTCCAAGCGCCTGACGGCCAACTTTAACCTGTCGAGCAACCAAATTCACACCGCCCTCAGCTTCGCCCGCAGCATCTCGGTCAACGTGGCCGGTGAGGTTCAGAAGCCCGGAACCTACACGCTGCCCGCCACCAACAGCGCCTTCAACTTTGTGGCCGCCGCGGGCGGACCCACCGAGGCCGGTTCGATGCGCCGCGTGCGCGTGGTGCGCGGAGGCAAGACGGTCCAAACCCTCGACCTCTACAGTTACCTGAGCAACCCCGGCCAGGCGACCCTGATTTTTGCCCAAGACGGCGACCACCTGGTCATCGAGCCCGCCGGACCCCGTTCTAAGGTCGAGGGCGCGGTGCGCCGCCCCATGACTTATGAGGTCGCGCCGGGCGAAAGCGTCCAAAACCTCATTAACTACGCCGGCGGGTTCACTGAAGACGCCAATACGGTTAGCGTGCAGCTCGTGCGCCCGGTCAAAGGCCAAAAGACCTTGGTCGACGTGCTGGTGAGCCAGGCCGCCCGCACCGAGGTCTTCGCGGGCGACTACCTGACGGTGGGCCTGATCGACAGCCTGGTTCACGACTACGTCGAAGTCTACGGCGCCGTGCGCTACCCCGGTCGATATGCCTACAGCCAGGGCCTTACGGCGGCCCAGCTTATTGAGCGCGCCGGCGGCTTTGGCGATAAAGCCCTGCAGTCCCAAGGCTACGTGCTTCGCGAGCGCGGCGACCGCAGCCGCACCAAGGTCTTTGTCAACCCCACCAACGCCCCGCTGAGCAACCGCGACCACCTGTACGTACTCGAGAACCCCGACCTGGGCGAGGGCCTCGCGGTGGTGGTGAGCGGCGCGGTGCGCCAGCCCGTTACGGTGGCATTCGCCGAGGGCTTGACCCTGGGCGACGTGCTGCGCATGGCCGGCGGAGCCAAGCTCGACGCCGACCTGAGCCGTGTGGAAATCAGCCGCGTGAACACCGACGCCGCCCGCAAGCGCCGCGCCGAGCTCTTCACCCTCGAGGTGCCCGAGTCCTTTACCCAAAACCCCGATCAGCCGTCAGAGGCCCTGAGCTTCGCCCTCAAGCCCTACGACCAGGTCGTACTGCGCCAAAAGCCCAACTACAGCTTTCAAAAGCTGGTCTACGTGGGCGGTGAGGTCAAGTACCCGGGTTACTACGCCCTGGGCAGCTACGACGAGCGCCTCAGCTCGCTGCTGGTGCGCGCGGGCGGATCGACCAACTTCGCCGACCTCAGCAACGCCCAGCTCTACCGCGTGGATGCCCCCAACGTGGTGGTCGAGCTGCGTCAGGCGCTCCTCTCGCCCAAGAGCAAATTCAACTACATCTTGGCCGAGGGCGATTCGCTCATCATCCCCGAACACGAAAACCTCGTGCTGATCTCGGGCGACGGCCACCGCACCGCCCAGTACGGCGACCGCGACACCCTGAGCGCGCCCTTTGTGGGCAAGATGCGCGCCGACAACTACGTCAAGCAGTATGCCCTGGGCTTCGCGCAGCGCGCCGACCGCAACGGGCTCTACGTAACCTACCCCAACGGCAAGTTCAGCCGCACCCGCAACTACGGCCTGTTCAAGGTTTACCCCGTGGTGAAGTCGGGCGGCCAAATCGCCGTCACCCTCAAGCCCGAGAAGGTCAAGGCCAAGAAGGACGTCAAGTTCGACGTCAACCAAGCCATCGGCACGGTGACGGCGGCACTGACCAGCTTCGCGACCATCTATGTTCTTTTGACTCGCTAGCGAGTCAAAAGGTTACTGGTTACTAGCAACTAGTTGCCGTGAAATCCCAGTTACTAGCAACTAGCGACTCGCCGTCGGCGCAGCTGACGGCGCCAGTAACTAGCAACCAGCAACTGGTTGAACCAGTAACTAGCAACCAGTTACTGGCACAAGCAAAGCCTGAAACCAGTAGCCAGTGGCTAGTAGCCTACACCAAACCCCGCTGGGAAAAAAAGCTCGCCGAACAGCTCGCCGCCAAGGGCTTTGAGGTTTACTGCCCCACGCAGCGCGTCAAGCGCCGCTGGAGCGACCGCAGCAAGTGGATTGACCAGCCCCTGTTCAGCAGCCACATCTTCGTTTACCTGGAGCCGGAGCGACGCGACGCGGTGTACTTTACGCCCGGATTCGTGCGCTTCCTCTTTTGGAACAAGCGCCCCGCGGTCGTGCGCGACGAAGAAATCGCCACCCTCAAGCGCTGGCTCAACGACTTTGACCACGATGCGATTAGTGTCCAGTCACTAGCAACTGGTTCTCGGGTTTCGGTGACCAGCGGACCCCTTCAGGGCCGCGAAGCCACCGTCCTCGAGCAGCGCGGAACTAAACTGGAACTCTACCTCGAAGACCTGCAGGTCAAGGTGAGTGTGGACCTTATGAAGACGGAGCTGGTTACTAGTAACTAGCAGCTAGTTACGCCGGCGGAGCCGGCAACCGGCAACTAGTAGCTAGTTACTAGCAACTAGTACAGGAATCCAAACAGCCACAGGGGTATCTTTCTCCCGACCCCTAGTTCTATCGAGTCGGCTACCACAAAACCGTGTTCAAGGCTTTGAATTTGCTTGATGGTTTTAGAACGCCCGCCGACCTCAAAAACATATCGGTTGTCCACGGTGAAATCGCCTACGTTAGGATAGGTAAGCTCGTGAACAAACCCCACTTGATTGCAAAAAAAGGTTTCGCGAAGGCTACCCATGTTAAAGCTCGAAGGCGCCAGCACATGCATTAAGTTCGGATTGTCCAAAAACACCTTTTGGGGCTTTTGCAGCAGGCTTACGCCTCGGCCTTCTTTGAACAAATTGCGCGTAAGACCCACATCCTCTAGATAGTGTAAGTACGTGACTAAAGTTCCTCGCGTGATGTCTGTTTTGTTCGAGATCGAGGTTATGTTGGGGGTAAACGGAACCGATTCGGCTAAAATCCCGAGCAACGTACGCAGCTTGGGTATGTGGGCTATTTCTACTGCACGTAATTGGGGGAGCTCCACATCCAAAATCAATCCGACAACTTCACTCACACGGTGCGCGTACCAGTTTTGGACTTCGCGATAGAACGGATAATAACCCGACTTCATGTAGCGTCCAAAATGGGCGAGTGGCTTAACCTCGCTCAGCAGACTAGCCGCAACCTCTGTATGTCCTTGAATAAGGTCGTCGAGCCCGAACGTCGGTAGATTGATTCTCAGCTCCACATTCAGGAATTCGCGGAATGAAAATCCTTGAATGTCGATTACTACCGCGCGCCGGCTTAAGTCGGCTCGTGAGTTCAAAATTTCTAAGGCCGAGGACCCAGTGAACACGATATGCAGCTCAAGGTGGGCGTCGTAGGCATTCTTTACTTCTTGAGCCCAATTCGGGTACTTGTGCACCTCGTCCAAGTACAAATACCGACCACCGTGCGCCACAAATTCATCGATTAACGTGGCTAGCTTTCCGGGCTGGAACCAAATCGAATCCAAACTCACATAAAGTGTTTCAGCGAGCTGGTTCGAGCGGAACAGTTTTATGTGCTGCAGCATTAAGGTGGTCTTGCCTACCCCGCGTGGTCCCCGAATGCCCAAGAGCCGCACGTTCCAGGGCATCGTGTGCATGGCAGAACGCACAAAGTCCACCTGAACGTACCGCAGCAACCCACGGAATTTTGCGACTAAATCATCCATATTGTTAAATCGACTGAACAAAAATAAACAAAAATGTTAACCGGATTAATCATTTTATGGTTTCTTGCAGCTAGTTACGCCGGCGAAGCCGGCAACCAGTTACTAGCAACTAGTTACGCCAGCGAAGCCGGCAACCAGTTACTAGTTACCAGCAGCTAATTTCTTCACCAACGCACTTATCGACAGCTTAAGCTTCTTGATCTGCGCCTCAAACTCGGGCGTCATTTGGAGTTCCGGGAACAGCTCTTGAGCGATGTAAAATCCTGAGTGGACCTCCTCGAGTGAGCCTCGGGCAACCAGTAAAAACTGGCGGTACTGCTTTGCCGTTCCACGGCCCTTGCCTTCGGCGATGTTTAGCCCCACCGAATACGCTGCCCTACGCAGCTGCAGGCGCACGTACCGGTCGTTGTCCAGGCACGGATGTCGCGTCACGAGGTACGTCGTTTTAAAAACTTCTTTGGCTTCCTGCCAAATTCGGAGGTCATAAAACTCAATCATGCGCCCAAGCTAAATCGAAGAGCGCGAGCACACGTTTGCAAGCAACTAGTCGCTAGTAACTAGTTACGCCGGCACAGCCGGCAGCTAGCAACTAGTTACAAGTAACTGGCTCTGCCAGCTTTGCTGGCGCAACTTAAAACCGGTGAGCAAAATATTGAATTCGTGAACATACTTCGTCAAAGCTTGGCTGACCTAAATAATAAAGACTAGCGGTAGCTTCATATCGGGACTTAAAAACGCCACGAACCTCCGGATTGGGTAGGAATAGCGCAGGGTGCTCGTTTAACGGGATCTCGTTGTCGGCCCCTTTTATACGAGCTTTCTTGTGTGCGAAGTACTCGGGACTACCAATAAATGATTGAATTTCTGGACTTGCCAAAAGGCAAAAAACATCGTAGTACTGCCTCATGAAGTTTGTGGCGTCTGAAGCACCAGGCTTGTCCTTATTTCGAAACTTCCTAACAATGGTTTGCAGCTTTTCTACAAGCGTATACCCGGGATGGTAGCAGGCGACCCCAATGGCCGTGTTGTTGATGTAGTTCCTTGACGCATTTATAGAAACCAGATGGTCCCAAACCCATGATGTGATGTCTATTGGGACATTAGGAGTGACGCTATCAAACCCAACCTCTAATAAAATGCCATCCTTGACTCCCTTCAACGCTGGCGTTAGTGACTCGTAGTGAAGCCGAATTCCTCCACTTCGGTATTTTTGGTCATCAAATTCGTGGTCTCGATGGATTTGATTTATGCCGTTGATTATGAGTTTTTTGGCTAATAGATCATAAAACTCTTTTCGAGCGGCCCGTACCTTTAGCTTGTCTTCGTTACCCTCAGTGGGGAGTCCGTAGTTTGTGCGAATGTGAATATCGATATCTTCTGAAAACCGGTGTATTAGCCGAAATCCTTTTGAAAGCGAAGTGCCACCTTTGAGCTCGAATTCAATGTTTTGGTGCATTAGCGAGTACAGCACATGCATAATCCAATAGTCCTTCTCGACTAGCGTCACATCAACCCCTTCTTTGGATGCAACGATAGCAAGTAAGTCCTTAAACTCAGGATCGTTGTGGACAAACTCATTCATGGTGAAGGGACATTCGAAGTGCCACCTTCATTCTGCGTTTGGTTGTTCCCGTGCCGTACTTCTGAGTGGCTTCCATAAGGCCTTTAGGGTTGAATTCAGATAACCTTTGCTTTAGTTTTTCGAGTATTAGACTGTGGTCTTCGGCCAAGCGGTCCAGTTGGTTCATTAAATCGACCACTAAAAATTCTGGCGTGAGCTTTTCTGGGTAGGCGGACTTCTTCAAGAATAAATAATGCTTGCCATTCAAGACGAGTTCGCCCATGCGCTTATGATTGTATACCCAAGTTGTATTGTACAACTGAGTAAGGCCGAGCCCAAGTGAATTATACGCATTAGGCGATACCATCAAGAAATCGGAATCTTTCAAAAAGACATTGACTACGTCTCGTTCGTCGGGCGGAACGACGCCAAACTTGGACCTCCTTGGAGCGTAGTAAAGTCCTTGCTGAAGCTTAGTCAATTTTCCTGCACGGGTGAGTTCAGCCAAATCGCGGTCAATCGATTTAGAGTAGTATTCCAAATCGGACCGGCGATAGACTTTGCCTTTTTGAATGTAGTGTTGGAGTCGCTTCATCCTTCAGGTCAAAGGTAGTAAATCGCATGAATAAGTTGTCAAAATTCATGCAACAAGTAAAAGTAGCTAGTAACTAGTTACGCCGGCTTCGCCGGCAGCTAGTAGCTAGTAACTGGTTACGCCAGCGAAGCTGGCAACAAGCAACTAGTAGCTAGTAACTGGTTTCGCCGGCTTCGCCGGCAGCTAGTAGCTAGTAACTGGTTACGCCAGCGAAGCTGGCAACAAGCAACTAGTAGCTAGTAACTGGTTTCGCCGGCTTCGCCGGCAGCTAGTAGCTAGTAACTGGTTACGC
>Ga0222712_10006712_pt1 | contig 11299 bp, 7 predicted proteins | sample C33_657DmetaG_FD_165043 | JGI IMG/M metagenome (GOLD analysis project Ga0222712, IMG submission 165043) | Estuarine water microbial communities from San Francisco Bay, California, United States - C33_657D | ecosystem: Environmental > Aquatic > Marine > Unclassified | place: USA: California... | reverse complement strand
GAAGCGCGGACGCGACGAGCGAGAAAGGAGGCGAGCGAGGAGGGAACGACTCGAAAGACGTTCAGACGAGGAATGAGGCGAACAGGAAAGGGAAAGGGAAAGGGAGAGGGAAAAACAAGGCGAAGGCGAAGGCGAACAGGAATGGAGATGAAAGTTCTCGGAAAGGCGACGGAGGGGCGTTCGCGGAGGGCGGAGAGAAACGGTTCGGATCGCAGGCGGTTACGAAGCGAGGGACGCGACCGATGGGAGCGGACGCGGGAGAGGCGATGAGAGGCGAGGGAGGTGGGAAAAAGGAGCGAGTGTTTGGGCGAGCGCGCCTAGTGACGACGAAAGGGGAGAACGGACGGGACGTGATGACGAGACAAAAAGCGAAAGGTTTGCAAGGGGTACCGGAGACGCAAGACGTGAGGAACGTCATTCACGCGGCGTCGATAAAGATGCTGTTTAAGCAGCGAACGACGACGTCGATGGAAGGTCCTTCGAGCGAAGTGTCGTTCGTAACGTGCGTGAAAACCGTGGTCCCTGAAGGCGTGATTTCCCCCATCCCGAGCGACGGCAAGGTGTTGGAAGATGGTTCCTTGGAGTTGATCAACACCGGTCGAGCGTTTGGGAAGAAGGAATCGCATAATTTGGCGCTGTTGGACTTGTACCGACAGTTCCTCGAGGGAGGGGTTAATCCGCGAGATCCACCGGACGTGCGTAAAATAATGCTCGAGCGCGCGAAGGACGCGCAGCAGTCGAAAAAGAATCGCGCGCAGTTGATTCTTGAAATGCTCGACGCGTCGAGGCCGCAGATGGGGACGACGTCCAAAGGGAAAACTTTCATCACCGAGGTGAGCATGCTCATCGACGGAGGCAAAAAGCTCGTCGCCACTGGGATAGCGTCAAACAAGGCTGGAAGCGAAGCCGAAGCGATGATCAATTCCGTACGCGAACCTCTCGAGGAAATCATCGGGAAAGAGCGCCTGCAAGAGTTGCACCGAATAATCGACGCGGCTCCGGCGAATCACGTTTCGATGATGTCCGTGACGCCGCTCCCAGACAAGGCGATTGACATGTTAGTCGACGCCATGGGGTCGCCGGCGGAGCACGACGCGCGAATGTCAGCTTTAGAAGACATGCAGCGCAAGTTTGAGGAGAAATTCGCCGAGCGACAAGAGTCATCAAAGTGGCGTCTCGGCTCCGATGGAGAACCATCCAAGGCGGATCAAATCCTCAAGGCGGGGCGCGTATCGCGCGCGGCTGAGCGCGTTGCTGAACAGAATTCATCTTACGCAGATGAAGAGGTGAAGCGATTGCAACGCGCGATTGACGATCCAAAGAGTCCTCAAGGGGTGATGAAAGCGGTGCGCGACGCGCTTCCGATCAAGGCTATCCGAGAAGATCTCATCAAAGCCTTGCGCACGGAGCAGGTCGTTGTCGTTTCGGGTGGTACGGGCAGCGGCAAGTCAACGCAATGTCCGCAGTATATCTTAGAAGACGCGATCGCCAACGGACAAGGGCCGAATACGCGCATCATAGTCACTCAGCCACGACGAATCGCCGCGGTTTCCGTCGCCGAGCGCGTCGCAGCTGAGCGCGATGAACCCATAGGAAACTCCGTCGGCTTCGCCGTTCGTCTGCATGGTACTCCGCCGCGCGAGGCGGCGAACATTGAGTTCGTCACTACGGGCGTATTACTTCGGCGACTCATGAAGGATCAATCGCTGGAGGGTATTTCACACGTGATGATTGACGAGGTGCACGAGCGAGACATCAACACTGATTTTTTACTCGTCTTGCTTCGCGAGTTGATCACGAAACGACCGGATTTGCGCGTCGTTTTGATGAGTGCAACGCTCGATGCGGAGTCATTCAGTGATTACTTCGCCAGTCGCAACTCTGGCAAGGTGGTTCCACTCATGAGCGTACCGACCAAGCCGCGGCACCCGGTTGAAATTTACCACCTCGAAGACTTGCTCGATGAATCGACACCGGAACTCGATGTTGAAGACGAGTCTATGCTCGACGCCGATAAAGAACTCACTCGCGAGCGCAAAGGGTTTCCTGCTTCTCTGAAAGTTTTGGCTAAGGATTTACTCACGGCTCAAGATCAACAGTTGCAGCGCGAGCTTGAGGAGGCCGAGGCGGAGGAAGTCGCGGCGCAGCAAATCGAGCGTCTCGCCGCCGCAGAAGATGAACAAGTCGAGGTTGAAGTCTCTGAAGATGATGACGACGACGCTGACGACGATGACGATGTGAGCGATGATAACGAGGATTTAGCGTTGGAGATGGAAGGCGCTGAGGGGCGTCGAGGGATGTCGCCTCGTCAACTCCGCGCGTCTTCGCGGGTTCGTGCGCTTCGTCGCGCTGTTGCTCTGCGCGATGCCCGAACGGGCGAGTCATCGATGCGTAAATCTTCTACGGGCAAGCGCAAAGGCCCGAGCTCGGAGAAAGAAGTAAGTGAACTTACTGTTCAACTCGTTGCTCAAGTCGCCAAGCACGTCGCTACGGTAGAAACAAATGCTGGAAGAAAAGGTAGCATTTTGTGCTTTTTCCCAGGTTGGGATGAAATCAAGGCGGCCATGGCGATTTTGGAGGAAACATCCGACCCTGAGTTGTACAAGAAGATGAAGGTCATCCCACTGCATTCGACGATTCCTCAGGAGGAGCAGCAAAAGGTCTTCATTCCGGCGCCCGACGGAGTCGTCAAAGTTATTTTGGCGACGAATATCGCGGAATCTTCGGTGACGATCAATGATGTTCTCGCCGTCGTTGACAGTGGGCTCGTGCGCGAAATGTCGTGGAACGCTGAGAGCGGGATGTCGATGATGGGAACGGTGTGCACATCAAGAGCCAGCGCGACGCAGCGAACCGGTCGAGCCGGTCGAGTCGCTCCCGGTTCGTGCTATAGAATTTACTCTCACGGCACCTTACACGCCATGGCAGAGCGTCCAACACCTGAAATTCAGCGCACCGCGCTCGAGGCGACGTGCTTGCAGACGTGTTCGATGACCAATACGGGCGTGCAGAATTTCTTATCCAAGGCGATGGATCCGCCCGCAGAGGAAACGGTAGCGCACGCCATGGATCGACTTGTCAAGCTCGGTGCTATCAAAAACGATCCGGCGTCGGGCGGCGAGTTCCTCACTCCGATGGGTCGCCTTCTTGCGATTCTCCCGCTAGATCCTGGGACAGGGCGGATGTTGATCATGGGCGCGGTGATGAAGTGTCTTGATCCAGTGCTCACCGCAGCGGCTTGCTTCAGCTCGCGAGATCCCTTCTACGTTCCTCCGGGAATGCGAGACGAGGCTCGCGAGATTCGGCAGTCGTTCAGTAGCACCTCTGATTTGCTCGCCACTGTTCGCGCGTACGATGAGTTCCAGCGCGTGGTAAACGAGGAAGGATGGGACAGCGCGCGACGGTGGGCGAGCTCCAACTTTGTCTCCATCGTTGCCCTGAACACGATTTCATCCGTGCGTTCGCAGCTCTTACACGAGCTCAGTCGCATCGGGCTCGTTCCGGAGCACGATTTGGAAGGGGTTTCTTCGAGCAAAAAGACGTTACGAGCTGACGCCTCGGTGAACAACCATGGTGGCAACGAATCGTTGTTCGCCGCCGTGTGGGCCGCCGGTCTTCCTGGCAACATCGCCGCTCGACGCCAAATGGGTAACTTTGGTACTTTGCGCACGCGCATGGAAGACCACGCCGGTTTGCACCCATCGAGCGTGGCTTTTCATCGCAAACCCCCGCGCGATCGTACGCCGTTACCACGTTGGTTTCTCTATCGAGAAATGATGTTGAGCTCGCAAGTCTTCCTCAGAGATGTCACGGCGATGCGCCCCGAGCAGCTAATGTTATTCGGTGGCCATGAACTCGCCAAGCGAAACTTCCTTGGCGCTGACGAAATTCCAAAGGACCAATCGGTCGCGGCTGCTCAGTTGATGGACGAAGCGGGTCAGCCGATCAAACCGCTCGAGAACCGTCGCACGATGCTCGACGATTGGATCGTCATGGACTCCACGTGCGCCGACACCATGGATTTACTCACCGACGTCCGCCGCGAGATCGACGCCGCGCTCGCCTTCAAAGTCATGGCTCCGCGCAAGCCCCTACCCGAAGCAAGCAATGATATCGTCGACGCCGTGAGCGGAGTGTTTAGAATTTTGGAAGAGCGCGACGCCAACCGCGACCGCCAGTTCCGCCGTCGCGACATCTTCGACCGCGGCGATCGCGGCGGCGGCTTTCGCGGCGCCCGCCGAACTTAGATCACAACACATAACGTATTGTTTAGGATAAAGTAGAACCTTCTCTCTCTCTTCATTCCTTCTCGTTCGCTCGTGTGGGGCGCAACGCGTGGTCACCGTCGTCGTCAACCGTAGCTCGTTCGCCACAAGTCTCCACGCTCGGTCTTTGACATGTTCGCCGCGCGCGCGTTCCCGATCGCTCTCCTCTCGCGGTCACCTTCGCATTCGAGTGCGCGCCGACGCAACGTCGCGGTCGTTCGCATCCAAGCGCACGGCCATGGCCACGGCTCCTCCTTTGCACCGACGAAAGGTTTCGTCGAGGAGATGCGTCGCGTCGCCATGGCTTTACACACCCGCGAACAAGCCCCACGCGAAGGTCAAAAAGTATCGGAAGAAGTAAAACGCGAGCAACAGCCCGTGGCGCGATGGATGCCCACCGCGCGAGGGTATTTGGCATTTTTAATAGAGTCGCGGGCAGTGTACGTCGCGATGGAACGCGTGGTCGACGACCCAGCCAACGCGGCGACGTACGGCAAGTTTCGTAACACCGGATTGGAACGCACCGAGGCGCTTGATAAAGATATCGCGTACTTGTGCGAGAGGTTCGGGTTGAAATCGTACGAAGCCACTGGGGCGGGGAAGGAGTACGCAGAGTTTTTGACGACGTTGGCGAAGACGTCGCCTCCGGAATTCATCTGTCATTTTTACAACGTGTACTTTGCGCACAGCGCGGGGGGAAGGATGATTGGCCGTAAAGTGAGCGAGATGATTTTGGACGGCAAAGAGTTGGAATTCTATGAATGGCGCGCGAATGGAGGGTTGGACGAATCGCTGACGCGCGTGCGGGGGCTGTTGAACGACGTCGCCGAAACGTGGACACGGGAAGAGAAAGATCGATGCTTGGAAGAGACCGGAAAGTCGTTCCAGCTCTCTGGACAGCTCTTGCGATTGATCGCGTGATGATTATTTTATATTTTTAATGTTATTACACTACAGAGTTCAAACGAACAAGCGTGGCACGAATGCGCGTCGCGGGCGTCGTCTACACAAGGCGCGGCTTCGCCCCTCCAGGGGTGTGAATCATCGCTTCTTCTTCGAATGAATCCGCAGACGCGTTGCCGTCTTCTTCGCCATCGAGCGTGCTCGTTGGCGAGATCGATCTTTTTGATTGTTCGGCTTGATCGAATTCGTTCACGCTGCCGAAACGGCTGAAACCGTTCTTTTTTGGCGACGCCGACTCGTCGGATTGCACAATCGTCTGTCCCGTGGCGTCCACCATGCCATAAAAACGCATACCTAATGAGACCTCCTTCTGACCCGTAGGTGCCTGTTCGGCAATCATGGTCATAACGCTCTTCACTTGCGCCGAGGAATACTTGGAGCGCGGAATAGGGTCCGGGAGAGGCGGCAGCGTTCGTTGCATGATGCCGACTTTGGCGCCGGCGTCGAGAAACGCGTTGATCGGTTGTAGATAGTCTCGATAATACGAGAAGTAGTTGTGCGTGCCGTGCGTAGAGTGTAGAGAACACGATAAGTTCGCCTTCAAGCGAATATCGTTCAGAATCGTCGCGTGTTCGAACGGCACTACTTCATCCTCCACCGCGTGTACGATCAGCGTCCGCGCCTTGTACTTGGCGACAAACTCTCGATTATCCCACCGATCGCTCATGACGTTCGCGACGTCCCCTAAAAGCGCTAAACCCGCCTGGCGCACACTTGTGAACGGCGAGTGCAAAACCACCGCACTCAGCGCTTTACCCTCGACGAGCTCGACCGCCGCCGCGAGCTTTGTCGCCGGCCCCGTTCCCAACGACCGTCCGAGGACGACGATATCCTTCGCATCCACCTCGCACTCCTCCGTGACGTACACGTACGCTGCTGCCACGTGTCTATCCACGCTCCTTTCGTATGCCACTCCCGCGCTCGTGCCGTACCCGGGGTACTCCACCAAAAGCACGTTCGCTCGCCAGCACTCGGCGTCGCGAGCGCACAACTCGTACACGTGCCCGACGTCGCACGCGTTCGCGTGTAAATGTATCACCACTCTCTGCGCTCGCGCGCGCTTACATGCGATCCACACGCACGGAAAATCATACCCCGCCCCGCTTCGCACGTTCGCCAAATGCGCCGGCGACCACGGGTGCGATCGCTCCGTGTACGACGCTCTCGGCGCTTGGAAAATTGCGCGATTAATCAGCGACAATCCTTCCAACGACGCGAACTCCATCGACGTCTCGGCGTTCATCGCGTTCAGCAGGGCGACGATTCGTCTGTCGCATTCATTTTCCCGCTTCGAAGGACCCGCGGGGGGCGATCGCATCGCGCACTGCGCGAACATTCTCCCGAGCGATTCGATTCGATCGAGCGAGCGATCGGGGGAATCGAATTCGGAACAATCGCCTCTCTGCCTCGCCCTTCACGACGCCTCTCGACGACGCGTTTCGCGTGTGAAACGACAAAAAAAATCAACGTAATTCTTGACGATGAATTCGCGATCGCGCGCGAACGGGCGATCGTCGGCGCGTCGAGCGCGTCGCGATGACGCGATGACGCGCGCGCGCGTCATCGCGATCGTCGGTGTCGTCGACGACGTCGTCACATGTCCCTGTTTCCCCATAGGCTCGACGTGGAACGGCGATGCTGGACCATATCCCAATCTCGGATACTGTTTACGCATACGTGTGAATGCAATTTAGAAGGGCGAGAACAAAAAAGCGACATTTGCGCTCGAATTTCGAAGGACGATGGGACACCGCGCGCGCGCGACGGCGCTTCGCGCGCGCGCGAACGGTCGGCGATCGTTGACGCGTACGTGATCACATGACGACGAATGACTATAAACCGAAATCTCGAATGGGCGCGCTCGTCACGCGTGGAATGCCAACGCACAAAGACAAAGGCGATGGGATGACGTTCGCCGTCACGCGCGCGCTCGGGCGAGCGTGACGGAGAAGGCCACCGCCGGCGCGGGCGCGCGAAGCGCGGGCGCCGCGCGCGCGCCACTGACCACGCCTTGCGTCGACGTCGATCGAGAAATTTCCCCGACGACGTCGCACTCGACGCCGAACGCGCGCAAAGCGCCTCGTAAAGCGCCGGCGTGGAGCGCCAACGCTCGAGCGACGATTCGCTCATCCGACGATTCATTCCCAGTTCCTCCAACCGCGCGCATCGCCATAAACGCGTCGTCGTGAAGCACAAACACGCCTTTGTTATTCGTCTTGAGCTTATCGATGCGCTTGCCGTGAAGAAACATCCATAATTCCTTGCACGCGCGCACGACGGCGTCGTGCTCGCTCGCGCACGGGGCGAGCCCTCGACTCGCGCGCTCCGCCGCGCGACCGCCGATGCCTTCGCCTACGAGCGCCAATTCACTTAATTTCCCTTTTTCGTCATCGATCGAAGAAGAATCTCTCGCGTTCATCGTCGTCAGCGCGGTGACGACGGCGCGCAGCGCGCTCTCGCTCACCGTCGCCGGCGCCGCTCGCGCGTTCGCGCGCGCTTGCGCGTTCGTCGCGCTCGATGGCGACGTTTGCGATCGATCGACATCCATGTTCGCCAATCTCTTTGATTCTCTTTACGTCGCGTCGAGCGCGCGTGATGTCGTCATCGCCGATTCGTGGTTGAGCAATGAAGACGCTCGCGCGCGAGAGAGAGAGAGAGAGGAATCGTGATTGACCATCACTCGACGACGACCATCGACGTCGACCAAAATCATCGATGAACTCTTTGGAAGACGCTTTGAAGTTCATCGAACCCGATGAAACCGCGCTGGCGTTTCTCGATCGCGCGATGAAACCGGCGCTGGTGACAAAGATTCCTTTTTTGGACGCCGAGGGCGGCGCGCGCGCGCTGCGCGGCGGGGAGATCTTAGAGATCGTCGGCCCGAGCGCGTCTGGGAAGACGGAACTGGCGCTGGAGATCGCGGCGCAGTGCGTGTTACCGCGCGAAAGACGCGGGGTGAAGTACGACGGGTCGAGCGCTCGAGTGGTGGTGATAGATTGCGATGGGAAATTTGATTCGCTTCGGTTCCTGCGAGCGGTGAACGGGAAGATCGCGAAAGCGTTGCGCGTAGTTGGAGAGAATAAGCGCGAAACCCTTGCGGATGAAGTATACGAGGAGAGTATGTCGAGATTCACGCTCGTTCGCGCGCATTCATCGATGGATGTGCTGAAAACGCTAACCGCGTTGGACGCGGCGTGGCGCGGCTGCGGCGGTCGCGGAGGAGCGAGATTTCGTGGTGGTCGCGATAAAGCGGAGATCGATGACGACCATGTGATGGACGACGATAGAGAAGGGAATGTCGCCGATCACGGGGATGGGCAAAGATTGGTGATTTGCGATAACGTGGCGGCGTTTTATTGGCTCGATCGGGCGTCGCGGAAGGACCACGGAGCGCCGCTGAATATTCAGCGCATCTTCGCGAGTGAGGCGCGGTTGTTTACCCGACTCGCGCGCGCGCATCGAGTGGCGATCGTTGTGACGAAGACAACGGTTGGGGAGTTTCATCACGGGGAGTATAGAGACTTTTTACCCATGGAGTGGACGGTCGCGGTGACGCAAAGGATTTTGCTGGAGCCAGCGCGCGATGTCGGGGCAACATACGGGGAGTATTCTGGCGTCGCGCGATGGGATACGCCGCGGCGACCTGGGGGAACGTTCACCGTGAGCGCATTGGGCATGCGCTGTTGATTGATGCGATGATATGTCTGAGTAGAGTTAGTAATGTACTAGTAGCGGAAAACTGTGTGAACATGAATGTATACGTACTGTAAAACGACGAGTCAAAGACCGAGCGAGATTCTATCGAATGAGTGGAGGCGGTGGCTTCGCTTATTATTTATATTATGAAGTTAATATTATTACATTTTCATACTGACAGCGTTTTCGACCGTCGCGACGTTGCACAAAATTTCCATGCGCAAGCCATCGAGACCTCCCCAACTGCTTGTCCCTCTCCCTCTCTACCATAACCTCCTCTCTCAGTTTCTCTCTCTGTCTCCGTCCCTTTTTCTCTACCATAAACCTCTCTCTTAATCCTTGTCTCTGTCTTTCTCTGTCACTCTTCTCTCTCTCCACACACACACACACAAACTCTGTCTCTAAGTCTCGAAAGAATAAAAAATATCAACGTTGGAATCTAGCAATTACTTAATCACTATCAGCAGTCATCCCAACGCATATCCAACGGACACGTCGGCGAAGCGTTATCGGTGATGCGCTCAAAACCAGCCTTATCAGATGGGATGGCGATCGACATCGCCGCGGGTTGCACGTGGTCCATCTCCATGTCGTCGTTTTCCTCCTCGGAGCAAGCCTCGGAATAGAGTCGCAAGATGTGCGACACAAGAGGGACGATTTCTTGCGGATGCAAATCAGCTGCAGCTCGCAACTCTGGCGGACACATCGGCTTGATCCCCAAGTTCAGGCGCACTGCGCCGATCACGGCGGCGGCGACGCGAGACGGGCGTTCATTCGTAAAGGATGGATCCATCACGCACAGCGAGTAGACGTAGCACACGTACTGGCGCAAGTCTTCGCGGTAACTTGGGTTCCATTCGCCAAACTCCACTTCGTCGCGTTCCGTCGTGCCTCCGCCAGTGACGGCGAGAAAGGATTCGAGAAAGTGCGCCGGCGTCAAAATTCCAACATCCCATTTCAACTCGATCAGCACCGCGAGTTCCATCTTTTGAATGATATCCGGTGAATACATATTCGATGTCCATGATCGAAGCTTTGCCATCGTCGGCACGCGATCTTCCACTTCCTCGTACTTGATGGCGATCTGTAAGCAGCACAGCGCCACGAGATGCAACGACGTCTTCGGAACCAACGTTTTACTCAACACTCGATCCTGCGATGGGTAAAAGCGAAAACAAAGAATCAGTCTAGCGCGTTCGTAACCCCCCCCGTGCGTTAGCCGCGGCGTCATAAATCATCACATCCCTCTCAGATTTATCACTCGCGATATTACGTCCAAAACACCCGATTCATCCCCATCGTCGTTCGAATCGCGTTTTGAATCGCGCGAGATATCCCGCCCGCGCCCCTCACGCACCGTTAATCCGATCGCCACATCCGCCGTCGCCGGGGCGTATCTCTCCCCCGCACACACGTCCAATATCCATTCAATCAATTGCGTTCGGTACTCCAAGTGATGCGCGCGATTCACGTCCAAAATAACCCCATCGTGCGCCGCGCGTTCGCGCGCCACCATGGCTTCGCACACATCGACGTGCAAACGCGCGGAATCGGGTTTACTCACGCCCTCGCGCGCGCGACGTTCGCACGTCTCTCTGAGCACGCGCGCGCGATCGGGAGTTTCGAACGACATAAAATCCCTTTCGTTCGCGTTCTCGAGCGATCGCGTCATCGTCCCATCTCTCGTCTCCCGCCCGTCGCCCTCGCGCGCGATCGCCCGCGCGCGATCGTCAAACACGTCGACGCTGGATTTCTCGCTGTCGCTTCTTTGCGAGAACGACTCGGCGCGATCGCGTCGTTCGACCGTTCGTCGAGCGTCCATGAAATTCATTCGCGCGTTTTCCTCTTTCGTGAGCGTATTCGGCGATCGCACTTGCGTGCGTCGCGCGTTTTCATCATCATCGCACGCCCGTCCACGCGAAAACGCCCGATCGTCCGCATCGTCGCGCGCTCGTGGCGGCGCGTCCATGAATCGATTCCCAGCGACGTCCTCCCTCCACGCGCTTCGTGGTTCAAGAAAAGAACAAGGCGATTAAGAATCCGCGCCGTGCGATCGCGTCTTCGGCACGCGCGCGTGTGCGGCGATCGACGACGCGCGCGCGACGACGCGATCGCGCGACGCGGTCGCGCGACGCGGTCGTTCGCGCGTCCGACGCTTCGCGCGATCGTCCGATCGACGCGATCGACGACGACGACGTCGACGATCGACGACGATTCGATGATTCGATGATTCGATCGACGATCGCACACAAAGCGTGAAACGACGGACATGGACGCGAATTCGGACGATCGGCGCTCGAATCGTCGCTCGCGCGATCGCGCGTCGAGCGAGGATGGGCGCGTTTTGACGAGTCGCGAATCGTCGCACACGCCCA
>Ga0222712_10006710_pt1 | contig 11302 bp, 23 predicted proteins | sample C33_657DmetaG_FD_165043 | JGI IMG/M metagenome (GOLD analysis project Ga0222712, IMG submission 165043) | Estuarine water microbial communities from San Francisco Bay, California, United States - C33_657D | ecosystem: Environmental > Aquatic > Marine > Unclassified | place: USA: California... | reverse complement strand
ATCAGCTTTTATACTTGGATTAATTGTGATGTATTTCTTCGTTGGAAATTGCAAAGGAGAAAAACAAACCATTACTATTAAACAAGAAAAAGGCTCATTCAAAGCGGAAAAGCCAAACGAAAAAATTATCTATTTGACAAAATATGTCAAACAAAAAAACGGACAAAATTTGTCCAAAAATGACAAGTCAGAAATTGAAAGATTAAAAGCTATGTACAACTTTAGCCAAACACAAATAGATAGCCTATTAAAACTTTCAGAAATGGATAATAGAATGTTTACAATGGTAAACGATAGTTTAGAGCAGGTGCTAAAAGAACGTTTAGCATTAAGAGAATTTAGCCAAAACTTTGATGATGATAATATCAATGCAGTAGTTAGCGGAGTTTCATCTGGAATAGTGCATAAAGTAAAATTAGACTACACTACAAAAGAAAAGAAAATGGAAGTTAGACAACCTATTCTTATACTTGGTGGCGTAACAGTTGGAGCAACAAAGAACTTCGATAAAAACGTTATTTCTGCAAGAGCTGGCGTACAACTACGCAACGGCAAACAACTCGAAGTAGGTTTAGACACAGAACAACGGATATTAGTAGGTGTGAAAGCACCTATATTTAAGATAAAGTAGATAGGTTGAGGCTATTTATTTGGGGCGAAAAGCATCGGGAGTTATTTCTCGGTGCTTTTTTATATGATGATTACTAATGATTAATTTTATTATAATATAAGTATTGTTTTGAAATAAAAAAAATAAATATATCTTTGCAATAACTTCATACATGATGTTAAGATAGTTTTGACGAACTTCTTTCAAGCCCATTATTAATTTAGTGGGCTTTCTTTTTTAAATAATTACAAAAAAATTTGTAAATACAAATTTTTATTTTAGATTTGCATAGTCAAAACATCAAAGATTAACATTATGGAAAAACAAAAATTAAAACACTTAGCAACGGCTTTAACAAATAATCAACAAATATTATATTTTGATGATGAAAGAGAGTTAAATTAAATATGCAGAATAGTTGAGTTAAGAGAAGATGGGTTAACTATTTCAAACAGAGAATATCAATATGATGTTTCTTTTGACGATGTTAAATTAATCTCTTTACCTCTTTCAGACCTCACAAAAGAAATTGAACATAATGGAGAAAAGTTTGTGCCTTACAAATATTTAAAAGAGAATTACTTGAGTTATAATAAATATAACTATAATTGGTTTAAAAATAAAACTAAAATAGAGATGGCATTAAAACAAGAAATATTAGAAGAAGGTTGGGTTAAATTTACCCGATGGCATTGCAAAGAAGGTTATTTAGATAGATGGATTGGAGATTGTATAAATAACCCGAATAACCCAAAAAAAAGCCAATGGCAATTAAATTCTTTTGCATCGTATTGGAGATGTAATAGTGGCGAATGGATTAGCGACAGAGATTTAGGTAGAAGTGAAGTTTTTGCATTATTACAGATGGGTAAAGAATTTACAGCAAAAGAGATTTGGGATGAATTATTGAAACGTGAAGCTGTGCGTAGGCACTAACGTTCCGCAGCTACACGTCTGTTGCGTACAAACACAAAACTATCTTTCAGATTAACACGGAGTTGAAAGGTACAAAATAAAGTTTAAATTAATCACAATGTAGCAATAGCGTGTAATTGCTGTTATAAGTAGCTTTTTTGTTATGAAAGGAATACAAAATTACGCAACTAAAGTATTTTATAGCGAAAAACACGCAATTGATTTTAAAAATAGATTAGGAGAAAATTGCAAACAAACTATAAAAAAAGATGCTTTAGGAAGATTTAAAGTAAGATTTTTAATTGATAAAACAACAACGAATTATGAAATATATAATAGATATAGATAAATTGTCTGAAATAACAGGTAAATCACAAAAAGAAATAGCAAAAGATTTAAACATTTCACAGGCAAGTTTAAGTCTTATGAAAACAACTCCAACTAAAAAATGGGGATTTATAAAAAACTACATAGAAAATTATCAAAAAAATGTAGATATTTTAAGTATAATAAAAGAAGTAAAGTAATGATAACTCCAAATAGTTTGCAGGTAAAATATCATTTTAAAAATGCAAAGATTGTAAAGTCATTGAGTTGGCACATCAATTTTGAGATTGAGAATTTTGATAATATTTATTTTTCTCAAGGGGCATATTGGTATATGAAAGAAGATGGAACTTCTGAATTGATTTGGGATGACCATTATGGGTACGCAAGAATTATCGAAACAAAATAACCTTAAAAAACAAATAGAAAAATGAGTGTAGTAAACATTCGTCCGGTACAAAGCGGACAAAGTAAAATAGTATTGGGATTTGCTGGTCAATCCGGAGATGGTAAAACATATACCGCGTTGTTAGTGGCAAGAGGTTTAGTTGACAAGCCGGAAGAAATAGGATTTTTAGATACTGAGAACAAAAGAGGTTCTTTATACGCTGACATCCTTGACGGAAAGTTTTTGATTGGAGATTTATACCCTCCGTTTTCTCCAACAAGATATGCACAAGCAATAAAACAGTTTCAAGATGCCGGAGTAAAAGTTTTGGTAATTGATTCGGTTACGCACGAATGGGAGGGAGATGGAGGTTGTGATGATATTGCAAATGCTCCAAAAGCTGATGGTTCTCCTAGAAAAGTAGCCAATTGGATTGAGGCTAAAAGAGAACACAAAAAATTTATGAACGTGCTTTTACAGTCAAATATGAATATCATTTGTTGCATCCGAGCAAGAGAAAAAGTGAAAGTAGAAATGATTAATGGTAAAAGTGAATTTACTTCTCAGGGGCTTCAACCGGTATGTGAAAAAAACTTTATGTTTGAGCTTACCGCGTCCGTTCTTATGGCGAATGAGGGTAAAAACCAAAAGCATTTAAAAGTACCATCATTTTTGAAAGATGCCTTTGGAGACGGTAACACTTATTTAGGTGTTGAAACCGGAAAGAAAATTAGAAAGTGGCTTGATGGTGGGGAAAAAGTTGATGCTGAAATTGAACGATACAAGTCAGAGGCTTTATTAGTTTGTGAACAAGGAGCTGATGAATTGACAAAACTTTGGAAATCTATTCCAAAAGAACTACGCGACAAAAAAGAATTGATTGACCATTTCGCTGTTTGTGGAGAAAGTGCAAAAGCCTATGACAAGGCAAAAGCCGAAGCCGACAATGATGGTTCTTCCGAATCAATTTACAACGAATTGGTAACTACTTTTGAATTGATTAAAGAATCTATTCCATCCGATCAATTTGATGGCATAAAAAGAGTAATCGACCAAAAGGAAACTTCTGCCTACGAGAAAACATTGTCTTACCTTAAAGGACTATAATTTATGATAAGCAATGTAAACCGTATAGGTAGATTTACCTCAAGTAAAATTCACGTTTTGTTAGGAACTGGAAGTCGTCCAATGACAGAAGAAGAATTAAAAAATCATAAATTAGAAAACCCAAAAAGTCAAAAAAAGAATATTGACGATGGTTTTTCTGCAGGTGCTTTGACATACATAAAGCAAAGACGTGCCGAGCGTTCATTGGGGCGTTCTATCGATACTAACTTCTACAATCAAGCGATGAGTTGGGGGAAATTCTGTGAGGCTTATTTGTATTGGAAAGAGGGGTTGTTAGGATTTGAGTATTCTTTGACTTCTCAAGAAAGTATGTTGCATCCGGAATATCCTTTTTGGGCCGGAAGTCCTGATCTAAAAAAGAAAGACTGTGGTTCAGAAATTAAATGCTACTATCCGGAGAACTTCTACAATTATTCAAGTGTTTTAATTTTAGAGGATTTGGAGAAGTTAAAAAAGGATTTTAAAGAAGAATATTGGCAGATAGTATCAAATGCTTGTATTATGGGATTTGATAAAGGAGAGGCTATTGCTTTTATGCCAACGGAATCGCAATTAATTGAAATGAGAAGATTGATTGAGGACACCGACTTCATTGAGAAAAACATGAACGATGACCAATGGAAATATCGTTTTATTTACGAAAAACCTATTGAGGAGTTGCCTTATATTCCTGATGGAATTGAATACCCAAATTTAGTTAAATTTGAATTTGAAATCCCAAAAGAGGATAAAGAACTTTTAACCAAAAGAGTTATTGAGGCAGAGGAATATTTAATATCAGGAAAATTAATTTAAAACAAAAATTATGCAAAGAATAGAAATAATCGGTCACATAGGACAAGATGCAGAAGTAAAAGATTTTGGAGAAAACCAAGTAATCAATTTCTCGGTAGCAGTATCAGAAAGTTATATAAATAGGCAAGGAGAAAAAGTTTCAAATACTTCTTGGTACGAATGTGCAAAGTGGGGAAACAACATAGCGGTTGCACAATATCTTAAAAAAGGAACGCAAGTTTTTGTTTCAGGAAAACCTCAATCAAGAGCTTGGCAAAAAGATGATGGAACTCTTGTTTCAAATTTAGGAATCAATGTTTTTAGTTTACAATTGCTTGGTTCAAAAAATGATAATCAGCCACAACAGCAGAACAACTCAGAAAGACCTCAATCAGCAACGCAAAATAGTTTTGTTGATGAACCAAAAGGAGTTGCTTCGGAAGAAGAACATGATGACCTGCCATTTTAGAATATGTACTCAATAAATTATTTATCAAGAATAACTGGTATATCTCAAAACATACTTAGAGATAGAGCAATTATAAGAAATATAGATGCTAATATTCAAAATGGTATTAAGTTTTTTACAAAAAAAAATGCAGAATTATTATGTGGTTGTATTTTAGATGAAGAATACTCAGAGTTGCTTTTTTATGAATTTTTAAAAACAAACTCTCCAATTAGTATTGAAGAAGCTAAAAAGGCATTGTGTATTGATGAAGATTATATCTTTAAAGAAAAAGAATATATTTATCAATCAAAATTAAATTTTCTTTCACTAAAAGAACTTTAAACATGGAAGACGTCAAAATCATAACTTTAAACATAGAAGCAATTACAGATGATTTGGATAATGAACTTCTTGGAAAAACATTCAAATCAATAGTTTCTGAATTACGCAAACAAGACATACTTGTAGATGATTGTAGAGTTGAATTATTACTCTCAAAAATAAATGCCAAAGAAGTAAAAAAAAATACAACAGAAATTGATTGGGATAGATTAAGAGCGTATTTCAACAAAGTATTTAAAAAATCTGCAAGGATAATATCTGATGATGCTAAAAAGAAATTTAGACAACGCCTTAAAGATGGTTACACAAAAGACGATATTCAAAAAGTAATCGACAATTGTTCAAATGACAATCATCATAAGGATAATGATTACAAATACGTTACTTTTGATTTCTTATCAAGACCAGCAATATTTGAGCGTTACGCATCAATGGAACACAAGAAACCAATTTCAAATAAAGGACACAATAACCATTAATATTTATGAACATAGATGGATTTAAAATTCTTGAGCGCAATGATGTTGTGCAAAGTATAATTGACTATCGAGAAAAAGGTGCTTTGCGTGGTGTATTTTTGGGCTTTCCTATACTTCACGAATATTATACAATGAGTTTGCCAGGAGTTACAGATTGGACAGGATATGCTCAAAGTGGAAAAACAGAGGTGTTATTAGAACTTCTTTTAAACACATCGTCTTATTATGGTTGGAAACATTTGCTTTATGTTCCGGATGTTGGAACAAAAGATGAAATTATTGGTATTCTTATTCATAAAATTACTGGTAAAACATTTGATAAAAGATACCATAACTCAAATTATATTACAGAAGCAGAAACTTTAAAAGAGCTTGATTGGGTTTTACAGCATTTTTTTATTTTGCACAAAACTGATAGAAAAGCAAAAATAACTCCTTATCAATTTTGGGATTTAGCTGTTGAATTAAAAAAAAGTCATGGAATTAAAACAGCTACTATTGATAGTTGGAAAGACTTACGACATGGAAAAGATAGTAATGGGGAATCCTTTGGACGAGATGACAAGTATCTTGAGGATGTTTTAAGTTACAGAAATATGATTGCGGAGGAGTATAATTTACATTTACATACTATAATTCATCCTAGAAATGGAATTGAAAAGGACAAGAATGGTAATAGAGTTCCTCCAAAGCCAGACGACTTAAAAGGTGGTTCAGAGTGGTGGAATAATGGCAAAGTGATGATTACTATTCATAGAACACAAGGACACAAAAACGAGTTCTCATTTATAGTTACAAAAGCAAAACCTCAAAGTGTAGCCAAGCAAGGGGAAATAAAGATGTATTTAGATGTTACAAAAAGAAGAATGTATTGGGAATATCAAGGCGAAAAGATTTTCTCAAAAAAAGAATATGTTAAACCAAACGGACTATCATTTGACCACGATGAAGACGATGACGTTCCTTTTTAAAATATAGTTATGACAAAAATAAAAATAGGTTCAGATTTTAGTGGCGTAGGAGCTTTTAATCAGGAAATTCAATTTGTGTTGGAGTATTGGTAGAAATAATCAAAAAATTAAAACTATGAATGAACTAAAAGACAAAAGATTAGAACAAAAAAACAAAGAGATGTCGCAAGTTTCTTTGATGTCAAAATATTTCAAGCAACAAAGAGAACGTTTTGATTATGCTGATACTGCTCAATGGATATTGGACGATAAATGTGATACTGATTTGATTTTTATTCAAGAAAAAGTATCAGAATGGATTTCTTCTGCCAAGACAGATGCTCAAAAGAAAGTATTGAATGAAATGTTTTTAGGAATTTTGAGAATAAACAGTTACATTGACCAAATGCGAACATTGAACAAACATACTGTTGCAAAATATGTTTCAACAGAAAAATTATTACAAGCTGCTCATTCCGAGAAAAAAATATTGGAATTGGATAAAAACAATGAAATTTTAAAACTCAAAAAAGATTTAGAAAATGCCAAAAAAGAAATCGAGTTCATCAACGGAAACAATAGTTAGACCAGAGCAGTTTCATTTAGTACTCAGTAGTGGAATAAAAGTTTATCCTATTTCAAGAAACTTTAAATGGTATGTCCAAATAGATAACAATGGAAAAATTAAAACATACAATAAACAAGTTCCTCAAAGCGAATTAAACGATGCAATAGCAAAAACAATAATACATTTGTATAACCAATTAACAAAAGATAAAAATGAACGATGATTTTGTACTCATAAAAGAGATAATTATTCCTGATCCACCAACTTTTTACTTAATCAAAAAAGTAAAAAAGAGCAAGGAAGCAGGAGAAGATGTTTACGACAAGCATTATTTGACATCAAACCTTTTTTATATTCAAAATGTATCTTATCACGTTGTTTCAAAAATTGTGTACGATACTAAGAAATTTTTACTTCCTTTTTTGGTAGGGTTGCCAGAAATTGAAAAGATGCGAACTGAGATTGAAATACACCGATTAAAGGATGTTGATTTAGATAATGTGGCATTTTTTTGGAGAAAACTAATTTTAGATGTTTTAAAAACTCCAACATCAAAACAGATAAATAATTCTCAAAAATATAAAAAAGAGATTATCACGGTAAATTGCATCAAAGACGATAATACAAAAGTAGTGGTTAAAAACTCTGAGGAATATTTTTATGGAGAGCCAAAATTAATCATCCGTATATTTGGCAGACCAAAAGTACAACAAGAGAAGTTAGATTTGTTTTTTGTAAATGATTAAAAACCATAAATAAAAATGAGAAAATTAGAACAAAAAATATAAATTAATATGTACAAAGAAAAGGTTTGCAAAAAGTCAAATAAAATTTGGAAACAATATAAATCAACAGATAAATGCCCTTGTGAAGAATGTAAAAAAGAAACTCCTAAAAAGCAATTTGTTTCAAAACATAAACCTAATTTGAAACTGAAATCATTTAAGTCTATTCCAAAGGTTTCTGCCAAGAGAAAAAAAGAAAAGGAAGTCTATAATGCTTTGAGGATAAAAATACTGTCAGAAGCTAAATTTAAGTGCTTTGTCGATGGTTGTAAAAATGTTGCAACAACATTGGAACACCAAAAAGGTCGCAAAGGCTATGCCGATGAATGGGCAAGAGAAAACAAAATTTCTCTTTACATCGATGAACGGTTTTTAAAGCCTTGTTGTTATCATCACAATATAGAGTTTGAAAACAATCCGGAATTATCAAAAAAATATCAATTATCAAAATTACATCAAGGTAAAAAACTTTAAATTCAAAATAAAAATGTCGTCAAAGCAATTACAAACAACAGAAGAAGCGATACAGACTGTTCAAGAGAACAATCAAGAGTATTATGACTTAGCCATAGAATATGCCGAGAAGTGGGTTGAAACGAGATTCAAACCATTCACAAGTGAAGATTTATCTGCGGATATGTATTTGGTTTTGGGTATTCCGAAAGAGCCAAGAGTGTTGGGTGCTGTAATAAAGCATCTACAAAGAACGAAAATAATTAAGCATAACGGTTTTGCACGATACCAAAAAAAGCAAGGACACGGAAAGCCTTGTAGCGTTTGGATAAGTTTGAAATACTCCGAGATACAATCACAAAACAGAAAGGCAAAGATGCCTGAATTAAAATTTGAATAGTTATGAATTTCACATTAGATTTAGGAATAAAAAAAGACACTATCATTTATACTGTTCAAGATTGCAAAATCGAAAAATGGTATGTTAAAATGATTAGAATTGACTTAGTAAATACTCAAAATGTATTGAAAAGAGATATTAGCCACGCAATATTTTTAGATTGTGAAAAATACAATGATGGAGTAAATTCTTGTGAACGGACATTTAGACTTTCTCATTGTTTCCTAACCAAAGAAGATTTAATTAAACAACTATAAATTATGAACCCAACCTCAATAGAAAACTTAGAAAGCCTTGATTGTGTAAAAAAACTCGATTCAATCAAGAAATCATTTGTTTTAAAATTAGACAATAGAAAACGACTTCAAAACTACCTTAGTGTTTGCAATCAACTTGGATTTGAGAAGTTTTGTGAAACTTGTTCTCCAAGTGGGATCAACAGAGAAGTTATCAAAGAATTAATCTCTAAAAAATAAAATATGAGAAATACTATAACAACAATAATTGCTGTTTCTTTAAAAATCATAATTGGATTTTATTGGATAAAATACATTTTGGTATTTTATAACTCAAAAGTTGAAATTGAAAATCAAAATATTTGGTTTTGGATATTAATTTACATACCTATTTTTATGGGATATGAAAGTTTTATAAAAATAATTTTTAGCAAATCAAAAAATCAATAAAAAAACATCGTCAAAATGGAATTAACACCTCAACAAGAATTAAACTTCAAAAAAATAGAGTTAAGAATACTGTTTCAGCGTGCTATCGAAGTCATAGATGAAATAAATGAAGCTGAACGTAAAAATGGACTAAAAGAAAAAAATAAGTCTCTACAAAGCCAGTTAAAAGCTATTTATCCATCGTTAGACAAAGAAACTAAAAAGTATGATGAAATATACAACGCATCAGAAGAAGGCGTTTCTGTTTTTTATGAAATAGTAAAAAGAAATGTACAATTAGTTATGAATAGAAATCTATTAGATAAAAATTTCATTCTTTGCTGTTTTGAAGCTAAACAAAAAAATGAAAAGTCTTTAATGGGTGTAATTAATAAAATATTGAAATAACGTTTTGCGGCTTGGCGTTAGTGCCGTAATTGAAAAACTAACGCTCAAATTTTAAACAAAAGTAAAAATGAAATACGAAAACTCAACACAAGTACAAAAGAAGGCATTAAGCAAAACCGTTATATTTACAAAAACAACAAGTTGATTTATTTATAAAAGTGTACATCAACAAACTCATAATCTTTCTATTTTTTAATTATTATCACTCATCCGAAATTGCTGCGCAACTGTCGGATAACAGTCGATTGTCGCTACTTTGCAACGACAATCTTTGTGTTATGCCCCATTATAGACATAGCGTTCCATAGCAAATTCAGCGGACAACATATTTTCGTCTTTTGGATATTCTCCAATCTTCGTAAAATGTTGCAGCGTATTTGGTAAATTCTTATTCCACGGATAGAAATTTTCACACCCGTATTTCAAAGAAACCATATTGTGTTCAGGTTCTTCATAATCTTGAAATGTTTTAGCATCGTCCATTGTAATTACGTATGCTTTCATTTTCAAGTCGTTTTCACGTTTGACAATTATTCCAATACTATCAGCATAATGAAATTTATGGTCGCCTCCATCTTCTGAGTAAAACACAATATCATTTTCTTTGACATCTGTCCCGTCTTGATAAAAATAACGGGGCATAACAACAGGTATATTTAATGCCTGTGTTTCTGCGGTTTGTAGGTTTTCTACTTTTTCCATGTTTATATGTATTTTGATTGTTTTTACTTTTAAATCAGGCACTAAACATACCTGCGACCGTTACCCGCAATTTTGGAACAACCCTGCTGAATTGAAAATACGCTGTTTTGCAATTTCAAAATATTTAGGGTCTAATTCTATTCCAATAAATTTACGGTTGTATTTTTGACAAGCTAATGCCGTTGTTCCGCTTCCTAAAAATGGGTCGATAATAATGTAATCATCAGGTAAAACTCCAATAATATTTTCCATTACTTTCAACGGCATTTGACAAGGATGTGCTGTTTTTTCGGCACTAACATTTTTCACTTGGTTTATTTCCCACCAATCATAAAGTCTTGCTGTTTTACCATCAGCTATTCGTTTAGCAATTCGTTTATCAGTTGGGTTTTTGTAATCTTGCCCTACTTTCCTAAAATCAGGTTTTACTCCAAAAAACGCAATATCTCTATGCTGTTTACCAGTATTTGAATTATAAACCCAACTCACTACTTTGTCAGGGAATAAACCAATATTAAAACTATGCTTATACAAGTATTCAGGATAATGAATAATCACTTGTTTTTGTGTGCCGAAAATATCAGCTAACCAATTATAGTAATCGTCCTCATTCATTTTATCATTGTATTGGTCGTAATGGTAGCCAATATTAAATGGTGGGTCGCTTACAAAAATACACTTTGATAAATCCAACCCTAAATTTTGCAAAACATCTATATTGTTACCATTGTAAATCTGAATATCTCCGAGAAAAAACTGCGGGTAACACGTGCTATAAGAAATAGCGGGTTCTGTGCTTGGTTCAAGTTCTGTAATTCTATTTGTCATTTGTCTTAAATTGAAAGTTTAGTAATTCTAATCCCTGCCTTCGTATATGCAAAACGTTATGTGTAATTACTATCATTCCGTTTAAAATAAAGTTCCGTTAGAAAAACTTTTATTAAAATCTCCCACCGC
>Ga0222712_10006709_pt1 | contig 11303 bp, 13 predicted proteins | sample C33_657DmetaG_FD_165043 | JGI IMG/M metagenome (GOLD analysis project Ga0222712, IMG submission 165043) | Estuarine water microbial communities from San Francisco Bay, California, United States - C33_657D | ecosystem: Environmental > Aquatic > Marine > Unclassified | place: USA: California... | reverse complement strand
CGCTCCATCCTTGTGGCTTCCGGCGATCTGTGGTTCGGCAACTTCGCCGACCTGATCATCGGCTACTTCTCCGGCCTCGACATCATGGTGGATCCCTACACCCACAGCACCTCCGGGACTGTGCGCGTGGTTGCCCTCCAAGACGTTGACATCGCCGTCCGCCACGCTGAATCCTTCAGCCGCGGTAACGATTCCCTCTGATCATGTTGATCGAGGTCTTACGGCAAACAATGCTGGCAGGCCAGGTAGTTCGGGTGGGGGAAGTCCATGAGGCATCCCCCTCCGACGCCAAACTTCTGATCGGCATTGGCAAAGCTGTTGCGGCTGCCGCTGCGGTGGCCGAGGTGGTTGAGGAGATTACTCAACCTGCACCCAAACCAACTACCCCCCGACGGAGGGCTAAACAATGACCATCCACAATCTTGGTTCTAAGACCACGGTTCTGGGCCTGCTGCGCAACGATGTTGTGACTGCAACCGGCACCGGCTCTGCAATCGATCTGCAGGGTTATGAAGGCGACATGGCTGTGCTGCTGGACGCTGAAGCCGGTGGCGCTGGCGTTACCTACGCCGTCAAGCTGACCGAATCCGACACCTCCGGCGGTTCCTATACCGACGTGAGCGGCGGCGCCTTCACCACCACCTCCGCTAACACTGCCTCGCTGCAGAAGATCTACGTCAACGCGACTTCCCTGAAGCGTTTCGTGAAGGTCTCTGTGACCGTGGCTGGTGGCACCGGCGCTGGTGCTGTTGCCGTGATCGGCCTGGCTTCTGCCAAGTACGGCTGATCATGGCGATCACTGAGGATCTGGACGCATTCTTGGCGGACTTTGGCGTTAGCTGTACAGCTGGCGCCACTACCGCCAACGGAATCCTGGACATGCCAAGCCAGGTGATCAGCGATGGGATGGTACTCACCACCGACTACACGCTGACAGCCAGAACCTCGAAGTTCGGGAGCCTCATCCGCGGCGATTCAATCACTGTGGATGGGGCTGCCTACACCGTCCGCGAGACGATGCTGATTAGCGACGGCAAATTCGTGCAGATTGCCCTGCAGAAATCATGAGCGGTCCTTTCAAGGTCAACACTCGCAGCCAGTGGTCTGCACTGAACCCTGTGCTGCTTGCAGGAGAGCCTGGCCTTGAGAGCAACACGCAGAACCTGAAGATCGGTGATGGGCTGACGCCGTGGAATAAGTTGCCATATCACGGCTGCCCTGGCTATTGGGGATCCTTCTGGGATGAGACCTCACAGGTTGCCGCTGCGATCAATACGGCTTATCCGATCTTGCTGCGCAAGGTTGATCTGGCCAATCGCGGCGTCAAGATCATCTCCGACAGCCGGATCACGGTTGATCATCCGGGGATCTATAGCTTCACGTTCTCGATCCAGTTCACCAACAGTGATGTGCAGATCCATGACGTGAACGTCTGGCTGCGCAAGAACGACAGCGGCAGCAGCGGTGATGTGCCTGCAAGTGACAGCCGATTCAGCGTCATCTCCAGCCATGGCGGTGTGGACGGCAATGTGATCGGCACGGTGAACTTCGTGCTGGGCCTGGTGGCTGGTGACTACATCGAACTGATGTGGATGACCAGCAATGTGGCCACCTACATCCACGCTGAAGGTGCTTCGGCCAGCCCGGCACATCCGAGCATCCCTGGCATCATTTGCACAGTGGTGCAGGTGGCATCGGCATGACGACAAAGCGCGAGACGATTCTGGCTGCAGTACGCACGGCGCTCACTGGCACCAGTGGGGTGAGCACCAGGATCTATCGCAGCCGTGTGGAGCCGATCAGTCGCGGCGAAAGCCCGGCCATTGTCGTCGAGCCATTGTCTGACAATGCGGAGCAGAACACCAGTTTGCCCCGACTGGACTGGAGCCTGACGGTGCGTGTCGCGGTGATTGTGCGTGGGGCCATTCCAGATCAGGTGGCTGATCCGATTGTCGAAGATATGCACAGCAAGCTGATGGCCGATTTGACCTTGGGTGGCTATGCAATCGACATCCAGCCGGTGGGGGTAAACTTTGACTTGTCAGAAGCTGATCAGCCATCCGGTGTGATTGCTTGTGATTACCTGATCCGCTACCGCACAAGCGTCTCTAACTTGGCTAGTTAGACTGTAGAAAAAGGACTTGACCGATGCCGCTGCTAAGCCGTAAGCGCCTGATCCTTACGAAGATCGAGGCCACCTATGGGACCGATTCCAGCCCGGCCGGCACTGATGCGGTGTTGGTTCGGAACTTGGAGATTACGCCGATCGAAGCTGAAACCGTCAGCCGTGATCTGATCCGCCCTTACCTGGGCAATTCTGCTCAGATCCTGAGCCAAACCCGCGTTGTGATCACCTTTGAGGTGGAACTGGCTGGTTCCGGTACTGCCGGCACTGCTTCGCGGATTGATTCGCTGCTCCGCTCCTGCGGTTTCGCTGCTACCACTACTGGCTCCGCTGTCACAGGTACTGCGCAGGCTGGATCGGCTGGCAGCATCACGCTGGCATCTGGCTCTAGCGCCACCGATGACTACTACAACGGCATGGTGATCACCATCACCGGCGGTACTGGTAGCGGTAGCAAGGGCATCATCACTGATTACGTTGGCAGCACCAAGGTTGCCACCGTTCAGAAGTCCACTGCAGCATTTACCCCTGCAACCTCCAGCACCTACAGCATTGGCGCCAACGTTGGCTACAAGCCTGTGAGCGCCAGTTTTGAGAGTGCCACCATCTACTTCAACAACGATGGTGTGCTTCATAAGGCCACTGGTTGCCGCGGCACTTTCAACCTCTCCTGCGAAGTGGGAGCAATCCCCGTGGTGTCTTTCACCATGACGGGCATTTACAACGCTCCGACCGACACCGCCGCTCCTGCTGTCACCTACACCAATCAAGCAACGCCGCTGCTGTTCAAGGCTGACAACACCCTCGCCGTGAACGTGCTCGGTTATTCAGATTCTTGCCTGCAGGCCATCAATCTTGATGTGGCCAATGAGATCGTTTATCGCGAGCTGGTTGGTTGCACCAAACAGGTTCTGATCACGAACCGGCAACCTGCTGGTGAGGTGACGATTGAGGCCCCGACGATCACTGCGAAGGATTACTTCACGATCGCCAACGATGACAGCACTGGCCTGCTCTGCTTCCAGCATGGCACCACAGCTGGCAACATCGTGACGATGGTGGCCCCCGTCGCGGACATCACTAACCCGAGCTACTCCGATCAGGATGGCATTCAGATGCTGACCCTGCCGTATGTTGCAATTCCAACCTCGGCAGGCAATGATGAGGTGGTGTTGACCTTCGCCTGATGGCATTTGTCTTAAAGCAGTCTGACTCGTACAAGTGGCCCGTAACCTTCAAGCTCCCCATTGATGGGGGCAAGTACGAGAAGCAAACTTTTGAGGCAGAGTTCAAGCGTTTGCCCCAGGCGCGCTTGAATCAAATCCAAGAGGCAGTTCAGGATCGCGCGCGAGCCGTTGCACTAAATGATCACATCGATGGCCTGATCACGGATCAGGCCGTGGCGGATGAGATTTTAGTGGGCTGGAGCAATGTCCTGGATGAGGATGGGGATGAGATCGCCTATAGCGCCGCTAGCAAACAGCTGCTACTGGAAGTGCCGGCTCTGGCGTCAGCCATCATCGTCGCTTTCTTCGAGAGCGTTACTGGCAACAAACTAAAAAACTGAAGGGCGCCGCCCGCTTCTGGGTCAAGGGCGGCGCAGTTGATCAATCACAGGACGATGCTGCTGTGTTTGGCATGGTGCTGGACACTGAGCCAGAACCGGATTTTTTTGAGGTAGAACCCGAGGTGTGGCCTGTATTGGAGGCGTTTTTGCGTGTTCAAACGCAATGGCGCACAGGGCCGAATGGGCTGATCGGTCTTGATTACCAGGCTCTTGAATGGACGTTTAGACTGTGGAACGTGGAGGATGCCGCCAGTATGTTGGCCGACATACAAGTGATCGAGGCCGAAATACTGCTGGCTCTTAGTGAGCAGGAGGGCTAGCCATGGCACTGGACATGACAGCGGCCGTCCGTATCAAGGCATCGGTTGATGGCACTGGCCAGGTTGATGGGCTTAGCAGAAGCCTGAGCAAGGTAGATGGCCAAGCCAATGGGCTGAAAAATACCTTCGGCAAACTGCGAGGGCCGATTAATTTTGTCACCAGCGGTCTTGGTGGATTGGTCCCTGCCGCTGGTCTGATTGGTTTGACGGCTCTTGGTAAGCGCGCTATTGATGCCGCTGATGACCTTAATGATCTGAGCAAGCGCACTGGCGTCAACGTCGAAACGCTGAGCAAATTCAAGGGTGCTGCCGACGATAGTGGAACGTCGATTGACGAGGTTGCTAAGGCGATGGCACGCCTCAGCAAAGGTTTGGCGGCTGCAGGCACTGGCACAGATGAATATGCCGATAAGTTGCAAAGCCAGATGGATCAGGCCATGGAGGCCGTGCGCAGGGGAGAACGTGAGCAAACCGATCTGGTCAAAGAACAAGGCAGGGCACGACTGGCCGCACTTGAAGACGAGACCGATGATCGCTTGCGTGAACTAAATCGTCGCTATAGAGCAGAACAGACACTGCTGGACGATCGTTATGACGATCAAGCAGATCGTGAGCGCGAGGCCGCTGATGAATCATTTAAGGCAAACGAACGGCAAATCTCGGCTCGATACGATCAATATCAAAAAGCAATCCGTCAAGACAAGGCGCTGTCGGAAGAAGAGAAGGATCAGCGTTTAGACATTCTTCGCTCTCAAGAGGAAGAGGAATTGGGCGTTCTGCGCAAGCAGTTCGCAAGCACGCAGAAGTTGCGCGACCGTCAGATCAGGGACGCAAGACGCAGAGAAGAAGATGCATTGGAAGAGCGCAGGAAAAACGAGGAGTCAGTTATCAAGAAAAATACCCAAGCACAATCACGAATTATTGAGGCCGCAACTACGCAACAGTTGCAGATCGTTGAGGCCAATGCCAAGAAATCTGCCGATGCGATCGAGAATGGCACCAAAGGAGTCGGTGAAACTCTTAAAAAACTTGGCATCAGTGCTGTTGATGCCAGCGGAAGGATGCGTCCGTTGGATCAGTTGATGCTTGATATTGCAGACAAGTTCTCAAAACTGCCTAACGACGGGAACAAGGCGGCCATGGCGATGGACCTGTTCGGCCGCTCTGGCATCAATTTGATTCCAATGTTGAACGAGGGCCGTGCTGCCCTTGAAAAATATCAGGCCACAATATCGACTGATATGGCCGTTGCAGCCGATAAATTTAATGACACCTTGAACCAGTTGGCCCGTGATGTAATGGGGCCATTCAATCAGGCGCTTCAGGCGATGCTGCCTGCTTTGACTCAGTTTGCGAATGCAGTTTCTGGGCTTGTTATTGCATTCTCGAAAATGCCTGTCTCTTTGCAGACGACCATACTGGCTCTGACTGGCTTGGCGTTTGCATTCAATTTGCTCGCAGGGCCGATTGGTTTAGTAATTAAAGGGTTCCAACTGCTTGCTGGTCTGAAGATTGGGGCCACCATTGCTGGGTGGTTGCCAGTCTTTGCGCAATTAGGGGGCACAATACTTACGCTATCCAGAACTTTGGCGCTAGCGTTCTTAACGCCGCCAGTTGGATTTATAACACTTTTGGTCGCGGGTGGGATTGCGGCCTATGTTTTTAGGGATAAAATTATTGCCGCGTTTGGTGCAGTTGGAGATTTTATAGGTAGTATATTTGGCAAAATTGCCAATGCGTTAAGCCAAGGGGCGCAACTTTATTACAACATTTTTTACAAAGACATAGTCGATACTCTAAGAAATCTGCCCAATATTGCGCAAAATGCACTAAGAAATCTGGGGAATGCAATAGCGAATGCTTTTATGACTCTTCCGAATTTAATCAAAAATGTATTTAGAAATGTTTTGCGATACATTGCTGGCGGTATCAATAGCGCAATCGGCCTTATCAATCGCCTCATCGGCGCTTATAACCGCTTGCCTGCGCCTGACATTCCGTTTGTTCCGAGCGTGTCAATACCTGCTTTCGCTGAAGGCGGCACCGTCAACAAGCCAACGCTGGCGCTTGTGGGCGAGGGCGGCCAGAGGGAGTACATCATCCCTGAATCGCGCATGGCCCAAGCGAGCGCCAACTACTTGGCAGGCTCTCGCGGCAATGCAGTGCTGAGCGATCGCAATGGTACTGGTGGTGGGTTATCCATCCAGATCCAGACTGGCCCGGTGCTGCAGCAAAATGGCCAGAACTGGGTGAGTGTTCGCGACATGGAGCAGGCTTTGAACACGCTTGCTGATTCGCTTCTGTCCAATAACCGCACCCCCGGCGGCCGTCGCTATCAAGGTGTCGCAGCATGAGCAATCGCGGCCAAGCCCAATACCTAAGGATCTTCGATAATTCGCAGACCTACACCCGCTGGCAGTCGTATTACATCAATCAGACCATCACGCTGGATTCGGCATCCTGGACTTACAACCCATTCAACGCTGATGGCATGGTTTCAGGCAGTGCTGGCGGATCGAATGTGACAATCACGGTGCCAGCTACTGCTACAGCAATCAGCGTATTTACTGCCGCGCTCAACCAGAACAGGCTCTGCGAAATCAAGACCTACGAATTTGATACACGCTTATCCAATACCGCACCACAGGCGGGCCAATCACTGATCAGTTCCTATGTGGGGGAGGTCATTAAGATCTCTGGCAGCTTTGTGGAGCTGCAGGTTAGCCTTGGCTCAGCACTCAGCCCGGTTGGCGCCCAGGTGCCACCACGCAAATTCACAACGCTGTTGATCGGCGCACCATTGCGGACATGAATTTTTCAGTTCCTGATCCTCTGTCGTTGCTGCCGTATCAAAGCGGCTTGGTGGTCACACCACTAGAGGAAGGTGCTGCAAAAGGGGAATCACAGCTGGACAGCCCACAGCGGGCTATCACAATCGGCGAGCCGGTTCCGATTGTTTTCTGCCGCCGAGTGAATGATCAGGGCGGTGTTTTTGTTAGCCCCGGCGCTACCGAGGGGCGATATACAAATAATGCAACCACTAATGAGCTGACAGTCAATCTCCATCTCGTCTTAAGCGAAGGCGATATGGAGCAACTGCAGCTTCGTGATGTATATCAACGGGCTTGTCGTGTTGGCACATGGCTGCAAACTTACGATCGGCGTGCTGGCACTTGGGCCCCTGGCAATTACATCACCGAGGTTGCTGGTACAAACTTCTGGAATTGCCCTTATTACTGCGGCACCCAGGGCACTTACGACAATATGACCACGCTGAGCTATCAAAACAATCACGCCGATGGTGATGAGACGTGGAACAAGCAGGTTCACTGCTTTGTTCGCAGCGGGATAAATGTCACAAGGATCTTGGATAATACCCTGGGGCCAAGCAATAACGTTATTGATCTGGCGTTGTATCTAATCCGTCAGAGCAGCCGGTTCCCTGAATCAATGCTTGATCTGACGGCAATGGCAGATGCCGCAGAATTTTGTGATGTGAATGGGCTCTATTACAACGGTGAGTTCAAGGAGTCAACCAACCTTGAAGATTGGCTGGATTCGATCAGCAGTAATTTCTTGCTGCGTGTTACCGATAAGAACGGCAAGAAAGGATTCCGGCCGCGGTTGCCGGTAAATGCCAATGGCACGATCAAAACCACGGCAATCACTCCGGTGTTCACATTCACCGAAGATCATGTCCTACCTAATGGCTATCAGATTGAATATATCTCCTTGGATCAACGGCGGCCGATCCTAGCCCTGGTGCTATGGCGTCAGCAGCCCACCAATGACATTGGAATTATTCGAGCGGCTGAAGTCAAGATGGCTGGCACTGCCACCAATGGTCCTTATGAGCAATATGACCTAAGCCAATTCTGCGCCACTGAAGATCATGCGATCAAGGTTGGAGCTTACTATGTCGCTAAGCGGTATTACATCACTCACAGCCTGCGGTTGAACGTCGCGCCTAGTTCATACAACTCCACTTTGATTGTCGGAGATATTGTTCGTGTTCGTTTGCGTCGCGAAACTAACGTCGGGACTGTTTCATACCATGACTATCTCTATGAAGTTGAACGGATCAATCGAGCAATCACGGGGACGGTCACTCTGGATTTGATTCATTTTCCGATTGATTCAGAAGGCCGAAGCCTAGTTGGATTGGCTGTTGATGCTGCTGTTGGGCCAGGCTACGAACTGCCGACAGGGCGTCTTGATTTCAACTGCGACATTGAAGGTCGCGACGAAGACACAACTCCCCTGACCGATAGCGGCGAAACACCTGGCGGCACACCGACTGAGGCTGACCTTGAATATGAAGTGCCAATCGGCGAGGAATCACCGCCGGATAATACGATCAACAATCCAACTGATCCATTTAACGAAGAGATTCCAGGGAATATCACAGGACTCAGCGATCCACCTCTTGAAGGTGAAACGGCTAACGTCGTGCCGCCTTGCGCCAGTGGCCGTGTGACTTGGTACAGGGTCTCGCGTGATATCGCAGCGAGTGCGACCGAAGCACAGGCCACTAGCGTCAGCCAGCGCGAGTTCATTAAAGAAGAGGCTCTTGGTGGTGGCTGGGAGGCAGGATCTAGTTTGGTACTTACTTCAAGTGACATTGATTACTGGATCGTCGCCGAAGCAAGCTGCCCAGATCCTGGCTCGCCTGATGGATTCGGCGATCGCTTCCCAGTTGGTGTGACAAATCTGGTTGAACCGGATACGACCCTGTACACCTATGCCCGCTGGAATGGCACGATCAACAACGCTGGCAGCGTCACGAGCTACACAAGCGCATGGATCAATTATTCCAATTATTTGACTATCTGTGGTTTGAGCAGCTGCGGTTTTGCGGCGGCATATATCACGGCGGAATATGGAGCGGGCGGAACCTTGCTGCTTGCTGGTCCAGCTATCGGGCCTGTGCCATGGAGAGCTTCTGTTACAGCAACAACTCCACGAGAGGGCAACTTTGGCGGATCGTTCAGGCTTGGCGGTTTAGCGCAAAATGCAAATCTTCCTGCCTGTAGCAATGATGCACCAAGTTTTAGCATCACGATTAACGGAATCAAAACTTATTCCGTTAGCGGAACTTGGGAATTTAGCAACAACCAAAGCACTGTTCTAAGATCATGGAAGGGCGCTTATGGCAGTTCTGATCCGATCCTTCCATAATGGCTAATTTCCCTGCGCTAACTCCAAGCAGCCGCACCTATATCCCAGGTGCTCGGGCGAGCACTGCCATGGAGCTGCTCAGCGGTGATGAAGTGAGTGTGCGTCACGGCAATGGCCGCAGTGGCGACAAACTGAGCATGACTTTTAAGCAAATGACGCGGGCTGAGCATTACAGCCTGTTGAATCATTACGCTTTTCATGGAAGATTTGAGGCGTTTGATCTTACTGCCACAACGCTTGCGGCCACAAACCTGACATTTCCTGCAAACCATCAATGGATTTATGCTGAAACTCCTGCATTTGATGAGGTGTGTGATGAGATCAACGGAACAGTATCTTTAATCCTGATTCCACCCTACGTGATTTGACATGCCAACATTTCCATCGCTGATACCTGATGAGATCTCTTACGATCTCGGCGATCTAAACATTTCGGAGGCATCAACTGTTGCCAGCGGCCCTGTGCGATTCAGGCATTCGCTTAGAAACAATGGGCATGGCTTGCAACTGACATTCCGCAATCGAATCGAATCTGATGTTGATTTGATTCGTACTCATTGGAACCAGTCCGATGGATCGCATGGCTACTTTGAGGTGCCTGCTGCTATTTGGGGTGAGGCGGAAGGTGTCGTTGCATACGACGCTTTATATCGTTATGCCTCGCCTCCAGAAGAAGCACAAAAGGGCGTTTATTTTGACGTAACAGTTACATTCAGGATCCTTGAAGGTTGGGACTTGGATATTGCTTTAAGCGGCGGCACGGCAGTTGAGTTTGTGGTCGAAGCATTTGAGAACATCGCTTTTAATGGTTATTCCCCTTTCAATTTGCTAGCGTACGACGCAGATCCACCCACTGCTGAAAAGCTGTTAATAGCTGGCGGAGCCTGACCCATGCCCACTGCAACGACAGTTCCGGTCAAAATGGCACAGCGGCGTGACACCGCCGCGAACTGGACATCAATCAACCCGACGTTGCTGGCTGGTGAGATCGGCCTAGAGTCCGACACCGGCTACTGGAAGGTAGGCGATGGCAGCACTGCCTGGAACAGTCTTGCCTATGTGACCGGCCTGGGTGGCGAAATCCCGGTTAGCCGATTGGCTGATGGTTCAGCCCGTCAACTGCTGCAGACCGCTGCCAATGGCACGGATGTGGAGTGGACCAGCAATGTGGATGTGCCTGGGACGCTGGACGTAACTGGTGCTGCAACGTTCGATAGCAATGTCACGATCCAAGGTGATCTGACGGTCAATGGCACCACCACAACGATTGATACCACCAACCTGGCGATTGAAGATAAGAACATCGAGATCGGCAAAGTCACTACGCCCACCGATGTGACGGCTGATGGTGGTGGCATCACGCTCAAGGGCACCACGGATAAGACAATCAACTGGGTTGATGCCACTGATGCGTGGACATTCAGCGAGCACGTCAACATTGCCAGCGCCAAGGAGTACCGCATTGCCGGCACCAAAGTGCTGGATGCCACCAGCTTGGGCAGCGGTGTTGTCAGTAGCAGCCTGACAAGCGTTGGCACGATCGGGACTGGCGTCTGGAATGGCACCACGATTGGCACGGGCTATGGCGGTACTGGCCAAACCACCTACACCGACGGTCAACTGTTGATCGGCAAGACCGATGGCACGCTGGCGAAGGCAACGCTGACAGCAGGTTCTGGCGTCACGATCACCAATGGCAACGGCAGCATCACCGTTGCTAGTGCTGGCATACCAGATGGCGATAAAGGCGACATCACTGTTAGCGGCAGTGGTGGTACCTGGACTATTGACTCAGGCGCAGTTACAAGTGCAAAAATTGCCGATGGCACCATCGTTGATGGCGACATCAACGCCAGCGCGGCGATTGCAGGCACCAAGATCAGCCCGGATTTCGGTAGTCAAACCGTTACAACGACTGGTGTGATCAGTGCAGCACTCGGCGCTGCAGCAACCCCAAGCCTGACGTTTACCGGCGACCTAAATACCGGCATTTATTCCCCTGGCGCAGACCAAGTAGCCATCAGCACTGGTGGGTCTGGCAGGTTGTTTGTTGATGCGAGTGGGAATGTCAGCGTCGGCAACTCATCTGCATTTGATACTGCGGCTGGGCGAG
>Ga0222712_10006707_pt1 | contig 11305 bp, 9 predicted proteins | sample C33_657DmetaG_FD_165043 | JGI IMG/M metagenome (GOLD analysis project Ga0222712, IMG submission 165043) | Estuarine water microbial communities from San Francisco Bay, California, United States - C33_657D | ecosystem: Environmental > Aquatic > Marine > Unclassified | place: USA: California... | reverse complement strand
AATGCCCAATGACATACGGGATAAAAAACCAAAATAAGAAAAATGAAAAGCGCTAAATATGAGCGCAGTCACTATAATTGCCAAATAAGGCTTACCGGTCCATTCCATTAATATTTTTTGTAGGCTTGCCCTAAAAAATAATTCTTCTACGATGGCAGGCACCACTGCTACTGCGATAATAGCAAACAATAAATCGAGGACCGACTTCATTTGCGTCATTGCATACAATGCTTTCTTATATTGACCTTCCATTTGTGTTGCCCAATTTCTCAAAGCAATTGGGATAGGAATTTTTTCAGTTAGGTCACCTAAAGCGCCACTTAAAAATAATCCGGTGATGGCAATTAAAACAACAAGTCCTATTTGGTTCCAATTTTTAATACGCGCAAATCCTAATTCCGACACTAATGTATTCTTACTAAATAAGGCGACCACAATACCAGGTAATCCAAAGGCAATAATGGAGGCAAGTGCGTTGGCAAACTGTGCAATGGATGCATTTTGAGGCAGTAATAAAGCAGATTGTAGCCCACTAAAAGGTATATGCAATAAGGCAGCAGCAATTGAAAAGCTGATCATGCCCCCTAAAATTAGGCTGATACCAGACAATCCTATAAAAACGGCCATTTTTAGGCCGGGAGGCAGTTGAAATATGGAAGTTTCTGAACTTGACATGTAAAAGCAATTTATTGGTACATTTGCAATCGTATCCACTAGGATGCAAGATAATGAAATCATATGGTTAAAATAGGTCCTATTGTATTGCCCGATTTTCCGCTTTTACTAGCGCCCATGGAGGATGTAAGTGATCCTCCATTTAGAGCAGTATGTAAGGACAATGGTGCGGACTTAATGTATACTGAATTTATCAGTAGTGAAGGCTTAATTCGAGATGCAATAAAAAGCCGCCAAAAGCTAGATATTTATGATTACGAACGTCCTATTGGTATACAAATATTTGGCGGTGATGAAGAGGCAATGGCCATGTGTACCAAAATTGTTGACACCGTAAATCCCGATTTGATTGATATTAATTTTGGTTGCCCCGTAAAAAAAGTGGTGACCAAAGGAGCAGGTGCTGGTGTTTTAAAGGATTTGGATTTGATGGTGCGATTGACCGAAGCGGTCGTAAAAAGTACCAACCTACCCGTCACTGTAAAAACAAGATTAGGCTGGGATGATAGTACAAGAAATATACATGAAGTAGCATTGCGATTGCAGGATGTAGGCATCAAAGCCCTAGCCATTCATGGACGCACGCGTACACAAATGTATAAAGGTGAAGCAGATTGGACCTTGATTGGTGAAATAAAAAACGATCCACGCATTCATATTCCCATTTTTGGAAATGGTGATATTAATTCACCCGAAAAAGCATTAGAATATAAAAACCGATATGGTGTGGATGGTATTATGATTGGTCGTGCTGCTATTGGATATCCATGGATTTTTAGAGAAATAAAACATTTTGTTGAAACAGGTAACAGACGTGCCGATCCTACGATTGAGGAACGTGTGGAAGTAGCGCGCAAACATTTAATAAAATCAATGGAATGGAAGGGACCGATTGCAGGCATCAATGAAATGCGACGTCACTATGCTAATTATTTAAGGGGTTTACCTAATATAAAAGAATATCGAAATAAACTAGTGCGTATCACTGATCCAAAGGAAGTGGAAGCTATCTTAGATGAGATAAAAGAAAACTACAAGGACATGGTGATTGAATCAGGTCATATTGTTTTAGAAAATTACCACGAACACTGCCCTATTTAATTAATTCTGAAATTACTTTTTCTCGATAGCTGCAATGACTAAAGGATCTAATGGATCAATGGTCATTGGAAAATAATTCACCAACACGCCCTGTTCATTAATTAAATATTTACAAAAATTCCAGGCTGGCTCCTGATTACACCAACCATTCAGTGAAGGATCAGACAACCATTTATGTACCAAATTTTGATTATTCTTTTTGATAACAATGCTTTTTTCCATTAAAGGAAAACTAACGCCATAATTTTTTTTACAAAAAGCAGCAATATCTTGATTGTCACTTTTTTCTTGTCCTTTAAAATCATTGGCCGGGAATCCAATTACCACTAATTGTCCTTTGTATTGTTGGTATAATTTTTCAAGTGCTTCATATTGACCTGTATATCCACAATCGCTAGCCGTATTTACAATCAATATTTTTTTCCCTTTTAGCTCCGAAAAATTAAATGGGTTGCCATCAATAGTTGTTGCCTTTACATCATAAATGGAGCTTGCAGGCATCGCGCCATTTTTATTTTCCAATAATTTCTTTTTACCACTTGCATTCGTTGACCGCATAATCATTGGGTAAATGGATTTCAAAATGGATTGTCGATAGGACATATCCTTCTTCTTCATTAACACAGCAGCAGAAACTAATATTCCAATAGCAATGGCAACTTTTATCATGATCTTTTTTTTATTCTTCAATTGTAATTCAAATTTAGTGAGCAGTTTGCAAAAAATAATAACTTGATTACCCAATCAATCTTTTCAATAACCAAGCTTTGCCTTTATAGGGCGGATATTTAAAACTAGGATCTATCCAAGTAGGTGTTTTTAATACCGACTTCGTATGCGTAAATGTGTCAAAACTTAACTTGCCATGATAGCCCCCTGTTCCACTAAAACCTCTACCACCAAAAGGTAACTCATGATTGGTAATATGCATAGTGGCATTATTTACACATGCACCTCCAGAGGGTACATTGGTTAACCAATATTGTTCATCAACTTTGTTTTCAGTGAAAACATAAAAGGCCAATGGGTTTGGATTTTTTTGTATAATGGCCAAAGCTTCTTCCTTGGATGTGTAAGTAAGAATAGGAAGTATGGGGCCAAAAATTTCATCCTGCATAATTTTTGCATCTTCATGAATACCTGTCATGATGGTTGGTTCAATAAATAATTTTTCTCTGTTTGACTTTCCGCCATAAACAATCTCCCCTTCCGACAAATAACTAGTGATCCGCAACCATTGTTTGTCATTGATAATTTTTCCATAATGTTCTGACGCTTCTGCTTCTGCACCATAAAATGATTGAATCGCAATAATTAATTCTTTAATTAATTTATCCTTTAAATCAGTCGGTACTAAAATATAGTCAGGTGCAATACACATTTGACCACAATTGGAAAATTTAGGGCTCGCCAAACGACGTGCTGCTACTCTCAAATTTGCATCAGCCGTAATCACAGCAGGACTTTTACCACCTAGTTCTAAAGTCACTGGTACCAGTTGTTCTGCAGCGTATTTGTAAATTATTTTCCCCACCGCTGTACTACCTGTATAAAAAATATGATCAAATCTATTCTCGGTTAGTAAAGGAGGCAATACGGTTGCGCCATCCCCTTCTAAATAAAGCATATAATTATTTGGAAATAAGTCGTCCACTATTTTAGCCATTACTTTTGCCGTTGCTGGTGCAAATTCACTTGGTTTTAATACAGCACAATTACCTCCAGCAATTGCTCCTATTAATGGTGTAAACAATAACTGAAATGGATAGTTCCAAGGTGCAATAATACAAACCACACCCAAAGGTTCTTGTATGGTATAACTTGACGAAGGCATGTTCACCAAATTAGTAGCAACTGATTTGGGTTGCATCCATTCCTGTAAATGCTTAATCGTATGGTTTAATTCACTTAGGAAAAATCCAACCTCTGTGGCCCAAGCATCTTCGTCTGTTTTTTTAAGATCGGCATGCAATGCTTCATATAATATTTTTTCCGAATCCATGACTGCTTTCTTTAGCCTTTCTAATTGAAGTAATCTAAACGCATAGGTTTGGGTTGCGCCAGTATTGAAATAGTCCTTAAGTGCATTGATATTTGAGCTCATAGCATAAAATTATAGGGCAATTTAAGCTTAATTAGGCAAATGGACCTAGGAGGGAACTTCATTGGTAAAAATTATTTCAAATTATCCCAATTTTTATATAATTTAACGTACTTAAAAAATAAGATTTTATAACCATTAACCGTTTGCTATGTCCAAGAACAAATCAAATAACAGTCGTCGGGATTTTATAAGAAACTCTGCCCTTGCAATGGGTGGTTTCTATATAGTGCCAAGACACGTATTAGGAGGAAAAGGTTTTATTTCGCCAAGTGATAAATTACAAGTTGCCGGAATCGGATCCGGTGGAAAAGGCGAAAGTGATTTATTTAATTTTTACAATTCTGGGAAAGCAGATATCGCTTTTTTATGTGATGTAGATGATAGACAAGCAGTGAAAAGTCGTCAACGCTATCCTAAAGCAAAATACTATAAGGATTACAGAGAGATGTTAGATAAAGAGCACAAATATTTTGATGCATGTTCTGTATCTACACCTGATCATATGCACGCAGTACAAGCAATGGCTGCAATGCAATTAGGCAAACACGTTTATGTTCAAAAACCAATTGCACATGATATTTACGAAGCAAGGATGATGACCGAAGCTGCAAGAAAACATAATGTAGTAACTCAAATGGGTAACCAAGGTGCATCAGGTGATGGTGTTCGTAAGTTACAAGATTGGTATAACGCTGGCTTAATTGGAGATGTGCATACAATTTATTGTTATACGGATCGTCCAGTATGGCCACAAGGTGCAATACGTCCTGCAGCACCTTCTTCAATTCCTGCTGAATTGGATTTTGATTTATGGTTAGGTACTGCACCTAAAAAAGATTATTTCGATGGTATACTACCATTTAACTGGAGAGGCTGGTGGGATTACGGAACCGGCGCATTGGGTGATATGGCTTGTCATATTATGGCACCAGGTTTTGCTGTATTAGGTTTGGGTTATCCAGTTGCAGCTGAATGTAGTATTGCAACAAGATACACTGCACCTTGGCAAAAATTGGATGCACCTGATAGCCCGCCAATGGGATCTCATATAATTTTAACTTTCAAAGGACAATTCAATAAACATAAGGGTAAAAACAAGGAGACTGAAATTAAATTACATTGGATGGATGGCGGTATACAACCAGAAAGACCTTCTGAATTAGGACCTAACGAACAAATGGGTGATGGCGGTAACGGTATCATTTTTGAAGGAACTAAAGGTAAGATGATGGCCGGTACTTATGGTGTGAACCCACAATTATTACCGACGAGCTTAACTAAAACAACCACTGTTCCAAGCACAGTTGAATTAGTGAAAGGTGGTGCTGAAGGTCACTATGCTGCATGGGTAGAAGCTTGTATCGCAGGCCCTGGAAGTGATTTAGCTAAAAACTTGAGTTCTAATTTTGATATTGCAGGACCATTAACGGAATCCGTATTAATGGGCAACTTAGCGATTCGTAGTTATGATATCAAAGCACAAGAAAAAACTGCAAAAGGAAGAATAATTTATCCAGGCCGTAACGTTCAATTGTTATGGGATGGACCAAATATGAAGATCACCAATTTTGACGAAGCAAATCAATTTGTTAAACGCACTTACCGTGAAGGTTGGAGTTTAGGTGTTTAATTAAAATAGCTTAATGATAAACCCTTCCACGATAAATGAGTGGAAGGGTTTTTTATGTCCCTGATTAAGTGGTAACTTTATTCCTTATAGCGTCATGAAATGCTTTGCACACTTATATTTTAAAATTTATTTATGAAAAACTTTCAAGATCAATTTTTATTAAATCCAGCAATCACATTTTTAAATTTCGGCTCCTTTGGCGCAACACCCAAACCTATATTTGAAAATTACCAACATTGGCAAAGGGTATTGGAGGCAGAACCGGTGCAGTTTATTGCATTTGATGGATTTAACTATTTAGCAGAATCGAGAGCTGCTTTAGCAAAATATATTGGTTGTGCGGATCCAGATGATTTGGTGTATGTCACTAACCCTTCCTTCGCCATCAACCTCATTGCAAAAAATTTCCCATTAAAAGCAGGAGATGAAATATTAACGACGGATATTGAATATGGTGCCTGCGATCGGACTTGGAATTTTTATTGTGAAAAAGCGGGTGCTACTTACCGACGACAAAAAATTAATCTGCCCATTACAACTAAGGAAAAGTTTATTGCTGATTTTTTTGCAGGCGTTACCCCAAATACAAAAGCAATATTTATTAGTCAAATAACCAGTTCAACTGGATTAATTTTTCCCGTAAAGGAAGTTTGCGAAATTGCGAAATCAAAAGGACTCATCACTATTGTCGATGGTGCACATGTACCAGGACATATCCCATTCAATTTAAGTGAAATCCAAGCCGATTTTTATACGGGTGCTTGTCATAAATGGATGATGGCACCCAAAGGTTGTAGTTTTTTATACGCGCACAAATCGTTACAGCATCTTTGTGACCCCCTTATTGTAAGTTGGGGCTACAAAGCATTGAAACCTTCTCATTCGGCTTTTTTGGATTACCACCAAATGATTGGTACCCGTGACTTTTCGGCGTTTTTAACAGTACCTACTTGTATAAAATTTATGACGGAAAACGATTGGATTACTGTTAGAACTGCCTGTCATGAAATGGTCCTTGCTAACGCACAACGCTTTTATGATTTACTAGAATCAAAACCTATTAGCCCATTAACCAATGAATGGATTGGGCAAATGATCAGTATCCCCATCAAAACCAATGCGCCTGAAGTTTTACAAAGAAGGTTATTTACCGATTATAAAATTGAAATTCCAATCATGCGTCAGGAGAATGATGTTTACATGCGCTATTCCATCAATGCATTTAATACCATTGAAAATTTAGATACACTATATCATGCCTTGTCTGAATTAAAAAAACAAAATAGCCTTTAAATTTACGCTCTCCAATCTAAATTGTTTAAAACAATTGCGTTTTCTTTAGCGCAATCTAATTCAGTAGTACCGGTATAGGATTCTTGCTCAATGATGTGGAATTTTAAACCATTTTGCGCACCTACATATAAAATGTTTTTAAAATCGATGGTTCCTTTACCCAATAAACATGACTCATGCCCAGTGGGTGTTTTTATCAAATCCTTCACATGACATAATTTAAAACGATTAGGATATTTCTTTAAATATGCAATAGGATCGGCGCCAGCTGCTACTACCCAATAAATATCCATTTCAAAATCGACCAAATTAGCATCTGTCCCGTTCATCAAGACATCCTGTGGCATGCCGCCTGCCATTGCTTTAAAAGAATAGTCATGATTATGATAAGCAAAACGAATGCCATTCTTATTCGCTATTTCACCACACTTATTAAATTGATCCGCAAAACGCTTGTAATCATCAATTGATTTTTGCGCACCAATATGCGGACATATTAAATACTTCATTCCAATTTCACTAGCTTCAGCAGCCTTGCGTTCAAAATCCTTATTGATATCACAATGTGAAGCAATCATATTCATCTCCATATCACCCAATTGTTTTTTAAACTCCGTATTTTTCATACCCCAGAACATGCCATTAGCTCCCTCAAAACTTTCAATTTGCTTGTACCCACAATTAGATAAATGTTTCAACACCCCTAATGGATCTTTAGCCAATGCTTGCTTTACCGTCCACAACTGAATGCCAAACTTGTTTTTCTTTTGTGCCATCGCAAATAGCTGATTATTAAATGGGGTACCCAATGCTAAACTAGCTAATGCGGTGTTGCGTAAAAAACTTCTTCTTGAATTTGACATAGAATAAATTAAAATGGTAATGGATGCTTATTAAAAATGTTATTAAAATCTAATGAAAACTTAAATGAAAATATAAACTGCTTGAATTCTTGTAACTAAACAGTTGACTGAAAAAATATTATGCCCAAGCCTTATCTCCTTTAGCGTAAGGTACACAGCCCTCATATCTTCCAGGAATAGCTACATAACGAAGCGCTTTTGTTGCCCCTACTTCTGAAGTAAAAAATCCAGTCAGCGTTAATTCCTTTATCATGGTAAAATAATGTTTCTCGTTGCCTGTTTTTTTATCTGGATTTGCTTTTTGTGCTTCTTTATTCGCTTGTACTTCCTTGTCAAGTGCGCTAATTAAATCATGGCGCTCTTCTGCGTTTGCTTCCATAAAGGATTTACCAATTTTAGCTTTCGCTTCCTTAAATTGTAATGCGCGCATCCCTTCCATGAAAATATTTTGATTTTTTTCATCATAACAATCGCGAACCATCACTGACATAAACGCACCCACATTGGCTTCCTTGGCACCAGGGGTGTTGGTTGCAGGAATAATTATCTCCCCTACTTCATTTAAAAATGCAATGTCTGCCGCAGAAAAAACCAATCCTGTTTTTGCAGGAGTACATCCTGATAAAAATGCTTCCGCGCCTAAAACGGTTCCGCCCATAATAATGGCTACTCTTGATAATGCTTCGCGTCTGTTCATCATAAAATATAAATTTATTCGAGTTAATTATTTTTAAATATCGCAAATTTCAATTGCTTTTTTGAGTGACGCCATTGGATCTTTATCAGCAGGGATAAACTCCTGTGCCACATACCCTTTAAATCCAGTAGCTACAATAGCGCGCATAATAGCAGGATAATATAATTCCTGACGCTCATCAATTTCATTACGGCCAGGTACCCCGCCTGTATGATAGTGTCCGTAATAAGTATGGTTTGCATTAATCGTACGAATAACATCTCCCTCATCAATTTGCATATGATAAATATCAAACAACAATTTAAAATTAGGCGACCCTATTCGCTTGCACAATTCAACACCCCAAACAGATCTATCACACATATAATCCTTGTGATCTATTTTTGAATTCAATAACTCCATCTGAATCATGACCCCTCTTTTTTCAGCCAAGGCCATAATTTTTTTTAATCCTGTCACACAGTTGTTTAATCCTGTTTCATCATCCATGCCTTTTCTGTTTCCTGAAAAGCAAATCAAATTGGTGTACCCTGCATCCGCAACATAATTAATATGATCCGTATAATTCTTAACCAAGGTGTCATGAAAGCTTGGCTCATTAAACCCTTTGGTCAAACTAATTTCCGCACCATTGCACATGGTGGACACTAAATTATTTTCCTTAAGCACATGCCATTCGGAAGGGCCTACCAAATCCATCCCCACCATACCCATTGCTTTAAAGTTTTTAGCTAATTCCGTAATGGGATATTGACTATAACACCACCTACATGCAGAATGGTTAATTTTTCCTTTTAAAGAAAAGGGTTCGGTATCGTTTTGGAATCCTTGTTTCACTGATGCAATTAAATTTGAAGGGACCACGACACCTGTTGCCAAGGCCGCAGAACCAGTGATTACTTGTTTTAAAATTTGACGCCTATTCAGATTAGATGACATTACAAAATATTATATAAGTTCCCAGAATTTATGACTTGATAAATATAATTTTTTTTTCCTGTTTTTTATAAAGTTTTAAGTTAAAAATGGGGGTTTTTTGCGAAATTATAAGGAAATTGCTAAGGTTATAATCCGTCCTGTAAAAATGGATTTTAATTTATACAAAAGCATTAAAAATTTCAAATATGAATCGAAAATTACGTATGGGAATGGTTGGAGGCGGAAAAGACGCTTTTATTGGTGCCATTCACCGATTGGCTGCCAATATGGATGGCTTAATCGAAGTGAGTTGTGGTGCATTAAGCATTAATCCTGAAATAGCAGTTGCTTCTGGTGAGGCATTATTTTTACCAAAAGAAAGAACCTATTTGACTTATGATGAAATGATCAAAAAGGAAGCAAGTCTGCCTGCGAACGAGCGTATCGATTTTGTAACGATTGTAACACCCAACTTTGCGCACTTTGCCCCTGCGATGATGGCATTAGAATATGGCTTTCATGTGGTGATTGAAAAACCAATTACATTTTCATTAGATGAAGCAAAGCAATTAAAACAAAAATTAGACGAAACCGGCTTAACGCTTTGCTTAACACATACCTATTCTGGATACCCAATGGTCAAGCAAGCAAAGGCAATGGTTAAGGAAGGAAGGTTTGGAAAAATTAGAAAAATTTGGGTAGAGTACCCACAAGGTTGGTTAAGTAAATTATCTGAACGCGAAGGAAACGCACAAGCAGCTTGGAGAACCGATCCAAAAAAATCAGGTAAAAGTTCGGTAATGGGCGATATTGGCACGCATGCTGCGCACTTAGCTGAATACATTACTGGTGCAAAAATTACGGATGTATGTGCTGAGTTAAACACCATGGTCGAAGGACGATTGTTAGATGATGACGGCGCAGTGATGTTGAAATTTGACAATGGCGCTAAAGGCGTTTTAATGGCATCACAGGTAGCAGCGGGCGAAGAAAATGCTTTAAAAATAAGAGTGTATGGCGAAAATGGTGGTATCGAATGGGCACAACATGAACCCAATACATTATTAGTGAAATGGTATGATCAACCCACCCAAATATTAAGGGCTGGTGGAAATTATGGCGCACATTTATCTCCTACTGCAATTCATAATTGTCGAACTCCAGGCGGACATCCAGAAGGATACTTAGAGGCATTCGCAAATATTTATAGAAACTTTGCATTAACGATTGGATGTAAAATTGATGGCACCACACCTACCGCTGAAATGCTTGATTTTCCTGGCATTGAAGATGGATTAAGAGGTATGGCGTTTATTGATAATGTAGTTGCGTCATCACAATCGGATGTGAAATGGACTCCATATGTTATATAAAAATAAAGTTACCATTCACAACTTATTAAACAAATAGTATGACCACAATAAAAGGACCTGGAATATTTTTAGCACAATTTATGGGCGATGTTGCGCCATTTAATTCTTTGGAAAGTATTTGCAAATGGGCAGCTTCCATAGGATTTAAAGGTGTTCAAATTCCTAGCTGGGATGGAAGATGTATTGATTTAAAAAAAGCGGCTGAAAGCAAAACATACGCAGATGAAATAAAAGGTATTGTAGCAAGTGCTGGTATGGAAATCACGGAACTCTCTACACACTTACAAGGACAATTGATAGCAGTTCATCCTGCCTATGATGCACAATTTGACGGATTTGCACCAAAGGAAGTACATGGAAATTCAAAGGCAAGGACTGAATGGGCTGTACAACAATTAAAATATGCTGCTCAGGCTTCCCAAAATTTAGGATTAAACGCACACGCAACATTTAGTGGTGCATTATTATGGCACACGGTGTATCCTTGGCCACAACGTCCGGCAGGGTTAGTGGAAACTGGATTTACTGAATTAGCAAAAAGATGGTTACCCATATTAAATGAGTTTGATAAAGTAGGTGTAGATGTTTGTTATGAAATACACCCTGGCGAGGATTTGCATGATGGTGTTACTTATGAAATGTTTTTAGAAA
>Ga0222712_10006703_pt1 | contig 11310 bp, 5 predicted proteins | sample C33_657DmetaG_FD_165043 | JGI IMG/M metagenome (GOLD analysis project Ga0222712, IMG submission 165043) | Estuarine water microbial communities from San Francisco Bay, California, United States - C33_657D | ecosystem: Environmental > Aquatic > Marine > Unclassified | place: USA: California... | reverse complement strand
ATGCAGCAGGCGCATTGGGAGGAGTCGCCGAATCAACAGAGCCGACTCGAGTCGCTGAATCAAAAGCGCGCGCTCGAAGGACTACATCAAAAGCACCCGTGGCCGCGCCCGTGGCCGCCGAAATTCTGGATGAAAGTCCCGTTGCCGACCCAGCGACGAGTAGCGTCATAGAGGCGAAGACGAAAGCACCGCTCGCTCGAGTCACGAAATCAAAACGTGCCGTAAAAGGTGCGGCCGCCCAGGAAGCGGCTGCGATCGAAGACGTGGATGCAGCAGGCGCATTGGGAGGAGTCGCCGAATCAACAGAGCCGACTCGAGTCGCTGAATCAAAAGCGCGCGCTCGAAGGACTACATCAAAAGCACCCGTGGCCGCGCCCGTGGCCGCCGAAATTCTGGATGAAAGTCCCAGGAAAGATGAACCGATCGCCGTGACGCAGCAGACGTCTCCGATTGGTGCTCATTAGCACCTGGCCTCTCATTCGCTCGCGATTCAGAGGCCGCTCGCAATTAACAAAAAAGTCAAGTTGTTGCCCGCCGTGTTGTAAACCACCACATTGTTGCGAATCAAAACTCGTCAAAGTGTCTCACTGTTCAAACAAAGAGAAGTGCAATCCTCGTGCGCGTCCCCGCCGCCGCCGCCATCGCCGCAGTGTTCGTCGTCACCGCGAACGGTCGTCGTCCTCCGTGCGATCGCGCGATGCAGTACAACTTTAAAAAGATCGCCACCGTGCCAACGGCGAATGATTTCATCGATGTCGTGCTGTCGCGCACGCAAAGACAAACCCCCACCGTGGTGCACGCGGGGTATGCCATCACAAGAATCCGTCAATTTTACATGAGAAAGGTGAAGTACACGCAGACGAGCTGGAACGAAAAGCTGTCGAGAATTCTCGAAGATTTTCCTCGCGTGGACGACGTCCATCCGTTTTACAGCGATTTGTTGAACGTGCTGTACGACAAGGATCATTACAAATTGGCGCTGGGTCAATTGAACACGGCGAGAAATATGATTGACAAGATTTCTAAAGATTACGTGAAACTCCTCAAGTACGGGGACTCGCTGTACCGATGCAAACAGTTGAAACGAGCCGCACTTGGTCGCATGTGCACTATCATGAAGAAACACGCGGCGTCTTTGGCGTATTTGGAACAAGTACGTCAGCACATGTCTCGTTTGCCTTCCATCGACCCGAACACAAGATCGATTTTAATATGCGGTTATCCCAACGTCGGAAAGTCCAGTTTCATGAATAAAGTCACTCGTGCGGACGTTGAAGTGCAGCCGTATGCGTTCACGACCAAATCCATTTACGTAGGTCATACTGATTACAAGTACCTTCGTTGGCAAGTCTTGGACACGCCCGGGATTTTGGACCGACCTTTGGACGAGCGGAACACGATTGAAATGCAATCCATCACCGCTTTGGCGCACCTGCGTGCGGTGGTTCTTTACATAGTCGACATAAGCGAGCAGTGCGGATTCACTATCGCCCAGCAGGCAGCGTTATTTCATTCGATCAAACCTCTGTTTGCCAACAAGCCACTCGTCGTTGCCGTGAACAAAATTGACGTTCGCAAACTCGAAAGTTTGAGCGCCGAGGAGCGCAAGTTGATCGACGGTATGCGCGAAGCCATGCGCGGTCCCGCAGCGCTTCAACTGGGTGACGACGATTCTTTGCCGACGATGTCGACGTTGAGCGAAGTTGGAGTGATGGACGTGAAAAATAGATGCTGCGATTTGCTGTTGGCGCACCGCGTGGAACAGAAGCTCGCCGGACGCCGAGCGGGTGAGGTCATGAACCGTTTGCATGTCGCCATGCCGGTTCCTAGAGATTCCAAGAAACGCCCCGCGTTCGTACCGCCATCCCTCGAAGAGAGCCGCGCGCGAAAGGCGAGCGGAGAGAAGATTGTCACAGAAAAGGATTTGCAAGAACAAAACGGCGGTGCCGGCGTTTACTCGGCCGATTTACGCAAGCATTACTTGTTGGAAAACGACGAGTGGAAGTACGATATTATGCCCGAAATTTACAACGGCAAGAATGTCGCAGATTTCATTGACCCCGAGATCGAAGCCAAGCTCGCCGAGCTCGAGCGCGAAGAAGAAGAGCTCGAGGCGCAATGGGAAGCTGGGCGAATGGACCGCGAGCCAGTGGAAGAGGACTTGGACGACGACGAAAAAGAACTGCTCGGCCAGGTGCGCGCGCGCCGCAACAAGCTCGTCGCCGAGCATCGACGCAAGAAGGCGGCTGGTAACAACAACCCTGTTGTGCCTCGCAAGGTGGACGCCGACCGAAAGTTGAACACGAAGAACATGAAGGCTGGTCTAGAATCCATGGGCCTAGACGCGTCCCTAGCTGTCGAACGAGCTCGATCGCGCTCGGCCTCCCGACCCGCCAAACGAGGCCGCTCGTCTGGTGATGCCGCGATGAATGACGACGGCAAGGAGGAGAAGAAGATCCGAACGTCCAAATCGCGCTCCAAATCCGTCGCTCGACGCGTTAAGGATGCCCCAGCGCCTGGTGAGGGCTTCGCGAATAAGGATGCAAAGATGCGGGCGATTAAGATGGCGGATAAGGCGCAACGCAAGATGAACAAAATGGCCAAAGCCGGCGAAGGTGATCGAACGATTCAAACCGCTATGCCCAAACACCTCTTCAGCGGTAAGCGGGGCATCGGCAAAACGGATCGCCGTTAACATCGCCGATGCAGTTGGTGAACATTTGTACGTCGAATCGCTCGTCGTATCAGAAGTTGTATGTAGTAGTCGTTCTAACAACATGTGGTGGAATGTAGTATTCAATCAAACTATAAGCGTTAACACGAGAGGCGGCGGCGGCTAATCTACATCACCTTGGTTGATTTTGACATCAAGCTGCCGACGACTCGTTCCATGTTCGCGACGGTGTCGATCGCCGCCTTGTACATAGTCTCCGCCTTGGGATCATCAAAAACAACTAAGCACCCCGAGCCTTGGTCTAAGATGCCCTCGAACTTGCGATCGAGAATCATCTGAGAAAGCTTCATCTCCACATCCGCTAAAGGAAGCTCGATCAAAGCGGCGACGTGCGCAATCTCGACGCGCGAAAACGGCTCGATGATACGCTTCAAGTTTTGCTCCATCAAAGAGTCTTGTAAGCTTCCCAAGTGCGCGGCGATGATGGGGTCGTCCCCAAGGTGCGCCGAGTAAGCATTCAGAATCTGCTGCAGACCTTTCAACGACCGCGCCTTGTACGCCTCACTCACCGCCTTCATCGCGTCCAACGCTTCGCCTTGATGTTGCAGTCCCCCTTTGCTCGAAATCAACACCGCCACGTCTTCTGCTTGCCCGCACATAATTTTGCACATCAACATGTACTTAAGCGCCGTCACCGCCGCGGGCTTATCATCTAACGAGTTCAGTTGCTCGAACGCTTCGAAAAAATACGAGTACGCCGTCTTGTAATCTTTTTCATCGGCGTGTAAGATACCGGACTGCGAATCAATCTGGCACTGCACGCTCGGCGGGACGTAGATTGCGTTCGCATTCGTTCTCGCCGCCGTCAGTGACGCCTTTGATTTCGGCAAATTTCGCAGCGCATAGTGGATTCTTGACTCTAACAAGTGAATGTCCACTAGCAACAGTTTGTCATCCAACTTTTTGACTTCGCGCGAAAGCGACCCGACGACTTTGAGCGCCTCGGGGTAATCTCGCATCGTCAAGTGTAGCGTCGCCAATCGCAGCTCCACGCGGTGTCGCAAGAACGTTCGCTTCTCCGAACGCGCCCATTCGACGTGTTCGCGACACAATTCCACCTGCAACGCGTCGTGTCCTTTGATCTTCGCCATGGCGTCGATCAGGAGCGCGCGCACGATCTTCGCCACCTTGGCTTTCGGCGCGTTCGCCAAAAGCGGTCGAAGTTCGGCGAACAGGGTTTGAAATCCTCGAGCGTCATCTCTCGACGCGTACGCATTTCCAAGCTCTTCGATCGCGTGTTCCTTCGCCTTCATCGCATCGACGCGCGTCAACGCCCAATCGTCATCGGTGGTGAAAATCACCGCGCGCAAGCGCTCGATGTCCTCCTCGCTCGCGCGCATGACCGACGTTTTGACGTCGCTTCGCGCGTCGATCGCGATCGCGACGACCGCGGTCGATGGACGACGCGAACGCGACGACGGGTTGTGCGACGCTCGACGACCGCGGTCGCGGTCGTCGACGCCGTTCGACGACGACGACGGACGGCCACACATGCGGTCGGTCGGTCACACTGTCGGTCGGTCGGTCACACATGCGGTCGGTCGGTCACACTGTCGGTCGGTCGGTCGTCTTTCGGGGTCCTGGTCGGTCGGTCACAGTCCGTGATCGGTCGGTCACTCTTTCCCCGTCATCCGCGAGTGATTCCATCATTCGCGTCGATCGATCGATCGATCGAGCGATCGATCGCTCGGTCGTTCTTTCACGCTCGTTCACACTTTCTTTACTCTCGCTCGAGCGTGTTTTAACGTATACTCACACTCATCCGCGAGCGATTCATTCGCGTTGAATCGATCGGTCGGTCGTTCGGTCGGTCGGTCATTCCCCTCCGTCACACGTCGACGCGCCCGTCGTCGTCGGTACGCGAATGAAAACGTCGACATCGGCGTCGTCACGAGCGCGTGCGCGCGCGACGACGCGAATGCGAGGACGACGGCGAGACGGACGACATCGGGCGATCGCACGCGCGTCGCGCGAGGCGTGGGCGGTGGAGTGCGCGCGCGTGTTCGCGTGGGACGACGTCTTGCGCGCGAATGATGATGATGATGATGACGACGATGATGACGACGATGAGACGATGAATGACGAGTTTAAGGAGAGACGAGAGCGATCACGCGATGAGGATGATGGAGAGCGACGAACGATGTCGTCGTCGACGTCGTCGTCGTCGTCATCGGCGGCGCTCGCGCGCGGGAGCGCGAAGAAACACATCGTCATCGACGGGGCGAACGTGGCGTGGGGATTGGCGCAAAAAACGCGCTCGCGGTTCGCGAGCGCGACGCGCGCGGCGTCGAGCGCGGCGGTGTGCGCGGCGCTGGATTATGAACCGTGGCGCGCGAGAGGGTTTGAGACGCACGCGTTTATACCGCGAGAGTACGTCGTGGGGTACGTGAATTCGGTGTGCGACGGCGGCGGATTGTCCGCGGTGAACGCGGACGTGGTGAAGTATCTCGGGAAAGGGGTGTGGGTGAATTCGAGATTGATGGATGAGGTGGATGCCGGGCGATTGACCTTGGTCTCGCGCGACGGCGTCGATGGACGAGGGTCGAGGAAGGCGGATGATTTGACGATATTAACGCGCGCGAAAGAGGCGGACGCGTGGATATGTAGCAACGATAAGTTTAGGGATCACAGACGCGAGCGCGATATCGGGTTCTCCTCGGGCAAGGCGTTGAAGGAGTTCGCGCGTTTACGGAGGTTTGATCATAACTTTTTGATCACCGTGGACGAAGCCGCGGTTAACGCTGCGATCAGCGCCAGCGGGTGGACTCCGCGAGTCGGCGCCAGCTTTGTGGAAAATTACGACGGGCCGCAGAGACGCGTCGCGCCAGAACGCGAACCGAACGCGCCGACGCCCTATCACGCGATGCCGCAGCACGTCCTTCCAGTGTACTTCGAGCCCCTACCGACGGACGCGATGAAGACGGCGCGTAAGACATACTTGGAGCGACAAGGTTGGACAGTGTCGCGCATCTTGGCTTGATGTACACAAGAGTTGGCGATAAAAAAATCATCTAGACATTTGTATTGGACAACACGAAAACTATTGTTAAAGTGTGCGCGGAAGAGGAATGGACGAGCCGCCGCCACCGCCGCCGCGTCCACCGCCGCCGCGTCCACCGCCACCGCCGCCTACTACGCCGCGACCGCCACCGCCGCGACCGCCGCCGCCGCCTCTACCACCGCCTCTTTGACCGCCGCCGCCGCGCGCGCCACCCGATGGGCCGCGTCCGCCGCCATCGTACCCGCCGCCGCCGAAACCGCGACCACTGTAATGTCCTCCGTAATTCGCGCGCGCGAACGACGCGTTTCCTATGAGTGCGCTGTCCGCATCGGCCAACAGTTCAGAAATCGCGAGAACGGCTTCTGATAGCTCCGGGGATAACGTCTTCATCGGCTGTTCGACTCGGAACGCGAATGCGCGCTGAAGACGAAGGCGTAGACACGTGATTTGCGCGACGGCTCGCAACGGTACGCGGAAACGCAACCATTTATCAACCACGAGGAACGCCGAAGGCGGCCCTGGGCGACAGATCCGTTCCCCAGTCTCGGGATCGACGTCGAACGCATCGGGTTCAACCGTCAGAGTCGCGCACACGAAGACTATCGCCGATGCGGCAACGAGAGTGCACTCGCGAACTTGCACGGCGTGCGCACCGCGAATGAGTTCATCGAAACACGCGAGCGTCGCATTCTTCTCGCCATTTTCATTTCTTTCGTTCAACGCCTGCACGTCGAGCTTGCCGTTGACGGAGCCTGCGTGCACTCGAACGCGCTCGCCGCGAAGCGTCGCTAACGTTGGCGCTTTGCAGGAGGGCAAGAATCGTCCGATGAGCGGGTACATACCCACGGCGAGCACCGCGCGAACGAGGGAGCCGGAGTGTGAATTGCGACTCGCACTTTGTAAGTCAGAAATGATCCCGCGCTGAATGAGCGCAGTGACGAGCTGCTGTCGCATGCCTTTGATCATCTGAAGCGTCGAACCGGATAGGGCGTTCTCCGTGAGAAATTGCCTTTCGCTTTGGCGCCCGCGGCTCAACTCTTGCTCCCACGCCGTGTATGCTTTCGTCACCGCCAGGTGATCGCTCCCGCCGCCGGCTTCATCTGAGAAAGCACAACGCGCGGCGTCGGCCATCTTGCGACCATCAGCGGTGATTATAAACGGCGAACGATAAGCCGCGGCGCACGCAACCGTTAAGATTGGATCAAGTACGCCGAATAATGCGGCGTAGAGAATCATCTTACCGACGCGAGGATGCAATGGAAGCTCCCCTAAGTGTCGCCCGAGTCTCGTGAGACGCTCGTCGTCGGTGAGCGCTCCAATGTCTTGAAGCAACTGCACCGCATTGTCGATCGCTTGCGGCACGGGTGGCTCGACCGCTTTCGTCAAGAATCCAGCTGTACTACCTTTGCCTGCCGACACGACGCCGGCGCCGCTCTCGGCGAGCACCCGCACTTGCAAACAAAGTTCCTCGAGCGGTGACCTTTGCATTTCGGGTAGTTGAAACTCGCTAAACGACTTAAATCGAGATTGGGAGTAGACACGATAACACTCGCCTGGACGAACGCGTCCGGCGCGACCACGGCGCTGTTTTGCGCTAGCCTGCGAGATCCACGCCGCCTGCAAAGTCGACACCGCAGAGTACGCGTCGTAGCTCTTCTCTTTAAGCCGCCCGCTGTCGATGACGAACACGACGTCGTCAATCGTCACCGCGGTTTCAGCTATATTCGTCGACAGCACGATTTTTCGCAGGCCCTTGGGTGGGCGTTGAAACACTTTTCGCTGTTCCGCCGGGGCCACCATAGAATGGAGCGGCAGTATCGTCGCCGCGTGGCAAATGTTATAATCCGCAGCAAGGGAATCGCGGAGCTTTGAAATCTCATCCCAGCCGGGAAGAAACACTAGAATGGCCCCATCGGACCCTTCGTCCACCGCGCGTTGTTTAACGATCCAGACGATCAATTTGTGAATCAAATCGACGTCCACTTCATCGGGGTCGACGGTGAGCTGATAGTCGCTCAGAAGCAGCGCCGATTGCTCTTGGCTTCCCACGTCCTCGCTCTCGTCATCCATACTTCTGATAGCCTCCGCTAATTCCACGTGGTCGAACTTATCAGCCCAGTCCGCGGCGGTTCGGCCATCGCTGCTTCGCATTTTTGACGACGCCCCGAGACCAAGAAGTTGCGACACTTCCATTTGGCGTCCTTTACCAGCCGCGACCATCAAAGCAGTCGCGCCAGTGGAGTGCGAAACGTTGACGTACGACAGCCCGCTAGGATCGACGCCTCGCGCGCAAGACATGAGCCAGTCGAAAGCCTCGTCGCTATCTTCTAGAAACGCGCGCATAATAGCCTCTCGCATGACCTCGACCACGGGCCCCGACGTCGGCGCCTTGATTTGCGGCTGCTCGTGCGCCGCCTTGGCGTGCGCCGCCTTGGCGTGCGCCTTCACGTGCGCGCCGGCGCGCGCATCCCCGCTCCATCCAATCATTCCTAAGATGTCGTCTAAATGAAATTCCGTCACTGGATGCGTGTAGCCGGGCACGGAAATCACCGGACAACGTCCAAAATATTCACTAAACAAATCCTCGCGCATCGTCGCCGACATCAAAATCAGCTTCAAGTGCGGTTGCTTGGGCAAAATATCCTTCAAAATGATGGTTAAGAAATCGGCGAACAAGTCGCGCTCGTGCAACTCGTCGATGATGATGTGCGTCAACGATTTGCACATTCTATCGCTTTCATCGCTCGTGAGCTTGCGCAGCAACACGCCGGACGTGCAAAACAGAAGCGACGCATCTGGGCTCAGTTTCGATTCGAGGCGAATCTGATACCCCACGGTGCTTTGTCCGATCGCCTCGCCGCGTTCGTTGGCGATGCGTTCGGACACGGTCATGGCGGAAATACGACGCGGTTGCGTGCACACGATCGCCGCTCCTCGCCCGCTCTCCCACGCATCGTCCAGGACGTACTGCGGCACCTGCGTCGTCTTCCCACACCCCGTGGAACCGGCGACGAGGACGACTTGGTTCTCCCTCACCGCGCGCACGACGGCGTCTTTGAATTCCCACACCGGCAACGCCCGACGTTTGGCTTGAATCCCCGCCAACGCCCCGTCGCTTTCGATCTTTGTTTTCAACTTCCGCGCGTTATTCGCGCACTCCTCCGCCGAGCTCCATCGTCCGCGCAATTCACAACTACTCTTCGTCGAGCGAACGCGCGTTTTCCATTCGTTTCCTCCTTCGCCTCGCGCGTCGAGCTCATCCGCGCGCGTCCCGGTCACCGCGACTCTGATTTCCTCCGCGCTTTGGCGATAGCGCTCGAAATAGTTTTCCATCACTCCATTCAAACGCTCGTTTAATCGTAAATCGTACGTCTCTTCCGCGTCGCTCGGGACGAACTCGCGAGGTTTCTTCACGCGCACCTTGCGGTCGTTTCCTTGCCCGTACGATTTCGACGTGAAGCCGTACTTTTTACATTCCGCGTGCACGACCGCGCGGAAATGATTGTCCTCGGTGGGTGGGAATTCGAGCTCAAACGCGTTGACGTCGGCGCGAAACGCTTCGAGAGCGTCGACGATGGAGATACGCGAGGACTCGCCGACGGGGCGGATGAACGCGTTTCGCGGAGGGTCGGCGGAGCGCGCGCTCTTGCGGTGACCCATGACTTCGAGAGCGAGCGAGCGAGCGAACGCGGGGGACGACGCGCTGAAGTGACGAACGCACGCGAGACGAGGGGAAGAGTGAGGACGAGGGAAAGAATGAGCGCGCGCGGGCGACGGCGCGAGGCGCGTTACTTGTTACAGAAAATTGATGGTACGCGCGGAATAGTGATACTTGTACACGCAGAGACGAAGGAGAGGACGAGAAAAGCCTCGGCTTCGTTTGAGCTCGATCGAGCGCGTCGTCGATGGCCCAGAAGAAACAAAAAAATACCGTTCGGGTAAAAAAATTATTCGCGCGCGGGCGGCGCGCGTCATCGAGCGGGAGCGTTCGTGAGCGGACGCGCGCCGGGCGCGATGAGGAATGTCCCGCGCTCCAAACCATCGAAATCAATAGCGCTGAAGAACGCATGCGCGCGAGCGCCGGCCAAGTCCAGGCGTCGCGATTCGTCGGCGACGAGGAGCGCGGCGACGAAATCGCGCGCCGTCGACGACGTCTCAGCCATCGACGTCGCGTCGTAGCCGGCGAGGACGCTTTCGTACACTTCTTTGTCGTTCGCACCGGAGAATGGAAACGTCCCGGTGAGAAGAACGTGCGCTAGAACGCCGAGAGCCCAAAAATCAACGCCGTAGGAATGCGAGCCGACGGCGATGAGCTCCGGGGCCATGTAATGCGTCGACCCGCGCGTGCTATACGACCGTTCGCCCGGTAACCCGCGCAAACGCTTCGCTAATCCAAAATCCGTGAGCTTCATAGAACCATCGGCGAAAAGAATACAGTTTTCAAGCTTGACATCGCGGAAAACGACGCCGCACTCTGAGTGCAAGAAGCTGACGGCGGAGAGCGCGCACGCGCAATAATACGCCGCTCGCCGCTCGTCGCACTTCGACCCGGGCAACGACGTGAGATGCGCGAACAAATCCCCGAGCTCGCCCAAATCTTGCACCAAACTCACGAAATTCGGCTCGAGCGACACGCTCCGTAAACAAACAATGTGACGACATCCCACCGACGCTTCTCGATGCAACTCAATCTCATTCGCGAACAACGCCGCGAATTCCTCGTCGTCCCTGAGCGTCGTCAGCGACACCGTTTTCATCGCCACGCGCTCGTTCCGTCGCTCGCTCAAAGCGAGCCACACCGCACTGCCATACCTCCCATTCCCTAACCGTCGCACTCGAGCGAACTCGCCGTCGAACCGTTCGATCCCTGTCGTATTCGGCAACGCGCTCGTCCTCGCCTCGCTCGACCTCGCGTCGCTCGCCCGCTTCGCGTTCATCTCCCACTCATTCCTCTCATTCCCTTCCTCCTCGCGCTGTCGTTCGACCACGCGCGCGTGTTGTTCACACTCTTTCGTCAAATCGAACAAGCATTCATCTCCAACCCCTCGGTCGCGCGCATTCGCCCGCGCGCCGCGCGCTCGCGTCTCCTCCGTCCAGCCGTCGCGCAACGCCAGCGGGTTACACACGCTCGCCCGCGCGAGCTCCACGAACGCTTCGGTGCTCGAATGCGAGCTCGAGCGCGACAAGAAATCATTCGACGCTCGCCCTGTGGTGTGCCTCGAGCGATCGCCGCTCGACCGTCGTCGGGCGTTCGACGCGTTCGATGCGTTCGCGTGCGATGCGTACGCGTCGATCGCGAGTGGGTTCACGATCGTCGACGACGTCGATGGCGACGCGTCGAGGTGACACGAGGCGTGGAATTTTTCTTCAACGCCGAAACGCGTCGACGTCGTCATCGAAGTCGCGATGTGACGGGGTGGTTTAACGATCGATCGATCGATTGATGAATTGATGTCGTTGGTGGTGATTGCATTCTAATTAATTCAACACATTCGCCGCATTCGCGCATCCATCACCGACGTCGACGCGCTCATGCGATTGGAGTATTTTTGTTTCTTTCGCCCTCGCGTTCGTA
>Ga0222712_10006702_pt1 | contig 11310 bp, 16 predicted proteins | sample C33_657DmetaG_FD_165043 | JGI IMG/M metagenome (GOLD analysis project Ga0222712, IMG submission 165043) | Estuarine water microbial communities from San Francisco Bay, California, United States - C33_657D | ecosystem: Environmental > Aquatic > Marine > Unclassified | place: USA: California... | reverse complement strand
GAAGAGGTAGCCGTTGGGAGAAATGTGAGCGATTACTTAAAAAGGATTGGCGTGTATGGCGGTCCCCACAATCACTAAGCGCGAGTTGATGCGGCAGATTCGCCGTTTTCTCAAAGACCAAAACCGTGGAATCAGCACAAAACTCTTTGCCGAGCTTTGCGGCATTGACCGTTCCCACTTGCTTGATGTCTTCATCTATCGCGTGTCTCCGCTTACCGAGTACGTCCAAATTCGCGTGTCAAAGGGCTATACATCTTGGCAAAACGGCGAAGTCGCCATCATGCAAAACCGAGACAACACAAGATTTGTGGCATACCGGAGAGAACCAAAACCCCGATTAACGCCAAGCACCAGCTTGAAAATGGTTAACGGGGAGATTAAGATTAAGGTTGGGATTAGCAATCGTGGAGACTACTCCGGCGAATCCTTGGATGAATCATTTAAAAGGGGATGAAGATGGCAGTATTGAAAGACTACAAGTGCGAGAAACACGGCTACTTTGAGAGCTTTGAGGCGAAATGCCCAATGAAAAACTGCGATGAAGAAGTGTTCGTGGTGTTTCTCCAAGCACCGGGTTTAATCTCGGATGCCACAAAAAGCAATGACAAAAACATCAAGCAGTTGTCAATTGACTTTGGCATGACCAACGTCAAGTCCACCCGCGAGGGCGAAAACCAAGCCGGTTTCTTTACGCGCAACAACAAGACCAGCAAGTCTCAATTGGAGAAAGAAGCGCGAGAGGCTGCCGAGCGTCCACGCGAAGCAAGACCGGGAGATGCCGCCATTTGGGGTGGTGATGGTCGATACAACATGAAAAATGTCATGTCTGGTCGAGCAGTTAGACCAGTTGCCGATGAAGCTGTATCATTCAACCCAAAAGCGGCTGGAAATTTGACAGGACCCAAGGCGGCGAGTTACATTCCTGACCATGAAAACTTAACCATCAAGAAATAATGCGGATACCTACCGAAGAAACAGCAAGAGAGTTTTTCTACAAAGACTTGATTGAAAAGTGCATGGTGTCCTTGCAAGAACGCAAGGGGGACTACTCTTCTCTGCGTTCATGGTTTTTGTTTGGCTCCGGTCCTGAAGAACCGCCAACAATCTTCAACAAGATTTATCCGCACATTGACCAACTTACATCGTTTCTTTACTCAGCAGAAACAACGCGCTTCTCAATCAATGTCGGCGCATCGGTTCCCGGTCAAGAACACATCAAAGTCCCACGCCTAACACTTGCTCTCAACGATGAATGGTTGAACAGCAACGCTGACCAAGTTTTCAGTTCGGCACTCACATGGGCTTTGGTCTTCAACTCAACATTCATCAAGCTGGTTGTGAACAACGGCATCCATCCGTACATGGTAGAGCCAGCCAGCATTGGTGTCTTGCGTGAAGACACACCGCATACAGACAGGCAAGAAGCCATCGTTCAAACGTACTACATTACCAAGTCTGAGCTATATGCCCGTCTGTATTCCCATCCCAAGCGCGACTCAATCGTCAAGCGCATTACGACAAGCGTACACACGAAGACCGAAGATTTGCCAGAAGGTGTTGACCGCATCCTCTTGTCGCAGTCCAATCCGACTCTGTACGGTACAGTTAACCTAGACCTTGGCGGCACAAACCGTTACAAGGCGCGGGTTGCCGAAGAAACAGTCAAAATGTTTGAGCTTTGGGTGTGGAACGATGACATCCAAGACTATCAAGTGGTCACAATGGCTGACCCTGATGTGTTCATCTATGACCGCCCCGGCGCATCTATGTTCTTGAAAGGCGAATTGCCTTTTGTTCAGATTTGCCCTAACCCTCAGTTTGATTACTATTGGGGTCAGTCTGAAGTGCAGCGACTTATTTTCTTGCAGTCGTTACGAAACAACCGCATGACCGAGATTCTTGATTTGCTCTCCAAGCAAGTCAACCCGCCAACAGCGTTGACGGGCTTCACCGGCATCTTGGACGAAAAGAATTTTGCCTTGAACCGCGCTGGCGGCTTGCTGTCTACCGATATGCCAAACGCCAAGGCTGAACGCCTTGCGCCACAAATGCCAGCAACACTTTTTGAGGTCATCCATGAAGTCGATTCAATGTTTGCCGAAGCCTCTGGTATTTCTAGCGTTCTGTCTGGTCGCGGGGAGTCAGGCGTTCGCTCTGCTGGTCATGCTTCTCAACTAGCCAGACTCGGTTCAAGCCGCGCCAAGAAACGCGCTTTGATTGTTGAAGACTCTCTGGAAAAAGTAGCCACTCTGTATCTCAAGCTGATGCAGCAATACGACAACACTCACTTCCTTGATGAAGAAGGAAACAAGTTTGTTGCAGAGCAATTCACACGCGATTATGTTGTGAAAGTTGATGCTCACAGCAATTCGCCTATCTTCACCGAAGACTTGCGCCAGCTTGCGTTTAATCTGTTCAAAGCCCAAGCTATTGACAAAGAATCATTGCTTGACTTGCTTGAGCCTCCGATGAAACAATTGTTAAAAGACAAGCTGAAAAAACGCGAAGAAACTGAGGCTGCAAAGCCCCCACAAGCTCCCGCGCCCAAGGCTTCTGGCAAACCTGACTTAAAGGCACTCTGACATGGCTACTCGCTCACCCATTTCGCCAAAGGCTGACCAGCCTAGAATCACCAGCAAAGAATTAGGCAAAGAAGAGTCTCGTGGTGCTGGCGGCACACTTCAATACAAAAATGTTGATGTGCGCGTCAGTCCCGCACGACAAGCCCGAAAACAAACCCGCGAAATCAATCGCACATAAAAGGAGTACGATATGTACAAGAAAATGAAACGTGGTCGCAAGACCCGCCGTTAAAAGTTTCCCCCCGAAAGGGGGAAAAGGGTGTGGCTGCCTTCCCTAAAAAATAGGTGACCGCTTCTTTGAAGGAGTCATTAACATGGCACGCAAAGCACGCAAAGGTCGTAAAAGCCGCAAGTAATTCGGCGGGGTTCGCCCCTCTGAATTGCACGGTTTGACCGTTCAAATTCCTCCGGGGGGCTGGAATCCAAACTTGCCCTCCACTTGACATTTTGCGATAGTCTGGTTAAATCGAGATTATCTGGACGATAGAGGGCATATATGGCAGTTCCACCCGACAGAATGATGGAGTTAATTCGCAACCAACAAGGTGGTGGCGGAGCAGCTCCCGCAACACCCCCACCGCCTCCCGGCGCGGAAATGACTCCCGCTGGCGGTATGTCTGACCAGACAACGCCCCCTATGGGCGCACCAATGTCTACCCCTGAACCCAAGATGGGAAACAAAGAAGGGGCAATGGTAAACATTTCAATGGCAATGGATTTGATTGAACAAGCCTTGCCATCCCTCGGTAGCGAAACCGATGAGGGTCAACGTGCCCTTGCAGCTATTCGCAGTCTGACCACTTTGCTTGGTCCGAAGAAACAAAAAACTCGTGAATTGCAACAGTCTGAGATTATTCAGATGCTCCAAAACTTGCCGCAAGCTGGTGGCGCAAGCCCCGAAGGTCGTGCAATGTCGCAAGCCCCGGCAGTCCCTAATCTGCCGCCTATGCCGGGTGCAGCCGCAAGCCCAATGGCTATGCCGGGGGCTGGTGGAGGCGGTGCTTCCCCTCAACCCACTCCAATGTAAGGAAAAATCATGGATTTATTTAAACCCCGTGGTGCGAACCAACCTCGCCGCCCCACAGACAACAATCAGCAAAACGGTGTTATCACCAACCCACCTCGCTTTGAACAATTCGGCGGTCTTGACGCTGGCTCCAAAATTGGCAGCAAGAACAAGATGCAAGTTCAAAAGCCCGGTGACGGCAAAAAAGTAATTTAATTTCGTTAGGGGATAACTATGAGCTTAGAAGATATGTCATTCGAGCAGCGCGACCAAATGGCGTTGCTTATGCGAGAGTTGTCGGACAACCCCAACACTCGGAAAGAAGTTTTGCGTTTGACTAAACAAATCAAGCCAGACCTCATCATTCCTGAGTTGGAGATTGAAAGCACAACCAAGTCTTACGTTGAAAACCTTGAGCGCAAGCTGATGGAACGTGACGCAAAAGACAGGGAGCAAGATGCTCTGCGCGACCTTGAAGCTCGTAGAACCAAGCTGATGAAAAAAGGCTTGATTCAAAATGAAAGTGAAATTGAAGAAGTGGAGAGAGTCATGCTTGAAAAAGGCATTACCAATCACGAAGCTGCGGCAGAGTATTGGCAATGGATGAAGCAGTCGGCTGCCCCCACTCCTTCAGGCTACAACCCAAGTGCAGTTGCTAAATTCGACCTAGGTAAATACTACAAGAATCCAGTAATGGCAGCGCGGGATGAAGCAAGCAAAGCACTCCAAGAGTTGCGGAAAAACCCGCGACCCATTGGCTTGTAATCAGGGGATATTTTTTTTAGGAGATAACCATGCCTATTGGTGGCGGTATCGTTCCAGCAACAGGTAGTTCGCAATATACCGAGTTGACATACGTCACGCGGCGTGCGTTCATTCCGAAGCTGGTCGTTCAACTTTATAACTCGACTCCGCTTATGGCGGCTTTGATTGCTAACTCGCAACAAGCCTCCGGCGGTGTTTCTTCTGTAACCGTTCCAGTTCAGGGCGCACAGTTCGTGAACGCACAATGGTCTGACTACTCTGGTTCTTTCAACCAGCCAGCAGTTCAGCAAGGTGCTTTCAACGCTGAGTTTGACCTGAAACTGATGATTGCCCCCGTGCCGTTCCTCGGTATGGAAGGTGCAGTTCAGCAAGATGCTGCAATCATTCCTTTGATTGAAGCTCGTATGAACGATGCAACCAACGTGATGATGGATGCAATGGCAACCGCCTTGTACACCAACAGCACAAACACTCAGCAATTTACCGGACTTCCCGCTGCTGTGTCTGCCTCTGGCACATACGGCAACATCAGTCGTTCCGCTTATAGCTGGTGGCAGTCAAAGTCTTATTCGGCTGGTAACGTCAACCCAACCCGTCAAAACATTCTGCAATACATTTCCGGTACTGTTAAAAACGGTGCTGAAGTGCCTAGCTTCGGTGTTTGCGGTTTTGGTACTTGGACGCTGCTTGCTCAAGACTTTGTTGGTCAAGAGCAATACGTTATTACCCCCGGTAACGGTTTTGATGGTGAAACCAACGGTCCTCAAGCCGCTTTCCGCGCTTTGATGGTTGCTGGCGTACCTATCTACCCCGACCCATACTGTCCTGAAGGTACTGTGTACTTCCTGAACACCAACTACTTGTCTCTGTACATCCATGAGCAAGGTTCGTTTGTGTTTACTGGTTTTGAGTCCACTCTACCTAACTGGCAAATTGGCTACGTTGGTGCTGTATTGATGATTGCGGAATTGGTGAACACCAAACCCAAGTCAATGGCGGTGGTGTCCGGTTACAACTCATTGAGCCTGTAAGGAGGATAAACCATGTCATTATCATCAAACAAAATCATTCTTGCCAATGCCGCCACTAACAGCGCGGGTGCTTATTTCTTAGCATACGCTGCTGGTAACGCAACGGTAACTCTTCCCGCTGGTATTTGGGTCATTCCTCCCACGGCTAACGTGACGATTGAATTGAACACCAACACTACCGGCAACATCAGTAACGCTTCGTACCAAGTCATTGTTGCCAACAACACCGGCGGTACTTTCATTGCTGACGGTACAAACGTCCGTGCAAACGTGCTGAGTGGTACTCCAACCATCACGCTGTTCGGTACGAACGGCGGTCAAGCTGTCTCCGGCACTTACAACAGTTAAGGAGTCAACATGGCTAATGCAGATGCAGTCGGGCAAAATACACAGGATAGTTTTAGCAACTACCGCCTTGCCGTTATTCGCGGAACATCCCTGAATACGGCTGGCAACGCTGTTATTACTCTTCCTATTTTGAGTGGCGGTCTGACAAATAGCGGAAACGTGGCTACTTCTGGAGAGGTCATTGTGCGGCGTATTACCGTACAAAACCCCTCTGGTTCAGTAGCCAGCGCAAACGTGTCTATTGGCGTAACCGGCGATGGAGCAAACTTGGTGACGGCTAACACCGTTTTATCAAGCATAACTGCCGCCGGTAAGTTTCAAGACATCTCAGTTGCTTCCGCTTATCAGACAGCAGCAATCACGGGAAACATAACCCAATGCCTTTACGTCAACATCAATACCGCATCTGGCAACGCCAATACGGTTGACATTGTTGTGTGGGGCGATGTAGTGAGCTTCTAACCATGCAAACCGTCTATGTGACAAACAAATGGGAAAAACCCATTACGTTCAGTTTTGAATTTCATCCGTACACCTTCCCTGTGGGGGAAACGGTTGAAGCTCCGCTGGATGCTGTTTGTCACATATTCGGACATGGCGATGAAAACAAAGAACCGTATATGGCTAGGCTTGCCATGATTCAAACAAGAAATGATATTCCTGAAGGATTGAAAATCTTGTCCAAAATTGAAATTTCTGACAAGCCTCCAATTAAAGACCACTTGTTATCCCCGGTGGTTGAACGAGTACCCTTGCCCCCTAAAAGGGCGGGGGGAAAGGGAAACTCCGAAGAAACTCAAAATGGATAACACATGGCTCAGACACTCCAAGGGTACATCAACGAAGTCAGAAGGTTGTTGCATGACGCGACAGGCGTTTTCTACACAGACCAACAATTAACTGACTACATCAATGCTGCACGCGCCCGTGTCGTAAGAGACACAGGGTGTCTGAGAACAATGCAAGTGTCGCAAACACCTTGCACTCCCGTTGCTGGCGGCAACAATCCGGTCATTTGGGCTGCTGGATTGGCAGTCAATACGGGAGACTATGTTTTTTCAAACATCTTCATTTATCAAGTCACCGCTGGTGGCGTTTTAGGTACGACTGTCCCGCCTTATCCATCAGGCGCAAACGTCTATCCACCATCAACACCATTTACTGACGGCACGGCGACTTTGCAATATGCGGGTCAATGTGAGGTCATCAACTACGCCAGCTTGCCAAATGGTTTGCAAACGCTGGACGTTTTGAACATCAATCTCTATTGGGGAAATTCTAGGATTCCATTGCGCTATTTGCCTTGGACTCAATTCAATGCTGAATTGCGTTACTGGCAAAACTACATTGGTCGCCCGGTTGCGTTCAGCATCTTTGGGCAATCTCAAATTTATATTGGACCCGTTCCAGACCAAGTTTATACAATCGACTTGGATACGGTAATTCTGCCAACTGATTTGGTGAGTCTGTCAGCCACAGACACCATTGATGACCCGTATACCACGCCGGTTCAGTTCTATGCTGCACACCTTGCCAAATACTACGAACAGTCTTTTGGCGAGTCGGAAATTTATTTGCAGCAGTACAAACAAAAACTTCAGGCGGTTTTGGTGTCCACTTACACAAGAAGGATTCCAGACCCCTACTCAAACCCAATGTAAATCATGGCAGCCGCAGAACAGAAAAAAACGTATGAGGTTGTCAAGCAGTTTCGCGGTGTCAATACCAAAGCGAACCGGACTGCTATTGGGGACGATGAGTTTTATTGGCTTGAGAACGCCATGCCGATTGGCTATGGCAATCTCAAAATCACGCCAACATACACACATCTCGACATCACCTTTGCACACACAGCCCTTTACTTCTTCTCCGGAAACATTGGTCTAGTTGATTACCTGATTGCGTTTGAAAGCGATGGCTCCGCTGAGTATGTTCGTTTGGACACAAATACCAAAGGCACAATCGCGCCAGCGAATACGTTCAGCACAGACAACATCAACATCACGCAATGGAAGAACGAGCGCATCCTCATCATTGACCCAATCAAGGGTTACTTTACTTGGGACGGTTCTTCTCTTGTTTCTATTTGCTCTGTCGGGCAAATTGGCATTACCAATCCGGGCACGGGCTACACCTCTATTCCAGCGGTCATTATTTCTGCGCCAAACCAATCAAACGGTATTCAAGCAACGGCTGAAGCCACAATTCTTTCTGGCTCCATCAATTCAATTGCCTTGACCGAGGCTGGCTCTGGATACACAAGCCCTCCAACCGTTACCTTTGTTGGCGGCGGTGGTTCTAATGCGGCAGCCGTTGCAAGCATCGCTACGTTTGCTCAAGGCACGGTTTCTGTTTTGGTTACCAATCCCGGAACGGGATACACCAATGCGGCAGGCATCACAGTAAGCATCACCGGTGGCGGTGGTTCAAATGCCGCTGGAAAAGCTATTACATCCGGCAATGTGGTCACGCAAGTGATTATGACCAACCCCGGAACAGGATATACAAACGCAGCAAATATCACCGTCACAATCTCTGGCGGCGGCGGTAGTAACGCAACAGCAAAAGCAATTGTCAATGACGGCTTGAATGTTGGCATCCAATCATTTTCTGGTCGCGTTTGGATTGCAAATGGTCGAACAGTCAGCTACTCCGCTGCGGGTACATACAACGACTTTGTGACTGTCTCTGCCGGTCAAGTGACTTTGACCGATGCAACATTGCACGGCAACATCACTCAGCTTTTGTCAGCCAATAACTTTTTGTATGTGTTTGGCGATGATTCAATCAACGTCTTCTCTGATGTGCGCGTGACCAATGCTGGCACTACGCTTTTCACAAACACAAACGTCAGCGCATCTATTGGCTCAAAGTTGGCTTATGCCATCTTTCCTTATTTCCGGTCTGTATTGTTTATGAACGACTACGGCGTGTATGCGCTTGTCGGCTCAACCACAACCAAAATTTCTGACAACCTTGACGGCGTGTTTCCTTACATTGACTTCACAACAGAGGAAACCACTTCAGGTCAAGTGCTGCTCAATAACATTTTGTGCGCGGCTTTTAATTTCCGATACACCGGCGGTCAAGGAACGACCAGTTCAGCGCGATACATTCAAGCTGTTTTCTTTGAAAAGAAATGGTTTTTCACCAGCAATGGAAACGACTTGAAGTATGTAACTTCTGTGCCGTCTGGCGGCAAAATCAATATGTACGGCACGAATGGCACAAACTGTGTGAAGCTGTACTCTGATGCCACATCACCAATCAACAGCTATGTGCAGACTTCATTGAATCCAATGAAAGACCCAATTCGCACAAAGCAAGCATTGAAAGTCGGTGTTGAGGCGACTTTAACAAATGCGGCTGAGTTGACCATAACAATTGATTCTGAAAGCGGCTCAAGCGCACCGGTGTTGCTTGGTCAGCTTGTAAGCTGGATTAACAATTTTGGCTCAATAATTAGTTGGATAAATAACAGTTCAAGCATCGTTACTTGGTATGGCGGCTCTGGCTACACGCTATACAAAACTGATGCAAAACAGTATGGTAAGTATCTAGGCATGACAGTAACATCAGGTGATGCTGCTTTTGTCATTAACGGTTTTGAATACGAACACGAATTGAGAGTGAGGTTCTAAATGGCAGTCCCAAATATCTTCGCAAATGCTACGACAAGCATCCCGCTGTCGCAGCTTGACCAAAACTTTGCTACGGCAATCACGCTTGGTAACACGGCGGTTTACCTTGGCAACACTACTACCACGATTGGTAATGTCACGCTGACCAACGTAAACGTGGCAAGCGGTAACGTCACAATTTCATCGTTGACCACACCAAACATTAACTCTGGTTCTGGTTCTGCGCTAACTATTCAGTCAAATTCTGTTACGGGTATCTATATGGATACATCACAGAATGTGGGAATTGGCACAACTTCGCCAACAAATGCAAGACTTCAAGTTTCTGTTGGTAGTGCTGATGTTGCCAGATTTACTAACACTCAATCTAATGGCGGCGATTGGCAATTTAAAATTGGCGGCGGTGGATTTATTGATAGAACATTTATGCTTACCGATAAATATGGCGGAGCAGATAATGTAAGAACAGCGGTTGATTCATCAGGGAATTTTGGTTTAAACACAACCGCGCCAGCCACATACGACACTTCTGGAAAGATGTTTACGCAAGCTGGTACTGCTAACAATAGCGGTCCTTCTGCTCACATGATGCAAGGTTCTTCTGGCACTCCCGGTGCTGGTTATTACTGCCGTGAAGTTTTTGCTATTTCTAGTATTCCAAACTCTGTCACAGAAATTACTCGTATTACTGGTAGCGGCTCAAACGGCATGGGTATGTACGTTCGTGTAACGGTAAGCGGTCACACATCAGGCACAAGTAACGCAAGTAACTACAAAGCCGTTCGTTATGACGGTGGTACAGCCGCAGTAACACAAGTTGAAACAGCAACAAGTGGAACAGTACCAACAATTACTTTTAATACAGGAACAAGCAACGTGCTTACTATTTCATTGACAAGCGCGGCTGCCGGTCAAAACTTTAATGGCGTGATGGTTGTTGAGTGGTTTGTGCCAATCGACTTCTCAAGCAACACTTGGACAATTAGTTAAAGGAAAAAATCATGGATGAATACAACGCAGAAACAGACATTCCTTCAAACGTCAAAGAAATGAGTGAGTGCATTGACCGCAGACAAAGTTCATACATTGAAGAGCTTGGTGGTTGGCAGCAGCAGCTTGACATGATTTATCACGACATTGATGCGTGGAGAACCGCTGTCAAGGCAATCAAAGACCGTTATCCAAAGCCACAGGTGTAATCATGGGTCTTAACGCATTTACAAAAACAGGCAACACGGTAGCGTTTACCGCAAACGTGGCTGCACCAACGGCTGTTCAATGCTTGTCAACAACTCTTGGCGGCAATCAGTATCGCGTCATCAACTCAGGAAGCAATCTTGTGTTTCTTGGTTATGGCACAAGTGCGACTGATGCCGCAAACGCTGCTGCCGCCGTATCAACAACGGGTCAAGCCTTTCCTTTGCTTCCGGGCACAGATGAAATTTTGACTTTTGTGCCAAACGCTTATTTCACCGGAGCTACATCAAGCGGAACATCGCAAGTGTATATAACTCCCGGTGACGGTCTATGAGGTAAACCATGTTAAAAACAGCGGCACAAACGGGCGGTACAACAGGCGCATTGGTCTATCAGGGCACATGGGATGCTCAATCAAACTCGCCTACGCTTACGTCTGGTGTCGGAACAAAAGGCTATTACTATGTTGTTTCGGTTGCCGGAAGCACAAATCTTGACGGCATAACCGATTGGAAGATTGGCGATTGGGCTGTGTTCAATGGCACGGCTTGGCAAAAAATTGACAATACCGATGCGGTGACTTCGGTTAATGGTCAGACCGGAACGGTTGTTCTTGGCGTTGCCAACATTGCTGGCGCAGTACCCAACACCGTCAACGTCTTGGCTGGCACGGGTATGTCTGGTGGCGGGGCTTTGACCGGCAACGTAACGCTCACTTTGGCAAATACGGCGGTTACAGC
>Ga0222712_10006701_pt1 | contig 11310 bp, 16 predicted proteins | sample C33_657DmetaG_FD_165043 | JGI IMG/M metagenome (GOLD analysis project Ga0222712, IMG submission 165043) | Estuarine water microbial communities from San Francisco Bay, California, United States - C33_657D | ecosystem: Environmental > Aquatic > Marine > Unclassified | place: USA: California... | reverse complement strand
GATATGTAATTGCTCAATCAGTACCGGGAGATACGCAACCAACCCCAGTTTCTGGGGTTTCTGCTTCCGTAGGATTTTTTAGATCGTCAGATTTAACAGATCAATCATTTATAGATTTGGCTGGTGTGATTGCGGGACCATCCGGACCCTTTCCTACTGCTACCGATGCAAAATTGTGGCTCAACAATAATGGTTATTGGACTTCATATTCCCCAATCGTAACTGACAACTTGCTTATTTACCTCGATTCCGGAGATAATTCAAGTTATCCAGGGTCAGGAAGTACTTGGTTTGATTTACAGGGAGCTTCCAATGATGCAACACTTATAAATACACCGACGTATTCCTCATCATCTGGAGGGATCTTGAGTTTTGATGACGCAGGTCTCGAGTACGCTACTATACCTAATATCGGAAATCAAACTAATTGGACGGTGGAATGCTGGTTTAGATTGGCAACATCTCTTTCCGGGAAAGTCACTTCAATCGTTAGCAATCAATACGATCTTGGAAGTAAATTGAATTTTAGCGTTGGTACAAACAACGCTCCAATAAACTATAATCTCGCAGTCGGCTTTTTCGATGGGGCTTGGAGATCAACAACTGGGTTTGTTCCATCCACCAACACCTGGTACCAAGTAGTAGGAACCTATGATGGAACAACGATTAGACAATATGTAAATGGGGCAGCAAGTGGAGGAACGCTCACATATTCAGGAACTCCGCAATCTGGTGGAGAAACAAGGCTCATGAGAAGGTGGGACAGTGCTTTAACAAGCGGTAATTTAGTTGATGGGGATTTAGCAATAGTCAGGATTTATTCTGATGCCCTAACTTCTGGTGAAGTTTTACAAAACTTCAACAGCGACAAATCAAGGTTCGGTCTATAACTTACTTGGTTTCTTCCACCCAAGTCTGAACACTTCCTTTATCTAGAATAGAAGGTTCGGAAGTAACTAGCGGTTTAGAGCCAGATGGTCCGAGTATTTTGTACTTAATCCCGTCCATCCCTATCACGCTTTTATCTGTCAGTGTAATTGGAATTGCAAGTACCTTTCCGTCTGGACCAAACTTTTTGTGTTCATCTAAATCCGGAACGAATTTGATTTTAATCTCTTTGATCTTATCCAGATTTTTAGCCTTTTGAGCCATTTGGATATCTTTGATGTTTAGAATGTCCACGATTCTTCCTGGGATGGGATCTGTTTGAGAAACATATTTCACCACCGCAGAAATTTTATCTCCCGGGGAAAGAGTTTTTCTTTGTGGTTCTGGATTGGGAACATATTCGTACTTCGTTTCCTTCTTAGGTCCAAATTGAATCTCCTCACCCAAAACTTGCTTTTCCATCTTCATCTTTCTGGAAAGCCCGCCTGGATCTGAAGCATCTATAATAAGTTCGAAATCTGTTCCGTATGGTGAAAAGAAATTTGTGTTGTTCAAGAAATCAAGATCACGCATTTTAGAAACTTTCTTAGCCTGCTCGTAGAATGCTTCCGCACCCTTTTTATCTGCTGTGAAGTACATGAAGGTAACTCCCTCGTTTCTATCTGAAATTCCCCAAACCCCGTCAGCAGGTTCGTAGGAAGTTCCTTTCTCTTCCTTCCTTGTTTTCAAAAGTGGATAAGCAGTTTTGGTTCCGTTGAAAATTCCAATTCTGCCCAAGGATAAAAGCTGATATCTAAGAGTGGTGTTGTCCGACCATTTTTCCAAAGCTGGATTTCTGGTAATTATCCTCAAAGCCTGGACTATATCTTTTTTTAATTCTTCCTCAGATATTCCGGTTCCATCAAGGAATTTTTCCATATCGATAGGGTTCCTTCTCTTGTCGATCAATCCCTCCAAAGTCCAACCATTCTTGTGCTGGTCGCTGTACTGTAATATTCTAGATTCTCCAGAATCCTTTTCCTTTGGAAGGGCTGACCTCTCCTTCCAATGGTTTGTAAACTTTATCTCATTCAGGAAATTCGAGAATGATTCGAACAGCATCAATCTTTTCATCCCTTATATATCTTTTTTAAGTGGACTCGTTTTTTTGAAACGTGGAAATCCATTACTTTTGTTCTTGTCAAAATGGAAAACGTACCAGGTAAATTTCAACTTTTAGAAAACTCCAAGGTGAAAGCCATCCTGGATCAATTGTGTGAAAGGATTCCTCTGCTTTCTTTTGGTGATGGTTACAGGCTTCAGGTAATGGGAAGACCTAATAATTATTCTACAGGAAGTAGTTTTGCGATCGTGATTCCATTTTTCCTTGAGAAAATATCACCCTCAGCTGAAGACATCCTTCTTACGGACTTAGAATCACTTGGGTTTAACGAAAAAACTCCTTATTTCATTAACATCCACGGGGATTCCTTTACGACAGTGTCTTTGGAAGGCGAACTTATTTGTGAGATTGTTTTATCTGTAAAAGATCGTGCTTTCAACACAGATCCTTATAACTCTGTTATCCCTGAATTGGGAAATTCGGCCAATTCGTTTTTTTCTACGGAAATGAAATTTGAGGAAGAACCAGTGGAAAGCTTAACACAAACGCTTATCTCAGCCCTTTGCTCTGTCCTTTCTACCGAGAAACAAAAGGCCCAACCGGTCGCTGAGTAAGGGAGTCAAGCAAAATAACGTAGGGATGGCGGTCACCCAAATCAGGCCTTTTTAACAGGAGCAGCTGGTTTAGCTGCAGCAGCAGGAGTTGCAGATTTAGCTCCGTCTTTAGCCTGCTTAGCGCTCGCCCCTAATAGGTAGAGATTGTTCAGCGAGTTCCTAGAAGACGGTTTCATAAAAGAGAATTTATCCTTTTTCGCTTCGATAAGAAGTTTCTCCAAAGTCGAAATATAAGCATCACCAGATTTACCAAGTGCTGAATTTGCTTTAGCAAGATCTTGAATCATCTTTGATCTATTAGCCTTATCTTTCGGATCAGGAAATTTGGCATTAGTCTTTTTATAAATTTCACTAATTGCTGTCTGAGTTCCTGAAAGAAGAGATTGTAAATCTGGGGTTACAACGATTCCAGCTTTTTTTGCGATATCGCCAAAAAATCCTTCTTGGATCATTTCTCCCTCGTTTAAGTTACAGAATTCTTCAAAATTGTGTAGTGACATAGTAGTTGATGATTTTTGTAAACTATATATCACCACCTGATTTTTTTTTAAGCACTCATAGGGAAAGCTATGATATATAAGAGGATGAAAAGAATAGTTCCCTATCAGCTTTTTGAAAGTCTTTCCTCGTTAGCAATTGATCGGCTGGTCGAGGATTACTCGGAACTTCCCAAGGAACTTTCTGAAGAAGCAGTGATTCTAGGCGCTTATCACCATCTTATCGTAAAGGTTATCGAACCGAAGCTCCTCTCCCAAAGCAGACCAGAATGGGACAGCTATAAAGGGTCTCATCACTGGGGAAAGAAAACAGACTACATCCCCGAAAATGAAATTTGGATTGTGTCTGGATTAGATCCTAAAGTCTTTCGGAGAATCTTGAATCACGAGATCATCGAAAGAGAAATGATGAGAGCTTTGGAAGAGGAGCACGGAATGGATAGGCAAACAGCATGGAACCAAGCTCACTTCTATGTGAAGCAAATGGGTTTCTGATTGACTTATTTTACTTTTTGAGCTAACCCTGCTAAAAACCGTACTGAATTAGAAGAAGTGTCTGAGTAGTCTCCGTGACTTCTCAAGACTAAAGCAAAACCTGATTTCACATCCAGAACAGTGTAGAATGTGGTGTCGTGTTTTTCGAATGGATTTCCCTCGTTTGAAACGGTAACCCAAACGGTTCCTGGCTCCACTTGTGATTCACGGTACTTGTCCTTACCAAATAAAAAAGCTACAAAGGCAAAAGGCAAAACGATAAATGTGTAGGTAAGTAAATTTTTTTTCATAACACTCAAATTTAATACCCGGGTCCGCTAAGAAAAAATGAAAACTAGTTTGTGTGAGGAAATCTTGCCCTCACACAAGTTTGTGGCTGTCCCTCATTCATCAAAAAGTTGTTGATGTACCCCATAATGTTACCAGACCCAATTGGATTTGCTGAGTGAACGTACACGAGTGGAAATTTTAAGTCTGTCCCTCTAAACATTCTGTGTGTCTTTCTAGCCTCTGGGTTTTTTTCATAAAAGTGATTAACCAACCACTTAGCACAGTCCAATCCCGTCTTCTCCAAGATGTTGTCGTAATTCAGAGTGTAGTTGGGAGAAACGTTGTTGAAATATTCTTTCATAGCAGTGTCGTCAAGATCGTGATCTAAAGAAATCACTGCTATGTTTTCCAGTCCATTCTCTTCTACTGCTGAACAAAATTGGTGATAGTTCTTGACTAGGATCCAGTCTCCGTATTGGGAATAAGGGTCAGATTCACCATTAAGCGGGATTCTGAAGTCGTCTAAATATATTTTGCATTTTTTCATATTATATAGATGCTATTTTCCGTAAGTGATTTCCGCCACTGTTTGTGAAAGTATCTCCTTGGCTTTCGTGTAATGTTCTTGGGAGAATCCTTTGGTATTTCTTGGTGAGGGGTAAACGTGAACGAAGTTGTTTCTTTGACAGTAAAGCATATCAGAGTCATCGTCAATAATCACATAATTATGGATCCCAGACCTTGACATCCACCCCTCTTGTTCTTCTCTGCTCCAGTTAATATGGAAAAATCCCCTGTCTTTCAGCCAATATTGGATTTCGCATCCCCTAGGAATTGAATATCCCATAATTTTTGGAGTTGGGTGTTTGCTTTCGTGGCCGTTCCAAAACCGGATAGATCCGTTTTTCTGGAGATAAAGGCTTGGAGTGGTATCGAGGATCTCTCCAGCCATCCCTTCTATCTTCCATATTTCCTTCATCCTTTCAAGTCCATCTTTCCTCCATGATGATGAAATCACAATCTTTGCTCCGGTTTCTTTTATCAGAAGATTTAAAAAATCCTTTGCAGGGGGATAAAATGTTTGATAATGGAAGCCTGGGCCTTCTACGTATTCACATAAACCCTCTCTGTACCCGTCTTCACAATTGAGAACCCCGTCGATATCAAGAAATATAATTTTCATTTAGCTTTTTCTGAACTAAAATTAAAAAATTAAAGTTCAGACAAGAGAATCATCTCTTTGTCCCATGCTCCCAAAATTTGCCAATAAAATCCGAATGGACTTTGAACTAGAAGAATCGGATCTCTCCTTTCGTACGCTTTTTTAAACTTATTAGGTTCAGCAATGACGTAAAATACCGGCTTCTTTTTGCAAAGCTTCACCATGTTTTCGGTGTACTTCTTCATGACTGCAATTGCATCATCAGGAAACTCCGGAACGAATAGGTCTGAAGTCTTCATAACTAGATCATACTTAGCCAGAAGATCGTCAATCTTTTCGTCAGTGGTATTTTGGAATTCGTCGAAGAAGTTTTTAAACTTTCCCCACTTCTTTCTGTTCTCCAGTCTTTCTATGAGACCTTCAACTTCCCTTTTGCTGTAGTGTTGGGTAATAAGTTCCCTCTTGTACTTTAGAACCTCAATTTTGTCATCAAGATTGGACAAAGTCCAAGGTGTTGGAACCGTTTCGAGCTCTTGTAGAACATCTTTTGGTTTGACTGCAATTTTTTGTGATCCGGAAGAAATTTCATCTCCAGACGAGTCAGAGTCTGCTCCTCCTACAGAGATGAAGCTATTCATCGTTACCCCAGTGTATTGGGATTGGTAGTTTTTGAAATCAAAAAGGAATGAGTCATCCAGCCCTGTAGATGGACCAAGAGTGATTCTTGCGGATTTCTCTTCTTTGAAAAAGGATTTGATTTTTTCGATCAGTTTCATATTGTGTTTTCTTTATTTCAGAAAGGGGATAATATTTCCCATTTGGGTGTTTCCCAATTGGAAATTTTCTCAAAAATAGAAGGATTTTTGTTACGGACTATGATAAAAATTTATCATGTTTGGCTAAATTCAAGACACAGCTTGAAAATATCCTTTAGAAAGTTGGCTTTCCTGAATCTTGCCTTCCCCGATGTACCTCTCTAAAATTTCTCTCGTCTTGCTTTCATCCTCCTTGAGAATGTACTTTGCGATGTAACTAATGTGGACAGGTTGTCTTAGTTTGGAAAAGAGGAGCTTTTCATTTTGCATAGTTCAGGCTTTTTTGTGGTATTCATACAAAGCAGAATAATTAAGCAGTTCTCTTTCTTCTAACTTCAGTCTATATTTTTCTTCCACCTTGACTTCTGAGTTGGAGGTTACTGTATTTATTTCCAGATAAGACCCAAACTTTGGCTCTATTCTAAAAAAATCGGGCCAATAAAAATAAGTATAGGGCTTTAACCGGTTAGTCACCACGAAAATCCTCTCTGGGTCTTTTCCATTTTCGATTAGATCCAAACTTGCGGAAAAATCTAATTCTTCCGGTAGATGGTGAATTGTTTGCAAAAATCCAAGAGTGAATGAGATTCCTTGCTTCTGTAGAAATAAATGGTTGACTGTAAATGCCTTTATTGACTCTATTGAAACATTCCGCTCAAGATCTTTGCCAACTTGAGAATTGTCCCATCCTATCCCATATTCACCAAAGATTTCCGACATTTTTTCTTGGGGTTCTACAATTCTATTTCGAGATTTAGACACTAAATCCAAAAGGACATCTTCCGTGATTTTGTTTGGGAAATGGTAATTGAAAGATTTTAAATCCCTTAGCTTTTCTAAGGTAAGAATTTCTAGAAGGAAGCTATTCTTGATTACAAAGAAACACGGATTTATTGTTCCAGGAAGACCCCTGCTTTCTGTAAAGTAAAAATCAGCCGACTCAAAATTCACCCTTTGAGCTATCTCATAAACTTTTTCGCTTACCCTCGAATTCCAAATAACATCCTCCTCTAAATAAATGATATAATCATAGCCAAGGAATTCAGCATAGTTGCAGCAAGAGAAAATGCTCCTTAGAATTGGAAATGTGTGGGATCCACTTCCCCTCCTTGTTCTGAACCTGTAATTATCACAGTCATAGTAGCTACTGTAGGACTGCGGTGGAATTCTCTGAAAGCCCAAATCGAAAAGTGGTGAGTCTAAGCAGGAAAACTGATTGTACGAGTCGTAAACAAAAAATTTAGACTCCGGAAAATCCTCGCTTTTAAAATCTCCCAAGTGGGTGGCGATTCCGTAATCAAAACCCCCTGAGATTATTTCTTTTATGTTTTGTTTAAGCTGGTTCTTTTTTTCGTCTGTATCAGACCAACTTCCTATACAAACTATGAAGTTTGTCATTTTTTGTTCTTAATCTCTCTGACTATATAGAGATGTCCGGAATCGGAATTTCCTTGCAGGATTTCCTTGATTTTATCTGCTTCTTCCTTGGTTTGGAATTCCATTACTTCACCAAGTCCATCAAGGATGATAACGGGAACCGTTGTATTGTGAACGGTTTGAACGTTTTTGATGATAACAAAAGAGCTGCTCATATAATTGTTTCTAAATGTTTTCTGGCGTTAGAGAGTAGTGAATTAATATTTTCTTTTCCAACCGGATTAGCACTTTGGATAGACCAGTTGGGTACCTGGACCGAATTATCCAAGCAATAATCTACCAACCATTTTGCACAGTCAAAACCGCTTTTAGCAAGTTTTTTTACCTGCCTTGCTTTCGATTTTTCCATTCCACCGGCAACAAGCTGTATGGCTACATCTTCCCCAAGGTCGTGATCAAAACAGATCTTATCCGGAAGCCCGTTGTACTTTATCATTTTGGTGAAGTCGTCGAAGCTCTTCACCCAGACTATTTTACCTAAACAAAAATATTCCGGGATAAAATCTCTAATCCAATTTCCTGAAAAGGGATCCCTAAGATCATCTAACCAAATGACAGTCCCTTTTTTTTGAATTGTCAGGCAATCTGGGCAAAGCGCGGGGAGATGTTTATGGAGACCCATTTTAGCATCTTTCTGGAAAGAAGAAAGATCTTCGTTCAGTGTAATTAAAATGCCACAAATTGAGCAATTTAATCCTTCGTCCGTGAAATTAGCCTTCATCATTTTGTAAATCTAAGGATTTTTTTTGCGAAAAAAAATCTTGTTTTTTAAAAAATAATTTTTTTCCTAGTTGCCAAAGTATTCCACCCCTTTTCTACAACAAAAAATCCCCTTTGCTGTAAAAAATCCCTGCATGTTTGCTTACTCTCTTCTGATGAGTTTAGTGTTTCGTAAATAATTAGCTCAAGAGATGAAATGTGTTTTTCGGATAGACACATTATCAAATCTACATCGATTCCCTCCACATCCAAATGAAGCCACTTTGCGGGTTCTGTTTGTCTATCAAGTAAATCATTTATAGAAATCGATTGCATGGGCTTGGCCTTGAGCTTGTTCGAAAATTTCTCAACATGATCTCTCTTTACTGAATTGGTGTAAGAAGCATCTTCAGATTCCCAAAAAATTATTTCACCTCCATTTGGTGTTACCAAACATTTTTGAGATTTACAATTCCAAACATTTTCATAGTTTTTTTCCAACGCACTAAATTGAGAATCCGATGCCTCAACTAGAACCGCACGAAGAAGCCCACTTCTAAGCGGTTCAACCCATTCCCCGGATTCACCATCATGAGTCCCAATTGCCACCCCAAATGAGCCCGGATTATCCAAAGACCATAGCATCATTTGTTGATGTGTGAGATCACCATGAAGAAAGGTGTCCCAAATAAATTCCGAAATTATTTTTCCGTTTCTTTCAAAGTGAGAAACTGTGTTAAATATGATTGGGTATTGGGACCAAGATCCGGGTGACAAAACACTTTCCCAAAGGGTCTTACCTGATACGGAACTTTTAACCCTGAAAATAATTGGCGTTTCTAATTCTTCTAACCCGTGTGGATTTGAAAATTCAGCTTTTAGCGATCCAAATACTAGTGAATCGTTTGGCGGGGTGTGTGTAAGGGTTAGCATTTATTTATTCTTTTATGTTTTTTTACTGGAAAGGTGAAAAAAATTTCTCACTCTTTTAAGCCAAATTTGATGTATAGAGATCTTAGATCGTCTCCGTCTATCCTGAAAATTTTCTTCTGTCCCGGAAACGTTTGATCGAGCTTTTCTTTAAGCAAATCTGACAAAACGGTTTTACCGTGTCCAGGCTGTGCTATAAACCAATAAATCATGTGAAATTTGGTTATTAAACTTCAATTTCACCAAAATGTTTCATGATTACGAAACGTAAAAAATCCTATTGAGAGGAGTAATGGAAATTGTAATATGTCTCTGTCATCAAATTTCCTTCACCCTCTTGGTTGGCTTCTGAAAATGTTTCAAAATGCTTAACCCTTCCGTCTTTTTTGACTACTACCCAACCCTTTTCTTTGCTTAAATCTTTAAATCTTTCCATCAATCCCACCAATTTTTAATTCCCGATCCATCGAACTGTTTTTCGAAACTGATTTCTTTGTCAAAAAGAGAGTAATCCTGCCCTTTTATCAAATGATATATTTCTTCCCACTCTGAGACTTCAATCTCGTCTGCTCTTTTATAAACTTTTCCGTTGTGTTCGTTTTGCTCCTCTGTGAGATCGTCTTCCATCCTGAAGTAATCTTCTTTGCCCTCAATTGGCACGAAACGCATGTTGCCTGTGATAACCTCTCCCAATTCGATTTCTGCCATTTCGATGTATCTGTGTTCGTTGTAGTTGTGGATCAGCTCAGCAAGACGTCTCATGGCAGCAACTTTTTTGAGCCTGCTTTCGTCTATTTCAAGTCCCTTTACCTCAACGTGTTTTGCCATATGAAGGCATCCAGTTTCGATGAACATGAGTACTCCATGGTGATCCCACCATTCATGCTTTGCGAGAGCCTTTCTAAAAATCCAAACATTCTTAAAAAAATTTGGCAGAGTTTCTTTGATAAAATAATAGGATTTCCAAAGGGAACTTCCCCTCCGGTAAATTGCTTTTAGGCTGTCAAGAAAACTGTTTGCGACTGAGATTTCCATTGTGTTACTTTTCTCTTATACACAAAATTAACCGATTATTTCGCCCACAAAAAAAGTCCCAAGCAAATACTTGGGACTTTCTATTAACATCACCTTTTCCCGTTTGGTTAGATTTTAGTTCCGCAGTTAGGACAGAACTTCCAATTTTGTTTTTTGTTTCTAGATCCGCATTCAGTACAGTAAGACCTTATTTCGGATGTTTCTGCTGGTTTTTGAGATCTAGGAAGTATATGAACCGTCGTGGTGTAAGAAGCCCAAGAGCTAAATGTCCCATAACCATCTTCGAATTTTTGATCCGATTTTTCTCCCTTCTCGACTCTCCCTGTTTCTATCGAAGCATTGTTAACGACAGAGGAGTAGTTTGAAGTTGAGATCAAAGAAGTTCCTATCGTAGCTGATCCACTCGTATACGATATGCTATTAGCTGTAGATCCTGCAAGTGTAATTGTACCAGAACCCACTGAGTTGTTTAAAATACCATTAGGAACCCCATACCAAAAGGTGTGCGGATTGGTCGTCCAAATTGGTTGGGTGTAAGTCTTTGGGTAGTTAATGATGGATCCGTGCAGAAAAGTCTCTGCGTAGAACTCGACTTCTAAAAGTCCATTCTTCTCGATGGCCTTCTTTGCTGCTTTGCTGTTCTCAACCTCATAGGTCGAAAATTCTAGCTTTTTGTCCTCGTCGATGAATCTGTCTAGGAAGTACCTCTGTCCGGGGTTTAGAATGAGACCTCTATCCGACTGATAGTTCCCGTTGATCTTGAATTTAACCAGATATCTGGTCTGAGTGGGATTGAAGAGCTCAATTTGAAACTCCTGCCCGTCTTTGAGGTAAACTTGGGATTTTCCGTTGCTACCGTAGACTTTTTGCCTGTTCTTTTGGATGGCGATCCATGCCTGGGGATTCCCTGAATCCACAGACAGATTGTGTGATGTTTTCATTTTGCTTTACCTTTGTTTTATTTTTAAAATCCAATCGTAGCCAAAGACTACTCAAAAGCCGGTTAAGACTCTGGACATTAACGGGAAAAGGCTCCGCTGTTAATATGTATCTTAGAAATAAAACTTAGTAAAGTTCCACAAAAAACCCAGGATTTCTAAAAATCCTGGGTTGCACTTAATAGGGCTTTCTGACAGGAGAATCCAAAGACATGATTCTAGAAGCATATGAGTTGTAGCAAGGCTTACCAGTGTTGTAAGCACCCAAGGCCAAACCCCAACTTCCGTACCTCCTTTTCAGATAAGAAAGCATTCTCATAGAAACTCTTACGTTGAGTTCAATGTTGTTTCTAAGCTCAGAAGCGGAAACTCTTTTTCCGTCATTGAACTTAGTTGCATATCGGGGAATCACTTGCATTGGGCCAACT
>Ga0222712_10006700_pt1 | contig 11310 bp, 10 predicted proteins | sample C33_657DmetaG_FD_165043 | JGI IMG/M metagenome (GOLD analysis project Ga0222712, IMG submission 165043) | Estuarine water microbial communities from San Francisco Bay, California, United States - C33_657D | ecosystem: Environmental > Aquatic > Marine > Unclassified | place: USA: California... | reverse complement strand
AGCAGGACTGCCACCAAATCCGCCGCCAAAAGTGTCCAAGGCCGTCCCGGTAACAGATGGCTGCGATACCGGAGAACTCACAGCTTCATAAGCCATAGGAGCCAAATCCGTTCCTGTAATACCTGGCTGCCCCATTGGGCCACCAACGGTAGGCCCACTAAAGCCTAGCCTGTCGCCGCTGTCGTCAACATAACTATCAACGGTTGGCGCATCGTACAAGCCCTTCTCACTAGCCTGAAACCCCTGCCTAGCCGAAGCCATTGCCGCATCCGCAGGCGCAAGCTGAGACTTGTCATACTGAGACATGGCGTAGTTAGCCAACTTTCCGAGGTTGAACGCAGGGCCAATAACAGGGGACATACCCAAAGCAAAACTTGCACCGGGAGACATATTGTTATAGAAATCCCGAAAGGCATTCCGATCCTGCGCTGGGCCTAGCCCCATTGGGCCAGATGGTGCGGTAGAGCCGACGCCCTGATAGCCCTCGCCACCCATCATGTTCTGCCGCTGACGCTTGCGGAGCATCTCGTTGAAAGCATTGAGGTAGTACATATGTGTTCCTACTGCGTCATGGCGTTTTGGTTTTTGGTGTTCGCAATCATTTGATTACGGTTAAATTCCCGAGTTTTACTTCCTTGAATGCCTGATGATACCGGACGGGCAGGGAGAAGACTATCTTCCAAGTCAGCAAGCACATCTAACATTTTTTCGCGTTTGATTGCTGCGTCACGAGCAACTTGAGCATTGCTGGCGCGTTTGGAAATATCATCAAAAGCTGCCGCCTGTTCGCGGAGTTTAACTATGGTGCCGTCAACCCATTTCCTATCCATCATCTTGTTGGCAATAGCTTTGTCAGACAAGCCTTTCAACTCTGGCGCGGCTTCAGCAAAATCAACTTTGGTTTTGCTCCAAGCCACTTTTTCGGCGGCTGTCATGTCAAACAACTTACCAGCAGCCACCTTTTCAGCCGCTGCGCTTAATGATTGACCAGTGTTTGCCATAAACACTTCTGGCGTTGCGCCCTTGACGCCTTCACCGCCCACCTTGTATGTGCCTGTAATCGGGTCAAATTCCAGCACACTGCCTCGACCAGTAGGTTGACGGCCAGCCGACGCCGCAGCCGCTGCTTGGGCTTCAGCCGCAGCGCCTTGCTGCATACTCAAATTACGAAGCCTTGCATCCTCCATGCGAAGCGCACCCATTTGACCTCCAACCGGGCCTTGTGACATTCCTATCTGGGCAGGCCCAGGCGCAACGCCGGGTGTAGTAAGTGGCCCATAACCACCGGGACGCATAACAAAGTTTGGCTGATACGGCCCTTGCCCAGGCCCAAGAACCTCCACCGGCGTTTCATAAGGCACAACAGCGCGATTTTGAGGAATAGGCTGCATTGATGCCGCCAATTGATTGACTGGAATTCGTGCGTCCCGCAGTTGCAGACCAGCTTGGTACTCAGGTGATGCCAAACGATTAGCGGCAAAAGACTGACCAATTTTGCCAGCACCAGCACCCAAAACCGAACCCAATGCGGCACTAACGTAATCTTGACCTAGCGCATATCCAGCTAAACCGCCAAGCGTTCCTGCTGCGCCAGTTCGGCCAATTGCCACAGCCTTGTTAAAGGGAGTTGCGGCTTTTGTGGTGAACACATCGGGAAAGTTACCAGCTATTTTTCCTAGAGATGCAATGTTGCCCGTCAATGCGTTATTGCTTGAAGTAAGACGCGCCAACTTACTAACATCTACCATTCCAGTATTGAAGTCTGTTGCGGCTTCATACGTGTAAATACGCGCCATTTTTTGCCGAGCATCACGATATTCCCCAAGCAATTTTGGGTTAGTTATGCTGCCGTCAATCATTGACTCTAGTTCAGTCGCTATCCGCAAATTGGTATCTGCAATATCCAATGCTTCTGTTGTTGCCGACTTATTGTTGTACGTTTTTTTTGCTCTTTCGCGCAAAACACTAATGTTTTTAAGCAACGTATCACCGGTCAAACCTGTTTGAGTTTTGGCAATTGCATCGTCAACAATCTTGCTAATGGCTGGGGCATATTCTTTAGCGCCAATAACATCTAAGTCGCTACGAATAGCTTCCAACCGCTGAAGCATTGCATCATCGGCTTGCTGTATTGGAAGTTTTTTAACTTCTCTGTAGGGCTGGTCAACTTGAGTACGGGCTTGCTTAAATGCTGCTTCACCGTTAAGTTGTGTTGTGGGCGGCAAACCCATTTCGTCAAGCGCAACCTTACGCACGGCACTTTTGTTGGCAGCGGTAATGGCCTCTACGCCTTTTTCACCAGCCACCATAGTGGTAAGTTTGGGGCCAATCGTAGGCTGAATGTCAGTTGGATTAAGCGCGATACCTAACCGTTGCGCTTCAGCGGCAGCATCAATTTGCGGCCCCCGAGCGTAATCTCGCAACGAAGCCGCTTCACGCCGCGCTTGAAGTTGTCCTTCAAACGGCATTTTTGCCCCAACAATTGCCTTTTCAATTACGGGCGCTGCTGCGTCAGAGACAGCCCTTGCAACAGGAGGTATGACTTTTGGAGCCGCTAACGTCAAACTGCCGATCATATTTTCAACGTCCGGCTGCGACAGCCCTGTTTTCCCCGATATAGACTTTGTAAAGTCTTGAAAACTTTGGCCAACATAATCCATGAACTGACGGCTGGCCTCTTGCTTGTATTCCGGCGTTTCAGTGACGCCAAATGTGCGGCCAAAAGGTTGCTCAAACGGCGCAGCGATGCGTTTTGTAGCAGCTTGCGCTTCCTCCGGCGACCGATTTATACGGGCCAACGGATAGCCCAAAAACTGCATTGCGCCAGGCACGACGCCGCCAACCGTAACGTCAGCCAAAGACGCTGCGCCTCGGCCAAGTTTAGTTATAAAGCCAGGGGTTTTAGGTATGAGGTCTTCATACCCTGTAGTAGACGCAACAGGAATTAAGTCTTCATATCCAGTAGCCATTTACAACTCCTGACCTGTGTTTTGTTTGAAGCGTTGGCGAACCGCAGCCGCAGGCGCTCCTTTAGCAATTGCTGCATTTGCGTCTTGGCGTTGTTGTGTAATGTTTGACGCTGGCGCAGCAGGTGCAACATTGGTAGGAATTTGACTAGATGCGCTGGGGCCACCAACATACTTTTTAAGACTAGCACGGTCAAACAGTGATTTGCCACCCTCACCACTAAACCAAGAGTCTTCAGCGCCGTCATAAGTTTTGTTCGTCTTGTACCAGCGGTCATAAAAGTTGCGTTGATCAATATCTCGACGCAATTGTTCGCCAGCCATTGACAAAATAAACTCGTTGGCTTGTTTGGTCTTACCTAACTGCGCTCCAATTTGTTCAATACGGCGAGCGTCCGATTCCGTCTGTGGGCCTTTTTGTTCCAACTGCTTTTGCAACACGGCGCTAATAGCATTTGATTGAAACTTTTGTGTATCAGTAGCAAACTTCTCTGCATCTTTAACACCCAACGAGGCCAACACACTAGCGCCTGCGGCAATTGTTTCTTTACCAAAGCCGGTATCAAAACCTTTGTTTAGCGCACTCAAATTTACCTCAATTGACGGCAGTGTTCTAGCTGCAAGCCCAGCAGCTTTAGAGATGTCGCTATATTGATCAACTAACATCTTACCGCGAGCGCCCTGTTCGGCTCTTTCCGAAACCATAGTTACGTTTGTACTTGCCGGAGGCGCAAACTGAGTTTCTTTTCTAATTGCCGCCAAGTAATCTGGGCGGCGTGGATCACCCGGAGGCAATGCGGCTAGTTCTGATTGCAGTCTAGCCAGAGAGCTTGGCCCTTGTGCCGCAGGAGACAACCTAACAACATCTTTATTTAGCTGGTCAATGGTGGCCCTAACTTGGGGCGTTTGATTCGCAAGCGTCGATAACCGTTGAAGTTGGGCCAACTTGGTTTGCAGTTCAATTGACATTGCTGGTGCAGCCATAGCATTAGCCATTGGCGCTGGTGCAGCAGCCCCCGCTGGAGCCATAGCGTTAGTCGGCGCTGCTTGAGGCATAGCCTGCTGAGTACCACCCATAGCAGTGGCAAATTCTCTAGTGCTGGCTTGTCGCTTTAGAAACTCGTCAACACCCATAGCCTCTCGTTCTTTGTACTGCTGAAAAGCCGATGCTTCTTCAGGAATATCAGCTAAATCTTGTTCCAGCGTACCAAACTGTTGCCTAATCCGTCCAAGATACGGGTCGGCGTGTTGCGCCCGGACAATGGCACGGGCAGCTTCTGGGTTGGTAGCGCGGAGCAGCGCATCACGGGCAGCAAGTGTTTTTTGCGTAACTATGGCAGTGTTGGCAACCCGTTGCTTATCCGCCTGACCAGCGGCAAACTCTTGCTGGCGCATACCGAACTCTTGCTGGGCTTGCACGGCCTTTTGCTGGGCCATTGCATTGGCCTGCATTTTCTCTTGGCCTTGGGAATATCCCTCAAAGAAATTTGTCGGGCCACCTTGGTCAAGAATTCCAAAATTAAGTGCCATGATTTAATCCTTAAGCGTCATATCCATAAGGCAGATAAGGGTCATACCCACCAGAAGGCATATACCTTGATGTTGAGGATGCAGGTTGCCTAGCGCCAAACATATTGTTAAATCCAGTTTGAAGACTACCAAAGCCACCAGACCCAAGTGCAGTACCTATATTTCCGTAAGCTGATTGTCTTGCACGTTCTCCAGCTAAATAGGCGTTGCCAGTGTTATAGCCTTGGTTGGTCATTAAATTCCCAGCGTTAGTCGCGTAATTTTGACCGGCTGTGCCAATTTGAGTGCCTGCTGTTTGGCCTACATCAGCAAGCCCCGCCAAACGGTTGTAGCCTGTGTTGGAACGTGCTACATCAGCGTTGTAGCCCGTTAAAGCGCGTTGATATGCGTTGCCGTATTCTTGCGATCCCATGTCCTGCCCATAGCGCGTAGCTGCTCGTAAAGCGCTGCCAGAGATCAGACCGCCACGGGCTGCTGCTTGTCGGTCAATTGCCCTTTGGCCTTCTGCAAGCCTAAACGCATAGCCTGGGTCAGCTTGGTAGTCACTTGCGCCAAACCTAAACGCCGCTGGTTGTGCAAACGCGCCACTCTGCATTTGCGCTAGTGCGTTGGTGCCTGCTGCCAATCTTGGTTGTTGTCTAGCGACGCCTTCTTCGTACATCCGCCGTTGCAGTGCCAATGCTTCGGAAGATTGAGCGTTGGCTGCATTGGTGGCTTCACGCGCAGCACCCGTTGCCCCACCGCCAGTAGCCTCATCAAGACCGCCGCCAAGGGCAGCGCCCAAAGCAGTGCCTGCCGCTGACTCACCGCCAAGAAAATATCCCGCCGCAGCGCCTAATAGTTGACCCCAACCCATAATCGTTCTCCTTGTTACCCAACCACCCAAGCTGTGCCATTGTCAAACACCGGGCAAACCACCGCACCACCGCCAACGGGCGCCGCTAGAAATGTAGGGGCCAGGGCATTAGTCACCCACGACCTGCGGCCTTGCGTACCCGCGGCTGGCAGAGTTGCCACTAGATAAGCAGCGCCCAGGCCATTGCCACCGTTAGCTACCGGCAGGATACCAGATACGTTGGTTGTCAGGCTGGCAAAAGTCGTAGAAGTCGTTCCCGTACCGCCGTTGGCTATGGGCAACGTCCCACTAACCTGAGTTGTCAGGCTAACCCCACTCAGCGTACCGCCAAGGGTCAGGTTGCCTGCTGTAGTCACCGTGCCTGTCAGCGTGATGCCGTTGACCGTACCCGTACCGCCAACGCTAGTTACCGTGCCCACAAACGCATCGTTGCTGGTGATGGTGAAACTCGGGTACGTCCCGGTCACTACCGTTGTGCCTGCGCCTGTCAGCACCACCGTCAAGTCGGGCAGGCTGTTGGTCACCGTGATCGTGCCGGCCCCGTTGGTCACGGTAATGCCTGTGCCAGCCGTCAGCGTGTGCAGGGCATAGCCTGTGCCATTGCCAATCAGCAGCTGCCCGTTGGTCGGAATTGTGCCTAGGCCCGTACCGCCGTTGATGACCGGCGTAATGCCAAGGCCAGAGCCGGTGATGGTATAGACGTTGTTCAGCCAACGAAACCATTGGGTCGTGATCTGACCGTCTTGGGTAAACATTACCCGAGGCGCAGGGATTTGGGTGACGTTTGCCATACTAGCTTGACGTTGGACTCAGCACCAACTCAGCGCCCATGATGGCGATCTTTACCGGGTCAGTGCCGCTGATTTCGTAGACCCTATCTCTGGATGAGCCAAGCCGACGCCAGAACGTGCGATATCCAAACTCACCAATCTTGCCCATGCTAGTCCAACGCTCACTTGACCAAGTATGACCGCCATCGTCGCTCCAGCGCAGCATGACTTGCGGGTCATAGCCTGGTGTGGCTGGGAATGACTCGGTGACAATCTCAGCGCCATCAATGTCTGGGCCAGAGTAGGCAAAGGTCACTAGGTACTCACCCGGCAGGCCCAAGGATGATTCGGTGATGATCTCAAGGCCCGACTCGGTTGCCAAATACTGCCAATCAAACTCAGCAATCAGTTGATAGCTTGGCCCGGCTGGTGGGACGTTTGCCGACTCAGTAAGGATGCCGTCAGCAGTTTGCTCTGGCGTAACGCCCAGCCCAACGCCTGTCTCAGCGTCAAGCTGCAAGGTATGGTGTGCCACTCGCTTGAGGTTGTTCTGACCTGACGGCAAGCCTCTCCAAGAACGCAACCACTTTTGGATGCCGCCGTTGTCAGCGTACACATCCAAGTCAAAAGCGTAGATGTTGCCGTTAACGTAGTCGCCCACCACAATTTGGCTGTTAAACGCCATCTGGCAGTTTGACCTGTGGCGCATAAACAGGCCGTTGTCAAACCCAGCCCGTTCGTGCCACGCCTGGGTAGACACATCGTAGACCCAAGTGGCGTTGCCGGTGGGGAATGTCAAAACGTAGAAAGCATGGCCTTCTTGCTGGTAGGTGTAGGCAATGGCGTCAGAAATGTCGCCGTATTGGGCAATGGCGTACTCAATGGCATGGGTGCTAACCCGAGTGCCGGTATAGCCATTGGCCCGGTAAACGATGCCTTGGCCTCGCGCATCTGCGCCTAGCCAGAAAATGCCGTTGTCCAGCTTGGCAACAGAAAAAGCCGCAGCGCAGCCAATTTCATTGAACGCGCCTTGGATGCGGGTCATGGGAAAGTCGGCAGCGCCAGAGTCGTACCAGATCTCAACTGAGTTAGTGCCAAACAGCCAAATCTGCCCGTGGTCAATAATCATGCTGACCAAGCCGTCAGGTGAACCCTCGGCACTGGCAAAGTCGAGCGGGTCAACGGATGAGCCGTCCAACAGTTGCGTTACCCAGAATATCTGGCTGTCAGGCTGAATAAAAACAAAGTAGCCATCCAAGTAGCCAACGATCAATGCGCCAGCAAAGTCAACGTCTGTGATCTGGGCAAAGACTGCCGTGCTGCTGTTGTAGATGTAACCCGGCCCGTTGGCTGCAATGAACAACTGAGTGCCGTTGTCGCTCATGCTGACCGGGCCAGTGCCTGCTACCGTGCCGCGCAAGGTGGCTACATAGGCCGTGGTGAAGCTGTAGAGTTCAGTACCACTAACCACATAGGCAACGCCGTTAAACGTCCACAAGCCCCGTATTGGCCCTGTCCCAACCGTCACCAGCAAGTCAAGCCCTGGCGCCCGGTTCAGAAACCCGCCTGTCTGCCCTCCGTCTGGGATAATTTCTGGGAACAGGTTGACCATCCTGTTATCCGCAGCGTTAACGCTACGGGCAACATAGGCCGAACCAAGAATGGGCGATTTCATTACGCAGCTACAGCTTTAATCACTGCAAAGTTGAAAACTGGTTGCTCAGTTGTTGTACCAACAAGTGAAAAGAATGAAACTCGGAAACTACCTGCTGCCACTGCGGTAATGGCTATTTCATATAAATCAGTGCCTGATTTTTGATTGATAATAATTACATCGGTTGCGGCAACTGTGCTATTTGTAACTGTAAAAGATGCAAGAGTAGGTGATCCTGCTGCACTCACCAAAGTGATAGACCCGGTTGTTTTGTCCAGCGTCACGCCTGTAGTGCGGCTGGTTATTTGAGTTACAGCACCACCAGCGCCAGTTGCATACCCTACGCCTGCCGTGCCAGAGGATGTGACTGCACCAGTTGCTGCCAAGCTAGTCCCGGTGGCTGCACCGATTACAGGTGTGACCATGACCATGCTAGTGCTGGTACAGGCGCTGATGTTGCCACTGGCAACCGTCCCCAAAACTGGCGTTACCAATGCAGGGCTGGTAAACAGCAAGGTCTTGCTGATGCTCTTGGTTGTGCCAGCTTGGACAAACGGAACAATGTCAGCAGCGTTGATGACGGTAGCAACGGGCAAACCAGAAATGGCAACGGTAGTCATGATTAAAAATTCCCCGCGTAAATGTTATATCGTTGACGATTAGCGACTATGCCGTAGGGCATTGCCATTACATCGTCAGGGTTGTTGATGCGCTTGATGTTGCGCTTGGAGGTCATAGCAATGCGAGAAACTTGGGGGCTTGGCTCAACGCCAAACTCAGCGGCAATCTCACAGGCTAGGTTGAACCTAAAGGCTCGCAGGTAGCCTGGTGGGAAGGACAGCGTAGTCGCCAGTACCGCTGGCTGCGTCAATTCTTCCACCGACACGATGTGCCATTGCAGCGGCGCAGTAGGCACAGGGTACACCGTCATCGTAATGTCGGGGTAGCCCATGTTGACGTACAGCACCTGTGGGTAGGTGCTGGTTGTGTTCTTGACAGCAATGCCGTTGTACTGCTGCTCGTTGATTATTTTGATGCCATACGAAGTACCGTTTGAGGTATCTTTAAAGTAGGTGGCATCGTCAACCAAAACAGGTCGGTTGCCAACAAAATTACCTGTTGGCCCTAACGTGCGTGTAGCTTGATTTACAGGCCAAGTGAACACTTGGTCTTGCGTTGTGAACACCGACAAACGCTCAGTGTTCCATGAGTCAATCATCTGATTCATCGCTGACAGTGCGTCAGCAGACGTAGCGGCTGAAGGTGTCTCAGCCTCTGCCAACATCCCAATCAGGCGTAACGCCCCGTTTATCTGGTCGCCAGCAGATGTGGTCATACCTATGCTCCTACGTCAACAACCTCAACTCGGGGCGGCCTGCCACGGGGACGTTTCATTTCGTTCACCGTGACAGGCTCTTCATCTACATCAAACCTCACCCAGCCGTTCTTTTCGTCATAAACGGCCTCTGCTTCCATGCAAGCGACTTTCGTCCCATGCACGGGGTGACGTAGGTAGATGACTGCCATTTAGCTGATCCGATACACGTTGTAGGTGGCAGTACCGGTTTTGTAGAACAGCAACTCGCCAGCACCGCAAGGCGAAGTAGACGCCACCGCAGTGATTGCAAAAGTCATCGTTCCAACCAGAGTAATACCAGTTCCTGCCACGATTGTCACAACACCGCTGGATGTACCAAGGTTCACAATTGCCAACCGGAAACTAGACCCAACCTTTGCGTTGGTAAGTGTTGCATCAAGCAACGCTCCGGTAGGCAAGGTGTAGCTAACTGCGCCCGTTCCAGCGGTTGCAACCAGCACAGTGTTTGTGACTTGCGCCACGCTCAATGTTGCGGTTGTAGTTGCTGCTTGGGGCGTGATTGACGTAATGTCAATTTCACTAAGATTGCCGTCACCAAATTGGTAACCGCCGCCGACTGATGGGAGTGCCATGATAATTTCCTTTCAAATGAGTTAAATCAACCCCACAGACGGCAAGCCATCGGAGGACGAATAGTGCTGAAACCGTACAGTACGTCAATACGGCAAGGCATACGGTCGTTGTTGATGTCGTAATCACGGATGATACGCAAACTGATACCGTTATGAACCGCACGCGCAGCCATATCTACCCCGGTTGGCAAGACCAAATCTGCCGTAGCAAATGTGATTGCGTCCTTGTGGTAAATCAGGTTTTGCGGATAGGCAGTAGATGCTGTACCAACAAAGGTCACGGCAGCGTTGTCAGCGGGGAAGCTGTCAACGGTAGCCAGGGCGTTTGTGCTGGTATAGATTGCCGGGCTGATTGCCATGTTTGCCAAAGCATTACCGGCGCCAGTTTGTGCGGCGGTTACAACGAATTGCTGTAGCGAACCAGTTGACTCACGGGTCTGTGGGTTAACTGCAAACACGCCTGCAATCGTAAACACATCACCAGCAGTCACTGTGTCAGTCGCACCAGTAAGGCCGTCAATGCTGATAGTCGATTGGCCTTGGGTGCTAACAGCACCGTTAACCAAAATCGTACCGGCACGGGAACCAGTGGTGTGAACCTTGATGGATTGGCTCATGTTGATTTCGTCAAACCCAAGCACACCAGTACCCATCATGCCGTTCTTAAACTGCTTGCTAATGGTGTCGGTGGGGTTGAAGAAACCAGACAGGCCGTTGACCAAACCAGCGTTAGCAGCAGGGTTGACGGTAGCGTAGCGTGGAGCCATACCAGCAGCCGATTCGTTGAGTTTCTGCTGCGCTTGCAACAGAACCAAAGCGGTAGCGGGAGAAGTGCCAGGAGTGCCAACGGTATTGAAAATGGTTTTGTAGGCATTAGCAACGTCAGCGTCAATGCTGGAGGCCAACTGAGAGATGCGGGGCTTGAGAACCCGCTCTGCAAAGTCATCCAACTGCAAAGTCAACTCAGCGGTAGTGAAGTTCACACCGATGTGCTTCTGACTTGCCACGGTCAGGGTGGTGCTTTGCTCGGCATCGTCCTGCACTTGCAGGGCTGCACCGTCAGTCACCAGAGCGCGATCAGGCAGGCGAATACGCAGAGTAGAGCCGATTTTTGCACCGCTAACAGCAAAGCTGTCATCGTACTGTCGGTTTACGTTGCGGGTGATTACCAGGTTGTTCTCAAGAATCTCAAGAGCCTTCCGAGTAATCATGTCAATGGTAAGAATACTGTTAGCCACGATTTTTCCTTAGAAAATAAATTAAAACTTTCGCGCCTGCAACGCTTTCATCTGTCGCGCTCTGTCGGCCTCAATCCACTGGCTGGTACTCATGGTCTTGATAGACCGTGGGTCAGTTGTGTCAAAAGACCCAGAACCCACCCCACGGGCGGTAACTGGTGAAATCGGTTCAGGCGCACCAGAAGTGCGCTTTTGGACGGGGTTCTCGGCTAACCTAGCCTCAAGCCGTCCAATCTCTTTGGCCTGCAAAATAGGCGCTAGTCGAGAAATACGATCCGCTTCTTTCGGATTGGAGCCAAGGTGATAAACCAAGTCAGGCCCAATGTCCGACGATTGAATCGTCTGT
>Ga0222712_10006698_pt1 | contig 11311 bp, 30 predicted proteins | sample C33_657DmetaG_FD_165043 | JGI IMG/M metagenome (GOLD analysis project Ga0222712, IMG submission 165043) | Estuarine water microbial communities from San Francisco Bay, California, United States - C33_657D | ecosystem: Environmental > Aquatic > Marine > Unclassified | place: USA: California... | reverse complement strand
CAATGCACAACCACCACCAACCAATGGTGCAATCTCAACGACTGCCTCTAGATTGATAATTACAGGACACTTCTTATCTAACGAATTCACTTCAATTAACATGGTCATGCTTCTTCTCCTTTGGGTTCACGAATCTTTGTAAACTTAGCCATCTTCTCAGATAGTTCAGCTTCAATATATGATTTTTTCCATAAACTTCTTTTGTCTGGCGTCATGGTAGCCAATACTCGTTTTGCTGATTTACTTAATTTAAAATCTTTATTTGGTTTCATTTAATTGCCTTGATGGTTGTATCGGATCTATCACAGTCTTTTACACGAATGAGATAAACAGTTTCATCGGAGTATGGACGAACAAAGAAACATTCTCCTTTGATTGACCACACCAAATGGTGTTGAATACTACCTTCTATTACGGCAATCGTTGGTGGTTTTCGTACCACATCAACCAAAGAATACAATGAACCTAAACAGGTCACAATCAAAGCAAACACAAATAAACCAATGGCGTGTTTGCCTACCCATGCATACAATTTATCAAACATTAAAAACTCCATTCACATATAATAGATATAGTATAACAAAAGCCACAGCAAATGTCAATAGTCCAATGGTAAAGAACCAAGATACTTTTTGGTAATATTCCACTTCTAACTCCAACATATCACGCTGACCAAGTAACATAGGTTGGCATTCATTCTCACCACCCATTAACTCTATGGTTTTCTTGGCATTGGCCAATCGTAATTTTGCTACATACAGATAGTAATAGGCTAACATATTAGTCCCAAAGGTTCTCGTAATACTTACCAAACAATCTAAATGCGTTACGCTTTCTATCATTGTGTGCATTTAGTCCATCCCAATCAACCTTAGGTCCAACATAGTTCTCGTCCCAAGGTAATTTATCACCACACTCGGTGTAATCAAAGAACTTAGACTCAGGATCATCCTGAACTTTCTGTTCAAATGCCCAAATCATTTCATCAAGCACCCATGCCCAGCGTTTATGAAGTAGTGTATCATCTTCAATATCTAGAGCCTGCACATCAGGATTATTTTTGAACTTTCTATTCTTTTTACCACTACGCAACTCAGCAGGTACATCTTCATCATCAATCCATGGTGAACCGTGAGTTTCTTCTTTCAATTGTTTCAACATTGGTAGAATGATATAAGACAAGGTATAATCCATTGACCATGTATCATATCTATCAATCTTTACATATTTGATTGGTGGGTGAATAAAGTCTAATACAGATTGAATGACCACACAAATAGGTCTAATATATTTTGTGCATTTATCAACCCATATAGGATGATCCACATAATCTTCATCTGCAATTACACCTTTGTTACGACCACATTTACTCCAATCCGTCCAGAAAAAGATATATTCTAAAACAGAATAAGGAGAAATCCAATGGCTACGATAGCCACTTAAATAAACTTTCATAATATTATACCTTCAATAGTTGTGGTAGTGTATAAGTGGATTCCATGTATGATGATGGATTATCCAATACACTACATTCTAAATCACCCTCTCGTCTTTGGCAATAGTTTACTTGAAAATCGCAATTGTTTACCAATTTAAAGGTATCTACCATTTGTCTAACAGTATGACCTTTACCATGGCCTAGATTCTCTAATGAATTGGCAGGTGTTTCAATTGCCTTTTGAATAGAATGACATATTTCATTCACATGAACATAATCTCTAACAGGTGTGCCATCTGGTGTATTGTAATCACCACCATATAAATTGAATGAACCTGTTTCTTTTGCTTTCATTAAGTTATACATCAACCCATCCATATTGGTGGGTGCAATCCCATCAGACCCAATCACATTATAAAATCTGAATGAAGTGAAAGTCTTTGTATTTTCAATGCAATATCTTCCTACTATATCTTCAGCACAACGCTTACTCAAGGCATATGGGTTGATGGGATTAGCGGCTGTGCCTGTCGATGCAAACACAAAATTCTTGTAATTTAAATTCGTTAATACATTATGTGTACCATTAATATTTGTATCATAATACTCATATGGTTTTAATACTGATTCATTTACTTTGACCAATGCAGCCAAATGAACCACGGTATCAAACTCATCAGAGTAACATAATTGATAACCATTCGTAATATCATATTGAAGAAACTGTTTGGGTAACAAATAATCATTCAAACATGGTTTGATATCAGTACCAAACACCTCGTATCCTTCCTTTTTCAGGAGCTTTACAAGGTGTTGGCCAATGTAACCAGAACTGCCGGTTATCAATACTTTTTTCATTAAGCTTGTTCTGCTTTATGTGCTTCTAATGTTTTACGGAACTTATTGGCATGACTACGCTCTGCTTTGGCTAATGTTTCAAACCAATCAGCAATCTCATCAAAGCCTTCATCACGAGCGGTCTTTGCCATACCAGGATACATATCGCTGTATTCATGGGTTTCACCGTGAATTGCAGACTCTAATGCTTCTGCTACGGTTGCAGCCGATAGACCAGTACCTGGATCTCCAGCACCACCAGTCAATAGATATTCCATGTGTCCATGTGCATGACCTGTTTCACCTTCAGCGGTAGAACGGAACACAGCGGCTACATCTGGTGAGCCTGCCACATCGGCCATGTTTGCAAAATACAAATAACGGCGATTTGCTTGTGATTCACCTGCAAATGCTTCTTTCAATGCTGCTTCGGTACGAGTACCTTTTACTGATTTTGCCATACTATTTCTCCTTTACTGTTGAATAATATTCATCTTTAAAACAACCACATTCTGGACAAGTAAAGAGGTCAGACAACTCCTCAAACTTGCCTTCTTTTTCATCATCGTGGACATGGCCACAAACTAAACAAATATACTGCAATTCCATATTATCTCCTTTAATAGTTAAAAACTAACAATAATATGTATTCATAGTTTAACTCAATTATATGGTTTTGTCTAATGATATTTTTATATGTTCCTAATCAATAAAATCAATCACTAGCCCACCATTCAATTTTAGGATTATTTCTTTCATACAATTCAACTAATTCTTCCAATGACCACATGAAATCAGTTTCAAATGTATCCAACCATTTACCAAATCGGTGCCAATCTTCTGCCTTCATTGGCGGTACACCAATCTCATCACCAAACTGACCCAAATCTTCACCACGGCAATCAATACGGCCACAGGAATATTCTTGTGTAATATTGTCATATTCAAATACATCACCAGCTTTTCGGCCAGTTAATTGTGAATCTTCGGTTAATGTTCTACTCACTCTTTCGGTGAGTCCACGGTCTCTATACCATTGTAAATTGGCCACACCCATCCAGTTGGTACTATACCTCACAGGCATAATTTAATTCCTTCCAATTTGTATTCTCAGGCATTATTTCAATTTTGTATTCGGCCTTATCAATGAAATTGGCCAATACACTGCCGCCATATCCGTTGGTGCCGTATGACATTTTATGACAACGATATACACTACCAGAGTATCCATTGAACATAAAATATGATTCATCTTCTCCTACACTTTTGATACCACTATTCATCTGCCATGAATCGGAGCCAGCATAGCCACCATACCAGCAGGCGAATACTTTATATAAAGTTTCTTTGTCGGTTGTAATCTTCACAACAAGCCATCTATCAGGCGTATAATCACTCATCTACTTTTTCAATCTTCAATATTTTACCATCCATGAATAGAGCTTTGTATTCTATCCATTTATCAGCTTTATAACCACCATTATCTTCATCTTCACGATAGAATCGGACCAGTCCATCAAACTTATCACACATATCCCATCGTTCATTGAACTTTCTTAGATAACCACCTAAAATACCATCACTATCATCTATCCATTCGGCATCATAGTTTTCATACCAAAGAATATTATTCTCAATCTTATAGTTATCACACGCCTGAGCAGGAGTATCTTTTGTCTGATACTCCTGTCCTTCATAATGTATGTAATCAAACATTCCCATTTAAACCTCCAAATATCTCAATTTAAATTCTTTTGCTCTTTGCTCATGACCAATATAACCACGAGGATTACAAACCACTCTAGTGTCACCAATCATATAATCGGATACATTGTGCATATGACCATGAGTCCATATTTTGATTTGTGGCCGATCCAATATAAACTCCGACAAATCAGAAGCAAACGCACCATTCATTAATGTATCAAAACGATAACACTCAGCAATACTAATTGGTGATGGCGCATGGTGTGTTACCACAACATACTGTTTTGTTTTATTCTCAGTAGCAATCTTTATGTAATCCATCATTTTCTTATGGTCTTCCACAGAATCTTCTGCTGACCACTTTGAAGGTGACTGATAATGATCCACAGTTTTAACAACTAGTGTGCCATCTTCGTTTCGCTCACTATCATGGTAAACATTTCTCTTATGTTGAACCATACGATTACTATTTTTAATTACTTGAAAATCACTCATACCTTTGCTGCAATGCCATAAGGTCAATGGATCGCCTTTGTTCATATCAGTCCATAATGTACCAGCAATAAAGGTCACACCATTATGTTCCCATGTTTCTTTTTCTAAGACATGAATGTTTGGTAAATCGGCCAATTCAGCCTTCAATCTATCATATGTGTTAGCAATATCAAAATTATAATGCTCATGATTACCCATAATGTAAACCACATGAGGAAATTGAAACGAACACCGCTTAAAGAAATCTTTAACTACCATTCTTTCTTTTGGTTTATTCTTAAATTGATTGGCGGTACAGATGTCACCACTCAAAATTAAAACGTCAGCATTCTCCTCATTCTTTAAAAGGAGGTCACCAAATTCTAAGTGAATATCGGATGCTAACGCAATTTTCATTAATGTATCTGTTTTCTTTCTTGTTCAGTTTCACCAATAATATCTTTTGGTGATTCTAATAGTTTCAAATAATCTTGTTCTACATTGGCCTGTTTGGCCAACCATGTTAATCGTGCTAATATAACGGCGGTCAGATTTAATGGATGAATTTCAAATGTGGTCAACCATTTTAATATTTCGGTGTCCACATCAATTGACAACTGTTCCAACATTTCATCATCCACTATCTTTTCTCCATAATGTGGTTGATTATAGTTTTTGCTTCATTAAAATCAGATTTGGCCAGTGCTGCCTCAATTAGTTTTTCTCTTTCAGATTCCAATTGTTGCTGTGTCAACAGCCATTGCAAAAATTCTTTTGCATCACCTTTATCAGAAAATGTTTTAATAGGTTTGCCATTCATTCTTATTGTATAAATCATTTCTTACCTTTTTCTTTTTTCATCAATTGTTCACGCAAGGCAGCACATTCTTCTTCAAGCATTTTATTTTTACGAACTTCTGCCATCATTACATCTTCAAATAAATTCCACAATTTATTAAATTTAATTTCATATGTATTGGCTGTACCAAGAATATGATTTGAAACATCTTCTCTGGTAAATTCTAACCAACCTTCAAATAGGCCTTCATCAAGCTCTTTGAGGTCGTTAACAACATTCCAACACTTTATAATCTGTTGTTCAAAATCAAATCTATCACTCATTATTATTCCTTAATAGTGGTGGGCAAGGATGGATTTGAACCAACTCATCCAGAGGAAACGGATTTACAGTCCGCTGCGACTCTCCAACTTCGCCGCTTGCCCAATACATCATTGTGGTGAATACTGCTTCATCCATTCCATCAGAACGGTCTTTGCTTCTCTGCGGTCAATATCAAATGCCTGCTCCAAATAGGGACCAGCACCAAACATATTGGTCACACCTGATTCACGCAAGGTGTCCAAATATTCAAACATTTCACTTTTATCAATAGTCATAATTAATCCAATAAAGTCATATACGCTTCACAATTGTTCTCCATAAACCAATCAAGGCCTTTGCGAACACCTTTATAATCACCCATCAATTCACAACCTTTGAGGTAATCATATACTGCCACTTCATCAGGTGTGAGCATTACACTCTCACCACTAAATGGATTCTCAACACGAACTGGCTCAGAATCCAAAACCATAATACCTGGAAAAATATCTTTAATTGATTTTTGTAACGATTTTTTCATAACGAAAGCTCCTTGTCAATTTGAACTACCATTATAACATAACCACGGTGATAATCAAGCCATATGTTGTGTGGATACAACAGTTTTCAGTCGATTAGGAGCGCCTCTGGTGAGAGTAGACCTATGACTATGAGCCCTAGTGCTATAGCACAGAATATGAGACCTCCAAGCACTCCTGGTGAGAAATCTAACGTATTTCTACACTCATATTCACGACCAGCGGCAAATGCACAAAGCAATGCAAAGATTAAAAGAATAACCGACATTTATGGCCATATTCTATGTTTTTCGGCAATGTGTTCACGACCATCATATTCTTCAATTTGCCATTCTACACCATTAGGAATTTCCACAATTCTAAGTGTAGATGCCCAACCATTGGCATCGTCACCAAAATATTCAATTACAGAAATTAAATCTGGATCATTTCGTGGTGTGTAGTAATCATATTGTGAAATAAAATACTTGTCCTCACCAGCATGGCCTTTAACATAGTAATTTGAACAACCAAATACTGCCTTAGCTTTTTCAAAGCGAATACCTTTTTTCTCCAATAGAGATTCAAAGGCCTTATCAGAGAGGCCAAAACCACCAAAGTCAACATTGATAGCAATTTTCATTTTGTTAATTCATCCACAATTTTTCTAAATTCTTCTTCAGTCATTTTCTCATAAGGAGAATAATTCAACATCTTTGAACCATTCATGCCATAGGCATAATGGAAGATTTTACAATTATCTTCTTCTTCTTCAATGCTAAACCAATAACTATAATCTTTGTAATGCCAAATGCTTCTCATGTTATCTCAACTCATATTGTTTATATATTAAATTTCCTTGTTGTTTTGCATACTTCACAAACTCTTTTGGTTTGCAAGAGGCAACAAGTTTAGTACCAACTTCTTTGAAAACATTATTGTAATACGATTCTTTGACAGAACAATCCACTTTCATATCATAATGCGAATGTACCTGATAATTATGTGGTGTGTTCAAATAGAATATTAAGATCCAACCCATGATAAACTCCTAACCATATTGAAGCATACTCAACGAATACACTTCAATATGGCGGCCTCTCCCGAGGGGCCATATTCTACTACTTACGCTGTAACAGGTTGTGCTACGGGTTTTACAACTGCGACAGGTTTGGCTGCAGGTGCAGCTACCTTACCAGTGTAACGGCCGTTTGCATCAAACTCGGTGAAGTTAACCAATTGATATGCCTTTACTTTACGGCCATCTTTGATTACTTTCACAATACCACCATCTTTACGAATGTTATAGATGTTGGTAGAGAGTCGGTACAGCACCTTCTCTTGGTTAGTGCCTTTGAATACTGTAGCAATTTCATCAGGTGATACTGGTTTACCACTCAACATTACTTGGGTAATTTTCTCATGACGATTGATTTTGCCTTTGCGAACTGTTAAAGCCATTGTAATACTCCTTCTTTCAAATTAAACATAATATAAAATACCTACTACATGAACCATTGTATCACACCTGCGGTTGGTTGGCAACCTCGGTTATGGTAGAAATGGTACTTGTATTCGCTGGTGATTCAACGGTGTTATCCACTTTTGAATACAAATCTAGAAATGCCATTTTAGTTTCGGCATCAAAACGATTCACACAAAGCTCAATCGCTTTCATACGGTCTTTAAATATTCCAAATGCCTTGGCAATATGTACCAAACGGCGAGTGGAAATAATCTCATCAGTAGCACCTTGGTCAAACGATTGGCGAACCACATCTGCCCATTGGCACAGATTCTCAACGAATTCTTTATCATCGAGCAATGGTGTAAGAATCTTTCTCTCAGTCTTGGCATCAGGATATTCCTGTTCTACTGTGATTGGGAATCGTTCTAAGAAGGCATCATCAAGCACTTGTGAGAGATAACGACCTTCTTCACTACCACGGCCTTTGGTGTTTGCCGTAGCAATCACGGTGAAACCATTGGTTGGTGTTACAACTTCGCCAGTCTTTTTGTTGTAGTATGGTTTGCCTTCAAGAATGCCTTGCAAGCACATTAGTTTGTTTGAACCACGGTCAACTTCGTCAATCAACAGCACGGCGCCTTTCTTCATTGCTTGAAGAACAGGACCATCACGATTGACCACATTGCCATTGATAAGAGTAGGACCGCCAAGCAGGTCGGTTTCATCGGTCTCAATAGAAATGTTTACACGAATACATTCACGCTTCAACTCAGCACACACTTGCTCAACCATTAAGGTTTTGCCGTTGCCTGATAAACCGGTAATGAATACAGGATAAAACATTTTTGATTTTACAATGCCAAACAAATCTTTATAAAAACCAAATGGCACATATCCTTCAAATTTGGTTGGCACAGCCGAATCGGATTCGTCCAACAGTTTTGGTTGGCGGAACTCTAACACTTGTGCATAGGCAACTTCAAGCTCTTGCTCTTGTTCAACAACTGGAGCTTTTTGTTTTTTAGTGCCAATGTTTGGCAACAAATACTCACCACGATTACCATTACGGTATTCTGTTTTGGTTACGAACCAATAAGGATATGGCACATCTGCCTCGCTGACCACATGAGCAATATTATCTCTGGTCAACACAGCACCAATGCCATATAGTTTCTCTGCCGCTTCTACGAAAGCGATACCGTTTTTATTCAATTTCATATACACCTTTCACAATAACATTATTTAACCTACCATTATACAGATACCACACGGAATGTCAACCAGCCTGTTGTTTTTTAGCAACACTTTCCGAATGTTTACATTTACCACGATAGGCATACCCCACACAATTACATTGATATTTACCAGATTCTAAAATGACTGTATAGGTCTTGCCAGAATCACTTTTGACCTGCCAATTAGGCGTATTCTCAAGATTAGGTACATCGAGCACCACCGTTGCGCCATAGGCGTCCAAGGCATCATGTTTGACCTTAATAAACTTACGCCTACGAGTATCTAATGGTAATGGTTTGTGTAGAATTACCACTTCACCATTACTCTCCTTGGCATACGCCAATATATTGGACTTGCCATCAAACAAATAGGTATGGTTAGGCACCACAAAATCTGGTTCATTCCATTCTGTAATTTCTTTATATGCTGATATACCCATTATTCATCTTTCCATTGGTCGTTCTCACCGGTTTCTTGCCAAACATTCCAAATCTTGGCTTCTGGCCAACCGAGTTTAATACTATACACCGCCTCTTGTGCTGAAATGGCGGACACTTCTTCATAGTGGTGATTATTAACCTTACTCATAGGATGAATTGAATCATCTACGAATTCTACCAGATAATAATTCATTCGTCATCCTGACATAATGCTTCAAACACATTGAGGTAAACTGTTTGAATGTTTTCATCACCATGGCGTTGAAAGAATTGCTGTTTGCAATCGACCAAATCTTCGGCACCAATGTGATATTGGTTACCTTCAACGGTTTCAACCATGTATACTTTATAATCAAAGCTCATGCTGTTTCCTTTTCTTTACAAAATTCAATAAACTCAGGTAATGAACCAGAGAAAATAACTTCACTCTCGTAATCACTATCCATACCAAACATATTGCAACCACAATAATACACTTCAATTTTGAATTGACCATCAACATTCAAAATATGATATTCGTAATCCTGACCACATGATTGCTGAACAACGGGATGCAAATAGAATTGACCTGCACCATCTTTGAAGTTTGCTACCAACTGTGCAGCCAAACAACCCATGCCATTGAAGAATCTTTCATTGGCGCCAAGGCGTAAGCCATTGGTCATGCTACCACTTGATAGAAACTCTGCCAACTCAGCACCATGACCTGTTGGATAACCATCGTATTGACGGTACATATTGATAATTGGCTCATGAACCATTTGGCCAATATTGGTTCTATGTGATTCATATACAAATGTTAAACTTCTGGTACCCATAATTAAACTCCACTCAAATTAGTTTTATAACGCTCTTCATAAATTTTGATAATTGTATCGTCAGTCAATTCACGCAAATTATCAGCCAGCAAATCTTTGGTAGCATCAATCAATTCAGCTTTTTTAAGCTTTTTCATTTGAATCATGCTGTCATCTACCAATTCAGCAATCAATCTGTTAATCATTCTACTCATATAATCTCCAAAAATAGGGTTTGGTTTACATTATCTCAGTTGAAACCAAAAAACTATCAGCCGCTGTTTGTGCTCTTTAAGGTCTGCACCTGATATTCCTCAATTAAGACCAAGCAATGTGATTTTCCCACACATCACCACGCATATCGGTTTAAACTAGTTACGCCGTATGCGATTTTCAATTAATGGCTACGGTTATTAGCCCATCTAACGCCACGCTCAAATGCCTCACGCTCAATACGAATCTCATGAACCACACGAGCATCACGCTCATACACATCAAACGCTTTTGCATCACGCTTGTGAGTAGAACTCTGATTAAATCTTGGTCGTGGACCACGGAACATTACAAAATACTTGGTGAAATCAATAAACTGCTTGATTTGCTCATAATTGTCAATTGGCACGCCTTTGTAAACTGACCGAAAACCAATTGGTGAATGATGATTAGCAAATATAGATTGCATAATATCTTCTTTCTGTTGATAATTCAGTTTCATGCTGTTTCCTTTTCTACTGGTGCAAACATCTCACGACCCATTGCCATGAAGGTACGGAATGCCAATGCTTCTTGGTCATTCAAATCATCATAACACATTTGCATTTCTTCCAAGGTCTCCAATAGTCCATTGATACCCCATTGGTCTTGGTACTGCCGTATAATTAGTATTGATTGCTCTATTTGCATAATTACTCCGATAAATTGATTACACGAAAATCAAATTCCATAAAACTGGTCTGGTGTGGCACAAACATAATTTTACCAACACGATTCTTTTTATTAGGTTTGGTTTCAAACTTACGGAACTTATCAGCAGTCACCGTAACCTTATAGCAATTAAAACCAGGTTCATTGCAATTGGCATTTTCAACCACACCTTCAATAAAGGCGTCATCACGACCTGCACATGGTTTAAAATCATATGCACGGATAATGTCGCCAACTGTTGCTATACCTTCAAATTTCAACATAATGTACCTTTCATTCAATTTATACTACCATTATACACTTACCACAGGGGTTTTCAAGCCCCTGTTGTAAATATACAACACTATTTGGTTTTCTTGATAGAATAACC
>Ga0222712_10006697_pt1 | contig 11311 bp, 5 predicted proteins | sample C33_657DmetaG_FD_165043 | JGI IMG/M metagenome (GOLD analysis project Ga0222712, IMG submission 165043) | Estuarine water microbial communities from San Francisco Bay, California, United States - C33_657D | ecosystem: Environmental > Aquatic > Marine > Unclassified | place: USA: California... | reverse complement strand
GACGACGGGCGATGTCAGTCGACGTCGACGAAACGCGCGTTTGTCGCGCTCCCATCGCGTCGCTCGAACGAAATCACGCGAATTGGCGACGACGCGTCGATGGACGACATCGACGACCTGTCGTCGTCGTCGACGGCGTCGCGACTCGCGTGATGGCATAAAACGCATAAAACGCACCGGGTGACGTAGTGAGGGTATGGTTTTACGCATCTCGCGCGCGCGCGACGACGAACGGGCGAACGACGCGCGTTGGCGCGCGCGCGAAGGCCATGAGTCGACGCACGCGTTGCGGTGGGCGAACGGTCGGTCGGTCGGTCAGGGAGGTCGGTCTCGGTCGGTCGGTCAGGGAGGTCGGTCTCGGAAGGTCGACCGACCGACGACGTCGAGCGACGACGAGCGACGACGCCATCGTCGCGGTCTCTGTTCGACGCGTCGCGTGCGCCATGCCGTTTACCGTGCGTCCGTCGAGCGCGTTCGAATGCGAATGATGAATGCGAATGCGAAGCCGCGAAATGGCGAATGCGGCGAACGCATCGCCGAGGGCGAATGAGAGACGCGCGCGCGCGGAAGGGCGAACGATGCGATCGCGGGACTGACTTGGCGATGACGAATGGCGCGCGCGCAGAGAAATGTTGAAATCGGCCGCGTGGCGCTGTGCAATTTGAAGGCGGACGCGCGCTATGGCAAGCTTTTGGTGATTGTTGATATAATTGACCAGAACCGGGTGCGTGTGCGAGCGATGCGATGGCGAGACGGCGCGATGCGATGGCGTCGAGCGGGGGATTAGGGTCACGCCAGACCCTAAGGCGCGCGCGAGGGAACGGTCGCGCGCGCGTCGGCGCGCGCGCGGCGAACGTCGAGGGGATGGATGAAATATATGAAAGGGGTATTTTGTCGAGCATCGGGGCGACTTTGTGGGGGATTTAGTGCGCGATTGGATGGGTTGCGGGAGATTCGCGGGCGGCGAGAGTCGAGCGCGCGAGAGAGAGTCGTCGCGAACGATTGCTGACCAATATTTTGTTTTCGTGCATGGCAGGTGCTCGTGGACGCTCCGGGCGTGAAGCGTGATGTGATCAGTCTTCGCCGACTGGCGATTACCGACTTGAAGGTTGACATCAAGCGCGCGTGCGACGGCGCAGCCTGCGCTGCGGCGTGGAAGAGCGCCGACATTCCGGGCAAGTGGGCGGCGAGCACGTGGGGAAAGAAGATTGCGCGTCAAGAAGCGCGTGCCGGCCTCACCGACTTTGAGCGATTCAAGGTTGCCCTTGCGCGCACGAAGCGCTCTGCCCTCGTCAAGAAGGCGTTGGCCGCATAAGGTTTTAGCTCTTCTCTAGTAAGGCTTGGGGCCAAGCGTAATCTATACGACTTAGGTGGAAGGCTTTTAGAAAATCGATCATCTATTGAAATCGGCGTAGTTGTGCTAATACCAAACCTGTTTCAAACAAACTGTATCGTCTCTCTCGCTAAGTCGTCTAAGTTGTCTAAAAATAATGTTGCTATCGCTCGTCTGGGCGTTCGCGACGGCGAGAACTACGACCTCGTCCACCGCGACCACGGCCACCAGACGAGGTGTTTTTACTATGTACAATTTTGGTGGCAGCCTTGAGTTCGTCTTCGCACGCCAGGCACGCCGATATTTTCGAACCACTATCGAACTCCAAATCTAAACATTTCGCTTCGCACGTCGCGCATTCCGCGTCTTGACTTACGTTTGCTTTTCGAACACTCGGCGGAAGTTTCATCAAAACATCGCAGTTCGAACAGTGTAGCTTAACACTAGACGTTGGATCGAGAATCATCATCGACAGTTTGTCTGGTGGACACTCTGGACATGGACAGACAGCAAAGGTATCTACGACTGGATGAGCACACGGGTGCGGCGAACCGCGTAGTAATGCCTTCACTCGCGGACTACCCTCGTACGGCGGGTGATTAAAGCAAAACGGACAAAGTGGAAAGTTTCTTCCCGTTCCGCTGACAGTAAAAATCAGGAGCTCAAACCCGCACAGCGAGCAAGTCCTGCCGTTGAACTGCTTGAACGTGCCGCCAATCGGGAGTTCATACACGATTTCTTCAGTAGGACAGTACAGGCGCTGTATTCGGCCGCTAGCCCCGACAAGTTTCAAATACCGCAAACACCTTCCGCACTTAGAGTACGGCGTCGACTCTGTGGTCGCGTGCGAGAACGAAGCCTCAAACAAAGCGTCCATAGCAGCGATGTTTGCTGTGAAATAGTTGTACTTCTCATACATTTGCGCGAGCGTGTGACTGACCACACCCTCATACGGAGCTTCACCCTTTGCCACTAAATCAAGCTGCTGTTCAACGTGTCTTCTCACGGTTGGTAACACGAGCTCGGCGTCGATGGCGTGATATCCCTGCACTAGGGTGATGCCGAGTCGCGTTGGTACCACGCGTCGACCCTTTTCAATGTCCACGTATTTGCGCAATTGAATATTGTTTATGTGCGACGGAATCGAAGCATCCGTGCCGATGCCATTCTTCTCCATCAATCCTATGAGCTCGCTCTCGGTTAAGTACCCCGGTGGTGAGGTCATTTCGCTTCGCAAGCGCGCGAATCTGATCTCCAGGTCTGCTCCCGCGACGACGCAATTCGGAAGCGGACAATCTTCAATCCGTTTGTGAGGCATGATTTCCGTCCATCCATGCGCAACCACTCGCTTTCCTTGCGTCGAAAATGTTTCCCCATTCGCATCGAAGCGCGCGGTTTGCGTTTCGTACTCACAATCAGGAGACACGCTCGCGATAAAATGTCGAGAGATAAAATCATATAAACGCCACGCTTCGCCGCCTCCAACCTGGTCCTCCGTGCACGCCCGCATCGGGGTTATCGGGGGATGGTCGCCAACATCGACTCCATGACGTGGCGCAGTGAACATCCCGTCGTCGAGAATTCTCACGACGAACTCGCCATACGTTGGATGCGACTTGAGAATTTCCAGCGTTTGCTTGAGCTCGAATCCGCGCGGGTAACCCGTGCTTTCTGTTCGAGGATACGATATATGACCATTCATGTACAGACGTTCGGCGACTTGCATGGCACGATGCGCGCCCATGCCTAAACCCGAGGACGCCGCCTTGAGCATCTCCACTGTATTTAATCCAGTCGGTCTCACGCGTTTCTCGTCCTTGATGTCGATGGCGACTACCCGCAAGCGCCTGGCGTCTTTGACGATCTGTAAGAACACGCGGGCCGCGAGTTCTTCAAAGAGTCTCGACCTCGTCCACGTCAAAACTCTGTCACCTTCGTTGGCATCGTCGCTTTGAATCGCGGCGTCAAGCACCCAATACTGCTCCGGCGTGTGCCGAATAATCTCCAAGTGCCGCTCGACGCAGAATCCGAGCGTCGGCGTCTGACACGGACCGTACGACACAACGCGCGCATCCAATCCATCGTACTTGTTCAGAAAATACTGCGTCTGAAACCTCGTGAACGCGACGCCCATTTTCAAATCTAACTCTTGCCTCGCGTCCACCGCGAGCGCCTCGTTCTCATTCGGTTTCCCGAGCGTCCTCATCGCTCGCTCCACCGCCTCCCTCGTCACCGCGCTAAACCTCGCTCGTAACACTTCCCCCACGCGTCCACACGCCTCGATGACTTCAAAGCATATATTCTCCCCTTCGCGGTCGCAATCGAGCCACAAAATCAACACATCCGCGCCGCGACACTCCCTCTCCAAGTGCGCCGCCACGCCCCCATCTACTTTTTTCTCGCACGTCGCCGCGAATATCTCAATCGCCTCCGTCGTCTCCCAACTCGCGCACCGCTCGGGGAGCGTCACCGCGCACACGTGTCCGCGCGTGGACGTCACGCGAAACTCGCATTCCCCGTAGTCGCGAAACGCGCGCGCGAATTCGTGCACATCCGTCGCTCGACCTCGGCGCGTTCGCACGTCATCGACGTCGCGCGCGAGCGCGCGCGCCAAAGCCAGGGCTAAGCTCGGTTTTTCCGCCACGCACGCCACGCGCGCGCGCGTCATCGTTCGAGCTCACCTCGACGTTCGTTCGCGCGCGCGTGATGTCGACGCGTCGTCCATCGTTCGTTGGATTTTTGTCCATCGTTCGTTGGATTTTTGTCCATCGCTCGTCGTTTTTGCGTCCATCGCTCGTCGTTTTTGCGTCCATCGCTCGTCGTTTTTGCGTCCATCGTTCGTCGTTTTTGCGTCCATCGTTCGTCGTTTTTGCGTCCAGTTCTCGTCGTTTTTGCGTCCAGTTCTCGTCGTTGTTGCGTCGTTTTTGCGTCCATCGTTCGTCCAGTGCGCATCCATCGCTCGTCGTGCGTCCACCGACCATATCTCTCGAATTCTATGCGTATGGACAAACAGAACGAACGCGCGCGCGCCGCCACCACCGCGCGGTGTCGCTTTTTCGCTTTTTCGCTTTTTCGCGCGTTCGCGTTCGCACACGCGCGCGCGCGAACACGCGCGCGATCGCGCGCGTTTGAACGCGTTCTTCGATCGCGTTCAGCTCGTCGATCGATCGATCGAACGATCGCGAACGCCGAGGGCGTAGCGCGCGGGGCGAAGGCGGAGGCGGGCGGGGAGGCGCGCGCGAGCGCGGGATGGGGTCGACGCACGCGAGTGGCGCCGCGAGCGATGACGTGACGTTCATCGTGTTTTGTTCGACGTTAGTGTTCTGCATGCAGATTGGGTTTACTTTGCTCGAAGTTGGGAGCGTGAGCATACGAAACACGAAGAACATTTTGTTGAAGAATTTGCTCGACATGTGCGTGACGACGGTGATGTTTTATTTAGTTGGGTACGGATTAGCGAATGGAAAGAGCGATGGGGGATTCGCCGGACGAGATGGATTTGCGCTACAATCGAGCGCGTTTTATTCGAGCGATGTTGATATCGCGGCGAGGGAGCACGCGCACGCGTTTTTCTCATTCGCGTTCGCGGCGACGAGCGCGACCATCGTATCCGGCGCGGTTGCAGAGCGATTTCCGTTTCAATCGTACGCGATAATGAGCGCACTGGTGGCAGGGTTGATTTTCCCCGTCGTCAGCCACTGGCCCTGGGCCGACGGAGGCTGGGCGAATCCCGCGCGCGTGGGAGGGAGCGCGCTGTTCGGCGTCGGCGTGTACGATTACGCCGGCAGCGGCGTCGTCCACTGCGTCGGAGGATTGGCTGCGTTTTGGTCAGTGTGGATGGTGGGCCCACGCGTCGGGCGATTCGAACACGGTCGAAATAACACCAACAATACTATGCCTCAGCAGAGTCCAGTGTTTCAAATCGTCGGTGGCTTATTTATGTGGTACGGCTGGTACGGTTTTAATTGCGGTAGCGTCCGTACGCTTGCCGACCATCACCTGGTTGTCGCGACGAGAATCGCCATCGTGACGACTCTGTGCGCCAGCGTAGCCGGTGGTACCGCCATATTGATTGACTCGTACATGGACAAGAGCGCAATTCGACCAGTGAGAATGATCAATGGCGTGCTCACCGGGCTCGTCGCGAGCTCTGCGCCGTGCGCCTACATCGAGATCGCAAACTCGATCACCATAGGATTCGCGGCGGGTTGCACGTACGTGCTCGTGTCTGCTTTGATGGCAAAGTATCGTCTTGACGACGTGGTCGATGCCGTAGCGATTCACCTTGGTGGCGGCATCGTTGGTCTGCTCAGTTCGGCTCTGCTCAGTACGCAGAATCATCTGCAGCAGTTTTTCGGCCCCAGTCACCCCGGCTGCGGACTATTTTACGGATGCAAACACGGCGGCAACGTTTTGGGCGCCATGCTCGTGTATATTCTCGCCATAATAGGTTGGGTTTCTACGTGCGTCTTGATCGTTCTGTTTATTATGCAGCGATTCGACATGCTCAGGGTGAGCCAAGAGTTGGAGAGCCATGGCTTAGACAAGAGCGTTCATGGAGGACAGTCGTACACGGAATTTCAAACGACAATATTTAAGTTCAAGGATAAGAGCGGAGCCGAAGGTTCGATGGAAATGCGAGTCCGAGCTGGCGATGCTGCAAAATTCGCCATGGTTCTCTCCGAAATCATGGATAGTGACCTATCGCATTCTGGCAAGGTGTCGTCGCCGATGGAAGGGCGCAATCATAGTCATTCCACGACTCGGTCTTCACTTGCCGACTTAGGGGCTCCGCGTTTGACAACGCACGAAGAGTAGTCGACATCGTAATGTGCCAGGTGGGCAAAAATGATGTGCAAACAATTTTTCGCGATATTCGAATGTATGGCGCGACGTCTCCGAAAGAACATTTGCAACGTGAATCGCAGATGCCTTGACTTGATCAGCAACGACTATAGTAGATAATACAGTATTGATGTTTTGATTTCATGTCAACTCCATTTTACGGCGATTTCATTTTTACAGTTTACCTCGCATCGATTCATATCCTCATTCATTTATGCTGCGCATCGTTCAGGAATGCGAACGATGGGTTGCTCGACAGCCACTCTGGCACTTTGAAACCAGACAATTGCACCTCAATTTCTCGACCAGCGACATCGTCTACACTGAACTGAACACTGCTATCGTCATCAAGTAAAAATGAATTACTTATGTGCGTGTTCGAATCTTGAGTCATTCGCTCCTTCATATCGACGAGAACTTCCGGGCTCACTGATTCAGTGCCGTACTTGTCGTCCCAGTACATGGTGCTAATTCTGTAGAGCTGCTGTATGCTGAGCTGCGGGCACAACTCTAACGTAAGCTCGTTGAGGGTTTTCTTCGGTTTTGCATGAATCACTAGCAGCTGCACTGCCTGCCGAATGAATCGCAGCTCATCCCATGCTTCGTCGCCAACGAGCCGTTTTGACTTTACGCTCCAGTTTTCCAAAAGCGACAGCCCCACTTTGATGTATTCACCGTTCGAAAACGAACAACACTCTCGCCTGAGCAGAAGGGCGTTGAACATTTGGACGTTAATGAAGCAAAAAATCTGAACAAAGAATGGCCTTTCCAACTCCAGCGGCACGTGATTACTCGACATCGCTTGCTGGCAGTTTTCAAGAGTATCGAGAATTCGCATCCAGCTATCGCTTAGCAACGGAGCAGCAGCGACGCGCGTGCCCAATGCACTTGAACGATTCGGCTTTGGAGCTTGGATGCATTCAGCGAGGTGTGGGGTGATTTCTTTTTTCACTCGGTCTCGCAACATGCCATACACTTTTTCAACGAACGACGCTAACTGTTGTTTGAAAAGAAATGCTGGGTATTTTGCATCGACTTGCTCGACTCCCTTTATGCTCGGCGATGATGCCGTCGGCGTAGACGATCGAAATCGAGATGCCATGCGATCGAGCAAAAAGCTTGTGCTTTTTCTTCGATTGGATTTGTTGTTTGAACCAGAAGTCTTAAGTGTGCGAAGCAGAAGATTCAAAAGCGTAAAAGAATTGCTGAGCCAATACGTCAGCAACCCGTAATCTTCTGGGCTCCGGTCGACCCTTACGTTCATGCTTTCAATAATTTTGTCAAATAAAGACGTTCTCTCAGCCTCAAACGTTCCCCATTTGAGTAAGCATCGAAAAACAATACACGCCAGCACTGGGGTCCCGCTCTCCATGAATCCGGCTTCAGGAAGCGCGTGCTGTTCAATGAAGGTTAAAATCAGCGAATAATCATGATAACTTCTGATTTGCTCAAGTTTTGCCTTGCGCGCATCGAGTTCTGCTTGCTCGCGTTCGAGAACAGCCCCAGCGTCGTCGCTATTGGGTGTCGCAGGCGTTCCTGGCGAGTTTAAATCCATCGCTGGGGACATGACTGGGCTCAGAATACTGCTGAAACGACCCGCCGCTGACGGCTTCGTTGGAGTTACGTACGAAGATCCTTCTTCGCATTCGGATGAGTTCTCTTTGCAGACGATGACACCGCGCATCCTCGACTCTTCTACGGCTCGAGCCAACTCGTCGCGCTCCTGAGACAAGGACTCATTTGCACTTTGCAACTTTGAACTCTGTGCAATCTCCTCGTCGATTCGCCTGTTCAACTCTTCTAATGCAGCGCTAGACTCGGCGGCGATTGCATCGCGTGCACGCCTCGCAGCTTCCGCTTCTGCGATCGCTTTGAGCAAGCTCGATTGTAGCTCAGCAACTTCCGAGTCGCTCTGCGCCTTGGCCGCGCGCAAAGATTGTTCAGCGCGATCAATTTCAGCACGCGCTTGTTCGGCCATTTGAACCCTCAGCTGCCTTAAATCGGCTTCTAACACATTTATTTTCGCGTTAAGCTCTTCTTCAATGTGAGTAAACTTGGTTCTATCATCTTGGCGTGCGCGCTGCTCCATCGCGGTGCGAGAACGCTCAGAGTCAAGCTGCCTTTCCAGCGCAGATTTGGCCTCAAGTAAAGCGCCAGTCTCCCGTGCCTGCTGTTTAATCACTTTAAAATCAGCTCTTGCTTTCTTTCCACGCCAGCTGGATTGGATCTTCGTGGCTGCGTCTTTCGTCTTGACTTCCATGGCGCGCGTCTCGCGTAGTAATTGTCGCGCGCGAGACCCACGAACGATGGCCTGTAACTTTACAGTAGCGACTTTCGTGCGCTCAAACTGAGTGCGCGCACGAATAGCTCGAAAAGCAGACTGGATTCGCACAGCTGCAAGCTCTTGTCGCATCTTTCGAGCTCGTTTGCGTGCAAACATCCCACGAGCCATCGCTGCAACCTTGATGGCAGCGGAGCGTAAGTCTTGAAATTGCTTTCGCTTTACGAAAGCACGAGCGCGTCGCTGAATCTCAATCGCTGCCGCATTCAGTTTATGCTGACGAAGAACGTCTAATACAGCCATCTGTCCTGCGCGTAAGAACACCTTTGTCTTACCAATCTGCCAGCCTTGAACATCAGCGGCGGCCAAAATGCCTTCGAGAGCCTCGCGTTCGCGACCCTCAAAGTACAACGATGCTGTTTGAGGCGCGAGCAGACCAAATCGAGCGAGAAACATTTCAATCGGCTTACGCGATGGGTATCCAGCGCATGAAATTCGCACTGCCTCTAAAACTCCACCGCACCGAAGTTGGTGCAAAACATTTGAGCTTTCAAAGTTTGAAGGTTTGGAGGCCGAGTTCGGTTTGATGCATCGGATGAAGTGAGGTTCGGTTACGTTGAGTTTCGCCATGAGTTCACCAAGTTGAGACTTAAACCGCGCACTGACGGAGCTCAGCTTTGTCGAAGAAGTGTTTCGGTTTGACGAAGGGTCATTCGGATAAACAAACATCTCGGCCACCATGGGCCGCTCACTTTTCGACAACAGTTCTTCGTGTTGTTGGACAACAAAATCCTTATTCTTGTCCAAGAAGCTTTCACTCTCGTACGTGACTTGACCCGCATAGTGCGAAAGACTGAAAGCACTCTGAGAAAATTTGGGCTTGCTAAACCGCGGTTCTTCTTTCAAACCTGAATACAGTTTTTGAACGAACTGCTCATCCGTCGTCGAGGCGAGCATGCAGGATTCGTCGAGCAACGAGATGATACCGTTCGCGCGTCGCTCGATCACATCAAGAATGTCTTGATTGTCGATGAAGTCAATGTAAGACCAATCGATCCCTTCTTTCTCATATTCTTCTTGCTCCATCTTAAAGACGTGCTGGTTGAAGTGCTGCTGCAGCTTTTCGTTGGCGAAATTGATGCAAAATTGCTCAAACGAATTCACCGCAAAACTTTCAAAGCCATATATATCAAGTACACCGATGAAAGCAACGCTGTGAACGTCCTGACCGATGCTTGAATTCACGCGCTGAACGAGGGCGTCGAATAGTTTCGAATACAACGTCTTCGACAGGGCGTCACGAGAGTGCGTCGCCGCCGCTGCAGTTAAAGGCTTGTAAATCACCTCATCCGCGAGAACGATTCGTCGCGTACGAAGTGCGAGTTCGAGTCCATCTACATCAACTTTGAGAACCGCCGCGGCATCAATCAGTGCAAGTTTGGCCTCCTCGTCAGCGACGATGCAGCCCTCATCCGTAGCGTCCTGCTGATCGGCGAAGCGCACGTTGCCCAAGTGCAAAATACCGGCGACGACGCTCAAAATGTTCTTCTCTTCAGCTTCGGAAATACCCACGCCCCGCATCGCGTTGATCGTGCGCTTGTACTCGTCCGCGTTGTCGACTCCATCGAGATTGAAGCACGTGCTCTGATTGGTGTAGTAGTAGTGCGAGGCGTCTTTCAAACGCAACCGTATTCTTTCGTCGTCGTCGACGCCGGCGCACAGTTGATAAAATATATGAAAGTTTCTCTCCGGATCGTTGGTCTTCACCACGCGACTTCGTTCGAGTAAGTACGTGCGTATGACCGCACCACTGATCTGATGGGACGAGTCGAACTGCATCTCGATGTACTTACCGAATCGACTGCTGTTGTCGTTTCGAGACGTCTTCGCGTTTCCAAACGCCTCCAACAACGGGTTGCTATCTAAAACTTTCTCCTGCGTTGATTTCCCACCTTTACCCTCATCACCCGTCGCCGAACTCGACGTGTGTGCGATATACTGCATGATTAACTTTGCCGTCTCCGTTTTCCCGGCTCCAGATTCCCCACTCACTAAAATGCTCTGCGACGAACCGTCCGCGCGCAGCGCCTCGTACGCGCAATCCGCCACCGCGTACACGTGCGGACTCAAATCCCCGAGCTTTCCTCTTCGATACATCGCCATCATGTGCGCATCATACAAGTGCGCACATTGCTTAAATGGATTCACCGCGATCAATATCGACCCAGTGTACGTATAAATGTCATCCGTGACGTACCGCGCGCGCAAATTATCCAACACGCCCGCCTCGTGCAAGTGATTGAGCTTCACCATGTCTTCCTGCGCGACGACATCCCTTAAGCTCACGCACGCGCGATCGACTTCGAACGTGCCAGCGCACATCACGTCTTCCCCATCGACACCGACGAGTGCGACTTCGCACGTCAATGCGTCGTCATCCGCGTCGCGCGCCACCGTCGCGCGGACGTGCGCGTCGCCCGCGTCTCGCGCGCGTCTCCCCTCTCCGCTTTCCAGCGCGCGTGCGTCGATCCAAATCGCGCTTCCGCGCGCCAAAGCCACGCCCGTCGTCCGTCGCTCCGCGGTGCGTCCATCGTCCACCATGACGTCGCGAACTGATGCGTTGTGTCCGTCGAGAACACGCGCGCGACGGTCGTCGAACGGTCAACGACCGACGACGTCGTCGACGAGGACGAGGACGAGGACGATGTGTGTCGTCGAGTCATGACTCGACGACACACATCGTGCGTGTCCGTAGGGACGACAGTATGGAGTCGTGACCCCCGCGATCGTCGTCGACGACGACCGACCACTCGATCTCGTCCGACCGACGAAATCGTCCCGAGGCGTCCTCG
>Ga0222712_10006695_pt1 | contig 11313 bp, 17 predicted proteins | sample C33_657DmetaG_FD_165043 | JGI IMG/M metagenome (GOLD analysis project Ga0222712, IMG submission 165043) | Estuarine water microbial communities from San Francisco Bay, California, United States - C33_657D | ecosystem: Environmental > Aquatic > Marine > Unclassified | place: USA: California... | reverse complement strand
GGCGTAAGGATGGTATGTTAGCAGGTGGGTTAAGAATAATGACCAACGGAAAACAAGGAGATGCTGATCAAGGAACTTGGGAGATTTATGGAGGAGAGCAATTTGCTTCTTCTCCTGAAAAAGCTACTAAGTTCGAGCAGATTCTTGTTGCTAATCGCATTGCCGTACTGGGATGGAAATCTCCAGAAGGCAAACGAGCTAATCCTTTGGGATATAAAAATTGGTCATGTATTCGAACAAAAAAACTAGACTCTTACTGGAAGACTACATATACAGTTAATCTGCCTACAGATAAAACTAATTATTGTCCACGATTTACAAAGCTATTTGCTAAATATGGACTTCCAGTACAGGTATTTTCCTACATTGCATGGCGTGAATCTAGGTGTAATCCTGGAGCAATTAACGCCAAATGGAGAAATGGAAAAATAGTCTGGACGCTCAACCAAAATGGTACCTACGATAGTGGTTTATTACAAATAAACTCATCATGGTTTGGTACCCTCAATAGAGAAACTGGACATGACTCAAAGGATCTTATGGATCCACAAGTCAATGCTCACTTTGCTAGCTGGATTCTACACAACACAACCTCTAGGTTGGGTAACTGGAGTGTCAGAACCTGGTAGTAAATAATAATAAAATATAATACAAAATTCTTAGAAAACAGGGGTTCCATTGGGATCCCTGTTTTTTAATTCAATAACGTATATTTTGCTAATCCAAAAATAGGGGAACGACTAGCCCTTTGTGCTAATTATAAAATAGTTTAATAAAGGAGAAAATAATGCTATTTCAAATGATGATTTTCTTGGCAATTGCTTCGTCAATTGTCGAGCTTGTATTCGCAGCAAATGTTCCAGCATGGAGACAGCTTGCTTACAAACACAAATGGTTCAACATGACCGTATCAATTGGCTTGTCATTTGTACTCGGTATCATGTTTGGTGCGGGTGGTTTGATCGCCATGGGCGCAGCAATGATCTCAACCGCACTATCTATTCCTGGTTACATGTATTTGCATTGGAATTATGATTCCAAAAATGCAAAATCACATGGAGGGAATATGATGAGCCATATAAAAAATAAATGGATTCAAGCTTTCAAGGATCTTGCTAAACTAATTTACGCAGTGATCCGAGTAATTACATTCCCCATTTGGGGAGTACGTCTTGCATTCCAAAAATATCAAACTTTTAAACTTAAATTTTCACGCTCTTAACTTAATATCATATTTTAAAGGAGAAATATGTCAGCAAACTACAAACCAAACATTCGACTTCACTCTCAACATAATGGACCTCTTCGGTCTATGAACGATTATCAGTTTGGATTCTATGACTGTGGCATTCTACGCACAGCTCTTGAGCACATTGTGTCTCAGGATTCAAACGCAGATCCTTCATTTCGCATGGCTACCATGCCCATTCCCAACTCTCCTAGCGAAGCTATGATTGCAGAGCAGATCATCCGTCATCCGGATGTTTGCTATGCTGTTGTTGACAAGGATAAGATTGCTCTTGTCATTGTAGACGGAGAACCTGGTTGGCTCAACATCTTTACTAAGATGGGCTACGAAGTCCGTGCAGGCGATAAGACCTCAAAGCGACTTAAGACCTTTCATCGTGCAGCTTTGCTAAACGCTCATTTTGAGAAAGATGAAATTGGTATTCAGATTGTTGAGCCCGATGAGTATTCCCGACATACCTTTGGATACGATGTAGCCCCATGGCTTTCTGATAAAGCAACCGTTAGCAGATTGCTTGACGGTGGCTTCGTTATTTCTCATCGCCTTATTCAAAAGGCTGTGAAGAATATTCCAATCTATCAGCCACAAAATACTACCGATAACAAAGAGTATTATTACGACTGGCGTATCCGTAACAAGATGGTTAACAATTTGTTAAACCATCGCATCTACAACACCCGCATTATCTATGAAGGTGGGTTCATTAAGGGCAATGCACTTGTCCGGTATGACCTGCCTGAGGGTGTTGACATCATCACTTCACGTGACAATATCAAGAATGAAATTGCCTATAATAATGGCTTTCAATTTCTTGCTGAACCCCAAGGTTCTCACGAAAGAGTTGTAACTGACGATCAGACAGTTATCAACTTGAAGAAACTATTCCGTAAAGCAGACATGCAAATGTGGCTTGAGGAAGAGTATAAAAAGATGTTTGATGCAGCTGTTAATTCTCAACTTCTGAGCAATTGGAAGGAAATCTACAAGCGTGATTTCCGTAATTCTAATTCCTCTGAAGATGAAGAAAGCAGCTCTAGAATGAGCTATGTTGGCTATCGTTGGGTAGCCAGTGGTATGAAGATCACGCATTCGCCGTGGCTCTTTGAAACACTGGCAGTATCCCATGCCAAACCACTCATTCCTACGCCTAAGCGTTCTGCCCATATTCCTATTCCATGCTCTGTCTATGAGCAAGTGATTCCTGAATCCCTTGCTCGTATGGCCGGCTTTGATATCGAGGTTGAAGAAGACGAAATCAAGCGAATTCCTGAGCTTGGTGTTCACGTCGTAAATGACCTTGACTGGCTGGAAATGTATGCCAGTCATGGAGGTCATGATGAAGACGACTTCTTCAAGCTCTTCTATCGTGAAATGGAAGGTGGCAACTTTGATGGCGAAAAAGTCGTCATCGTTGCTCGTTCACCAAATGGTTATGGTGAATACTCTATCTTCCGTTATGTTGAAGGACAATGGGCTCCTAAATGGCACAAGGCTGATGGTACAGAAGTAACATTCCCCAAGGTCAACGGACGTAACTGGCCTAAGCGACTTAGCGAAGCAGCTCGTGCAGGCAGTGTTCAGTATGGAAACTTTCCATCTGAGATGCGTTCTAAAACTAAAATGACTGGATTGTATACTCCAGACAACGTCATCCATGACATGCGTGTAGCAATGGCTGGCGGTAACGTTGGCGGATATGTCAATGCGGTCATGGCTCACTCTCTTGTTATTCATAAGCACCGACCATACCAGCTCTGTTCACTGGAAAAGGCTATCGACAAATGCATCAACCCTGATGACATTGACGATGTCCGTTCTATTGACCAAGAAGCAAAAGACATTGCTCGCGAGATCATCGCATCTGGCAAGCCAATTGACTTTGATTTCTGGGAGCGTCGTGGTTTTCCTCGTTATGTTAATGAGGATGATGAACTAACCTTCTTTGAAGGTAAGATCACTCAAATGAATAAACTTTCAATTGATCTTTACACTAAGTATTGTGGTAAAGTTCGTGAGTGGGCTCAAGAAAACGCACGTCCAGATGACATTGTTATGCAGCTGGGTGACAGATACTTTGCAACCGCATTGCGTGTTGTAAAGGATTTTCGTTCCAACATTCATCGTGTCAACAGTTCAGAATCAACTGTTTCTACCGGACCTATCGTTCGTAACTCCTGGGAATCACTCTACAAGATGATTGTAGATGCAATCCTTTGGCATGAACGACCGGAAGATCGTCACGATTTTGTTCTTGCTCTATATGCAGTATCCCTGCGTATAGCCACTTCAGGTGGCAAGATTACAGATCAAATCGTCATGAATCGATTTGTTTATCCATATCTTGAATCTGCACTGCATTTCTATGGTATCACGCGCAATCCTGTTTGCGTTGCTACTCCTGATGGTGACGTACAAGTCACCTATGTTAGAAAGATCAGTTGGGTATGGCAAGATAAATTTGGTAACGTTACCAAGTATGCTGATCCACTCAGTTTTCAACAAGCACATGCTTTGGATTCTCCTACGTATCTGTCACCTCCAGTGACTGAAACGCAGAATCCAAGAAAGTCATCATCAATCTAAAGATCTTTACAGATCCTAGGACAGGTTTAGTCATATACCTGAATAGGACCAACGCCAGCTTGGTTCCACAAATATGACAGCTGGCAAAATATCCATTAAATACAATAACCCTTCAAAGGAGGGTAAAATGTACACTTTAGCAATTGCAGTTCTTCTCGGACTTGTTGCTGCACAGGTTACCAATTTCATTTTGTCAAATGTTCCGGCACTTGCCAAAGTTCCGGTTCTCGGCAAAGATGACAATTGGTTCGTTGCCGCGTCAATCCTCATTGTGTGGCTTACCGATACTTCCATTCTTGGAACGTTCGGCATTGGCTCCACAACTGAGTGGGTTGACGTTGTTGGTTCTGGTCTTGCTGTTGCAGGACTTGCCAACATTGGCAACGCTGTGGTCAACTGGCTCGATAAGTAATTTCTAACCAGGGGTGCGTCTGGTTTAACAACGCACTTTTATTCTAATTAAAAATAGGGGTCTTTCATTTATGCAAAGTGAATCTTTTATGCTTTTTGCAAAATGCAAAAACGTTAAACCATCTCAAATTAATTTCTTTTCTGATGATTATTCCACTAACATAAAAGCAGTAAAGTTTTGTCAAGATTGTCCTGTTAAAAAAGCTTGTTTGCGTTATGCTATTGAAAATGAAATTTATCATGGCACATGGGGTGGAGTATCTCAGAATAAACGTAAGATGATGATTAAGGAATTTCTTAAATCTAATAAATCTTACAGAACTAATAAATGGCAACGTCACATTTCTTAGTAACAATAAAAAATTTTGAGTAGTTCTCTAGTCTTTAAATGAGGAGTTGATTATGAATCAACCAATTATTGCTTCAAATTCTTTTGGATATTTTGATTCTTCAAATATTCATCCTAAAGTACTCGATCAATTTAATGATCTTGTCAATCAAATTCTTAATTATGATCTTCCAAAGAAGACCTTCTTTTATAAGACTGGAAGTTTTACAGCAAAAACTTTTCGCTTTCTCAAGAAAGCAGAAACAAAGTCTGCAGTTTTGCTTGGCCATTGGGCCGCAGAAACTGTAGTTGTTCTAGGGGCAGCTTCAGCATTTTATATGTCTGGCAATCTTAGTGCCATGATGCTTCTTATTGCACTCGCTGCTTACGGAACTTACGCTTTGTTCTCCATAATTGCAAATCAGAAAGTCTGATATGACTATAGATATTGATGTACTTAAATATTATTGTTCTGACCCTAAGCAAGAAATTAATGATCTAAAAGAATCTTTTTCTCAGATTATTAATCTCTCTGGTCCATCTAGTTATCGTCCAAGACTTGCTCTTTTTGACAAGTCTTCAGAACGTATATTTGCTATTGCAGCAAGACCATACGTTGATGCTACTGATTTTAAATCTACTATAGCAGAAATGCTTTATTCTTATTCTGCATTTAGTGCTCACTCTTGCATTCTTGTTCTTGATAGCAATATCAATACACCTACATGTACTACTGATTGCCTTAATGTTTACTTAATGTCCGATGAGTATTGTCATGTTATGCAGCTATTGTATGAGGTTGTAGACAACACAGTTGTTTGGAATGAATCAGACATTAGACTTGAGTCTATTGATCTTAAGGATCATCAGTCTGTATCTCAAGAAATGGTAGAGACAATGTATATTTATACTCATCTTGATAAATCTCCATTTCTTTCCAGAGAACTGCTTTCATACTATAGCTCTTCTAACTATCAGTTCAGATCATTCAAAGATTTGAATATTTCTTATGTTGATTTTTCAACACCAAAATAATGTGATAAAATATGAAAACTTCCCAAAATAATATTATTGATAACAAAAAATTTTTCTTCATATCCTCAGATCCCAACGGGATTCATCAACAGTGTGAATATATTACTGATGATGATATTGAAGAATTTATCCAAGAATCATACTTTGTTACTATAGATTCCTACACATAGGAGATATCATGACTTTTGCATTAAGGCCTTATCAACAAGAAGCTTTAGATTCTGTTGTTGATAACCGTGCAAAGGGCATAACCAAACAGCTTGTTGTTCTTCCTACTGGTGCAGGCAAGACCGTTATCTTTAGTCACCTTCCTAAGGTAGCAGATAATGTTCTACCTATGCTTGTTCTTGCACACAGAGGAGAGCTTTTAATTCAGGCTCAGGAAAAGATCCTTTGGTCTAACCCAGAGCTTGATATACAAATAGAAAAAGCAGAGCAACACGCTGATCATTGTGACGTAGTTGTTGCCTCAGTGCCAACTCTTGGAAGAGCTGAATCAGAACGAATCTTAAAATATCCTAAAAATTATTTTAATTCAATAGTAATTGATGAAGCTCATCATGCTGCTGCACAGTCATACAGAAGAATACTTGATTACTTTAACGCACCATTTATTTTAGGCGTAACTGCCACACCTCAAAGATCAGATTCTGTTAGACTTACAGATGTATTCCAAGAGATTGTATATTATAAAACTATACAAGATCTTATAAAAGATGGTTATCTTTGCCGTCTTGTAGGATACAGAGTAAAAACAGATACTGATATCTCAGAAGTGGAGACTAACAATGGTGATTATATTGCTTCGCAATTGGAAGAAACTATTAATAACCCTACTCGTAATGCCACTGTTGTGGCAGCTTATGAAGAAATTGTTCCCGGAGCCAAAGCCATCGTTTTCGCTAGCGGAATCGCACATGCCCAAGCATTGGCCGTATCCTTTAAACAAAAAGTACCAACAGAACTCTTACTAGGTTCTACTAGTGAAGAAGATAGAAAGTCTATTCTTTCTAGATTCAAAAGTGGAGAAACTAAAGTTCTCATTAATGTTGGGGTGTTAACTGAAGGATTTGATGAGCCTTCTGTACAGGCTATCATCTTGGCTCGTCCTACTAGATCGTCATTGTTGTATACTCAAATTGTTGGTAGAGGTACTCGTCTTTACGAAGGAAAACAACATTGCGTTGTCATTGACATAGCAGATACAACAAAAGGTAAAAAGCCTCTTGGTCTTCCAACTCTTCTCGGTCTTCCCGCAGATTTTGATTTGCAGGGTAAAGACCTTATAGATGTTGCAGAAGAATATCAAAAACTTGAACAGTTCTGTCCTGGAGAGGCTGTTCGAGTTCTTAATCCAGAAGATATAGAATTAGCATATAAACGTATTGATCTATTTATGCCACCTCCACCTAATGAAGTTGTGTTACAATACTCTACATTAGTATGGGCAGAAGTAGGAGATAATGACTTTCATCTCGGTCTTAATAATGGTGAGTCTCTTAGGATATATGTTGACCCATTAGGTCGTTGGACAGTTGATCTTATTCAACGTTCAGGCAATTCTTCTCGTACAACTCTTTTGGGTCATACAGAAGATATGCGAGAAGCATTTGTTAGATCTGACAGATGGGTTGCTAACAACAGATCTGCAGCTATGCAGCTTATAGATAATAATGCTGTATGGAGAACTGATTCTCCTACAGATAAACAGATTAAATTTCTTAAGCGTATTGGCATTGCTGTCACTACAGATATGACAAAGGGTATTGCTTCACAGATTATTTCTAAATACTATGAAAATAATCCACGACCAAAATGGTTAGATAACAAAATCCAAAATAAAAGGTTCGGTAACTGGAGTTAGTGTATAATGATGGGATGCCTATGAATTATTACTCTCGTCCAATTATTGAACCCTATGAGGATTATGATTTCGTAGATGCACCTGTATCAAAAAAAGATTCTTCATTTTTATCTGCTGCTGCAAAGATAGCATCTACATCTCCTAATAGATTTCGCATGGGTGCTATGGTGGTTAAGTCTGGCAGAGTTCTTGGTGGTGCTGTTAACATAACTAAGATATCTCCCAGTACTCCACCCAATAGATTTTCTACTCATGCTGAAATTGCAGCTATGAACATTGCATCTGAAACAAGTGGTGCAACATTATATGTTGCTCGTTTAGATAAGTTTGATAATACCGTTATGGCTAAGCCTTGCGGGTGGTGCATACAAAAAATTATCGAAAAAGAAATATATAGAGTTGTATTTACCACTGGCTTTGAACCATTAAGCTTTTATACCGATATGGTAACATGGATAGATGAGAACCAAACCTATCTCTAAGTATTCCATTTGTCATCCACTAATTACTCCTGAATTCTTTCATTCATTGTATGATCCTTATTTTCAAGATACTTGTCTTAAAGTTAAATCTTTAGCTATTTATTCTGAAACAGATAAGTATCCTGAACTTATATATGATTCTCCTATAGAAGCTTTAAAACATACGTTTCAAGATAAGTATCATATTTGTGAACCGATAAGAATTCATCCAAACTTTCATATGTATATAGATTTGACGTCATTGCCAATTGACAGTAATGAAAACATTATTGCCACAAGGTTTTATAGATTGTGTGCCTCATCAGTATCTGGCAAGCTATCAAGTCTAGTAATTCGAGGACCAGTATTAATATTCTCATCAGTTTCTAGTTCAACTAATGAAATTGATGGAATAGATTATTCTGTTCCTTATGAAGTTCTAGAGCAAGTAATAAGGCTACATAACAATTATGTCGACTTCAAATAGCATTAATCCCTTAGTTTGTAAAGACTGTGGTCTTCGTTCTTTAGCTGTCAGAAAGTCATCTGAATACAAAGTTAATCTTTGTGTTCCTTGTCTGATAGAAAGAAAAATACAAAATAAGGGGGCTTAGCACTATCCCTATTAGAAAGCAATATATTATGTCCATTAATATTGTCGTTGGATCTGATCCAGCCGACACAGATAAGATCAAGCAGACTATTGACATCCTTAAGCTTGTTAATAATCTTGCTAATAAAGAAGATATTAGTACCATTGACACTGAGTCTTTAGACGATCTTGTTGATTGGTACAATAGCATGTATAATATCCTTACTGATCCAACTATTTTTGCAGAAAGTAACTAAACATATGACTGAAACAGATTCCGTCTCTTTGCGATTTTGTTTCAGACTTTGTATAATTACTTCATTAGTTGGCTTCTCACTAGGCTTATTTGCAGCAACTCAATTGCGAGCACATATGTCTAATGATGCGCCTTCTAAATGTGAATGCAAAAATATAACAACAACAACTTCTCCATAGCCAAGCCCGAGTGGCGGAATAGGCAGACGCAAGAGACTTAAACTCTCTCGTTCGAAAGAACGTACCGGTTCAAGTCCGGTCTCGGGCACTTTAAGCAATTTAAAAAGGAACTTTAATAAGATATAAAAAGGAATTTAAATGAACTTTGTTGTTCTCTCTTATCCTAGAACTGGTTCTACAGTTCTTCAAAGATTGATAAATACAAGTGATAATTTTACTTGTATTGGCGAAAAACCATTTGCAATAAACCATCTCTATGCTTTCTTTGCTAGTGTAAACGACGCAAAAACTATAGTCCCAAATGGTCTTTTCCCTGGCATACCTATTGATGATGATAGAAATCCTGTTTATCTTTCAGATAGAGTTGATCTTGATCTACTAGCTCATGATATAAAAGATTTATATCTTAAACACATACTGGGTGCTTCTCAATCTCAAAATGTAGGATGGAAAGAAACATTTATATCTCCTTATCCTAACGTATCATTAGCAAATAGACAGATAAAGTTTATTCGTAGACTTTTTCCTGATATACTATTTATACTCAATGTTAGGGATCCATATCAATGTTCCCTATCACCTATCTGGCAGCGTGTGCCGGATGCATTAGACGAACTCACTCAAACTAGAAATTGGATTATCCAAAGCTATAAAGATGGATTGTTTGGTTCAAACTCTATTCTTTTAGATTATGATCATTGGTCTGTTGATTCTTCTGATCTTATTAATCAGCTTATTTCTGTTGGAATTAATCTAGATATAGAGAAGTCTAATAAAGTTTTATCTGAAAAATTAAATCATCTTTCTTCTGTTAGTCCAGAGATTTCTTCTTGGACTAACAAAGTAAAAAGAGGAATTTAATCTATATTCCCAGGTAGCTCAGTTGGCAGAGCTACGGACTGTTAATCCGTTGGTCGCAGGTTCGAGCCCTGCCCTGGGAGCTATGATGATAGATGTAGAATCAAGATTAAACCAAGAACATATTAACTGTCAACGCTATGATCTTTTAGGAAAACAAATTGAACTTGTTTTCACAGATGATCAATATACTAATTTAAAACCAGGGAATATTGGTATTGTCAATTTTATTGACGACTTTGGAACTGTCCATGTTAACTGGGACGATGGAAGCTCTTTGGGTCTTATACCTGGAATTGATAAATGGAGGGTTATTTCATGACTGTTATTCATGAAGACCCAAAGCTTGACGTAATCGCTCATGCTCTAGTTCATAAAGGCATTGTTCTTTGGCAAGGTATTCCAGAGCACATTGTTTCAGAATTAAAAGCTCATGGATATAAAGTCAAAAAAAAGAAGAAGTTTAAAAATCTTTAATATTATGTCTAATAAAAATTATATAGAATGTTCTGCTTGTGGACATTTGTCCGAAGCTACTCAGCAGGGTGCACTTCCCGATAATGGTTTACTTCTACCTTATGAGACTTTTGGCTACTATGGTGGTTTCAGTGACTCAATGCGAGTTCTCATGGGACACCAACCTTCTAAAGAGTGGATTTTGTGCCATGACTGCGTAGTAAAGTTTCTCCGTACTTTTCCTCTTCTAGCAGACTCGTTTGGTAAAGGTCATCATCCTTGCGAAGATGACACTCCATGTTGCGAGTTCGCATGGAGAGGTACCGATAACTTTGCAAAGAAACACAACGAGATGCTCGTCAGAACTCAGACAGCATTTATTGATGACAGTGATTGCCTTTATTGGCAAGATGATGAGCCATCTTAACATATCTTTTATACTTAACCTTTTATCGGGCCTTTAGCTCAGTTGGTAGAGCACCGGACTTTTAATCCGTTGGTCCCGGGTTCGAGCCCCGGAGGGCCCACTATGAACGATAATAATAAACCATTTGTAGATAGTGTGTATTCTTTAGAAACACTTATTTGCAGTTTTATTCCATCTGCTGTGATTATGTATGATTTACATGGTCAGGTTATTATTCATACTGATTTAATGACTGATGAAGATGGCAATCTTATTCCATTTGCCTTTGATCCAAAGGACGACAATGTTGATCGCAAATGAGGATAAAGAACTTTTGACTGGTCATATAGTTGGTACAACTAAACGTACTGTTATTTTATGTCATAAAACTGCTGATCGAGTTCCCGGTGATTCTTATGCATCTTGGATTGCAATTGCGCATAAAGGAGGAGAACTTCACCCTTATGTTGTATGGAATGTCTACGCACGTTCCGATGGCTTTCATGCCGAATCCGGGACTTACTGTTCTACCATTAAGGAAGCTTTAAAAGCTTACGAATTGAGAGGCGGAAAATGACTGATAACAAATCAGTTATTCAACTAGTTGACCAAGCAATTAAAGATATTGCCGGCAG
>Ga0222712_10006693_pt1 | contig 11316 bp, 5 predicted proteins | sample C33_657DmetaG_FD_165043 | JGI IMG/M metagenome (GOLD analysis project Ga0222712, IMG submission 165043) | Estuarine water microbial communities from San Francisco Bay, California, United States - C33_657D | ecosystem: Environmental > Aquatic > Marine > Unclassified | place: USA: California... | reverse complement strand
GAACCATCAGGTGATGATCGACCAGACGGTCTACCCTTCCCACCCGACCCCCGGCGTCAACCGCGGCTACGACCCGAAGACGCTGCGCGCGGATGGCACCCTGGCCAAGGCTACCGCGACGTGCGGCGCCGCCATCTACCGCGGGGACGCCTACCCTGCCGACTACCGCGGCAACGCCTTCGTGCCCGAGCCGTCGGTGAACCTGATCAAGCGTCTGCTGCTGACCGAGCAGGACGGGGTGATCAAGGCGACGGATGGCGCCAAGGACCGCGAGTTCCTGACCTCGACCGACGAGCGCTTCCGCCCGGTGCAGGTCGTCAACGGTCCCGACGGCTGCCTGTACGTCGTGGACATGTATCGCGGCGTCGTCCAGCACTCGGCCTTCCTCACGCACTACCTGGTCGCCAACATCAAGGCGCGCCAGCTGGAGCAACCGGTGAACCGAGGCCGCATCTGGCGCATCGTGCCCGAAGGCGGCCGCAAGGTGGCCCGGACGACGATCCCGGCCGACGCCGCCGGGCGCGTGAAGCTGCTCGCGCATGCCGATGGCTGGGTGCGCGACACCGCCCAGCGCCTGCTGGTGGAAACCGGCGACACCGCCGTCGGTCCCGCCCTGCGGACGCTCGCGACCGATGCCCAAGCCCCCGCCCTCGGCCGTCTCCACGCGATTTGGACGCTGGATGGTCTCGGTCTGGTCGACGCCGCGCTCATCCGGGCGACCCTGCGCGACGCGCACCCGCAGGTGCGCGCGGCCGCCGCCCGCCTGGCCCCGCCCGACGCCCTGCCTGACCTCGCGACGCTGACGCCGGAGAACGACAAACTGGTGCTCACGCACGTCGCGATGCGTCTCTCGGCGATGAACCAGCCGGCGGCCGACGCGGCGCTGGCCGACCTGCTGACCCGTCACGGCGACGTGGCGTTGCTGCGCGAAGCGGCCCTGACCGGGATCCGCGGACGGGAGACGGCATTGGCCAAGGCGATCGCAAGCCGCGCCGCCGACGCTCCCGCGCAGGCCGCCCTGGAGTCGCTCGCGACGCTGATCGCAGCCGCCAACAAAGCCGGTCCTTTCGAGGAGATGCTCGCCCTTGCGGCGTCGCTCGGGGCGAACCGCGACGCCCAAGCCGCCTTACTGCGGGGCCTCGCCTCCGACGGCAACACTGGCAAGGGTAAGAACGCGAAGGCGGCCGCCCCGAAACTGCTCTGGCTGGCCAAGGAGCCCGCCGCGCTCGCCGCGCTGCCAAACCAGAAGATGCTCGCCGCGGTCACCGCGCGCCTCGCCTGGCCGGGCAAGCCCGGCGCCCCCGCCCAACCGAAGGTCGCCGCCTTGAGCCCCGCCCAGACTGCGCTCGCCGCCAAGGGCAAGGTCACGTTCGACACCCTGTGCGCCGCCTGCCACCAGCCGCACGGCTTCGGCCTCGATGGCCTCGCCCCGCCCTTGGTCGACAGCGACTGGGTGCTGGGCAAACCCGATGCCCTGGTGCGTATCGTCGCCCAGGGGCTTGGCGGCCCGGTGAAGGTCTCGGGACGCACCTGGGACCTCACCATGCCCCCGCTGCCGCAGCTGAGCGACGAGGACATCGCGGGCGTGCTGACCTATATCCGGCGCGAGTGGGAGCACACCGCCTCCCCGGTCGACCCCAAGTTCGTCCATGACATCCGCGCCCAGGACGCCGGCCGCACCCACGGTTGGACGGCCGACGAGCTGCGCCCGCCGACGCGCATCACCACCAAGAAGTGAAGCCGTGCGCGCCCTCGCCGCTTTTCCCGCCATGCGCCCCCTGCTCGCCTGCCTGCTCGCCCCGCTCGCCCTGCTGGCGGCGGAGACCTCGCGCCCGCCGAACGTCATCCTGCTCTTCGTGGATGACCTCGGGTACGCCGACATCGGCCCCTTCGGCAACCAGACCCTGCGCACCCCGCACCTGGACCGCTTCGCCCGGGAAGGCATGCGCTTCACGAGCTTCTACGCGACCCCGGTGTGCTCGATGTCCCGCGCGAGCCTGCTGACCGGTTGCTACAGCGCCCGCGTGAGCATGCCCGGCGTGCTCTTCCCGCCGAACCGGGTCGGCCTGCACCCGGACGAGATCACGCTGGCCGAGGTGGCGAAATCCCGCGGCTACGCCACGATGATGATCGGCAAGTGGCACGTCGGGCATCTGCCGGAATTCCTGCCGACCCGCCAGGGCTTCGACCATTACTTCGGCCTGCCTTACAGCAACGATATGCACCAAGGCCGCCAGGGTTTCCCGCCGCTCCCGCTCTACCGCGATGCGCAGGTCATCGAGACCGAACCGGACCAATCGCAGCTGACGAAACGCTACACGGAGGAGGCCGTCAAATTCCTGCGCGCGCAACGCGACCAGCCGTTCTTCCTCTACCTGCCTTACACGATGATCCACGCCCCCGTGGCGGCCTCGGCCGACTTCAAGGGCAAGAGCGCCCAAGGCGTGCTTGGCGACTCCGTGGAGGAGGTCGACTGGTCCGTGGGCCAGATCATGGCGACCTTGCGGGAGCTGGGCCTGGATGAGCGGACGCTGGTGATCTTCACCTCCGACAACGGGCCGGCCGGACGTCCCGCCCCGCCGTTCTCCGGCAGCAAAGGGACGAACCTCGAGGGCGGGGTCCGCGAGCCGTGCCTGATGCGCTGGCCCGGACGGATCCCGGCCGGCACGACCTGCGACCGCATCGCGGGCAACATCGACGTGCTCCCGACCTTGGCCAAGGTGATCGGGGCGGAACCGCCGAAGGACCGCGTGCTGGACGGGCGCGACCTATCGCCGTTGCTGGCCGACCCTTCCGGCCCGCCCACGCGCGACACGCACCTCTACGTCACGGCGGGGCAGAAACTGGATGCGATCCGCCAAGGGAAATGGAAACTCTTCCTGATGGAGCCCGCCAAGCGCAAGGAGGAGCCCCGCTCGGCCGGAGCCTTGTATGACCTGTCGGCGGACCCGGCGGAGCTGCGGAATCTGGCGGCGCAGCATCCCGATGTGGTCGCGACGTTGCGCCAGGAAGCGGCGACACGCTGGGCGGAACTGGAGGCGCATCGCCGTCCGCTCGGTCAAGGTGCGGAGGCTCCCAACCCGCCGGCGACGCCCACGAAGGCAGCCCCCGCCCGACTGCCCGAGCTCAAGCCGGGCGATCGGTTGAAGGCGAACCTCGCCCCACAAGTCGGCGGTCGGGCCTTCACCCTGAGCTGCACGGTGATGACGAAGCAGGCGAACACCATCCTGGTCTCCCATGGCGGCGCCTCCCTCGGCTATGCGCTGCACATCCGCGAAGGCCGGCTGACTTTCTCGGTCCGTCGCGCCCCAGGTGAGGACTCCGAGGTATCCCTGCCCGCCCCCTTGGGCGATGGTCCGCATGCGGTCGTCGCGAGCCTGGGCAAGGATGGGCGACTGTCCCTGCAGGCCGACGGGCAACCGGCGGTCACGGCGCCCGGGGGCGGGCTGATCGGCAAGCAGCCGGCCGAGGAGTTCTGCGTGGGGCACGATGCGGCCAACCCCGCGGCCCGCTACGTCTCGCCCGCGCCCTTCCAGGGCACGCTGAGCGACCTACAGGTTCGCTGAGGTCGCCGACCTTAAGCCCGCTTAAGGCAGGGCCGTCTTGGTGGTTGAGCCTAGGCTGTGGCCGTCTTAACTCCGCGCATGGCTCCCCACCACCCCGCGGCCCCGCGCGCCTGACATGTTCGCCTCCGGCCTGGCCATCTTCTGGGGAGCGTTGCTGCTGTTCCTCGTCCAGCCCCTGATCGCGCGATTCATCCTGCCCTGGTTCGGGGGCGGTCCCGCGGTCTGGACGACGTGCATGCTGTTCTTCCAGGTGCTGCTGCTCGGCGGCTACGCCTACGCGCACTTCAGCATCCGCCGCCTGCGCCCGCGGACTCAGGTCGTCACGCACCTCGGTCTGCTGCTGGTGGCGCTCTGCCTGCTGCCGATCACCCCGGCGGAGGCGTGGAAGCCGACCGACGCCGACGCGCCGACGGCCCACATCCTCGGCCTGCTGCTGCGCTGCCTCGGGCTGCCCTACCTGATGCTCTCCGCGACCGGCCCGCTGCTGCAGGCCTGGTTCAGCCGCGCGCACCCGGGCGTCTCCCCCTATCGCCTCTACGCGCTCTCGAACGTCGGCTCGCTGCTCGCGCTGCTAGGCTACCCGTTCCTCGTCGAACCGAACCTCACGCGCCACCAACAGGCGACGGCGTGGTCATGGGGCCTCGTGGGTTTCGTCGCCCTGGCGGGGTGGTGCGGCGCACAGGTCTGGCGGGCCGCGGAGACGGCATCCGCGCCGGCCGAGGCGACGACGACGGCCGGGACCGGTCCCGCCGGGCGGCGCTGGTTCTGGTTCCTGCTGCCGGCCTGCGCCGTGGTCCTGCTGCTCGCGACGACGAACACGCTCTGCCAGGATATCGCGGTGATCCCGTTCCTCTGGATCCTGCCGCTCAGCCTCTACCTGCTGAGCTTCATCGTGTGCTTCGACAGCCCGCGCTGGTACCGCCGCCGCTTCTGGCTGCCGTCGCTCGCGCTGGCGCTGACGGCGAGCGCCGGCGCGCTCTTGGGCCATCATCAGGCGGCGCTGGCCGGCTACTGGCCACCGATCCCTTGGCTGGCGGGGCTGGGCGCCGACCTCACGATGTACCAGGAACTGGGCATCCACCTCGCCACCCTCTTCATCTGCTGCATGGCCTGCCACGGAGAAGTCTACCGGCTGCGGCCGGAAGCGGACGGGCTCACCGGCTTCTACCTGTCACTTTCCGCGGGCGGCGCCTGCGGCGGCCTGTTCGTCGCCGTCGGCGCCCCGCTGCTGCTCGACCAACACGGCGAATTCCAGGCAGCCTTGCTCCTGACCGCCGTGCTGGTGCTCGGGGTCCTCGCGATCGACGGCGGCAGTCCCCTGCACCAGGGCCGTCGGCCTTGGGCGTGGGCGACGCTGGCGCTGGGGACGGCCCTCCTCGCCGCCGCGCTCGGGTTCGACCTGGACCGGTCGACCCAAGGCGCCTATGCCGTGTCGCGCAACTTCTACGGGGTGCTGAAGGTGACGGAGCACCAAGCGGGCGACCCTTCCGAGCACCGGCTGATCCTGCAGCACGGAGGCACGACCCACGGCCTGCAATACACCGACCCGAACCTGCGGCACCTTCCCGCGACTTATTATACCGCGACCAGCGGCGTCGGCCGGCTCTTCCAGGCGGACCGACCGGAAGGTGGCCGCAAGGTGGCGGTGGTGGGACTGGGCACCGGCAGCCTCTCGGCGTGGGGGCGGAAGGGCGACCTCTTCCGTTTCTACGAGATCAACGACGACATCGTGAAACTGGCCCGCAGGACGTTCACGTTCCTGCGCGACACCCGGGCCAAGGTGGAGATCGCGATGGGCGACGCGCGCCTGAGCCTCGAACGCGAAGCTGACCAAGGCTATGACATCATCGTGCTCGACGCCTTCAGCAGCGACGCGATCCCGGTCCACCTGCTGACGGACGAGGCGGTGTCGACCTACTTGCGCCACCTGGCGCCGGGCGGCACGCTGGCCGTGCATATCTCCAACCGCTCCCTGAACCTCGAGCCGGTGGTGATGTTGCTGGCCCGGAAGCATGGGCTGCAGGCCGCGATCATCCATGATAGTGACGAGACGGCGGACAACGGCAACCTCGAGACGCTCGGCATCTACGCGTCGGACTGGGTGCTGCTGAGCCGCGACCGGCGCGTGCTCGACCGCACGATCATCGAGTCGGCCGGGTCGCATGCCCAACCCATCCCGCCCCGGGTCAGGCTATGGACGGACGAACAGAGCGACCTCCTGAGTATCCTGCTCACCGAGCCCGGCACCTTCCTCCACTGGCTGAAGAACCTTTGAACCCCATGCGACCGTCCCTCCTCTCCACCCTCCTGCTGACCTGCGCCGCCGCGCTGTTCGCCGCGGAGAGCACCGGCCCGTTCGCGGGCTGGAGCCGCCACGGCTCATTGCCGATCCTGACCGACGCCGCCGGGGTCGACCTGCCGGCGACCGAATCGGTCGAGGACTTCCCGCTGCTGGTCCGTCTGCACGGCGACTGGTTCCCGTTCGCCGAGGCCAAGGGCCACGGCGAGGACCTGCGCTTCACGGACAGCCAAGGCCGCGCCTTGCCGCACCAGATCGAGACCTGGGACGCCGCGGGCGGTACGGCGGCGATCTGGGTACGTATCCCGCGCATCACGGGCCAGCAACGGCAAGCCTTGCACCTGCACTGGTGCAAAGCCGACGCGACCGACGCCTCCGACGGCGCCGCGGTCTTCAACGAAGGCAACGGTTACCTGACGGTCTGGCACCTCGGTGACCCGACGGCCGACGCCACGGGCCGGCTCCGCGGCAAGGATACGGGCACCCGGGCCACCCCCGGGATCATCGGCGCCGCCCGCGCGTTCCCCGGCAAGGCCGGCATCTTCGCGGGCGACAAGATCGCGGGTTTTCCCACGGGCGCCCAGCCGCACTCGACCGAGGTCTGGTTTCGGGCGGCGCAACCCAACGCCAGCGTGGTGGGCTGGGGCAACGAACAGCGCCAGGGGAAGGTCGTGCTGCAATACCGCAGTCCCTCGCACGTGCGCACGGATTGCTACTTCTCCGCCGGCAACGTCCAGAGCCGCCCCTTCCCCGCGGGCGAGTGGGTGCACGTGATGCACGTCTACGCGGGCGACCGCGCGCAGGTCTATGTGAACGGCGAGCCCGCCGGGATACCGGCGGGACGCTCGGGCCCGATGAATCTCACGAGTCCGGCGCGGCTGTGGATCGGCGGCTGGTATAACAATTACGAGTATGTCGGCGAGATCGACGAGGTGCGCGTGTCGAAAGTCGCGAGGTCGTCGGCCTGGGCGAAGCTCAGCCACGCCAACCAACGACCGCGCCAGACCCTGCACGGCCTCCTGTCGCCGACCGGGACGGGGGCGCCGACCCTGGTTCCCGCCGTGGCCGACGTGCCGGAAGGCGGGCAGGTCCCGCTCACCCTGTCCGCCCCCGGGGCGCAGCGCATCACCTGGTTGCTCGTCCGCGACGGACAGGAAACGGTGCTCGCGACGAACGAGCTGCGCCACGCCTTCGCCGCCGGCCGCACGCAAGGCGACGCCGGCCCGGTGAAAGTCGTGGCCCGCGTGGTCACCGCGGAACGCACCTTTGACGCGACGGCGACCTTGACCGTGCGCGAGGCGATCCCCGAGCCCCGCGTCCGCCTGCAAGCCCCGGGCCGCTGGGACGGCGTCAGCCCGCTGGAGGTCGCCCTGCTCACGGAGAACGCCGCCGCGCTCGCGCAGGCGGGGGCCGGCCGAATCGACGTCCGCTGGCAGGCCGACACCTTCGCCGTGACCCAGGAGGTGCGCGGCACGACGCTGCGCCTGCTGCGCGCCCAACGCGACGGCGAACTCGTCGTCCGGGCGCTGGTCGACAACGGCGGCGCGGCGGTGACGGCGGAGACGAGAATCCAAGTGGTCCGGCCGACCACGCTGCCGCGCGCGGAACGGGCGACGGAGGCCGAGGAACGGCCGATGGACCACCAGTTCTACGGACGGGGGGCCGATGGGCTGGGCTGGCTGCGCTGCGCCGGCAAGACCGACCGGGCCGGGGCCAAGATCACGCTGACCGTGACAGCCGACGGTCGGCCTTATGCGGAGGAATCCGCCGCGGGCGAAACCTATGCCTTCCGGGTCGGCCTGCGCCCGGGCTTCGTCCGTTACCGCGCGAAACTGACTTCGGAACAGTCGGGGCAGAAAGTCACCTTGCACGAGGCGGACGACCTGGTGGCGGGCCGCGCGTTCGTCATCGTGGGACAGTCCAACGCGGTGGCGACGGATTGGGGCAAGGGCGAAGGAACCTACCGGAGCGACTGGATCCGGACTTTCGGGAGCCCGTCGGCCGGCGGCAAGGAACCGCCGACCTGGGGCGTGGCGACCCATCGCGCCCCGGGAGGCAAGCTCCAGGTCGGCTACTGGGCGATGGAACTCGGCCAACGGATCGTCGAACAGGAAAAGTCGCCGGTCTGCTTCATCAACGGGGCCGTCGGCGGCACGCGCATCGATCAGCACCAGCGCAACGAGGCGGACCCGACCGACGCCGCGACGATCTACGGCCGGCTCCTCTCCCGCGTCCGCGGCGCCCGGCTGACCCACGAGGTCGACGCGATCTTCTGGCACCAGGGCGAGAACGACCAAGGCGCCGACGGACCGGGCGGCTTCGGCTACGAACGCTACCGTGACTACTTCCACCGGCTGGCGGGCTCATGGAGCCTCGACTACCCGAATGTAAGCCACCTGTACGTCTTCCAGATCTGGCCGAAGTCCTGCGCGATGGGCATCGACGGGTCCGACAACCGTCTGCGGGAGGTGCAACGGCGTTTGCCGGAGGACTTCGCCCACCTGACGATCCAGTCGACCTTGGGCATCGAACCTCCCGGAGGCTGCCACTACCCGCCCGAGGGATATGCGGAGATGGCCCGCCAACTCTACCCGGTCGTGGCCCGGACGGAGTTTGGCGCGAAGTTCCCGGACCCGGTGACGGCCCCGAACCTGCGGCAGGCGACGCTCGACGCCTCCGGGACCAAGGTGACCTTGACCTTCGACCAGCCGATGCGTTGGGACGACTCCCTCTGCGGACAATTCTGGATCGACGGCATCGGCGGTCTGGTGATGGGCGGCCAGGTCGACGGCGCGACCATCACGCTTCGCCTGAAGGAACCCCGGCCGCCCGGCGTCGGCGTGATCACCTACCTCGACAGCAAGGCCTGGAGCCAGAAAACCCTGCTGCGCGGCGTCAATGGCCTTGCGGCGCTGACCTTCTGCGAGTTACCTCGGTGCCGCTGACCCCGCCATGCGCCCCGCCCTCTGCCTGCTCCTCACCCTCGCCGCCGGCGTCCGCGCCAATTACGCCGAGGAAGCCTACGCGGCGACCTTCAAGCTGCATAATATCGCCCTGAACGGTACCTGCTCGCTGTATCGCCGCCCCGCTCCGGACGAAGCCATCTACCTGGTGACAACCCAGCACCAGATGGAGGGGGCGAAGGGCGACACCTGCGTGATCGTCCTGCGTGAACCGCAACCCGACGGCTCCTACAAGCGCAACGACTTCCCGATTGTCATCCGCAAGGACGGCCAGCCGGCCTGGGTCCGCCACCCGAAGCTCGACCTCGCCGTGCTGAAGCTGACGACCCCGCCGAAAGGCACCTACGCGACCTTGCCGACGAGCGAGATCGCCGATGATGCCCGCCTGGCCGCGGCGAAACCGACCATCGGCTCGCCGTTCCTGCTGCTTTCCTTCCCGCACGGGGTCGAAGCCGTGCGCGCGGGCTTCCCGGTCGCCCGCCAGGCGATCTTCGCCGCCCCTCCCCGGCTCTCCTCGACCGCCTACCCGACCTTCTTCGCGGACGTCCACGCGAGCGCGGGCGACAGCGGCGGACCCGGTTTCATCGAGGGCGCGAACGGCCGCCCGCTCATCGTCGGGATGTGCTTCGAGCGGGAGAACCATGACGAGCGGGTGAAGACCGAGCTGACCAGCGGCATCATCAAACACCCGCTGTACCTCGCCAACTTCATCCACGGACGCTACCTGCTCGAGACGATCGAGGCCGCCGCCCGCTGACCCTTCGCGCCGATGCGACTCCCGCCCCTGCTGATCCTCGCGCTAACGCTCATCGCGGCTGGCCCTATGGCCTGGTCCGCCGACGCCCCGCGCACGCCCAACTTCGTCTACGTCTTCACGGACGACCAACGCTGGGACGCGCTCGGGGTGGTGCAACGCGAACAGGGCGAACGCGGTCGCTTCCCCTGGTTGCGGACGCCGAACCTCGACCGTCTCGCCGCCGAGGGCGTGCGGTTCCGGAACGCCTTCGTGGTGAACTCCCTCTGCGCGCCGTCGCGGGCCTCGCTCGTGACGGGCCAGTACGGGCATGTCAACGGCGTGACGAACAACCACACGCCGCACCCCGCGGGCAACCTCTCGGTCGCCGCCCTGCTCCGCCCGGCGGGGTATGTCTCGGGCTACTTCGGCAAGTGGCACCACGGCAATCAGTCCGGCAAACGTCCGGGGTTCGACACCTCCGCGAGCTTCGTCGGCCAGGGCGTCTACTTCGACTGTCCGATCGAGGTCGACGGCGTCAAGACCCCCAGCCAAGGCTTCGTCGACGACGTGACCACCGAGTACGCCGCCAACTTCATCAAGGCCAACCGGGACAAGCCCTTCCTGATGATCCTTGGGCTCAAGACGTGCCACGGTCCCTTCACGCCCCCGCCCCGGCATGCGCAAGCCTACGAAGGCGCGTTGGCCCGCCGCACGCCCAACTACGGCTTGCCCGCCGTCTACGCGAAAGAAGGCGCGGGCAAAGGCAAGACGGCCGCCGAGGGCGCGGAAGTGCCCACCAACCTCGGGATGTTCCGCGGCATCAACGGGGTCGACGACAACGTGGGCAAGTTGCTGCGTCTGCTCGATGAGCTGAAACTCGCGGACGATACGGTCTTCGTGTTCTCGAGCGACAACGGCTACTACCTGGGCGAGCACAACCTGGGCGATAAACGCACGGCCTACGAGGAGTCGCTCCGCGTCCCGATGCTGGTGCGCTACCCGCGCGCGCTGGCGGGCGGTCGCACCGAGGATCGGATGGTGCTGAACATCGACCCCGCCCCGACCTTCCTCGAACTCGCCGGCCAGCCTATCCCGCCCGCGATGCAAGGTCGCAGCTGGAAACCGTTGCTGGCCGGGAAACCTGCCGATTGGCGCGAGGCTTTCTTCTACTGCTATTTCCACGAACGGGGCTTCAACGCGCCCCTGACCACCGCCGTACGCACGGCCGACGCCAAGCTGATCAAATACCCCGGCCATGACGAATGGACGGAGGTCTTCGACCTGCGCGCCGACCCCTACGAGACGCGCAACCTCGCCGCCGACGCGGCGTCGGCCGACCTGCGTCGCAAGCTCGAGGCGGAGTACGACAAACAAGCCAAGGCGATCGGCTTCGTCATCCCGGACTTCGCGGACAAGCCGCCGGTCGCCGGCGAGGAGCCCCGCAAGAAAGGCGCCAAGAAAGCCAAGTGACCGAGGCATGACCTCGCTCCGTCCTTCCCTCTTGCTGCTGCTGCTCACCGGGACGGTGTCGGCCCAGGAAACGGCCGGCACCTATTGGCGAGGGCGGAGCCGGGCTTTCGCCGATCTGGTCTTCGTCCGGTCCGATGGCCCTCACCTGCCGCTGGCGCCGAGCCTGGAGCCGGACGCCTTCACCTTGCCGACCTACGCGGGGGGAGCGCCCAAGGGCGAAGGCGTGTGCGTCCTCGGCTTCCTGCTTTCCGCCGACGTCGCGGCCGACGCCCGGGTCCGTCC
>Ga0222712_10006692_pt1 | contig 11316 bp, 11 predicted proteins | sample C33_657DmetaG_FD_165043 | JGI IMG/M metagenome (GOLD analysis project Ga0222712, IMG submission 165043) | Estuarine water microbial communities from San Francisco Bay, California, United States - C33_657D | ecosystem: Environmental > Aquatic > Marine > Unclassified | place: USA: California... | reverse complement strand
AGTCTCACCTGTTCTAACACCTGGAATGAAGCCTTCCCAAATGCCTGAGGAGTCCCAACGCGGAAATAATGGGTGAGAATGATGATCCCAGAAATTAAAATTTCCAGTTACAAAGACATTTTTGGCGTTTGGAGCCCAAACCGCAAAAAACGTACCAACGACTCCTTCTTGTTCAATTTCGAAGGCCCCTAATTTCTCATAAAGTCTTGTGTGTTTGCCATTTAAGAAAAGGGCAATATCGAAATCAGTTAGTCTAGAATAGGGTTGTACGTTCGCCATGCGGGGTTCTGCTTCAATGTTTAGGCTAAAATAGCGAAAATAAATCAGAAAATAATTAGTCTTTTTTTGGCTGGTAGTTTTGAATATAAATCGGAAAAGCCTACCTTTGTGCCACCAAAATAAATAATGGTCCGTTCGTCTAGGGGTTAGGACACGTCCCTTTCACGGATGAAACACGGGTTCGATTCCCGTACGGACTACTTCGGTAGGCAAAAAACCACACAGGACGTGTGGTTTTTTTGTTTAATAATGGTTTCATTTGTGCTACAGATTTATTGTTCACTTGAGAGTTTTTCTATTCCTACTTCTTTTTTCTTTCACACTTTCTGCTCAGCAAATCGCTCGATTACGGTTCGATGATGATTTCTCAGTATTAATGGTAGATAGCTTAAAGAAAGAAAAGACCGATTATTTGAAGGAAATCCCCTTTTTTGGTCATTCACGAATCAGTTTTGGTGGAGAATGGCGAGAACAGTATCAATCCTATACGCATTTCAACTTTGGTGAGGTTCCGGCGGATTTTTTAACTAAAAGCCCAAATCAATTGATGCATCGTGTGATGTTACATGCGAATGTTGAATTGCCGCACCGCATTAGAGTTTTTGCACAATTGAATAATACGGCTCGTTTTTGGAACCCCAATCCATTAACGGGTCAACTTGATCAAGATTTATTATCGCTGCATCAGTTTTTGGTGGATATCCCCCTTTCAAATAGCTTAAAATTAAGAGTGGGTAAACAAGAGTATTCCTTTGGTTTAGAGCGTTTTATCGCGACAAGAGAGGGGCCAAATACTCGTACGCCTTATTATGGGGTGAATCTAAAATACCAAAGAAAAAACCTGCAGTGGGATGCCTTCGTTTCTCACCCGATCAGGATAAAACCGGGGGTATTTGATGATGGGCCTACTGATGAAATTTTAGGTGGTTTTTACGGGAATTACCGCTTCCAGAAACGGCATTTTTTGGAACCATACTACCTCTATTTCGAAAGTGATTTGCGAGAGTATTTATTTAAAAAAGGATTAGAAAAGAGACATACGATCGGATTTAGGGCATTCTCTGGTATAGGTTCGTTTAATTATGATATCGAAATAGCGCATCAATCAGGTGGGTTTAGAGACTTAGCTATTGACGCTTTTATGGGTGTTTGGGATTTCAATGTGGCCCTTAAAAAGGCTTTCTATGTAGGTTTTTCGGGTAATTATGTGCCTGGAGATAAGTCAAACAAAGATGGTCAGTTGAATACCTTTAATACCTTGTTTGCACGTCCGCCTTTTGGCCAAACCGTTGCTTTAAACATTACCAATACCTGGAATTTTAGTCCCTACCTACGTTACCAAGATTTGAAACATTGGTTAGTGACAGGAAGAGCGTCATTTGTTAGTCGGCAGAGCACCGAAGATGGCATATATACGCCCAATATGACTCCAGCACGTCCTATTTTAGGGAAAAATCAATCTAGTCTAGCCGAACCCATTTGCCATATTTATGCCTTGGATGCGCAATATTTCCCTACTAAACATTTCAGTTTTCAACTGGAACTAGGGTATTGCGATGCGGGTAGCTATTTGCAAGAAAGTGGTTCAGGCCAGAACGTCCATTATTACGCCCTACGCAACGTGTACCGATTCTGAGTTCTTATCTCGGATGATCCACAACATCACAAAGCAAATCACCCCGTTTAAGATCAATTTAGCGAATCCAAATCCGCCAAATAAGCCCTGTGCTTGAGTTTCTAACACAAACGTGATAATTGGTGATAGAACGCATACGATAGGCACCCACTTGTCTCGTATGGCATATTTAGTGAACAAGCCGAAGGAGAACAAGCCTAACAGGGGTCCGTAGGTATATCCTGCCAGGTTAAAAACAGCAGCAATTAATTCAGAGGTATTGAAGAGGTGAAACAAGCCAATTACAACGAAAAATAAGGCTGAGAATCCGATGTGGACCCAGTGCTTCATTTTATTCTGCTTTTTCTCTTTGAACTTCTCGATACTTAAGAAATCTATACAGAATGAGGTGGTCAAAGCGGTTAAAGCAGAATCTGAACTCGCATAAGAAGCGGCAATAATTCCTAATAAGAAAGTGACAGCAGCCAAGGTTCCGAACTCACCGCCTAAGGCTAACATCGGGTATAATTCATCCGTTTTCGTAGGGACAGCGATGCCTTTTGAAGCCGTATACAAATACAATAAAGCGCCTAATGAAAGGAATAAGATATTGATAAATAACAGCACCCAGTAGAACCAGAACATGTTTTTCTGTGCTTCACCGATCGACTTACAGGTCAAATTTTTCTGCATCAAATCTTGGTCTAAGCCCGTCATAACAATGGCAATAAATACCCCCGCTAAAAAGTCTTTTCCAAAGAAATGTGGGTTTTTCCAATCCCATTCAAACAAGTGAGAGTACTTACTTGCACTTACTTGTTGAATCATGTCAGGGATGCTCAAGTCCATTTTTTGGCCTACTAAAACGATTGTAATAAAGAGCGCAACTAAGAGGAATAAGGTCTGTAAGGTGTCCGTCCAAATAATCGTTTTAACCCCTCCACGGTGCGTATACAGCCAAATCAAGAAGATAGATACAAATACCGTCACAATAAATGGCACGCCGATAGGGGCGAAGATGGCGATTTGCAAGACGTTTACCGCTAAATAAAGACGTGCCGCAGAACCAATGGTTCTCGACAATAAAAAGAAGGCAGAGCCCGTTTTATAGGACCAAAAACCAAAGCGTTTTTCGAGATAACCATAGATCGAAATCAAATTCAGGCGGTAATACAGCGGCATCAGCACTAAGGCGATAGTTAAATAACCCAGTGAATGACCTAAAATCACCTGGTAATACGTGAAATAAGTCTTGCCTACGGCACCCGGTACAGAAATGAAAGTCAAACCCGAAATCGACGTTCCAATCATCCCAAAGGCCACAAGCCACCAAGGGGACTCGCGATTAGCTGTAAAAAATGCGTGGGTATCAGCGCCGCGAGAGGTAAAATACGAGATCGCTAACAGCAGGCCAAAATAGAGGGCAAGAATTCCTCCAGCTAATTGTACAGACATAAGGTTGTGAACGGATTTTTTTTTAAATTTGATTTCAAATTCATCAAAAATATGGAATTCTGTGTAGATAGTATTTATCGTCTACCTTTTTCTTTTCAAAATCAGGAAAAATGGCAAGAAGAAACCTCCACCCTCGTAGAGGAAGAGGTGATCGAAGCCCATCAACTGGTCGTCTATAATGATGAAGTTAACTCCTTTGAATACGTTATTTTGACTTTGATTGAGGTATGTGAGCACACACCTCAACAAGCGGAGCAATGTACCTTACAGATTCATTTTAGAGGAAAATGTGGGGTAAAAACCGGAGGATTTGACGAATTAGTGGCTATGCGCAATGAAATTTGCCGTAGAGGAATCTCAGCAGAAATAGAAGCCAGCGCATGATGAATACCTATCCTTCGAAGATGATTGAACAAGCCGTGGAGGAAATTTCCAAACTGCCCGGGATTGGTAAAAAATCAGCGCTACGTTTAGCCTTGCATTTATTGAAACGTCCAGAAGCTCAATCCCTTCAACTAGCCCATGCGGTCGTTCAATTGCGTACCGAGACGAAATACTGCCCTCAATGCCACATGATTTCAGATGGAGATTTGTGCGGTATTTGTGCCAGCCACAAGCGGGATGAGAGCATCATTTGTGTGGTGGAGGATTTACGGGATGTGTTAGCCATCGAAAATACAGGCCAGTTTACCGGATTATACCATGTGTTAGGAGGGATTATTTCTCCCTTGTCTGGTATTTCGCCAGGTGATTTAACCATCGAATCTTTAGTCGCTCGCGTAGCCTCTGGGAAGGTTTCGGAGGTGATTTTAGGCCTTAGTCCTACGATGGAGGGAGATACAACAGCCTTTTATTTGACCAAAAAATTAAAAGAGTTTCCTGTTAAATTATCAACGATCGCGCGTGGAATTCCGATCGGGGGTGATTTAGAGTATACAGACGAGATTACACTGGGCCGAAGCATAGTAGGCCGAGTGACGTACGAATAGTATAAAACCAAATAACGATGAAACGTGCTGAGTTTTTACAGAAATCGGTAGTTCTTGCGGGAGCTAGCTTAGTTTTGCCTTCTTTTTCTGCACCTGTGGCAGACTCGTTTACACTACCTGCTTTGCCTTATGCATTTGATGCATTAGAGCCTCATATCGATCGTTTAACGATGGAAATTCATCACGATCGCCACCACAAGGCTTACGTGGATAATTTGAATAAGGCTTTGCCGGGAACGACGAAGACATTGGAAGAAATTTTAGCCACTGTATCTACTCAACCTGTTGCGGTACGCAACAATGGGGGGGGACACTGGAATCACAGCTTTTTTTGGAATGTGTTAGGGCCTGCCAAAGGATCTAAACCATCAGCAGTACTAGCAAAGCAAATTGATACTGATTTTGGCTCATTTGATGCCTTTAAGGTAGAATTTACCAAGGCGGCAACGTCTCGTTTTGGATCAGGCTGGGCTTGGTTAATTAAGAAAGATGGTAAATTAGTGATCTCTTCTACGCCTAATCAAGACAATCCTTTGATGGATTTGGCAGAAGTAAAAGGGCAACCTATTTTAGCTTTAGACGTGTGGGAACATGCGTATTACTTGAAATATATGAATAAGCGCGCGGATTATATCGCGGCTTTTTGGAACCTAGTTAACTGGGACTTTGTATCAACAAATTTTAGTAAATAAGATGTTATTAGATGAAATTCCTTCGCTGGATTTAGCGGATTTCCTTTCCGGAGATGCTTTACTTAAGGCGAAATTTGTACAAGATTTAGGGGCTGCTTTCAATACGATAGGTTTTGTGGCAATTAAGGGTCACGGATTGACGAATGACTTTACTTCTAAGCTGTATAGCGAAGTGGAACAATTCTTTCAGTCCCCGGATACGTTGAAGCAAACCTACGAGATCGAAGGAATCGCAGGTCAACGTGGTTATATCGGTAAGCGGAAAGAAACAGCGAAAGGTTTTAAGGTACCTGATTTGAAGGAGTTCTATCACGTGGGTCAGCCACGCAAGGATGATGGAGATGCGGTATGGTCAGAATACCCAGAAAATGTATTTCCAGCGGAATATCCTGATTTTGAAAAATATACCGTTGAGGCTTATCAAACCTTAGAAAAGGCTGGAAAAGCCTTATTGCAGGCGATTGCGCTGTATTTAGAACTACCTGAAGATTATTTTGAATCACGTGTAAAGAATGGAAATTCCATTCTTCGTGCGATTCACTATTTCCCAATTGTAGATCCAGATTCCTTGCCGGAAGGTGCTGTGAGAGCAGCCGCTCATGGGGATATTAACTTGATTACCTTGTTAATGGGAGCATCTGCGGAGGGTTTAGAAGTATTGCGAATGGACGGTAAATGGATTCCCATCACAGCGCTTCCAGATCAGGTGGTGGTGAATGTAGGAGATATGTTAGATCGTTTAACGAATCACAAATTGAAATCTACGATACATCGCGTGGTGAATCCGCCGAGAGAGAAGATGGGAACATCGCGTTATTCAATTCCATTCTTTATGCACCCGCGTTCTGAAATGGATTTAACTTGTTTGTCCTCTTGTGTTTCGACTGAGTATCCTAAAATATACACGGATATGACGGCAGGGGCATTTTTGAATGAAAGGTTGATCGAATTAGGACTTAAAAAGGCATAAATGAAGCGGCTAAAACACCTGGATTTTCTGATCGATATCTTGGTTTTAGCCTGCACCTCTTTTGGTGGACCTCAAGTACATTTTGCGCTATTTTTAGACCGATTGGTGAAGAAGCGTGCGTATTTGACAGAAGAAGAATTATTTGAAATTCAGGCGCTCTGCTCTGTTTTACCAGGCCCTACTTCGACTCAAATGATCACAGCAATCGGTTTGAAACGGGGTGGGGCTTCTTTAGCTTATCTAACCTTGCTTTGTTGGATTACCCCAGCGGTCTTCATTATGACCCTAGCGGCCTATGGGATGACTTTTTTACGTAATCAGTCCATTTTGCACTTTGTCATGCCAGTGGGAATTGGTTTGATTTTGCAGGCGGGTTGGTTTATGGCCAAAAAGGTGATTACTGGGCCGATGTATGTGGTCATTTTATTAGTCACCTTATTTCTGGGTATCGCTTTTCATAGTCCCTATATCTTTCCACTTGTATTAGTATTAGGGGGAATAGTTTCGTCCTTTAACTACAAAGATTTTCCGCGCCAAACAAAACATAAATTCGTGATTCCTTGGGGAAATTTCCATCTGTATTGGGGATTTCTAGTCGCTTTAGCTTTATTAGGCCACTTTACGGACTATTTTCCGATTCGACTTTTTGAGAATTTTTACCGGAATGGTTCCTTGGTTTTTGGGGGAGGACACATACTTGCACCTGTGCTTTACACGGAGTTTGTGGAATTTAAACAGCTGATAGGCTCAGAGGCTTTTCTAACAGGTATGGCGCTTTCACAGACGCTTCCGGGACCTGTATTTGCCTTTACTTCCTATTTAGGAGTCTTATTGATGAAGGAGTATGGTCTCTTAGGGGAACTTGCTGGGTCTGTAATCGGTGCTTTAGGCATATTCTTACCTGGGACGTTTTTGATCTTCTTTGTCTTTCGGATTTGGACACAATTGAAGCAGTATCGCTTCATTAGGGCCTCTTTAGCGGGAATTCAAGCGGCTTCCGTTGGTTTAACCTTAGTAGCCGTTTTTACGTTTACGAAGCCTTTATTCATCGATGCCCAGTTTCTTTCCTTAGGTATCGTGGTGGCAGCTTTTCTGTTTGCGGATAAAACAAAAATTCCCGCCATCTTGCTGTTTATGTTAGCCTTGATAGCGGGAATTATGGGGATTTAAGCCGATTAGGCGATTAAATTCAATAAATATTGGCCATAACCACTTTTTACCAACGGCTCTGCAATCTTCTTTAGTTGCGCTTTATCGATATATCCCATGCGGTAGGCTACTTCCTCGATGCAACCCACTTTCATTCCTTGGCGCTCTTCGATTACCTGAACGAATTGTCCAGCTTGCATTAAGGAAGCAAAGGTGCCTGTATCTAGCCAAGCCGTTCCCCGGTTTAGAATTCCCACTGAAAGACGACCCTGCTTCAAATACTCCTTATTCACATCCGTGATTTCGTATTCTCCGCGAGGGGATGGAGCGATGTTTTTGGCAATCTCCACCACATCATTATCGTAGAAATACAAGCCTGGAACCGCATAATTTGATTTAGGCTTCGCTGGTTTCTCCTCGATAGAGATCACTTTATTGTCTGCATCGAATTCCACTACGCCATAACGCTCTGGGTCATTCACAGAATAAGCATACACCACGCCTCCCGAAGGATCGTTGTTTGCTTGCAATAATTTACTCAATCCAGAGCCATAGAAGATATTATCCCCTAAAACCAAAGCCACCTTATCTTTTCCGATGAATTTCTCACCGATGACGAACGCTTGTGCTAAACCATTCGGTTCTGGTTGAACGGCATATTCGAAGCGACATCCGATTTGGGATCCATCCCCTAATAACTTCTCGAAATGAGGCAAATCGTGCGGGGTAGAGATGATCAAAATCTCCTTAATTCCGGATAACATCAAGATAGACAAGGGATAATAGATCATCGGCTTGTCATAAACCGGCATTAATTGCTTGCTAACCGCTAAAGTCAAAGGGTGTAATCTTGTTCCTGATCCACCTGCTAAAATTATTCCTTTCATCTTATCTGCCTGCGTAGTTTTTTTCGTAATATTTCTGATAATCTCCCGATGTAACGTCATTTAGCCATTTTTCATTCGCTAAATACCAATCCACCGTTTTCTCTAATCCTTCTGCAAATTGCAAACTAGGCTCCCAGCCTAATTCCTTCATGATTTTATTTGCATCGATCGCATAACGCAAATCATGACCTGCGCGATCCGTCACATAGGTAATCAATTGAACCGATGTTCCTTCCGGACGACCTAATTTTTCATCCATGATTTTGCACAATAAATGCACTAAATCGATGTTTTTCCACTCATTAAAGCCGCCAATATTATATGTCTCACCAATTTTTCCATCGTGAAAAACGGTATCAATCGCACGCGCATGGTCGATAACAAATAACCAATCGCGTACGTTTTCACCTTTTCCATACACTGGAAGTGGTTTGTTGTTCATGATGTTGTGAATCATCAACGGGATTAACTTCTCCGGGAAGTGATTGGGGCCATAATTATTCGAACAGTTCGTGATCACGGTAGGTAAACCATAGGTTTCGTGGTAAGCACGCACAAAGTGGTCAGAACTCGCTTTAGAGGCTGAATAAGGGGAACGAGGATCGTATGAAGTGGTTTCTAAAAAGAATTCCTTCGGATCATGCAACTCTCCATATACCTCATCTGTGGAGATATGGTAGAATCGCTTTCCTTCCATCTTGCCAGCCCAGTGTTTCTTAGCAGCTTGCAATAAATTCACCGTTCCAATGACATTCGTACGAACGAATGCCAAAGGGTCCGTAATCGAGCGATCTACGTGGGATTCTGCCGCTAGGTGTAATACCCCATCAAATTGATGCTCAGCAAACAAGGCGTCGATGTGATCTGCATCAGTAATGTCCGCTTTAATGAAGTGGTAATTAGGCGCAGACGCCACATCCTCATTATTTGCTAGATTACCTGCATAGGTTAAGGCATCTAAATTGTAAATCTGGTAGTCAGGGTATTTGTTTACAAACAAACGGACCACATGAGAACCAATAAATCCGGCACCGCCGGTAATCACTAACTTTTTCATCTTATTTTATTAATGATTCTTGCCATTTCCAAGAATCTTGCAATGCTCTTTCTAAACTGTATTCCGTTTTCCAACCTAAAATCCGATTCGATTTATCTGTAGACGCATAAACGGCGGTGATATCACCTGCTCTGCGGTCTCTAATTTCGTAATTCACTTTCTGGCCAGTCGCTTTCTCAAAAGCTAAAATAACCTCCATTACTGAGCTACCTTGGCCTGTTCCGATATTAAAGAAATCATATTTGACATCCGATTTACCATCAATTAGATAGGCTAGGGCTTTTACATGCGCTTTGGCTAAATCAACCACATGAATATAATCCCTGATGGCGGTTCCATCAGGCGTAGGATAATCTGTTCCCCAAACCTGCAAAGGACCACGCAAACCAGCCACCGATTGAGTTAAAAAAGGAATCAAATTAGCGGGTGTGCCTAAGGGTAATTCACCGATTAAAGCGGATTCATGTGCCCCAATCGGGTTAAAATAACGTAAAGCAATCGCTTTCAGGGAAGAAGAAGCTGCCACCGTATCTCGAATTATCTCTTCACAAATCTGTTTCGAGTTTCCATAAGGAGAGGTAGCCGGTTGAACCGGAGATTCTTCCGTCGCTGGTAAGGTTTCTGGTTGACCGTAAACGGTGCAAGAAGATGAGAATACCAGATTAGAAAGGCCATATTGAGCCATTTTCTCTAATAAAAGTACCGTTGCTGCTACGTTATTTCGGTAGTATTTCAAAGGGTTTTCCACCGATTCGCCTACCGCTTTCGAGGCAGCGAAGTGGATGATTCCTTTAATTTCGTATTTCGTAAATAAAAGATCGTAGGTCTGAGGGTCATTCACGTCGCCTTCTTCATAAATAACCGCTTCTTTTGTGATTATTTCCAGGTTTTTAATCACCTGTTTCGAAGAATTAGAGAAATTGTCTACGATGATGGGCGTGTAACCATTTTCTTTCAATACCACATAGGTATGAGATCCAATGAAACCGGCACCGCCTGTAATTAATATCTGCATCTAATTTTTGTAAGAATTAAAGACAAATTTAAGTGAAAATAGGCCAATTGTCTTTAGTTTTGCAAAAAATATACGTTACCTATGACGGATGCTGCCATAAAAGCGATGATTCATTTATTAGACGATTCTGATCAGGAAGTCGTGAGCATGGTGGAGCAGCAAATTCGGACCCTAGGGCCTTCTATTATCCCTGTTTTAGAGTCGGAATGGGAAACGGAAAGTTTAAATCCCATCTTGCAGTCTAAAATCGAAAACTTGATTCATGATTTCCAATGGCAATCGGTGAAGACTCGTTTGCAGGTTTGGAAGGAATCGGGCGGGATGGATTTATTAGAGGGAATGTGGATTCTGGCCACCTATCGCTACCCAGATTATAGTTTCAATGACTTGAAAGTGGAGATGGATCAGCTGTATTATGAGGTTTGGCCTCAAATGCGGGAGGATTTACATCCCATGGATCAAGTAAAGGTGCTGAACACGGTGATTTTCGAGCAATTAAAGTTTGGACCTAATTCGAAGAATTTTCATGCAGCGAATAACTCCTTCATTAATAATGTGTTATCCTCTAAAAAAGGAAATCCGATTAGCCTTTGTGTGATTTATATGTGGATTGCTCAAAAACTAGGGCTACCTATTTATGGGGTGAATCTCCCTAATCTTTTTGTCTTAACTTATAAGCAGAAAGGGCTTCAGTTTTATATTAATGTATTCAATAAAGGCTTGATATTCAATAAGATAGATATTGATAATTATATCGCACAATTGAATTTGACACCTAATGAGATTTATTATAACCCTTGTTCTAATTTAGAAATTATTCGTCGTGTCCTACGCAATCTTTTAATGGCTTACGAGAAAGCAGGCGAATTAGACTACAAAGAAGAACTAACGGAATTAATTGACTTATTGGATTAAGGCCACCGTAAGGCTAAATTCAGGGTATTCTTCCCAAAAGATATCTATTTCTTCTCCCGTAGAAATCTGCGCATTGCACGGATTTTGATTAAAATCGCGTATCTCCATTTCCTTTTGAAAGGATAATCCTGGTTTTCCTACCGCCTTATAGATGGATTCTTTAGCCGACCAGGCCAAAGTCAACAGATTCGATTGAGACTTCCATTTCTCCCATTCTCTTGTATTTAAGAAGCGAGGGGCAATTTTTTCGATATTTCTACCGGGCTTTTCGAGGTCAATTCCGATTCGTTTTC
>Ga0222712_10006691_pt1 | contig 11317 bp, 9 predicted proteins | sample C33_657DmetaG_FD_165043 | JGI IMG/M metagenome (GOLD analysis project Ga0222712, IMG submission 165043) | Estuarine water microbial communities from San Francisco Bay, California, United States - C33_657D | ecosystem: Environmental > Aquatic > Marine > Unclassified | place: USA: California... | reverse complement strand
TAACCAAGGCCCGACGGGTGTCCAACACCACCTTTACTGCTAGCGTACTCATGAATCAAAATTTGCATACAATTTGCATACAAAATTAGCGCAAATGACCGCATGTAACAAAAAGCCAACACAAAGAAAATTATATAATTACTTGAATAACAAGTATTTTATTCTTGGGTACTTTGTTGTTGGTTTGCCCTAATTGGCTTATGTTTATGACTGTTAATCAGAGGGTCGCTGGTTCAAGTCCAGCAGGAGGAGCTCTCAAAATCAAGCACTTGCAGCCCAACGGCGCAGGTGCTTTTTTGTTTCCTTACCCCGTATTGCGCCCGTCGCCGCGTCGCGCAATTGGCGTACCTTAGGACCTATCGCTTAGCCGGTTGCGGCTGCGGACTAACCTGCGTTGAGCTGTTTGTTTGCGCACTATTCCCTTGCGCCATGAAAACGCTTGCCCTTGCCCTTTTTGCCGCCGCCGTAACGGCGGGCTACGCCCAAAGCTTTCCCCTCACGTTTGAAACGGCCATTCCGGGCATGCTGGGTTACGACAACGCCAGCTTTAGCGTCGTTCCCAACCCCAGCTTGGTGGGCAACCCAAGCGCCAACGTGGCCAAAATTGTAAAGGTGTCCGCCACCAATTTGTTTGCCGGCGGAAAAATCACCGGCATGACCTCGCTAAATTTTTCCACTGCATCCACCAGTGTTTTGGCCCTGAAGGTGTTTACTGCCGAACCGGCTGGAACGGTCATTAAAATCAAACTGGAGGCCCCCTACACCGGCGAAGTAGACGCCGTAACCACGGTGAGCGGAGCCTGGGAGACGCTGCTTTTTGACTTTGGCATTCCGGCCAGTAACGGCAGTGCGAACCTGGTCATCATGCCCCAGCCCTTCACTCCGGGCGGAAACAAGGTCTTTTACTTCGACGACATCTACCAAATCGAAGGGGCGCTGGCCGATCCCCTGCCCGGTCTTCCCATCACCTTTGAAACGGGCATCACCGAGGACAACTTTTTTGACTTCGAAAGCGCGCTTCTTTCGGTGATTCCGAATCCGCACGTAAACGCCGGAAACCCAAGCGCCACCGTGGGCAAAATCGTACGCCATTTGGGTGCGCCGTTCGGAGGCAGCAAAATCACGTTCACCAACAATTTAGACTTCTCCGTGCATACCGAGATTTCCATGAAAATTTGGACCTCGGCTCCCGCGGGAACCTACGTTACGCTGAAAACCGAAAAGCCGTTTTGGGGCGTAGAACGGAGCGTACAAACCACCCAAACCGGCCAGTGGGAAACCCTGACGTTCAACTTCGCGGGCGTCCCCAACGACATGCCCAGCCTCGTGTTTTTGTTCGATTTTGTCGCGGGCAGCACCGCCACAGGCAACGGTTCGGTCCAGTCCACCTTTTACTTCGACGACGTAAAATTCACCACCATTCCCCTGTCGGTGAACGACCGCGAATCACCTAAAAACCTAGTGGCTTCGCCGAATCCTTCGTCTACGCACTGGACCCTTACGCCGTCGGGCGCGGGACCCGCCACCGCGCGACTGTACTCGGTCCACGGAGCCCTGCTCGCCGAAACCGTGCGCACCGGCCAAGAGCCCCTGTCCGTCGACGCCGCGCAGCTTGCAAGCGGAACCTACGTACTCGTGGTCGCCACCGAAGCGGGGACCGAAGTGCTGCGCGTTCAAAAAATCTAAGCTTCGGCCCGCGGCTTGATCCCCTTTCGCCATATGGGTTTTACGGTTCCTGGCTGCTCGGCACCCACGCGAACACCCAACTACCCAGGGTAATTAGGCCAACCAGCAGGATTAAGAGCAGTGAGATTTTTCGAAAGGTCTCTTGGGGAATGTGCGCGAGTATTTTCTTGCCCAACCAGGTTCCGAAAAGGCCAATGACCACTAGGAAGGGGACGTTGCCCAGGTCGTGGCGGTGCAGGTATCCGTTGTTCCAATAGACGAAAAAGCGCGAAAGATCAATCATCAAGTCGATCAGGGCCGAGGTGGCAACAAACACGCTTTTCTCGAGGTTGAAGGCCGCCATGGCGAGTCCCCGAACGGCTCCGCCGGTTCCAAGAAGTCCGGCCGAAAATCCCGACAGGGATCCGCCCAAAAGCGCATTTCTGGTGCTCGGCTTGAGGACGATGTTCTTTTTGATCAAAAACACGAGGCTGAAACCAACCAGAAGCACGCCCAAGGCCCCGTGCAAAATGCGGCTGTCAATGTAGCGACTGGCCCATGCGCCCAGCACCACAAAGAGCACCGCGGGAATGCCCAAGCGCACGATCATTTTTTGGTCGATGCCCTTCGTAAACAGCATGAGTTTGCTCAGGTTGCTCGATAGGTGAAAAAGCGCGGTGAGGCCCAGTACCGAATAAAAATCAAAGTAGAAATTCGCAATGGGCACAAAAAACACCGACGAACCAAAACCCCCTACGGTGCCCAGAACTTCGGCCAAAAGTGCGAGCAGGAGAAAAATGGGTTGAACGGCATTCACGATGGGGCGGGTCTGGATATCGTACAAGGTATGGTTTTTGAACCCGTGCAGGGGGACAACGCGTTCTTTATTGGATTGACCTTACTGCCTACTGGTCGGGTACGTTATATTTTATGGAAGAAGAAGCCATCGAGGTCATCAAGAAGTCCGGCGAGAAGGTGCGTTTTTCGAAGGAAAAACTACAGAACTCGCTGCGGCGCTCGGGGGCCGACGCCCAAACGGTGGACCACATCATCGAGCGCGTGCGCGAAGACCTGTACCAAGGAATATCCACGAAGGAGATCTACAAAAAGGCCTTTGCGCTGCTGTTGAAAAAGGAGCGGCACTACGCGGCCAAATACCACCTAAAAAAGGCCATCTACGAATTGGGTCCCACGGGGTTCCCGTTTGAATCATTTATCGGCGCATTGCTCGATGCTTCCGGATTTCGGACCCACGTAGGCGTGATCGTCCCCGGGGCCTGTGTGGACCACGAAGTCGACGTGGTGGCCCAACGAGGACCTGAATTCACTTTGGTGGAATGCAAGTTCCACAGCGAAGAAGGCTTTAACTGCAACGTCAAAATTCCGCTGTACATCCATGCGCGCTACAACGACATCCGGGCGCACTGGGAGAAAAAGCACCCCGCGCCGTCCCAACTCAATCCGGTCTGGGTGGTTACCAACACGCGATTTACCGCCGACGCCCAGCGCTACGGGACCTGCGCCGGCCTGTACTTGGTGAGTTGGGATGCCCCCGAAGGAGACAGCCTCAAGGCCCGAATCGACCGATCGGGTCTTTACCCCGTAACCGTTTCTACCCTGCTGTCTAAAGCCGAAAAGCAGGCCTTACTCGACCGCAAAATGGTGCTCTGCACCCAGGTTTTGGCCGAGACCCGGGTGCTCCAGGACTTGGGCATTACCGAGGCCCGAGCCCAAAAAATCCGCAACGAAATGAACCAATTATGCGCCCAATACCGTGACGAAGAACGAAGCTAACGTAACCTTTTTGGGCGGTGCCGGTACGGTAACGGGCTCCAAATTCCTTTTGACCTACCGCGGAACCCGCATACTGATTGATTGCGGCGTTTTTCAGGGACTCAAGGCGCTCCGGTTGATGAACTGGGAGCCCCTTCCCGTGGACGCGGGCCAAATCGACCTGGTGCTTCTGACCCACGGACACCTGGACCACGTTGGGTACCTGCCCCGCCTGCACGAACAGGGATTCTCCGGGCCCATTTACGGCACCGGGCCCACGCTGGACATCGCCCAGATTATTTTGGAGGACAGCGGCAGGATCCACGAAGAGGAAGCCAAAAAAGCCAACAAAGAGGGCTACAGCGCGCACGAGCCTGCCCTGCCGTTTTTCACCCTGGAACTCGCCCAAAAAACCATTGACCTGTTTCGGGAAGTCCCCCAAGACACCTGGCAGTATGCGGCCGAAAACCTGCATTACCGCTTCGTGTACAACGGGCACATCGTGGGGTCGACCTACGTTGAGGTCAAGATTAACGACAAAATTTTGGTGTTTTCTGGGGACATCGGGCGGGCCCATGATCCGCTGCTTTTCGATCCCAAAAAACCCGCTCGGGCCGACTACCTTTTTCTCGAAAGCACCTACGGAGATCGCCTGCACCCCAAAGATGATTTTGAGCGCGTTCTCGAACCCCTAATTCGCCAAACCATTGCCGACCGGGGCGCCCTCGTGGTGCCCAGCTTTGCCGTGGAACGACTGCAAACGCTGATGTACTTGCTTCACCAGGGGTTTCAGAACAAAACCCTGCCCGAGATTCCGGTCTACGTAGATAGTCCCATGGGCAACCGCGTTCTGGAGGTTTTTCAGCGCCACCCATCCTGGCACAAACTCCGCGAATCCGACTTTCGCGCGATACTGGACGACGTCACCGTGGTGACTTCGTACGAAGAGACCTGGAAGGTGCTCCACGAAGAAGGTCCGAAAATCATCATCGCCGGCAGCGGCATGATCAGCGGGGGGCGCGTGCTCACCTACCTCCAGCAGCTGATTGACCAGTCCACCACGCGGGTGCTCTTGGTCGGATTTCAGGCAGAGGGCACTCGGGGCCGTCTACTCCTAGAGGGCGCCCAGGAACTCAAAATCTACGGCAGCTACCTGCCCGTTCGCGCCGAAATTCACCTGATGGAGAGCCTTTCGGCCCACGGCGATCAAGCCGACTTGATCTCGTGGATGAGCGAACTCCGGCAGGCCCCAGAATGCGTCTACCTCATCCACGGCGAACGACCGGCTCAAGAAGCTCTGGCACAAAAAATCGTGGATGCCTACGCGTGGCGCGTGGCCATCCCAAAGCTTCATGACGTAGTTTCGTTGGCGGTTTGATGGAACTCGGAATCGATAGTTTTGCCTCCCGGGAGCACGAGGCGCCCGTTGACGCATTGCGCCACCTGCTCGAGCGCATTGAAACCGCCGACCGCGTCGGGCTCGACGTGTTTGGCGTCGGCGAACACCACCGCGCCGAATTTTTGGACTCCGCGCCCTCGGTAATCCTGGCCGCGGCAGCCACCAAAACCCAGCGAATCAAGCTCACCAGCGCCGTCACCGTGCTCAGCGCGGCCGACCCTGTGCGCGTCTTTCAGCAGTTTGCGACCCTGGACCTCCTGAGCAACGGTCGGGCCGAGATGGTGGTTGGCCGGGGTTCGTTTACGGAGTCGTTTCCGCTCTTTGGCTTTGATTTTGGCGACTACGACGCCCTTTTTGCCGAAAAACTGGACCTTTTGCTGCAGTTGCGGGCCGAGGAGCGCATCACCTGGTCGGGTCGGTTTCGGCCGGCACTCCACAACCAGGCGGTGTACCCGCGTCCGCTGCAGCCCGAAATTCCCATTTGGCTCGGCGTGGGCGGAACGCCGGAGTCCTTCGTGCGGGCCGGAATGCTGGGCCTGCCCTTGATGGTCGCGGTAATTGGCGGCGAAACCCACCGCTTCCGCCGGGCCGTCGACCTGTACCGCGCCGCGGGCGCTCAAGCGGGGCATGCGCCCGAAAAACTCAAAGTAGGCCTGCACTCGTTGGGCTACGTCGCGCCGACCCGCGAAGAGGCGGTGAACGACTACTTCCCGGGCTACGCCGAAACGTTTACGCGCATCGGCCGCGAGCGCGGCTGGCCGCCCGTGTCGCGCGAACGCTTTGACGCCCAAAACGGGCCCACCGGAGCCTTACTGGTCGGCGACCCCGACGAGGTCGGCGAAAAAATCCTGCGCCACGCCGAAGCCCTCGGCGGCGTAGACCGCATCACCTTCCAAATGGACAATGCCAAGCTTCCGCGCGAAAAGCTGCTTCGCAGCATTGCGCTGATCGGCGAGCGGATTAAGCCGGCGCTAAAAAATTAGGGACTCCAGGGCGGTGCGCCGGAGCACACCCACCCTGAAGCCCGCTTCCCCGGCGGGGTTAAAAACGCGCCGAAAGTGCGACGACCAGATTCCGTCCGGCCCCAGAAATTCCGGAACTGTACGGGCGGTAGCGCCGGTCCGTAAGGTTTTCAACGCCCACATTAATGCCGATGCCGTGTTTGAGGTCGATGCTGGCCCGCGCATTCAGCGTGTACCAGGCGGGGCAGTAGGCATTGCCGTCCGCGTCGAGCGCGTACATCTCAGTCTTGGCGCGCTCCTCCCAAGCCAGTTGGTCGTTGCTCCGAGCGCCCTGAAACTGCGTGTACCCATCTACGCGGACTCGGCCCTTCCGGTAGGTAATCCGGCCCATGCCAAACGTGGGCGCAGCGTGCCGCGAAGGACTTAGCTCGCCGTTATCAAGTTCTTCGATTCCGTGCTGCACGTTGAGTGACGCCTTTGCCGTCCATGCCTCCGACAAGCGCGCTTCCAATCCGAAGAAGGCCCCAATCACCCGAGCCTGCGCGGCATTCTGTATCGCTTCAACCCGGCTCATGGCCCCGTCATACAGTACGCTGTCTTGGCCACCCAACTGAAAGGGCCGGCGCACCAAGGCGTTTTGAAGCCAGGTCGCGTAGGCCGCCACATCCACCTTGAGCCACGTTCCGATAAGCTTGGCTACATCCACGTCGGCATTGTACGCGTACTCCGACTTCAGGTCCGCATTGGGAACCACCAGCATTCCGGGCGACGAGTCAAAAAACTTGCCCATGTCGTCGACGTTGGGAGCGCGAAAGGCCGTTCCCACGTTCGCCTTTACCACCCAATCCGCCGTTGGACGGTACGTCAAGCCCAGGCTCCCCGTTACGGCCTGGTCGCGCACCCGAGCCGTGCTGAAGGGGAGCGGGAAATAGGGCAAATTCGAGGTAAAGTCCGCATCAAGGCCCACCGCGCTGGCCCGTAGGCCGCTCGTGACGGTCGTTTGGTCGTTGATGGACCAGGCCTCGGTCGCGTACACTCCGGCTGAAAACCACGTCGACTTTGGGTAGCGCGCATACAAATCCGACACGACACCCGTGAGGACGTTCCGCTGCGTTCCGTCAGAGACCACGTCGTTCCACACCCCTTCGGCGCCGTAAAAAAGCATGTGCTTCGAACCGAGCTCTTTGGTGAAGTCCCAGTTCGCCGAATACGCGTTAACCCGCTCCGACTGGGTGTGGAGTTCGGGGGCATTCAGCGTACGGTCGATCCGCGATTCCCCGAATCGCTGGGCGGCCAACCGAAGCGTCCAGGCGTCGGCGTAGCGCTTATTGGCTTCTCGGTGCAGCGACAGGTTGTGCATTTGCCAGGTCTGCGGACCGTAGTCCCACACGGCGTACCGCGGAAGCCCATTGCGCACCCGGTTGTGCCGGTCGTAGCGCCCGTAGCTCGACGTCGCAGAATGGTGAAGGCCGTACTGCAGTTCCCAGCCGTCCTTGGGGGCATAGTGGATCTTTTGCATTACGTTGATTTGTCGGTACCCCGACGGTATCTGCAGCAGCGAGTCTGCTTGTGTACGCACCACGTCGCCGTCGGGCGTAACCTCGACGTAGCGCGCCTTGAGGTAGTCGCGCGGACCCCGACTTCCCTGCCGAAGGTGGTCAAAGTCCCAGCGGCTTAGGCTGGTCACGGCCCCCCATTTTTTACCTCCGTAGCGCAGGTCGACGTGGCCCGTTTGCTCGGAGTTCGCCGACGAATAGCGCACCTGGGCGCTTCCGCCCACCGACTTTAGGCCAATTTCGGGCCGCATCGTGGTAAAACTCATTACCCCTCCGATGGCGTCGCTGCCGTACATCACGCTGGCCGGGCCAAAAACGACCTCGGTACGCTCCATCGCGAAGGGATCGAGGTTAATCACGTTTTGAATGTTGCCCGACCTGAAAATGGCCGTGTTCATGCGGACGCCGTCTACTGAGTAAATCAACCGATTCGTAGCAAAGCCTCGAATCATCGGGCTGCCGCCGCCCTGCTGGCTTTTTTGAATGAATACCTTCCCCGAAATCCCCAGCATGTCCGCGGCGGTCTGGGGCTGAAACTGGGCCACCTGCTTGGGGGTGATTACCGCCACTTGGGCCGGAATGTGCTCGGAAGTCTGCTTCCAGCGCGCCGAAGAAATCACGACCTCGCGAAGGTCCAGCGTGTCGGTGGCCGCCGAAGGGGGTGGCGGCATTTGCTGCGCAGCCAAATACGCAGGCAGGGCCAATGCGGCCCAAATTTTTAACTTGTTCATTTTCAATTTTTTTTTAAGGAATAACTTACGTGGTCAAGAGTCGCACTTCGCCCTCTGGGGGACGCAGCACGCCCGACCTCCATCGAGCTTCCTTAAGGCGGATTTCGCCAAAGACATGAGGGCGATACTCACAAAACCAGATGATTTTCGAACTACCTAAATTCGGTACTACCGCGCGCAAGCTTGCCCAAACATCAATGCCTAGGGGTGGGCTCTGTGTGTCACCAACCTTGCGCCGAAGCAACTTGCGTCCCAGCTTCGCCAATCCCGTTTCGTAGCTGTCATCAAAAACTTGGATGACTACTAGGCCGTCGTTTATTGATTCAGCATGAATCACATCATACACTCGATCATGTATCCAAAATTCGCCGTCAACCACATTAAGCTCGGCATACTCAGACTCGGTAATTACCCATCGCTCAAGGGCCTCTCCCGCCGCAATCCGCTCCGTTAATGTGCGCTTCGCCGAGGTGCTATTCCAAAAAAACAACAGCCCGAGGCCGGCCAATGACCAAACCATGAATACTAATCCAAACCAGCCCATGGCGCGTTGCATGGGCCTAAATGTACCATTTATCCGCGTCTGACATACACCCTCCGTACCTTTGAAACATGAACAAATGCTTCACCATCTTTATTCTCTTTTTGGCCGCATTTACTGCGCAAGGCCAAAACGCCGTTGCCCTTATCATGGGAAGCGTTACCGATTCCGCCGGCAACCCCGTAGCTGGCCATTCCGTGACCGTAACAGCGGCCCCCGCGCCGGGCACGGCAGGCATCGTGGTAACGCACCAATTGACCACGTCGTCGTCGGGATATTATGGTGACTCGCTCATGCTGCCTGGCGTAGTTGGTACGGTGGTTATCAGCACCCAGAACTGCAACGGAGCCACCTTGAGCAGCACCTACAGCTACAGCCCCAATACGGGATCGGTCATGACCATTAACTGCCCCTTTGTTTTGTGCACCTCGGGCGGCGGCGGCGGCGGCGGCGGAACGCCCCTGACCTGCGACGCCCTCTTCGTCCCCGATTCCAACCAAGTACTCCCGGGGCTTGTTCACCTAGTCAACGCGTGCACGACCAGCTACACCGGTCCGGCTGCAACGACGACAACGGCCTACGCCTGGACCTTTGGCGACGGCGGAACGGCTACGGGCGCCTACCCCAGCCACTACTACACGGCGTCGGGAACCTACTACGTATGCGTCACCATGGTTTCGGCCACCTCCAACGGCTACAGCTGCACCGACACCTTCTGCGACTCGATCACCATCGACAGCGCCGGGTTCCTGGTCTACAAAACCCAAGCGGGCTTCACGCTGCAGGTCATTGACGCCAGCCAACTGCGCACGGCCGAATACCCCGAGCTTCGCCTTCACCTGCTTCCCAATCCGGCGCAACGCGGAACCCCGATTACCTGGGCGAGCAATGCTTCGGTCGAGTTCGCGGAACTCACCGACCTGCAGGGCCGTGTGCTGCGCACCGGAACTTCCAGCCTCGCTACCGAGGGGCTGCCCGCTGGGCTCTACTTCGTGCGAGCCACCACATCCTGGGGACCCGTTTCCCAGCGCGTAGTGCTCGCAGACTAGCCGACATGGAGCTCGTCTCCGTTCCTTTTTCGGTCACGGCCGACGTTGCGCGTTCGACGGCCCCACTGCGGGCCGGTGAACCCACGGAATCGGTGCGCAACCAAAAACGCGCAGAATTCAACGGCCCCCTTCGGTCCGAGCTCCTCGGTCAGCTCCCGGGCTGCGCCGAGGGCCTTTCGCTGCTTGCGCGGGATTTGGGCTTGCGCGGGGAGGCCCTCGAAGACCTCGCGCTCGGTTGCCGAGAGGACCTTGCCCTGCTGCACGACGGGGTTCTGACCGCCATTGCCTTTGCCTTCCCCAGTGGATTTCGTCCGACCGCCAAACTTGGCCTAGACTTCGCCGCCGTGCACGCTCCGGTGGCCGACGGCGAGGTACTGCGTGCAGCCAGCGCCGGCATCACCGCGGTTATGAAGCGCGGGCACGTGGAGCGGGGCGTATGGACCCTGACCGCGCTGCCCTCCCTGAGCCAGCATCCCGACCTCGCACGTCCGGCGGCCCACCAGGAAGAAGATCTGTTTTTTCGAACGGAGTTTCAAGTAGTCAAGGCATTGGGCGGCGGCTGGACCGGCTTTAGTGTGCGGGTCGAAATGACGCCGTGGGTCGAACTACCGGCCTCGTCCCAGGAGCGCATCAAGGCAAGCTTGGCCAGCATGAGTTCTGCCAGCCGCAGCTACAAAAACCTTCACGAAATCGCGGCGCTTCTCGGAGTTTAGCGCATTACGTGCAGCGTACCGGTCAAAACCACCGGTTCCACCACATTGACGTTTTTCGCCTTCGCGATCACAAAGTATACCCCGTCAGGAGCCGGGCGGCCGTTCAGCGTTCCGTCCCAGTAATCTTCGGGCCGCGTCCCCCGGGCCACTGCGACGCCGTTGCGGTTGCGCACCTCCCATTCGGCCCAATCCACGGCATAGTAAATCGGCGCCCACGCGTCGTTGCGGCCGTCGCCGTTCGGTGTAATCACGTTGGGGAGCTCCATGCCCGGACTGCCCAAAACCGTGAAGCACAGCGTGTCGGCACAGCCTTGATTGGTCTGAATGCCCACACAAATTTGGTAGCGAATCTGCGGCGTTCCGTAGGTGTGGCTAAACGCCAATTGGGGCGGACCGCTTCCGCCAAAACCGCGCAGGTCGCGCTGGCCGTCTCCCCAATCGACCCACATCGAGGTTCCCGGAGCAAGCGTCCACGGGAGAAATGCCGAGTCCAATCCCACCGTCACCGACAGGGCCGGATTGCCGTAGGGCAGCAGCAGGCTCGTGTCGCGGCCCCAAACCCCGCCGGGCGCGGACCAAACCGCATCCACCACGGGCTGCGGGTACACCGTCACCGCAGGAAGCGACGCCGTCTGGGCCGAACAGCCCGAGTCGGACCAAACCGTCAACGTCGCATAGTAGGTCCCGGGGTTGGGGTAGCAGTGGTTCGGATCCTTGGCCGTGTCCGTCGTTCCGTCGCCGAAATCCCAGAGGCGCGCCACGAGCTGGCCGGTTGCCGCGCTGCTGACGTCGTGCCAGGTGACGCACACCGGCTCGCATCCGCTGGTGCGGTTAACCCAGGCCAGCGGCATCGGCGCAGGATTGGGAATCAGCCAGGCCGTCTTGGTCGCCGTGCACGAGTACGTGAACGAGATGTCGTCGATCCCAA
>Ga0222712_10006690_pt1 | contig 11318 bp, 13 predicted proteins | sample C33_657DmetaG_FD_165043 | JGI IMG/M metagenome (GOLD analysis project Ga0222712, IMG submission 165043) | Estuarine water microbial communities from San Francisco Bay, California, United States - C33_657D | ecosystem: Environmental > Aquatic > Marine > Unclassified | place: USA: California... | reverse complement strand
CTGGGGATCTGGATCGCGCACGGCAATGTGCTGGGTGATCCCATCACCGTCGACGAAGCCGACAGCCACATCGGCGCCTTCTGCCTGGTCAACGACTGGTCGGCACGCGACATGATGGCCTGGGAGATGGATCGCCTCGGGCCCTTCACCGGCAAGACCTTCGCCACCACCGCCTCGGCCTGGCTGATATCGCCCGAGGCCCTCGCACCGTTCCGTGGCACCGCCTATGTGCGCGGGCCAGAGCCCGAACTGCAGCCGCCACCCCACCTTCGCAGCAGCGTCCAGCAAGCGCATGGCGGACTGCACTTCGATCTGCAGGTGCTGGCCGCCACGGCACGCCAGCAGCAGGCCGGACAGAGCCCGGTCCCAGTGGCGCAATCGCACACGCAACACCTGTACTGGACACCGGCGCAGATGCTGGCCCACCAGACCAGCAGCGGCTGCAATCTCCTCTGTGGGGACTTGCTGGCCACAGGCACCATCTCCGGACCCGGCCCGGGTGAGGGCGGCAGCTTCAAGGAATTGGGCGGGGGAGGCGAAACTCCTTTCGCCGTCGGCAACGAGTCACGCTGCTGGGCCGAGGATGGCGACCTGATCGTGCTGCGCGCCAGGGCCTCGCGCGACGGTGCGGCCAGCATCGGCTTTGGCGACTGCGCCGGCATCGTGCTCCCTGCGCACGGAGCGTCTCGTGACTGAGCCTCTTGCTGCATCGAAGAATTGTTCTTATTGGCAGTCGTCGACAATGACTTGCTGATGGCTGGACATACAACCGGAGACAAACCCCGTGAACTTTGATCGCGACTTCACTGCCTGGCCGATCGGGCTGCACAAAGTGGCCGAGGACGTCTATGCCTATGTGCAAGGCAACGGGCCTTATGGCAATGCCGGGTTCAGCAACGCCGGCTTTGTGGTTGGGCCCGAGTACGTTGTCGTGATCGACACTCTGGGCACAAACTCCATGCTCGATGGCTTCATCAAAGCGATCCGTAGCGTGACAGACCTGCCTGTGGGTTTGGTGATCATCACTCACCACCATGTCGACCATGTGCTGGGAACGCACCGCTTCATGCCGGCGCGGGTGATCTGCCACCGCCATTGCCGGGCGCATATCGCCGCGGGGCGCGACACCATGGTGCAACGCTGGCGCTCGATGCGGCCACTGCTGGCTCCTGACCTGGACGACATCCCGGTGGTGGTGCCCGACATCACCTTCGAGCAGCGCATCAGCATCCACCTGGGCGAGCGCGAGTTGGTGGTCTTCCACCCCGGCCTGGCGCACACCGACGGTGATGCGGCGGTGTACCTGCCACAGGATCGCCTGCTGTTCACGGGCGACCTGTTCTTCAACCGCGTCTGCCCGGCCGCCTTCCAGGGCAGCGTCACCGGGTGGATCGCCGCTGTGGAGGGCCTGCTGGCCCTCGATGCCGAGGTGATCGTTCCTGGCCACGGCCCGGTCGCGGACCGCGCGGCGCTGGCGGAAATGCTGCGGTATTTGCGCCTGATCCAGACCGGCAGCGAGCAGGCCCATGCCCGCGGCCTGACACCCGCGCAGGCGGCAGCCGAAATGGAACTGGGGGCGTTTCGCGACTGGTTCGACACCGAGCATCGGCTGCTGCAGGACGTTGAGCGTGTCTACGCCAGCCTGGAGGTCCAGCCCGCCACTTCGGCTTGAAGCCTGGGCGAGCCATGAGACAAGATGACTTTGACCGTGGCCTGGTACAGCGCCGCGCCGTGCTGGGACACGACTGGGTAGAGCGCTCCACAGCCAATGCTACGGCCTTCACCGCGCAATGGCAGGACTTCATCACGCGCACCGCGTGGCATGCCGTGTGGGGCCGCGAGGGCCTCGACACCGAGACACGGCGCCTGCTGGCCATGACCTCAACGCTGGCGCTCGGCCGCCTGGAAGAATTCGAAATGCATGTCCACGCCGCCCTGGCGGCCGGCATGTCCGAGGTGGCCTTGCAGGACATGCTGCAAATGGTGGCCCTCTATGCCGGCGTGCCGGCGGCCAACACCGGCTTTCGCATCACCGCCGCGGCCCTGAAGGCGGCCGGAAGACCGTCGCCCCCCGCACCGCTGACCCCCACGGTGCGCGAACGCAGCTTCCATACCTTCAGCCAGCCTCAGACCCATGTGGTGCTACAGGGCCCGGAGTCCGGACCACCGGTGGTGCTGTGCCATGCCCTCGGTCTGGACTTGTCGATGTGGTCCCAGGTGGCTGGACGCCTGGCCGCACTCGGCCACCCGGTGCTGCGCTATGACCTGCAAGGGCACGGCGGATCGGAACTGGCAGGCAGCCCGAGCATCGATGACCTGGTGGAAGACGCCGCCCGCGTGGTGCAGGAATGGAACCGGGGCCCCGTCGTGTTCGTCGGCCTCTCCCTGGGCGGCATGGTGGCCCAGGGTCTCGCCATCCAGCACCCCCGTCTTGTGCGCGCGCTGGTGCTTTCGAACACCGTGGCCAGTTACCCGCAGCAAGCCCGCGAGGGGTTTCTGGCGCGGGCTGGCCAGGTGCGCGCGGGTGGGATGGCGGCCATCATCGACGCGGCTATGCAGCGCTACCTGTCTGCGCAATTCCAGAGCCTTGCACCTGCGGCGACGCTCCAACTGCGCGAGCTTTTGCTGCGCTGCCCCCCGGCCGGCTACGCCGCCTGCTGCGAAGCCTTGGCCAGCGTGGACTGGACCGAAGGCCTGCCGAGCATCCGGGTGCCAACCTGGGTCGTCTCTGGCGCCAGCGACCTGGCCGCACCGACGGCCCTGCAGCAGGCATTGGCGCAGGGCATTGGCCCTTTGGCACGGCACACAGTCCTAGCGAGCGCTCACCTGCCCACCCTGGAGGCGCCGGAAGCCTTCAGCGCAGGCTTGGAGGCATTCCTCGCCGAGTGCGTGACAACCGGCACGGTGGAAGGCGCGGGCTGAAGCAAACCGCGGTGCGGACCTGTGCGCAAGCTGGCACAGGGGGAACGGCGGCCGGCCTGTGGCGACACACCGGCCGCCCTCGCCTGCACGCCTCTCCCCCCTCACCCATCACTCTCCCACCTCCGCGCCTGTCTGGCGCGCTGGGAGGGTCGGCTCCAGAAGTGAATGCGTGGGCCCCTGCGCAACCTTCCACTTGGAGCCCCCCATGCCATTTGCGGACTTCGCCCTTGCGCTAACCCGGCAATTCGGTCTGGACAGCCCTGAAGGGGGGTTTGCAAAGGGCTGCCACTTCCAATTCGACGCCGTGGAAGTGCAGGTGACCGAAGTCCCTGGCGAGGAGCTCATCCTCCTGCGTAGCGAACTGGGCGCCCTGCGAGGCGCAGGGCTGGAAGGGCAACTCGAAGAGCTGCTCCTGGGCAACCTCTTCACGAATCCCTCGGGCGAGGGCGTGCTGGGGGTCGAGCCTGGCGGTGCGGTGGTCATGAAGCAACGCGTCGCCATCGGCCATCTGCCGACCGCTGCTGCAGCCAGCATCGTGGCGCGCTTCGCGGGCCATGCCGCAGTGTGGGAGGCGCAACTTCGCACACGCCCTGGGCCCTCTCGCCACCTGAGTCCCCTGGACTCTGCTGCGATGGAGGTGCCCCATGAACGCGCATGAACTGGCCAACGCTCTGGCGGCCCAGCTCGGTCGCCCCCCCGGATCGTTTGACGTAAACCGCCCCTTCCGGGCCCGGATCGAAGGCGGCCCACCAGCGGAGTTCGGCTTTTTGAGCGGGTACGGCTTGCTGCAAGTGGCATTTGCCTTGGGCGCCGTGAACAGCGGGCAGCGCTTGCCAGCGCTCGGCGCCCTGGCGCTGGCCAACGGCCACGCAGGAGAACAAGGCCTGCCCCACTTTGCGCTCACACCGGACCGGGAGACGGTCGTCTTTTGCCGGTCACTGGCCTATGAAGCCCACGGCTTCCAGACCGTCTGGCAAGACATCCAGTCGCTGGCCCAGGCGGCCCAGGTCGCCCGCAGCGAACTGGTGTCGAGACAGCTCATCCACCCTTTGCCCTGAAACAACCACGAGGAAAAACATGCCTATCGACAACTTCAACATCCAGCCCTCGCCGCTCAAACTAGCCGCCGCGCGGGTCATCAAGTCTCACGACGACGATACGCTTGGAGCGCAGAACTTCGTGCGGATTCATCCCCTTGCGCAGCTGACGCCAGCGCTCGTGCCCTCCAGGGTCAGCGGCAGGCCGGACGCCACCGATGGATACGGCTATGGGCTCGATCACGGACGCGGATTTGGCCAAGGCGAAGTCGAGCTGGCGCTTCGCAGTTCGGTTTTGGCCACTCGCGTCGACAGCCCAGCGATCAGCACTGGCCCCGCCCGCAGCGTGATGAAAGACGAAGGTGGCGCCGGTGACGCATGCTGCTGGGATGGCTGCATCGACTGCGCTCAATGCCTGGCCGACTGCCTGTGCTGCCTGCCGAAATGCCTCTGCTCTGACAGCAGCAGCGGGGGCGGTAGCTGCTGCTGAGACTGCAAATATCGTCGACCGCCGAGTTCAGTGGCGGAAGTGCCGCACCCCTGAGAACACCATCACCACGCCGCGCTCGTTCGCGGCGTCAATGACTTCCTGGTCTCGCATCGAGCCACCCGGCTGAATGACGCAGCTGGCGCCCGCGTCGACCACCACGTCAAGGCCGTCGCGGAAGGGGAAGAAGGCATCGCTGGCCACCGCGGTGTCCTTCAGCGACAGATTGGCGTGCTGGGCCTTGATGCTGGCGATGCGGGCCGAGTCCAGCCGCGACATCTGGCCAGCGCCCACGCCCATGGTCATGCCGCCCTTGCAAAAGACGATCGCATTGGACTTGACGTACTTGGCCACCTTCCACGCAAACAGCAGGTCTTGCAGTTGCTCGGGGGTGGGCTGGCGAGTGGTGACGACTTTCAGGTCGGCCAGTTGCAGCTCGTGGTTGTCGGCCGACTGCATCAACAGGCCCGAGCCGATGCGCTTGATGTCCATCAGGTTCTGGCCGCGGTCCCAGGCCGTCGCGCCACTGGAATTGGATGGAGGCAGCGCGATCTTCATCAGCCGCACATTGACCTTGGACTTGAACACCTCCAGCGCCTCGGGGCTGAAGTCGGTGGCAATGAGCACCTCGACGAACTGCTTGGCCACCGCCTGAGCGGCCGCGCCATCGAGCGGCCCGTTGAAGGCGATGATGCCGCCGAAGGCGCTGGTAGGGTCGGTCTTAAAGGCCTTGTCGTAGGCCTCAAAGGCATTGGCGCCTACCGCCACACCGCAGGGGTTGGCGTGCTTGACTATCACGCAGGCCGGCGCGTCAAAGGTCTTGACGCACTCCCAGGCGGCATCGGCGTCGGCGATGTTGTTGTAGGAGAGCTCCTTGCCTTGCAGCTGCACGCCGGTGACCAGCGAGCCAGGCGCGGGCCACAGGTCGCGGTAGTAGGCGGCTTGCTGGTGCGGGTTCTCGCCGTAGCGGAGATCTTGCAGCTTCACGAAGCGGCCATTGGACTGGGCCGGGAAGGCGGCGCGGCTGCCATCGTCCTGCAGGCTGGAAAGGTAGTCGCTGATGGCTGCGTCGTAGTTGCTGATGCGGTTGAAGGCGGCCACCGAGAGCGCAAAGCGGGTCTTGTCCGAGACCTTGCCCTGCGCCTGGAGCTCGGCGAGAACCGGCGCGTACTGGCTGGCGTCGGTGAGCACCGCCACATCCTTCCAGTTCTTGGCGGCGCTGCGTACCATGGCCGGGCCGCCGATGTCGATGTTCTCGATCGCGTCTTCAAGCGTGCAGCCAGGCTTGGCCACCGTCGCCTCGAAGGGGTAGAGATTGACCACCAACAGGTCAATGGTGCCGATGCCGTGCGCATTGAGCGCCGCCATGTGCTCGGGTAAGTCGCGCCGGGCCAGCAGGCCGCCGTGCACCATGGGGTGCAGGGTCTTGACCCGGCCGTCGAGCATCTCGGGAAAGCCGGTCACCTCGGCCACCTCGGTGACTGGCAGCCCTTGCTCCTGCAGCAGCTTGGCGGTGCCGCCAGTGGAAATGAGCTGCACGCCCAGGCCGTGCAGGGCACGGGCGAGTTCGGCGATGCCGGTCTTGTCGGAGACAGAGAGAAGTGCTTTCATGGATTCATTTCAGGAGCTTGTGCTCGAGCAATTTCTTGCGCAGGGTGTTGCGATTGAGGCCCAGCCACTCGGCTGCGCGCGATTGGTTGTGGTCCGCCTTGGCCATGACGACCTCCAGCATGGGCTTTTCGACCACCTTCACCAGCAGGTCGTAGATGCCATCGGGGTCGGTGCCGCGCAGGTCTCGGAAATAGCCTTCCAGGCTGTTGCGGACAGAGTCTTCAATCTGTTTCTTGCTCACGCGTCCTCCGCGTCGTGGGGTTCTTCGATGGCGGCCAGGGATGCGGGGACCGCCGCCCGCTCGGGCAGCCGATCCGCGTGCGCGGCCAGGGCATCGAAATAATCGGCCACCGCCTGCCACTGGGCGGCGCTGTCCTCGAGGGTGTTCATCTGGCGGCGAAACGCCTCGCCGCCGGGCAGGCCGGTCACATACCAGCCAATGTGCTTGCGCGCGCTGCGCACGCCGGTGAATTCGCCATACAGGGCGTAGTGGTCTTCCAGGTGCGCCAGCAGCAGGCGCCGGACTTCGGCCACCAGAGGCGGCGCCAGATGCTCGCCAGTGGCCAGGAAGTGACCGATCTCGCGAAAGATCCAGGGCCGGCCCTGCGCGGCGCGGCCGATCATGAGGGCGTCGGCGCCGGTGCGGGCCAGCACCTCGCGCGCCTTCTCCGGCGAATCAATGTCGCCGTTGGCCACGACCGGCACCGCCACTGCGGCCTTGACCGCCGCAATGGTGTCGTACTCGGCCTGGCCCTTGTAGCCCTGCTCGCGGGTGCGTCCATGCACAGTGAGCATGGCAATACCTTCCTGCTCGAAGGCGCGCGCCAGGGTGACCGCGTTGCGGTGGGCCTGGCACCAGCCAGTGCGCATTTTGAGAGTGACCGGCACCCCCCGGGGTGCACTGGCGGCCACCACCGCGCGCGCGATCGAAATGGCGAGGGTCTCGTCCTGCATCAGCGCAGAACCCGCCCACTTGTTGCACACCTTCTTGGCCGGGCAGCCCATGTTGATGTCGATGATCTGCGCGCCGCGGTCGATGTTGTAGGCCGCGGCCTCGGCCATTTCCTGCGCCGAGGTGCCGGCAATTTGCACCGCGATCGGGCCGGGCTCGCCTTCATGGTCGGCGCGGCGTGAGGTCTTGAGGCTGTTCCACAACTCGCGCTTGGAGGTCACCATCTCGCTCACCGCATAGCCCGCGCCCAGCTGCCGGCACAGCTGCCGGAAGGGGCGGTCCGTCACACCCGCCATCGGCGCTGCGAACAGAGAGTTCACCAGAAGATGAGGGCCGATACGCATGGGAGGGGTAGAACGGGTCGTGCTGAAAAAAGAGGCACGATTGTAGTGCCTGCGAAAGGGCCCGCCGCGCTTGCGTCGCGCGTCATCCTCTGCTAGGCGCGCGGCTGTCATCGGTGTCCTGGCCTGAAGGCTTGAAGGCTTGAAGGCCTGATGCGCTGAGGCACCGATGGCTGAATGGCCTGACGCGCTGAGGCACCGATGGCTGAATGGCCTGATGACGCCATGGCCTACCGAGGGCCTACGCGGACGCACTGCCTATACTCGCGCCACCGGTTTCGACCTACTGGATTCAACAACGCATGGAAGTCTGGCTCGCAGGCCTGCTGGGGTGGCTGGCCTTGCCGAAGTTTGGTCTGGGCGCCCTCTTTCTTGTGGCCTTCATCTCGGCCACGCTCCTGCCCATGGGCTCGGAGCCCGCGCTGCTCGGACTTATCAAGCTCAACCCAGACATGTTCTGGCCCGGCATTGTGGTGGCCACAGTGGGCAACACCCTGGGCGGGATGGTGGACTGGTGGATGGGCTACGGCACCCACAAGGCGGTCGAGCGCTGGAGGCACTCCCCGGTGCATGTGCGCGCGCTAGCTTGGCTCGAGCGCATGGGCCCCAAAGCCTGCCTGCTGGCCTGGCTGCCACTCGTGGGCGACCCGCTGTGCGCGGTGGCGGGCTGGCTACGCCTGCCCTTCTGGCCCTGCGCCGCCTACATGGCGGTGGGCAAGTTCCTGCGCTACCTCCTCATGACCGGAGCAGCCCTCTGGGCCTTCCCCGGCTTCTTCGGTCAGTAGCGCTCGAAAACCAGGCCAGGGTTTGTCTTCTCGAAGGCCTTGAGTTGGTCTTCGGCTTCGTCCATGCCGAGGTAGTGGCGATGGCAGAGGCGCTCCAGAAAGGTCTCACGGTGCTGGAGGCCGTGGTGCACGTCCTCGTCAGTGAGTTTTTCCCATTGGACTTTTACCCGGCTGGCTGCCTCCTGCGTAGAGAGCTTTTCGTTGGACATGGGATCTCCCTCCGTTGGTAGAGGTCCCACTCTAGGACGTCCACCCCAGGGTGGTCATTGCGAAATGTCAATGAAGGCTGCGAAGCCTTCACCTTTTGGGCGTGGATTCCCCTGGCAGAGGGATGCCCCACATCCGGCGTAGTTCGATTTCCTCGAAAGTACGCACCACCGTACTGACCCAGCCGTCCACCACAAAGGTCGGCGCCTTGTCGGGCGGCGGCAGCTTTTGCAAGACGGGACCGATAGACATGCCGCGCTGGTTGAGGGCCTTGATGCTAGCAATGGCTTGGTCGCCCAGGTCGATCGCCCGGTCGATGCTGGCCTTGCCCCGGAGCGCACCGGCATGGCCCGTGAGCGCAATGTCGAAGTCCAGCTGTCGCAGGCGCTTGAGCGTCCACGGGGTCTCGAGGACGGAACCGTCGCGGCCGTCGATGCCGGCATCCGGGTGGAGATAGCCCGAGCCCTGACCCCACATGTCACCGACGATAACCACCTTCTCCTTGGGCAAAAAGACGACCAGGTCCCCCACGGTATGACCGGGACCGAAGTAGCGCAACTCGATGCGCCGTCCCCCCTCCTGAAGCACCTTGCTCTGACCCGGCTTGAGATCCAGACAGTTGTCGGGCATTTCCCACTTGAATTCTTTGGTGTCGGCGACGTAGAGTTCCGTGCCATGGATACGGTGGTCGATGCCAGCCAGGTCCTTCCCTTCTGATTGCAACTTGACCCGTTGGGCCCGGGTGTCCTGGAGTCCCTTCACGATGCCAGGCAGCCGGTCCTCCATCCGGTTCACGGTCTTGAACGGTGCATTGGTGCAGGTGTACCTGTGAGCGAAGATCTTCAGCCTGGGGTTGTCACGGCGAAAAACGATGTTGCCACCCATATGGTCCTGGTGAAGATGGGTGTTGACCACGTACTTCACCGGCCCTTGGCCCACGGCCTTGGCTTTTTCAAGGATTTCACGGCCCAGGAACTCCGAATTCTGGGTGTCCACCACCATCGAGCCGCCACCAGGCAGGGTGATGATGGTCACGTTGCCACCTTGGAAGAAGTTAGCGAGCGGGGTGCCGAAATGAACACCCGGGGCGACCTCTTCCCAGCTGAAGTGGGTGTAGTCGGCCGCAGCACACGCGATAGGCGCCAGACCGATCAGCCCCAGAAGGCTGGCCAGCACACCGGTTCGGAGCAGGTACGTCTGCATTGTTCGTTTCCCCATTGAAAAAATTTCGGTTAAGAGAGATGCAACGCTCATGGCGGCGGGAGCGGCGATAGCGTCAACATGCGCCTGGGTCCAAGTCCTCCGCTTCCACCATGGCCCAGACACGCTTGAAAGGCCCGCGCTTCTCGATCAGTTCCCGGCCCGCCTCGGCGGCCAGTTGTTCATCGATCCAATGCGGCCCACCTAGCGTCGCGCTGATGCAGGCGCGATGGGCGTTTTCCTCGAAGAGAAATGCAGAGGCCACGGCCTCTTCCACGCTCGCGCCGGTGATGGTGGCGCCATGCGCGCACATCAAAACTGCCCGGTGGGTTCCTAGCGCCTGGGCCAGCGCAGCCCCGCGCTGGCGATCGCTCACCAGCTTGGGATCTGGGTAGACCGGGATGCCATCGTGAAAAATGGTCCCCATCAAGTGCACCGGCCGTAGCCGCTGCGGGCTGGTGGTGAAGGCCGTGGAATGCATGCCGTGGTAGTGAATGACACACGACACGTCAGGTCGTGCCGCCATTACCTCCAGGTGAATGGGGAACTCGCCTGGTGCATCACCTGCACCTTCGAGCTTGCGGCCCTGGAAGTCCATCACCACCATATCCTCCGCTGAGGCCTTCAGACCCAGAGAGTGCCGGGTAATCATGAAAGCTTCGGCGCCTGGCAGGCGCACGCCGATGTGGCCGAAGCCCTCGATGAAACCCCGGCGATAAAGAAAGCGCCAGGCCTTAAGTGTTTTGGCGACGAGTTCTGGCGGCATCGACATCTCAGCGCTCTGACTGGCCTAGCCACTGCAACAGAGCCCGGTTGAAGTCGTCCGGCTGCTCCACATTGGGTACATGGCGAGCACCCGTGAACTCCTGGTAACGACCATCGGCGAACATCGAGGCAATACGCCGGCTCTCCTCGGGCGTGGCCCGGGGATCCTCGCTGCCACACGCGAGCAGGGTGGGGATGTGCACGCCGCCCAACTTGGCGGTGTAGTGGAAATCGGCCAGGGCTTGGGCGCAGCCGCTGTAGCCGTACACGGTGCAACAAGCTACGGTGTCGCGAATCTGCTGCCATCGGGCAGGGTGGCTGGCCTTGTAGGCCGGCGTGAGCCAGCGTCCCATGGTCTCGTCGGCAATCACCTCCACCGATCCAGCTGCGGTGAGCTTGGCGATCCGCCCGCCCCAGTGGGCAGCCGCGTCGGGAAAGGACTCACTCTGGGTGTCGCACAGCATCAGGGTGCGCACACGCGCCGGATGGCGAATGCCCAGCGACTGGCCGATGGCGCCACCGATGGACAAGCCGACAAAGTGAAAACGATCGATCGCCAACGCGTCGGCCACGGCGATAACGTCGTCGGCCAGGCCATCCATCGTGTAGGGCCCCGCGTCGGCGCGGCTGCCGCCATGGCCCCGCAAGTCGTAGCGCAACACTCGATAACCGGCAGCGAGCAGAGCTGGAACCTGTTCGGCCCACAGGCCCAGATCGGCTGCCAGGGAGTGGGAAAAGGCCACGACTTGGCCTGCCTCGGGGCCCACAAGGTCGTAGCTGATCGTACGCCCAGGGAGGGATAGCAGCATGGTGTCTCCTGTTCTTTTCGCGATCGGGGGCTTATGTCTGGGTCACCACATTCAGCGTCATCTCACCCACGCCGGAAAGCGTGCCGCGCAGCACATCGCCAGCGGCCAGCTGCGATACGCCAGCTGGCGTGCCCGTGGTGATCAGGGTGCCGGGCCGGAGGGTGGTGACGCTGGAAAGAAAGCGGATCAGGTCGCGCAGGCC